>Ga0172376_10002319_pt1 | contig 23414 bp, 13 predicted proteins | sample Lak35m_FD_121114 | JGI IMG/M metagenome (GOLD analysis project Ga0172376, IMG submission 121114) | Freshwater microbial communities from Kabuno Bay, South-Kivu, Congo - kab_092012_35m | ecosystem: Environmental > Aquatic > Freshwater > Lake | place: Democratic Republic of the Congo: South-Kivu... | reverse complement strand
TTTCGTATCGTCGATCGTGAGCGGCGTTGAAGGCCGAATACACCGGCTCTTGATGGTCCGGTGACAGCATTCAATCTTGCCATTGCTCTGAGGATAGAACTGGCTGGTGCGGACGTGGGTCATCGCGGAAATCTTCACGAACTGCTTGAAGTCGTTCGCGATGAACTGCGGGCCGTTGTCAGAAATGATACGCGGGCGAGCGTGCGGAAAACGCTCACGCCCCTGCTGCAGCAGGATCTCGATCTCCTTTTCACCCATTTTGGGCGCGATGTCCCAGGCGACAACCTTTCTGTAATCGCCAACCTTCAGCATACTTTTCAGTGCGTGAGACGCACATCAGCAAAACACTCGACACGACCGCCATGTCACTGCAATGGGCTGCGGGGATCTTGTGATGGTTGTCTGTACCGCTGGAATCTGGTTCTTCCTTCGTGAGATCCTGAAACCAGGATATCGCTGCAGCGTCTGCGGTCGGTAGTCGTCCTGAGTTGTGACATGTGATTTCTGACAGCGTCTGCAGTGCTGGCAGCGCCCACGAACAGATTCTGAGGGCAATTGGGCCGCGTAGCCTGCGAGCGAACTGATAACGGGACGAACCAGTTCGCTGAGATCTGCGGCCTGCAGCTTGGCGGCGTGAATGCGGGCCTGCTCGCGGCAAATGCCGGCAAGTCATTGCTGCTGCTGGATTGTCGCACTGTCACAGTCCGCTATCCGCCTGCCAGCACAATCGCGACAGCTCATGTTTCCTCGGTCTTCGCAGCGGGAGGTTGTTTGACCTTGACTGCCGTTCCATACATCTGGAGGTAGAAGAACTGCATGCCGCTGGTGTCGATGTCGATGTCCTGCCGCATGTGGACGATGGCATCGCCACCGACTCTCCCGGCACGCTGCTTCAGTTCCTCGACAGCCACGAAAAAAGCACTGTCGAACTGAGACTGCCCAACTGAGAATTCGCCGTAGAGGAAACCCCAGTCCATTGCGACGCCTCGGATCGTACCACGGGATTTCATATCGGCCAGTTTTTGGCGATATTTTCCAATCAGGTCTGTCAATTGGTTGAAGAACAAGCCTTTGTTTGAAACCGAGAAATAGACAGGCCCGATGATCTCGTAAGGTTCGTTCAAATCACCAGTGGTCACTTTCATTTGGGCGACTTGCTGTTCCCATGATCTGAATTCGTCAATCTCATAAGCGGGCCTCCATGGGCCATTAGGCGACTTTGCCACACCCCAGTCATCACGTCCACCTTTTGAAAACCACTGTTTCAGATCCGACGCACTGCCAGGGCCTCGAACTTCCTTTGTCACCGGATTTTGCACGTAGAACATCTTGGGGCTGAGTTGATCGCTCATGGGACAGGTCTCCGAACGCAAATGAGCACGCGTTGTCTGTATTACGTGGTATCGTCAGATTGATCATATTTTGCACCGGCAAATTACTCTCGCTGCATTCACCGGCAGATCGCCTTAACATCTTCCAGATCCCAGTCAAAGTTCCCCCCGTGCCCGACAACCCACTCCATGATTGCTGCCTCCGCCACCTTGTCCGAAATGCCGTTTGCCCGCTGAAATTGTGTCATTTGTTCATCCCTGTCATGAACTCGCTGAGCCGCCGCTCTTCCCTCCGGCGTTGACACTATCGCGTCGACGATCGTTTCTATCTCATTATCGATAGTTTTTTCGTCAAATGTTGGCGTTCAATTTACCAACCCTCGTTTGCGCCTTTCATGTTAATGGCACGGAGGTAATGAAAGGGTACTTCGAGGTCCGCTGCCAATTCGCGAAACTTGCGATCCTCGATTTCTTCAATTTGCCGTTCAACTTTATCGAGTTCGTCCAAGTCGACAGGTGCTTGAGACAGTTGTTCACGTCTCCCTAAAAGTCCTTTTTGCCGAGCCTCTTTGTCTGCTGCCGCCCATGCACCGGAAATTCGAGAATAGATCTCTTTCTTTCTTTCGAGATCACTGTCGGACATCCACTCCGCCCATTGATCCTCGCTGGGGTGGTCGGGCTCGTTTGGGTCACTTGTTTGCTGCGAGATGCGGTAGTCTCCTGTGATGTGTCCGCGACTGATCGTCACATCCGCCACTCTACGGACGACGACGCCAAGTTTGCCTTGTTCACGAAGTGGTCCTTTGACGTTTTGTCCTTCTTTGCCCAGGATGCTCTGCGTCGCTGGCGGCTGAACGGCCAAGATTGGCATTAGCACTTCTGCAGTATATTGTCCATCTTGAACGCGCCCGAATGTTGCGGTAAACGTGCCGTCTGCCTGCACATTGACCTTGTCCGAGTGACCGTAGCGCTCGTGAGTTCCTTCAATTGATGTCATCAAGTTGGTGCCTGCGGGTAAATTCGTTTTGCCATCCATTCGGACATGTGACGAATCAACCCGCTCCAAAGCAAATAAAATGTCAACGCGATGGGATAAAGCCGCGAGTTCGGGCCAGGAACGTCTGGGTGGCACGGGTGTAGATGAGCTTAGACTCTCGGTTTCTTCTTGTGGCGTGCCGTTCGTTGATGGCGGGTCTAAACGGGGTTCGTCCGTTGAGGTAGATTCGTTTCCACTGCCCGATAGGAAAAAAGCAGCCACGAGCAAGAGAGCCGATAGGTAAAGTGTCATTCGGAACTGTGTTTCTTTTCGCCGGGCGGCCTTCTCCTTCGCCGCCGCCTCGGCTTCCAAAGTTTTCACGCGACTTTCGACCAGTGCTTCGGGCACGAGAAACAGTGAAAAGCATCCAGGGCAAATATCATGGTGCTGCTCAATCTCTGAATCGTCCAGTTTCAAACGTTGTCCACAAGCAGGACATTCTCCCCGGAGGACGACGCTGCCGAAGAGACCCACCAATTGAGCGTTGCGCAGCGGAGGCAGATCGATGGCTGCCATTTCCTCAGTGGCTGCCTTGGTTTTCAGACACTTACGCCAGTTGTTGACCAGCGCCTCCGGAAGTTGGAAAGGCTTCTTACAAGACCAGCAGTTGTCGTCAACCTGCATGACCTCTGAATGATCTAGTTCCAAACTCACCTTGCATGCAGGACAGTTGCCTCGAAGTACTATTCTGTTCCGCATTGATGCAAAATCTAATCGCGGATTGCAGAGCAGCGGCGGCAAATCTGGTGGTAAAGAGCTCATCCTTATCTTCCTCAATAGGCTGGTGGTGAACCAGTGGTGGCCCACAAGCGTTGACTACACCACCACGCACCAAGGTGCCAATTCGACAGCCGTCCACTAATAGCGTCTGCATAACCCACGACATGACAAGCTACCGTGATCCACCACAGAGTTCAAGCCCCGATCACCGCACGCACTCATGCCGCCCAACGGCCCTCATGAGACCACTGGAAATGCTCGAGACTCTCCCGAGCACTGGCAAGCGATGCCTCAGCCTGCAGCACCTTCATGACGTTCTGACTCGCCTTCGCAGCTCGCAATTGCCCCTCAGCCGTCTGCACGTCCCGCTGCGGCTTTTGCCAGCCCCGCGGAGACTCGTTGCTGGTACAGATCCCCTCCGGCGATGGCTTTTTGAAAGCCTGCGGGCTGGAACTCACACCGTCCGTCCAAGAGAAAGCCCTCTTAATCCAGACTCGCGACGCATACTGACAGACATTCCACCAAGTCCGCGATGCTATGCGTTCGGCGTGCGAAAATACCGTTTTTTCAGGAGGGGGCTCGGGCTGGAAATCCCATACCTCAAAGAATGTACGCTGAGCACAGCGCACTCGGGGTCGTTCGTACTTCCAAAACTATTCAGGGGGGCTACTCGCGAGCCTGACCGAAGATTAGTTCCAGTTCCTGATCTTCCTTCAGTCGCCGGGAACGAACTGTAATCACGTCCTTGACCAGCCGCGCACCACCCGGGACTCGAATCACAATCTGAACTTTATTCTGCACCACGTCCAGAATTGTACTGCTCTCAATCCGCCTGGTGCTGCCGCCTGCCGCCGGGTAACCGGCGGCGCCCGGAGTCCTGGTGTCATAGGGCAGCTTCTGCTCGTAACCATCAGTGCCTCGCACCTTGCCCGACAGGTCGCTGACTGGGTACGTTTTCACGTCGTCCGGCAGTTTAACTTCGATCACAATCGAATAGGCCTGTCTGGGCCGCGGCGCTGCGGGAATGGTAAAGGCAGTGAAACTGCCTTTGGTCACCGCGACGCCATCTTCTGGAATCTTCAGCAAATCTCCCGGAGCCGGTGCATCTTCAGCGGGTTCTTGCCTGGCACCCATGGCCGCTAACGCATCTGTAGCTGGTTTCTGCAGCGGTTTCATAGCCGCCAACGCGTCTTCGGCCCTTGAAATCCCAAATGGGCTCAGGGCAACGCGGAAGCCGATGGACCGCTGACGTACCGTGGGATCTTCAGAGAACCGGACGGACGACCTGCAAAGCGAGGCACTGTGGTAGATACTGCCGCCACGATACACGCGGGACGAGCCCGTCGGAGGTCCAGCGGGGTCGCTGACCGCAGCCTTCGGATATGCACCGTAGCGGTCATTGCACCACTCGCTCACGTTACCGTGCATGTCAAAGAGACCCCAGGCGTTTGCCTTCTTCTCGCCCACCGGATGCGTGGTGTTGTTGCTGTTGGTACCAAGCCATGTGCAGTCATTTAGTGATTGTGGACTCTCGCCGGAACTATACGCCGTCTTACTGCCAGCACGGCAAGCGTATTCCCATTCTGCCTCGGTCGGCAGACCATACACGCGACCGGCAGCCTTCTCCTCCGGCAACTCCGAAAGCTTCCTGCAAAACTCAACAGCACGCTCCCACGAAACTTGCTCGACCGGATACATCGAACTGTCGGTCTTGCGGATGACTCGCTTCTGGAAGTGAGCAGGGTTGGCTCCCATCACCTTTTCGTACTGGCCTTGAGTGACTTCAGTTACGCCAAGGTAATAGTCCTTGCTGAGAGTAACCTCATGCGGCTCTTCATCGTCCCTGGCAAACTCTTCCTCAAAGGGAGCGCCCATCTGAAACGTCCCCTGCGGGATCAGTACAAGCTGCATCCCGATGCTGTTGGTGACTGTCGCGGGATTGTCCTGAGCACACACACACCGAGGACTGCTGATGAATACTGCAAAAAAAACAGCCGCGGCCAGTAAACTGCAGGGTGAGTGCATCATGTCCCCCGTCGTTAAATCTCTTGTAACGTGAAATCGCGGATTCCGTTTGAGGCAACCGTCGATGTTTCAACATGGACCCAGCAGTTCATTATCGCCGCAGCGGGGCAGCGGGGCAACCGCGATGAATCGTTTACTCTCATGCATGCTGATGAAACCGACACCACCCGCAAAGGACAGACCGGATCCCGGCACCGAAAAGCCGAATTCAACTCCGCCGCCCGCCCGCCAGCCAGCCCGGTTCACGGCACCTTGACATACAAATACTTCTGAAAGCCCGTGAACATCTGGTTGATCTCTGTCGGCGGGCCCAGCTGCTCGAACGCATCCGACAGCGAGTCGTGGTAACGCAGTCGCAGCAGCGGTGACAGCTTCGATACGTCCAGCTCTTCCACGCCCACGGTCACGTAATGCTGCAGCACGAATTCCAGAAATGCCCGCTGGCGGTCCGTAAATTCATGGTCCAGCCACTGCCGAGCTCCGGCGGCACGGGCTTCGCGAGTCACCGGGGGCCGGGCAAAGGCCACATAGGCCAGTACGTCAAACAGGTCGCTGGATTCCGCGTCAATGATCCGCTGCATCTCCTGCAGCTGCTCAACCCCAAACCCGCTGTCCCCAAGGCCCTGCAGCAGCTGCCGGCGAGTCCCCGGATCACTCCACAACCCCCGCAGCTCGTCCTCGTCGTGAAAGAATTCCGGCAGCTTCCCAAACAACAGCTCCATAAACTGCTGCGCACTCATCGGACGACCGTCCGGATGCCAGAAACTGGTGCACGTCATGTGCTGAATGTTCCGCGCCTTGCCGTCCGCCAGACGCACCTGCACAGCCTGCCGCCGCACTCCCTTTTCTGCCACTTCCCCCGCATCGCTGCCGTCGTCCGCCTCGTCGTCAGTTTCCGCCTCAGGATCCCGCTCCAAACGCTCGGCCGCCGGCTCAGGTGCCACCGGGTCACCGTCCCATTCGGGATCCAGAAAAGGCTGGTGATCGAAGTGATGCGCTGATCTAATTCCATCGGTTGTCGCCATGAGCCAAGGCGGCATCAGGATTTTAGAAGCGGTGGAGGTTCAAGAGCGGGGGGAAGGGGGGGCTCGGGCTGGAAAGCCCGAGCTACGGAAGAGAGAGAAGGGTGACGGGGGTGGAAGAGCGGGGGGGCAGGGGGGCTCGTTTCGCGGAGCGAAACGCGACTATCAGGGGGGGCGATTCGCTTCCGTTCAACGACGGTGCGGGTAGAATTCGGGGTACTTGGGTCCCTTTTTTTTCCATTGCACACCACGACTGTTCGTCCCATGAATGATTCTGTGATCAGGTCGCTCCGCGAGGCGCTCAGTGTTTCTCCGGATAATGTTCCTCTGCGGAAGCATCTGGCCGAGTCGTTGTTGAAGCTGGGGCAGGCTGATGAGGCTGAATCTGAATGGCAGCAGCTGCTGCACCGCCAGCCTGGCGATGCCGCACTGATGCTCGGGCTGGCTGAGTGTTATTTCCAAACCGGAAAGTATTCGGCGGCGATCGTGATTATCGAAGAGCTGGTGGGGCGTCGTGAAACTTCAGCCGCCGCCTACCTGCTGCACTCCCGCCTGCTGCTGCAGCGCGGTGATGTGCCGTTTGCCGTTTCTGAGTATCGCGCGGCGATCAGTGAAGATCCCGCCGTGGCCGACGAAGACCTCGCTCAGCGACTGGGCATCGATGCTCGACCGTCTGCCGACGTCTCAGACGGCCGCATGCGGAGTGCCTGGGATGCAACCTCAGACACGGCCGAGCAGTCCGGGGTGGCAGACAGGATTGAACGTCCCAAAATCACGTTCAGTGACGTCGGTGGCATGGCGGCTGTCAAGGAAGACATCCGCATGAAGATCATTTATCCGCTGCAGCATGCTGATATGTTTCGCGCATATGGCAAGTCGATTGGCGGCGGTATTCTGATGTACGGTCCGCCCGGCTGCGGGAAAACTCACATGGCCCGCGCAACGGCCGGTGAGATCAAAGCCGGATTCATGAATATCGGCATTCACGACGTCCTGGATATGTGGATCGGCAACAGCGAAAAACAGCTGCACGAAGTCTTCGAAACAGCGCGCCGCAGTCGTCCCAGCGTGCTGTTCTTCGACGAAGTCGATGCGCTGGGCGCTTCCCGCACTGATATGCGACACAGTGCCGGACGACACCTGATCAATCAGTTTCTGGCGGAACTGGACGGTACGGAAACATCCAACGACGGCGTTCTGATCCTGGCGGCTACAAATGCCCCGTGGAGTCTGGATTCGGCGTTCCGGCGTCCCGGTCGTTTCGATCGGATCGTGTTTGTACCGCCGCCGGATCGCGAAGGGCGTGCAGAGATTCTGCGTCTGCTGCTGAAGGGTAAACCAGTCGGCTCCGTCGATCATGATGCAGTGGCAGTCCGGACCGAACAGTTTTCCGGTGCCGATCTGAAGGCTGTCGTGGACAACTGCATCGAGGCCAAACTGCAGCAGGCAATGAAAACCGGCAGGCCGGAACCCATCGAGACTCGTGATCTGCAGGCGGCGGCAAAATCCGTTCGTCCCTCCACTCAGGACTGGTTCGCGTCTGCCAGAAACTACGCTCTGTACTCAAATCAAAGTGGCCTGTACGACGACATCCTTAAATACCTGAAGATCACCAAATGAACGTCCACATGCAAAGGGCGCAACTGCTGATCCAGCAGGATCGCTATGAGCTGGCCGAGCCGGAACTTCGTCTGGCCCTCGCAGAAGACTCAAACAATTCACTGGCCCACACTTTGCTGGCAGTCTGCCTGCGGCATCAGGAACGTTTTGAAGAAGCGACTGCGGAAGTCAGGCTGGCGATTGCCGCCGACCCGCTGGAAGCCGGCGGGTACAGCGAGCTGGCCATGATCATGCTGGATCGCAATCGTCTGCCGGAGGCCCGCAGCGCCATTCAGGAGGCACTTCGCCTTGAGCCCTGGGAGTCCGAACACTTTGGCATTCTGGCCGCCATCGAAGCTCGCGATAATCAGTGGAAGGCCTGCCTGACAGCGGCTGAGCAGGGGCTTGAACAGGATCCTGACGACTTCTCCTGCAGCAATCTCAGATCCATGGCGCTGATGTCTCTGGGGCAGCGCGAGCTGGCGGCGGAGGCGGCAGCATCGGTGCTGCAGCGAACTCCAAATGACCCGCTGGCGCATGCCAACGAAGGCTGGCGGCAACTGCATCTGCGGGAGCCCGAAAAAGCACTGCTCAGTTTTCAGGAATCCCTGCGGCTGAACCCCGAAAGCGAGTATGCTCAAAGTGGCATGATCGAAGCCATGAAGACTCGCTATGCCATCTATCGCTGGCTGTTCGCGTTTCTGCTGTGGACCAGTCAGTTTTCGAAGAATGCTCAGCTGCTGCTGGTTATCGGGATGGTGTTTGGCCAGCGTATCCTGGTGGCCATTACGAACGCGGTGCCGGTACTGAATCCACTGACGCCGGTCATCATTCTGGGTTATCTGCTGTTCATCTGGGCGACCTGGTCGGCGTCCGCCCTGTTTGACCTGATCCTGATGTCCAGTTCGTTTGGTCGACATGCACTGCCGCCGCACAGAAAACTGCAGGCCAAACTCATCGGAGGCTGTCTGGTACTGGCGGCCGTCTTTGGAATGGGGTTCGTCCTGCTGCCGAGCGGGCTGTCGCGGCCACGGGAACTAATGACCGCCGCACTGTTTCTCGGCATGACTTTCCCCCTGCTGACTTTATTTTCGCAGCAGAGTGGCCTGCGAAAGACGGTCGCGATGATCTGGAGTCTGCTGCTGTTTTCACTTATCGTGACGGTCAATGTGGGCGAGCTGATGATACCGTGGGAACTGCAGGCGCTGGAGGCGGCTGCGCAATCGGCGATTAACAAAGAAACAGCCGTCGGTCTGCCCGAAACGACAGCTGCACTGAGCAAGTTCAAAAGTGAAGTTACAGCACTCGCGGTGCGGCAGAGCAGACTCTGGATCTGCTGCATGTACGGCATTGCAGCCTCCACATGGGGCGGTGCCATACTCAGCTACATCCCGCAGAAACGCTGAGGTCTGATGACTCATGTCAGGGATTCTGACAAGCTTCTCTCCCGGGTACTCCGAGGCGCGGCGGCGATTTCGCGAGGCGGCGGCGGCCCTGAGCTGGCAGCTTGAATCGCTGCCCATCGCTGCTTCAGGACCGGATGGTACAGAACTGACCATCGACATCGCCTGCTCGCAGCAGCAGCCCCCCGACAAAGTGCTGGTGGTGTCCTCAGGGGTGCACGGAGTGGAAGGTTTCTTTGGCTCGGCGGTACAAACCGCGCTGCTGGAACACTGGGCCGCACACAACAGGGCAGCTCCGCAGATTCGCTGCCTGTTTCTGCATGCCGTCAATCCCTGGGGCTTTGCCTGGCGGCGACGGTTTGATGAGAACAACGTCGATCGGAATCGCAATTTTCTGCTGCCCGGTGAAGAGTTCGCCGGCGGTCAGTATGAATTTATGGGACCTATGGGTCCTATGGGTCCTATGGGACCTATGGGTCCCATGGGTCCCATAAGACCCGTATCACACAAGCTGCGGCTGAATGCCGCCGGGCGGGCAATGGCAGTGGGTCGTTCAGTCGGGTCTGGTGAGTCGCAGGGTTTGCACAAACAACAGTACCAGCAGCAGGGCTGAGGAGACTGCTGCGACATACCATGCTGATGGCAGCAGGTTGTAACTGGTGAAGCCCTGGGCCTGCATGGCATTCAGTGCAGCGGCCATCGGATTCAGTCGCAGTGTGTTCTCGACCATCGCATGCCCGAATGGAGCATCGCGGTTGACCCACACCAGCATGGTTCCGCCAAACAGTCCGATCAGCACACCGTAGGCGACTGTTGTTGCGATGGCTGTGGATCGAAACAGACTGCTGACCGCAGCACTGATCAGCATGGCCAGAATCGCAGATGCCACGAGGCAGCCCAGTACCTGAACCACCTGCGGCTGCAGGATGGGTTTGATCAGCATGATCACCGCATAACCCGGCAGCGTGGCGCACAGCAGCAGGGCCAGCGTCAGCAGCACGCTGACCAGTTTGCCGAACAGAATGCGGGCTGGTCCGAGGGGAGTGGCTCGCAGCAGATTCCAGCTGCCACCTTCCAGCTCACCGGCAATCATGCCGGCTGCCAGTCCTGGCGTGAGCAGTACGATCAGTGAAACCTGCAGCACAATAATCAGTGCACCGGTGTATTCGACACCACGCGATTCTGTCCCGCGGGCGGATGCCAGGGTCAGCAGCAGGGACAATACGGCACAGCCGGCGACCAGTCGCAGCAGCCAGTGCATGCGACCAAATTCACGACACTGAAACTCCTTGACCATCACCGGGTTAACCAGCCAGGGAATGCCTTTTGAGCGTTTTTGGGGGTCAACGATGTACAGCAGTCGGCGACTGGCCTGAATCCAGCCTTCCTGATCGTCCGTGATGTAACCCTGTGAACGCGAGCGGTCCAGCAGAGCATGGCTGAGCCGTGAAATGCAGACGGCACTGCCCACCACAATGAACAGTCCGGCAAACGCAAGGTAAAACATGACGGCATCTCGCGATTCCATCAGTCCGGTGCCGCTGAACGAGTTCTGATTGAGCATCTGCAGCAGTCCGGGAATTGGCGAAATCAGCTTCAGCAGGGCCATGCCCTTTGCCAGCGGACTGGTGCCGCCGGGGAACAGAGCATCCGGAAACCAGGGAACGATCGTCAGCCCGAAGGTCACGCCGTAGCTCCAGCGCAGCGCCGATTCCGTATTGCGGCTCCACGTGCCCACCAGCAGTCCGATGACAATCAGCTGCAGGCAGACCACCAGCAGAAACGCGTACATCCGCAGGATATCACCGGTCAGAGTCAGCCCGCCCATGAGGTAGGCGGCGGCCATGGCCGGCACAGTGGTGCTGAGCAGCAGCACGACGAACCCCAGCATGGCCAGCAGCTTGCCGAAGTAAATTGACGATCTGGAGAGCGGCGAATTGAGCAGCAGTTCCAGAGTTCTGCGGCGCACTTCACGCACCAGCAGTGTCGAAGGAAACACGGGCACTGCCAGAATCGATGCTGCCAGCATCGAATAGGTGATCCAGCGAAACACTTCCCGTCCGCGGGCTCCGTCGAGGTCCACGATGGCGGTTGTGGGCCACTTCAGCAGGACCACGAAGGCCGCCGCCAAAGAAACCGTCAGCAGAATAGCGAGGACTTTGGAGCTGCGCAGCAGGGCCAGCAGCTCACGCCCCAGAATGACTCCGATGCCGCTCATTTCGACACCTCCCGACTGCCGGCCTGTGCGGCACCCGCTGCATCACGTTCAGCCTCTGCTTCACGAGCAGCAGTGACGAAGGCTTCTTCAAGGTCCCCGGCAACTTCACGGAACTGACCAACCCTATCACCAGCCAGTACCATCGCCCGCAACAGCTCGCCTAAGGTGTCGTCACCTGCTGCCGTGCGAGCACGGATGATGGTTTCCGCTTCGGAGACCGTGACTTCGGCATCGGCTTCGAGCGCTTTGCGGACGCGAGCTGCAGCGGCCTGCATACCTTCACCGCTGAGCAGCTGGATTTCGACGGTCCGACGCTGCGACAGCGTCCGAGTCACCTCCTGCAGCGTTCCCATCGCTCGCAGTTTTCCCCCGGCCACAATCGCCACCTGATCGCAGATACGGGACAGTTCCGGCAGAATATGGCTGGTTACGATCAGCGTGCGGCCCTCAGCCGCCAGTCGCAGCAGAATGGTTCGCATCTCAATACGAGCCTCAGGGTCCAGACCGTTGGCAGGCTCGTCCAGGATCAGCACTTCCGGCCGATGCAGCAGTGTGCGAGCAATCCCGACTCGCTGCTGCATCCCGTGGCTGAGACTTTCGACATAACGGTCCTGCATCCAGACCGCGTTGGTCAGATCCAGCACCTCTGAAACTCGTTTCTGACGTTCGCGGCGAGGAATCCCGAAGGCCGCTCCGAAAAAGTCCAGATACTCACGCACTCGCATGTTGTCATACGAACCGAATTTGTCCGGCATGTAGCCGACCAGCCGCCGCACCTTCGACAGCTCGCGGACACAGTCTGCCCCGGCAATCTTTGCAGTACCGGATGTAGGACGGGACAAACCCACAAGAATGCGGATCGTCGTGGTCTTGCCGGCACCGTTGGGACCGATAAAGCCGAGGATGCTGCCGCGATTCAGGCTGAGCGACAGTTTGTCGAGCGCCACAAATTCGCCGTAATGTTTGGACAACTCACTGATTTCAACCACTGGCTGGTCACTGGCCATAGCTGTCTGCTTTCTTCGAATCAGGTCCCTGCAGGTCGGCCTGTTAACTGTGTTTCAGAAAGAATTAGGTGCGTGTGTGTGCGTGTGCAATTCGGACGGTGCGGCAGAGGTCAGTTCAGGGGGCTGTTTCAGCGGAGGTTTCCAGCCGACTGCCCTTAAGAACAATCAGGCACTGACTGACCGAGTAGTTGTCGTCCTGTTCGCCCATGTCCTGATCACTGGCACCGCTGCCAGTGACCGCACTGACTTCAATCTGCAGGTAAAACCGGCCCTGCAGACAAGCCTGCTTTGCCAATTCAGCCGGCACCGGAATGGTCAGTTTCCCCAGCGGGCTGTCCAGTTCGGTAATCAGCTGCAGATTGTCAGGCGTGCCCGACAGCAGACGGACTTTTCGTGAACCGGCGCGAATGGACAGGACCAGCTCGGCCGAGTCGAGCTGGAAGGGGCGACAAACTTCCGGCAACAGGTACTCAAGCAAAGTATCCGAGGCCGTTTCCAGCGCCACCCACTGTCGTCTGGGGTTGATGTACACCCCGCCAAATCCGCCCGACTGCGTCTCAATCGAACGCATTGACATAAACGGTGAAAGCAACGTGATGGGGGCACCGGCTGCCGGAGGCTTCCAGCGAATCGGCTGCATCATCAGAGTATTCTGGGAACGACGCAGATTGTCCGACTGGAATTCCGTCAGCGTCTGATCAGAACCTTCCCAGCACAGCACCAATGGCTCGGCCGGAAATGGCTCAGTCCGATCCTTGTTGTCAAAGACTGATTCCATCAGACCTGTGCGCTGCCGCTGTTCTTCTGTGGTCAGTGTGGTTGACCAGAACTGACCCGGATCGAGAAGATCCTGAGGCCCGGCCCGCAGCATGCCGTCCACGACCGACAGTCGCATGCGGTCCGGCGTCAGCCCTGTCATCAAAAAGTCTTCAGCAGCTTCAAAGCCCGGAGCCTGCAGTGAGGCCACAAAGCCCTGCTGGTCAAAGCTGCCCACAATTCGATACTGCTGGTCAGACCAGCGAACTGCTCGCAAACCGTAGGTTTTCAATCCGGAGGGCTGATTCAGCTGTTCCCAGTGACTGCGAGCGGCGCCTTCCCAGACCAGCCGGCGGTAATCCTGATTGGCGGCTTCCGCCTGAGCATCCAGAATCGTGCCGGTCTGTGAAGAGACCGGCAGGTCAAGTGAAGCCGGGACATACACGCTGGTATAGCCGTCGGCAACGACATCCCGGGCGCCTGTGCCAGCCATCATGACACGAGTTTCCAGCACTGTATTGGGAGCTACCGACCGGATGCTGATGCCGGCCAGCAGAGCCGGTACCGCACTGACGGCCGCCAGACAGGGCACCAGCCAGATCAGTTTTTCTCCCGCAGAACGCCGCAGCACCGCAACACCGGCCACAGCGAGAGCAATCGGAAAAATGCTGAGCAGCAGCAGGGCGGTGAATCGGCCGGGGATCTGATATCCCACCTGGCTGGCAGCATGAGCAGCAGCGGTTTCCTGGCGGATCAGAGGCTGCGGGCGGAAGTCGAACAGGGTGTCCAGCATGCGGCGGCCGGAGGCAATGGTGGTGAATGGCGGAGCTCCGTTGGGGGCCTGGCCGCGCGATTCGAGAAATACGGCGGATTCGATCGTGGTCAGCACGACGAAACCGCGGCCGACGGGAATGCGGAGGGCCACCGGCCAGCCATCCACGGTCCAGATGACTTCACCGGCACCAGGCTGAATTCGCAGCCAGCGTACAGGTTCGGGGAAGGTGCGAGTGACCGAGCGGACGGGATACTGTGCCTTTGAGTAATCCGGGTTGAGGTCCAGGACCACTTTGGTGGCGGATGTTTCACCGACCACCGTCAGCGGGAAGTTGTCACCCAGCAGAACTTTGACCACTTCTTCGCCGACGACGTCGAGCGGCAGGAACATGCGGCCGCCACGCTGCAGCCAGAGCCGAATGGCGTCGCAGGCCATCGGATGATTCGCCAGACGCGGGTCACCAATGGCCAGAGCATCGAGTGGTTCGAGGCATTCGCTGTGATGGCTAATGTCGCGAGCGAGGAAGGAAGTGAGGCCGGCCACTGTCAGTTTGTTGTAACGGGCGGCCTGGATGAGCCCGACCAGATTGTCATTGACCGGCACACTTTCGCGGTTGTCGGGGATATACCCGGCGAGGCCCATCGGTCCTTCTGAGGCCAGTACCGAGAACGACGGAAGTTCGGATTCGTCCTTGCGAGTGCGAATGATGCCGTCGTCTTCCCCGGTGGGAAAATTCAGATAGCGAAAATCCACCAGTCCCTGCGGCTTTTGACCGCTGACCAGTACCGGCCAGGTGGCGTCAAAAGAGGTGCGTCCGGGCAGTTCCAGGCGTCTGGCGTACTGCAGTCCGCCGGATGAAGGAGTCACCACGACCAGACTTTTGGCGGTCTGCGAGCCGGGATTGGCAACTGTGGCGGTGACGGCACCCCAGCGACCGAACACAAATCGCCCGGTGGCACCGGACCGCACGTTGATCTGCGGTGTGTTCTGCTGTTCGGTCGGGGCCGCTGCAGGCTCGTCTGCAGAAACCGAGGTAAATGTCAGCAGGAAGACCGCGAGACACAGCCGGAGCCGGCCTGGGATGCCAGCTGCAGGATTGCAGTTTGAATTTTCAGGTTGAGACACGCCTGCTTTGCCCTCGGAAACGGGACCGACGCTTCGTCCGTCTGCAGTTTTGGGCGAGTCGTCAGGGTTTGTTGGAGTACTGGGCCTCATATTCAACAGAATTGAGGTCCAGACTACAACCGAGGCGGGGCTGAGAACGCAAAGTCGTCGATTGAAACAGCCAGTCGCAGGGATTACAGGGGCCCATCGGGGCTGCGGGATCAGTAATAGTGGGTGGCCGGATTGTCGTTGCCGTAGTATCCGCCGCCGCCATGAATGCCGGTACCGCCCTTGCCTTTGCCCTTATTGCTGATGTAGTCCTTGCGGTCGTACTTCACGGGAACTGTGGGCTTAGGAGTATTCTTGAGCCGGGGCTCTTCCTTTTTCGGAGGCGTCTGCACGACCGGATTTTGCCCGACCGCCGGTTTGGAAGGCTTGGGGACCGAAGTGGTGGAGGCTGCAGGTGCGGGTTTTGTGCTGCCCGAAGTTGCTGCGGGGGCGGGAGGTGTCGACTTTGTGGTGGAAGTTGTCGTGGTGGCTGGCTTCGGCACCGAGGTGGCAGCCGGCTGACGATCAGTGGTGCTTACCGCCGGTTTAAACTCCGGCGCCGCAGGAGCAGTCTTAGCGGTCGTCCCCGTGCTGGCCGCAGGCGTCACTGTGCCGGGCTTCGGAACGGACGTCGTCTTGACGGACGTGGTTCCGGTCGGTGCAGTTGTGACGGGCGGCTTTGTTGAGGGGACGGAAACCGCGGGCTTCGACTGCGGCGCCGGAGGAGTGGACTTGCCGGAAACAGTGATTTTGGGAGTCACCAGCGGGGCTGAGCTGGTGGCCGGGGCAGCCGGTTTTGCGACACTGCCGGACCCTGAGGACAGCGAGCCTTTGCCGGAGCTGGCTGATGAGCCGCTGCTGGAGGGTTTGGGGACTGAGCTGACTTTGATCGGCTTCAGGCGAATGGTGCCGCTGGAGCCTGAGTCCTGGGCGGCCGCTGTTGAAGTTTGCAGCAGAGTGGCAGAGGCCGCAGCGGCAACGACAGCGGCGAGGAACAGATTTCTGAAGTTGAACAACATGCTGGTACCCTGCAGGCAATGCGACAATCGGAACGGAAAGGACAGTTGGGAGGGCAGCGTGAAGATGCTGCTGCAGTGCACCAGTTGCAGCCGGCGATTGCAGGCAGCATTTGGCTGGCCTGTTGCCGGGAAGCGACATGGTTTTAAAGGTGTTGCCGACGGTGCAACTGTTGTTGGCCGAACAGAACGCCCCTTTGATCCAGACAACCGGAACACTGCAAATTTCCCAAACATCCAGACCACCTAGATAGGGTCAGCCAGCATGACGACTCAATATCAGTCAACTGAATCTCAGTGAAAACGAGCATTGCGTGGTGGCTGTATTCCGTCCGTATCAGTGCTGCCGACTGTAACGATTGTGAGGGTTGCAGTGGTTGCAGGGGTTGTGTGGATTATGCGGCGGGAGGGGACCTGTTGTCGCTGAACAACGGTATCGTGGTCCTGATGTTGACCTCTGGCGGCAGGCAGCGTCGGTGGATGTTGCGATCGGGCAACAAAAGGTCGGCTGGCAAACAAAAAAGGCCACCCGAGAATCTCGGGTGGCCTTTGGCTGCTTCAGCGATGGCTGTCAGATCAGGGCAGGAAGGGCAGGAAGCCCGGGTTTGGCCAGATCGGATCAGCTGCACCGCGGATGTTGTAGTTGCCTGCATTGAAGGCAGACTGGACATCCTGGGTGATACCGAAGTTGTTGAAGATATTGTTCGGGCTGTTCAGGTTCGGGCCGTTGTCGACCTGGAAGAACGAGGCATCCCGGTTTTGTACTCCGATGATCCCGTAGAACTGAGCTTTCAGAGCGTCAGCATTCGTGTAGATGGCTCCGACATCTGTCACGCTGATCTGATTGCCGGTGTTCGTCTGGAACCGCAGGTCCATCTGAGCGACGTCATCGAGGTAGATGTAGTCGAAGGTGTTCTGGCCGGAGGTATCAGCCGAGTCGAAGGTGTTGCCGGCCGAGAGGAAGGAAGCTGTAGCGAAGTCGGCTTCCAGGTTTCCGCCGAACACGTTGTTCTGAACATCGGCCGCCACATAGGCTCCGGTTCCCACATCGATGCGGAGACCTTCTCCGGTGACTCCGCCGCGACCGTTGTTCCGAATCGTGTTGCCTCGCACTTCGAACAGAGTGTTCTGTACGGAGTTCAGGTTCAGGTAGGGCACCATATAACCGGTGTTGCCGTTGTAGGTACCAACATTCAGGAACTGGAATTCCGGTCGGAATGGTGAGAAGTTCTGGTTGTCATCGTTGGGAGCTCCGGTGTTGCCAAGGTACACGAACCGGCTCTGGTTCATGTTGGTGTCAGCTCGGAAGAACACACCTTCTTCGCCGTTGGCTTCGATGGTGTTGTCCAGCAGAGCGATGCGTACCGGATCGAAGTTGAATCCGGCGACACCGAGGTCTCGGTCACGAGTTCCGGCAGCACCGTTCAGCAGCAGGCTGACACCGCGACCGGTGTTGTTGCTGATGACGTTGTTGGACGCTGTGAACTGAGGTACCGGTCCGATTTCGGTGACTCCGCCGTTAAACGTCAGCACTGGCAGAGTGAAGTCGACAGCCGCGGTGGGAACACCGATGGCTGTTCCGCCGATATTGTTCAGGCTGATACCATCCCCGCCGTTGCCGGCAGCGATGCCATTGTCAGTCCCGCCGATGGTGTTATAAGAGATATTGATGATCGGGCGGGGCGTGGTGAGCAGCGGAGTCCCGGTTGTCGAGTTTCCGATGGTTGTGATGGCCACACCGTCATCCTGGTTCTTCTGGATGATGTTGCCTTCGCCGACTCCGCCAACGATCAGGTTGGAGGTGGTGCTTCCGCTGAAGTTTGCCTGGATACCGTCGCCATCGAGGAAGTCGATCTCGCCGTTCTGATTCAGGTCTTCAGCTGCTGTCAGCACACCATCGCCGTTGGTATCTTCGCTGGGTCCGCGGATACTGGAGGCGATCGTCGTATTGACGACTCGCACAGTGCCCTCAGAGGTTCCGGAAGCATTCCAGCGGATACCGTTGCCCCCGCCATTCACACCGTTGCCGGAGATTGTGGTTTTGGCACCTGGAGTGGAGGTGACGAGGATATCTGAGCGACCGCCCGGAGTATTGATATCAATACCGTTGAGGCCGTTGTTGGAGATGGAAGTGCTGCCGAGCGTCGAAGCGGCTGCGTGCGGAGTCGTCGTGGGCAGTGCGGGAGCACTGGTGACTTCCAGCAGAGCTCGTGAATCCTCGATGGCATTCACCTGAATCCCGTTATCCCGGTTGCCGTTGATCACGAGTCCTTCGAGACGTGAGCGACGTCCGGGTGCAATTCCAGAGTTCGGGTCACCGATGGAGCTGTTTTCGGCAGTTTCGATCAGGATACCGTTGCTCTGACCGGCCGGAGACACATCAGTGGCCACCACCGGAGCATTGTTTGAGAAGGTGCTGTTGAACACATCTGTGATCAGGGTGGAGTCACCGCGGGTGCGGAAGACGGCACCATTTCTCACGTTGCTGCTGAAGCTGCTGTCGTGGATCGTGACGGTGTTGGCAGTACCGGAGTTGGGCTGGTTTGGATCCAGTTTGTCGTTGCCCTGGGTTTCCACGACGAGGCCACCGCCTTTGTTGCCGGTCGCGAAGACTCGGTTCAGATCAGCGGTGATGAGTGCCGAACTGTCGCGACGCAGGCGGATACCGTCTCCGTCGAGGCTGGCGGCTGCGCCATCAATCGTGCCACTGACAGTGACATCCTGCAGGTCGACGATGGCATTGCCATTTCCTGTGGCAAAGATCTCGATACCGACATCGGTATTGCCGCTGATTGTATTGGCATCAGCTGGAGCCGTTCCGCCGACCACAAGGTCCAGCCGGTTGTTGTCGATCAGAGCCGGAGGCACCGGCGGGGTGTTGTTCACACCGTACAGGCGAGAGACGATACCGCCACCACCGTTGCCCGAAATCTCGTTGCCCAGCACATCGGCCTTGATGGTCGACAGCGATCCGGGCACGGACAGCTGGTTGGTCAGCAGGCCGGCTGCACCATTGCTGTTGAGCTTGTTGCCGCGGATGACTCGATTTGACCCGGGAGTTCCGAAGTCGATTTCGCCACCCTTATCAACCAGCAGAGCCGCACCGTTGCCACCGTTGCCGGAGATATCGTTGCCGAGCAGGTTGCCGCGGATCAGACCGCCGTTGGCGGCCAGTGCCTGGAAGCCGTCGAGGTCATTTCCAGTGATCTGGTTGGCCTGGGTGAAGGTGGTTCCTCCGTAGACGTTGGTGCCAAGTCCGCCGATGGTGTGATCAGCATGGATTTGAGCACCTGCTCCATTGGCTTCCAGACGCACGCCGTTACCACCGCCACCGTTGATCAGGTTGCCCTGAATCGTGACGGACTCGGCCACAGCACTGTCGTTCATCACGATATTGATGCCGTTCAGGCGGGTGCCGGAGATTGTGTTGTTGTTGAAAGTCGAACCGAGCAGTCGAGCGTTGTCTGACGCTTCCACGCGGATTCCGTTGGCCGAGTCGTCCACTTTCGGGCGAGTGCCGATGGCTGTAACGAGCTGTGCTGTATCAAATTGCGTGAATGGTGCTTCGCCGGGCAGTTCGCCGGGGTTTGTGCCCTGCAAAGAGATACCTGCTTCTTCCACCAGAGCCTGCAGGGGCAGGTCGATGGCCGGTGTGCCCATGATCGGGTTCAGGCCGCCTGGCGTCACATCGGATGTGTCGGCGATATGTCGCAGAGACAGGGCGTGGCCGAGTTCATGCGATGTCACAAAGCCGATGGCCCGCCGGGTGAACGTCAGGTTACCGGAGGTCAGAGCATTGACAGCGTAGTCAGCTGAGGCAGCTTTGTCGACGTAGATCCCATCGTTGGCCCCGAAGGCATTTGGAGGATTGAGGAAGGGGCTGAAGCTGTTGATGCCGTTGGTGTAAACGCCAACCGCTGAAGCTCCGTTCTGCTGTGCATACCCGGTCAGCCCCTGTCCGGGTCCGGCACCAGTGGCATTGCGAATATTGCCGATGTCGGCGGATTGTCCGGCCAGTCCGCCGAGGTTCTGGACGCTGTCGCCGATGGTCAGCACGTAGTACTCGGTGGCTCCGTTGGACGGAGCTGTCCCGGTGTCGCCGATGACAAAATCGATATTCAGCTCGCGACCCGGGGCCAGCGTGCTGAGCGGGCTGTCGGCGGACGTTGCGAGGTTGCGATAGTGGCCTTCAACCGTGGCGAGAATGGCCTTTGTGACGAGGTCATACTGCGACTGATTGAATCCGTAGGCTGCGAGCCCAAATGGTCCCACCTGACGTCCGTTGGCGTCTGTCACCACACCCTGAGACGGGTCGATGAAGTCGAGCATGATTGTCAGGCCGGGATCAGCATTGCCGCCCTGAATATTGTTGCCGAGGACGTCCATCTGGGCCGTTGCGGTGTCCCGCAGGTCCGCCAGGATGCCGCCATCGGTGTTGCCGAGGATATCGTTGGCGAGCGTTGGTACGGGGCCGCCGATGTCGAAGCGACCGGTGCTGGCGTCTTCGCCAAAGATGCAGATTCCGGCGGTCTTGTTATTGGTGATCAAATTGGACACGATCCCGTAGTCAACTCGCCCGTTTCCATTCAGGTCTTCACCAGCGTCCAGACTGCCGTTGCCGTTCAGGTCTTCTGAGACGGCGTTGAAGACACCACCATTCAGGTAGTGGATGAAGACTCCGTTACCGATGTTCCGATTAATTGTGTTGTCGGCCAGGCTGGCAAGATTGAAGGTGCTGTTGTCAGCTTCCATCTGCAGACCGTCAAAGGTGTTGTCTTCGATGGTGTTGCCTTCGATGGCAGCATTGATTGTGGAGCCGGGGTCGCCGATGACGCTGATACCGAATCCGTTGCCGGCAATCGTATTGTTCAGGATTCCGGTCGGGCTGATTCCCGCCGGATTGTCGGCGTTCAGGGTCGAACCGGCTCCGGCGGTGATCAGCAGGGCAGTGCCGCTGTTGTCGTCAGCCGAGTTGTCTGCCACCAGCAGGTCAGCACTGCTGCCGCCGGCCACCGACAGTCGCAGACCGTCGTTGGAAGCTCCCAGCAGGCCATCGAACAGGTTGTCCTGAATCTGCAGTCGTCCCGAAACGTCCTGCAGCACCAGCGCATCGCGGTAATTCGTGAATTCGTTGCCGCGGATCGTGGCGTCCGTAATCGGCAGCGGGTTGGAAATGGCTGTACCGAAGACGGTCTGAGCTGCGTTGGAGGCATCGAATCGCAGGCCGAGGACCGAGTTGTTGTTGGCAAGGCGGATCACGCTGCCACCGGCCACCATGACCGGATCTGACAAGAGCGGAGCCTTTGTCGAGCCGGCAGGAACGTCAACCGGAAGCGTAAAGCCTCCGGATACCGGCAGCGGTACCAGTGATGACATCAGAACCTGGTTATCAAACAGTCCCATGCCGCCGTTGACCGTCAGGTCGGAGCCTGAATCGTCGGAGTTGGGCTGAATGCGGATAATGTCATAGCTGGCGTCGTTGGCAGCCTTCGCCAGCTGCATCGTGGCAAACGGATTCTCATAGGTACCGTCGCCGGGCAAACTGGCGTTCGGATTCACATGCATCAGGTTGTAAGCGCTGCCGGTGGTCGGATTAACCAGTGCCAGATAAGTGTTGGTGGTATCGATATTCGTGTGAATACGATTTGCTCGCACCACGGGATCCAGCAGACGCTCGCGGACGCCGCGGTCACGCAGCAGACGTTTTTTCCGGTAGTTGGGGATTTCGTACTGCAGGCTGACCCATGCGTTGGTGTCAAACGTGCCGTCGTGAGACAGCCAGGTGTTGACGGTCAGATTCTGGGTGATCAGAGCTTCCCAGCGAACCTGGAAGCCTACCGAGTCGCCACCGTGAGGGTTCGACAGGTAGTAAGCCCCGGGATACATGTTCATACCATAGCGACCCAGCAGCGGCAGCGGGCCTCCGATTTCGAAGTCGCCGCCGGAATACGCGTTGTCTCGCACGTCCACTCGAGTCTGATAGACCGAGTTGGCCATCAGCTGAATGCCCGGCAGCAGGTCACTGCTGAGCAGCTGCGAGTTGTCTCCGGCAATCATGTAGGCGTTGATGCGGGCGTCGAGATACTTGCCCAGCGATTCGGTCCCGACCGTCGCTCGGGTCCATTCGCCGTTCCCGTATCCCTTGTCGTAATCGAAGAAGCCGTTGAAGCCGTAGATCCGGTTACGATCAGAATCGTAAGTACGGAAGATACCGCCGGCACTGAAGATCGGCAGCCCGTCCCAGGTGACTGAGGCCGAAACGTCTCCCATCAGCACCGTCTTGTTGACGTCGATATGCTTCGGGACACGAGCATTGGCTCGCTGGTAGCCTTCCTTGTAGCCCAATCCGCTGCCGAAGTTCGATTCGAACATCAGGATCGGGCCGAAGGGAGCTTCCGGGCCGTAGGCGGCTCCGGGCAGCATTTCGGTCGCCCCCAGCGTACGCTCAAAGTAAGGAGCGTAGGACTGTGGCTGAGGGTAGGGCATCGGAGCCGCAGCGGTCGCTCCTGCAGCAGGCGGGACACGCACTGTGCCTTCGGCTTCCGGTGTCGGAGTCGGTGCCGGGCCATCCTGAGGCCGCAGCGACGACATCCGGACCACTCCCTCATCTCCAGTGGAGATGTTTGCGGCCGTGATCAGCGCAACGCTGCTGAACAACAGTGAGGCCGATGCTAACATTCTGTTCGGTTTCATCGATTCTTCCGATCGAGCCGTATTAACGGATTGTGCCGGGCATGCCGGCAAAGACGGTTACTCTTTTCGATCGGACGGTGCGGGAGGGGATGTTGAGTTAAAATGTGACAGATGTACGGATCATTCCGAATTTCGCAGTCTGTCCGATTGTTGCGGTCGCCCGGATCATGGCGGTTTTCTCGGTCAACGACGTGTGAAATTTGCCGCCCGGCGGGTTTTGGGGGCAGATTCTGCCGGACCGGGACGCTGTTGGCTGGGAACGCAGGGCCTGCAGCGGTGCGATGGCTGTCAGAAGGGCTGCCGGCGGAAACTGGCGGGACGTGAAACAGTGGCGTGTTTCGCCGATTCATCCTTTGCGGAGACTGCACTGCCGTTCACGTGTCTGATGGCGGTGGAATGTGATCACTTGCACGGGTTCTGCCGAATGTGACGATCTCGGGGCAGGGATGGGTGGATTCCCCGGGAGGATGTTTGGCAAACGTCAAATATTCACTGATTTTGCATTGGATTTAGGGGTAGAGTAGGTCTGTGGGTGTCAGGAAGTGGCTGAGAGCGGGAGTGGAAATCGATGCGGGTGCGCAAAGCGGTGATCACGGCGGCGGGCGACCGGCACGCCAGTCTGCCTCTGCAAAGCGTGGTTGATCGCAGCGGTGAAGTTCGC
>Ga0172376_10002315_pt1 | contig 23445 bp, 20 predicted proteins | sample Lak35m_FD_121114 | JGI IMG/M metagenome (GOLD analysis project Ga0172376, IMG submission 121114) | Freshwater microbial communities from Kabuno Bay, South-Kivu, Congo - kab_092012_35m | ecosystem: Environmental > Aquatic > Freshwater > Lake | place: Democratic Republic of the Congo: South-Kivu... | reverse complement strand
TGTATTTGAACTGCCTAACTGCGGACATATGGCAATGCTAGAGCAGACAAATCTATTACATAGCCTATTATTGGATTTATTAGCTAAACCCGTTGCTTCATCTTTTCTCTAGTCAAGCTCCATCTACTTCTGATATGGGGCGATCGATTAGCTCGAATAGTAGGGTGTGGAAAGATTGGAATAGTTGGAAAAATAGGGTGTCCGTTCTCATGACGGTTTAGTCTAGCATTTCCTTTGCTGTGGGTGATGTTAGTGAGGCGATCGCTCTGGTCGTAGATGTAGTCTGTCTCTGCGACTAGATTTGTTCCTGTGATGTCTGAATTCGCTTCTTATTTATGACTTGGCTTATCGCATTGTACGCATAGTCTACTCGCTTGTTGTCTTGAACGTTAACTGTCATCCGATTCAATGCGTCGTATTGACGAGTTGTGGTTACGCCAAGATTATCATTGATGGTGTCGGTCATTGATAACACATTACCCACATTGTCATAGCTGTAGCTCATGATCGTGGTCGGCACATTAGGCGTACCCTTATTACTGATAGACAGCATCCTACCATCAAGGTCATAGATATAACTGTAGGTGTGGCGATATCGAATTCACGTTAATATAGGAGCCTTGAGATCAGTTTGCAATAATTTCAAAACCTTTATAAATTTACATTGAGGTATTATAAGTTTTGATTACTCCTATACCGTCAGGCTCAGTTGCCTCTGATTTTCCCGCTATTTGCGGAGATGAAGACATAATTCAACTCGCCGTGCAAGATGATGCACCTGTGTTTTTAAATAATTATCTGCGCCTTGAAGAGATTACCTCTGCCTTTGCCTGTGCCTTACATATGCACCAACCTACGATTCCCGCAGGAGCAAATGGAGCACTAATTTGTAATCTGCAACAAATGTTTGAACATCAGGGAGAAGGTGATAACCACAATGCTTCGGTGTTTGCTTGGTGTTATGGGCGCATGGGTGATTTTATCCCGCAATTGGTCGCTCAAGGCAGTAACCCTCGGATTATGTTGGACTATTCAGGGAATTTGCTTTGGGGCTTGCAGCAGATGCAGCGCTATGACATTTTGGATAATCTCAAACGTATTACCTGCGATCGCCAATATCAACCCTATGTAGAATGGCTCGGCACGATGTGGAGTCATGCGGTGGTTCCATCGACACCAATTCCTGATATAAAACTACATATTCAAGCATGGCAAAGTCATTTTGCTTCTATTTTTGGTATTGATGCTCTAAAACGGGTTAAAGGGTTTTCACCGCCTGAGATGCATCTTCCCAACCATCCCGATACGCTCTATGAATATATCAAAGCTCTCAAAGAATGCGGCTATCGATGGCTAATGGTTCAGGAACATTCTGTAGAACGGCTTGATGGCTCAGGACTAACTCAAGATCAGAAATACTTTCCTAATCGTCTAGTGGCGATGAATTCCAATGGTGAATCGATTAGTATCACTGCTTTGATTAAAACTCAAGGCTCAGATACGAAACTAGTCGCTCAAATGCAGCCTTATCATGAGGCAAAAGGTCGTGGTAGACAGATGCTTGGCAATATTTCCGTACCTTCGTTAGTTTCGCAAATCGCCGATGGTGAGAATGGTGGTGTGATGATGAATGAATTCCCTCGCGACTATCCTTTGGTATGGGATCAACTGAAAAATAATGGTCGTGGTAGTTCGGGAGTTGTAGGCTTAAATGGAACCGAATATCTAGAAATGATCGAGGCATCTGGAGTCAATTCTCATGACTACCCAACGATTCAAGCGGTACAACAGCATAAGGTTTGGCATAAGGTTGATCAAAACCATAATCTTAATACTGCCGCCGTTGAACAAGCAATTACTGAACTCAAAGCAAGTGACCATCAATTTCATATGGATGGTGCTTCATGGACAAATAGCCTGAGTTGGGTGCATGGCTATGAGAATGTATTAGAGCCGATGAATAAACTCAGTGCCAAGTTCCATGAGAAATATGATGTGCTTGTAGCTCAAGATCCCTCAGTTACTAAGCGATCAGACTACCAACAAGCTCTGCTTTACAATCTCTTAGTTCAAACTAGCTGCTTCCGCTATTGGGGACAGGGAACATGGACAGACTATGCCCGTGAACTCTATCGACGTGGTGAAGCTTTGTAAGCAAAGCATTATACAATTTTTAAGGCAATCAACTTTCACGACGACCAAGATTATGACTTTAAAATGGTTCAATCTTGCATTTAAGCTTCAGGGATCTGTTGCGCCGATTATTTTACCGAGAGTTCTAATTTTTGCGGGTTTTGCCTTTTTAGTCTCTCTGTTTCACTATTACGAGCCACAAATATCGCTCAAAGTTTTTGGTGATCTGACTAACAATGTTGTTTTTAATCTGGTTTTAGGTTTGCTTTTGGTGTTTCGGACAAATGCCGCCTACGATCGCTATTGGGAAGGACGCAAAGCTTGGGGAACCTTGGTGGTGAATATTCGCAACTTATCAAGACTAATGCAAATATCAACCAATTGTGATGAACAGGGAAAACCACAAAGAGAAAAATCGATCAAATTATTAACGGCTTTTGCGATCGCGACAAAACGTCATCTACGCAGTGAAATGATTGAACAGGATCTGGATAATTTGCTTAGTGAAGAAGAAATTATTAAGCTGCGAAATGTAAAACATGCTCCCTTAGAATTGACACTCTGGTTGGGAGACTATTTACAAAAGCAAGTCCAAAGAGATCGCATTGACACTAACTATTTTGTAACGATGAATAGTCATATTAATGCTTTAGTAGAAGGTTTAACTAGTTGTGAACGCATTCTTAAAACTCCTCTCCCACCTGCCTATTGCATCTATTTAAAGCGCTTAATTTTGATTTACTGTATTGGGTTACCATTTCACCTCGTAATTGAGACTGACTGGCTAGCAGCGATCGCGGTAGGACTAGTAAGTTTTATTTTATTGGGAGTAGAACAAATCGGTAACGAGATTGAAAACCCTTTTGGACATGACTTTAACGACTTACCAATTGACGAGATTTGTGAAGGCTTAACAGCCAATGTAGAACAAATGATCAATTACTCTCCCAAATAGAAAAAGGGGTAGTCTTGAAAAGGAAAGGATTTATTTTAGTAAGAATGGGCGGCGCTTCGCGCCGCCCATTCTTACCTATTTAGCACTACTGAAAAAGGCGCAAAGCGCCTTTTTCTATTTCTCAGACTGACGATTGATTTGGGCGATCGCTAATTTTGCGAGTACTCGCACTGCTTCTTGTTCATCGTTTAACAATGGTTGCAAAGATTTAATCACATTGGAATTGCCAATCTTGCCAAGTGCACTAATAGCAGCTTTCCGAACACCAAGATCTGAATCTTGCAAAGCTAAGATTAGGTGGGGAACTGCCGCAGCATATTCCACTTGCCCAAACGCTGCTGCTGCCTCAGTTCGTATAATTGGCTCAGGATCAGTGAGTGCCGAAATGAGAATATTGCAGGACTTCTCATCTAATTGCTCTTGAGCGACATGACCAATGGCTCCAATGACAGCGCAACGGACATCTAAAGATTCCGAATTTAGAGCTTTATATAAATGCTCTGCGGCATCAGCACCAATGAATGCTAAAGCCCATGCAGCTTGTCCTTTAATGTCTTGAGGTTGATCGGGGGATTCCAAAATCCCTATTAGGGCTGTTGCTGAAGCTTCTCCAGTTCTGGCTAATGCTCCTGCCGATGAACTTCTCACAACAGTATCTGGATCATTGAGGAAAGAATTGAGTAAAGTTGGCACAGCATCTGGATCGGAGATAATTGTCAGGGTTTTAGCTGCAGCTCTTCGTAAGACAACATTGGGATGGTTTGTCAAGGCTTCCGTTAGAAAAGGAGTAGCTATTTCACCGATTTCGCCGATGGTTTCCGCAAACCTGAGTCTGACCATACCTCTAGGATCACCTAATCCTTCCACTAGTTGCCCAATGAGCTGGCGATCGCTATTGTCGAAAGTCCCAAGGGAAATTTGATCATTTACCTCTTGAATTAGAATATCGTTTGCAGTTTGAATATCTAGAACTGGAGTATCCATTTTAAAATGTCGATAGAGTTTCTGCAATTATGAAGGACGTTACTTCCTGCTTGTCATCATAATCTGTCTTTGATCACGTTTTGCGAATAAGTGCGTACTCATTCATAAAACAAAAAATAATCATAGTATTGAGTTTTTATTCTGCCGTAGGCAAAATAAAAACTCAATACCCTCATTATGCTTGTTTTTGATTTTCAAATGAGTGCAGACTCATTTGAAAATCGCCATAAAGGTTTGAGGGTTTCATTTTGCAGTGGGCAAAGTGAAGCCACTATAGTAGAAAAATCTTAAACTTTACTTTGCTGTTGACGTAGTGACTGAAGAGTCGCATCAATTTTGGCTAAGTTTGGCTCTAAATTGGCCAGAGCTTGACTTTTCATGATCTTAGCGCGTTGTGCTGTGGCAAGGGTTTCATTAACAATTCTTTCGCGATACTGTTCTAACTCAGAAATCATTTCTGCTAATTCTTGAGGATTTGCCTCTGCAATCGAGGTTAGTTCTGGAACGTCAAACATGTTCGTTAGATTACCTAAAAAATTTTAATAAAAAAAATATATATGCCCAATTTTCTCAGATCGCGGCACAAATTTTGCACAAATATGTCCTGACCCAAAAAAGAGTGTTGCAATGCAATACTGTTTTTTGGGTGGCACTAATAGTTAATGACGGGCGGCGCAAAGCGCCGCCCGTCATTAACTATCTAGGACTACTTTTTTTGTGAGTTTTAGTTTTCCTTGCTAATGCGACTAATCGCTTCAAAAATCTGGCTATCAGAGACTATTAGCTGACGCTGAAAGAGTTTAAACTCCTCAACACGATCTCCCAGTGTTTTCTCAGCCGTAGTTTCGGTGTCTTCTGAAGTCTGCCAATTAAACAGTCGATCTAAACCTTCTAGGGGGGCGAATGAGACGTTATTCTCTGTAAAACGCAATAGCTGAATACTCCCACCACCAACAGCAGAAGCATTAGTCTGTCGCATATCCATGAGAATTTGCTGAGCAGGTGACAAGTCGCTAGGTTGCCTAGCACCAATAGTCACTTGAGCCTTCAGGCTTGAGGCATTTATGAAAAATGCTGCACAGCTAATTGTCAATAATCCTAAAACTTTGAATGAAGCCATTTATGTTCCCCGAAATTTTACATAGTGAGCCACAACATGAAATATTTTCTTAACCACATCATCAAATCTAACATTATTGTTGGTTAGACACAGATAAATGTCAGAAAGTTCACATAAAGTAATGAGAATCAATGTAGTTATCCGCAGCAAAACATCAAAGTCGGATTTGGTTGTTATAGTATCGATAGGCTTCGATTATTTGATAAGTTTGTTAAGCAATCGGGTTAAGCAATCGACAAGTAGATTTTAGTAACGACACTATGCTAGAGACGGTAAGTGAAGCAGAGCAACCACAGGATTTGTCCACACAACCTATTGAGGACGTAAATGAGTCTGCGATCGCCATTGTCGATCCTCCCATTGATGACGATCTTGAAGCCAATGAAGATGTTGAGATGTCCCTGTTCGATCATCTGGAAGAACTGCGATCGCGAATCTTCTACGCCTTAATTGCCATTGTTGTGGCAATCATTGGTTGCTTTGCCGTAGTTAATAAAATTGTCGCTTTATTAGAAATTCCTGCTCAAGGAGTAAAATTTTTACAACTTGCACCAGGGGAATACTTTTTTGTGTCAATTAAAGTCGCTGGATACAGTGGCTTATTGGTAGCTAGCCCAGCAATTTTGTACCAGATTGTCCGCTTTATCTTGCCAGGTCTGACTCGCAAAGAAAAACGAGCGATCGCGCCTATAGTTTTTGGTTCTAGTATTTTATTTGTTCTAGGGATCGTGTTTGCTTACGAGTTGTTGATCCCTGCGGCTCTCAACTTCTTTATCAGCTACGGTGGCGATGTAGTTGAGCAGTTTTGGTCAATTGATCGCTATTTTGAATTTGTATTGTTACTGTTATTTAGTACAGGGCTAGCATTTCAAATTCCCGTAATTCAAGCTTTGTTAGCCATGACAGGCATTGTCAACTCCGCCAGAATGTTGGCAGGATGGCGCTATGTAGTCCTTGGTGCAGTTATCCTTGGCGCAGTCCTAACCCCATCGACTGACCCAATGACTCAAAGTTTATTGGCGGGTGCTGTTGGTATTTTGTACTTTGGTGGCATTTTCTTAGTCAAAGCTATGGGTAAATAACCAATGCAAGTCTGCTACCAGACTTGCGTCAAAATCGACAATTTCAAATATGGAAAATCAAAATATTTTGATCTACGACACAACCCTTCGCGATGGCACTCAGCGTGAAGGGTTATCACTGTCTGTAGAAGATAAAGTACGCATAGCCGATCGCCTTGATCGGATGGGAGTTGCTTTTATCGAAGGTGGTTGGGCAGGCGCAAACCCTAAGGATGGTGAATTTTTTCGACGTATGCAGGAGTATCGCCTTAGCAGTGCCGAGCTTGTAGTTTTCTGCTCGACCAGACGCGCAGGGATCAAAGCTCAGGACGATCCGATGCTAGTACCAATCATTGCGGCAGAAACTAAGTGGATTACTATTTTTGGCAAATCATGGGATCTCCATGTGATTGAAGGACTACGCACCACCCTTGATGAAAATCTTGCCATGATTAGAGATACGATCTCCTATCTCAAAAGTTGCGATCGCCGTCTAATCTACGATGCCGAACATTGGTTTGATGGCTATAAACATAATCCTAACTATGCAATTCAAACCTTAAAAGCTGCCTTTGAAGCAGGAGCGGAATGGTTTGTCCTTTGCGACACCAATGGCGGCACGATGCCTGCTGAAATAGCGCAAATTACAGAAATTGTGTATGACTCATTGCGTCAATGGGGTAGTATCTCGCCGCAAATTGGCATTCATACCCATAATGATGCTGGCTTAGCCGTCGCCAATGCGATCTCCTCTGTGCAATATGGTGCGACGATGGTACAAGGCACGATTAACGGCTATGGTGAACGCTGCGGCAATGCCAATCTCTGCACCGTGATCCCCAATTTGCAGCTAAAAATGGGCTATGAATGCATCGTTCCTGATAAGTTATCGCAACTTACCGAAGTCTCCCGCCAAGTCAGCGAAATCGTTAATCTAGCACCCGATGACCATGCCCCCTTTGTCGGTGCTTCCGCCTTTGCCCACAAGGGTGGAATTCATGTGAGCGCAGTGCAGCGTAATCCCCTGACTTACGAACACATCACCCCTGAAAGTATCGGCAATCATCGCCGTATCGTCATCTCTGAGCAAGCAGGACTCAGCAATGTAATCTCTAAGGTGGAAACCTTTGGCATTTGTTTGCGAAAAGAAGATTCTTCCTGTCGGCAAATCTTGCAAAAAACCAAAGAACTCGAACAACTGGGCTATCAATTTGAATCTGCCGAGGCAAGTTTTGAATTATTAGTGCGCGAAGCTTTAGGCGATCGCCCCCAATTTTTTACAATCAGTAGTTTTCATGTTTACTGCACCACCGATGCCACTCACAGAGATGGATCTGTCAATTCTCAAGCCACAGTAAAAGTACTGGTCAAAGATGAAGAGCATCTCACGGCTGCTGAGGGTAATGGGCCTGTGGCTGCACTTGATGTCGCCCTTCGTAAAGCCTTGATTAGCTTCTATCCTGAAATTGCCAACTTTTATCTCACTGATTATAAAGTACGGATTCTTAACAGTGATTCTGGAACTCAAGCAGCTACTAGAGTATTGATCGAGTTTAGTAATGGTAAAAGGCGCTGGTCAACGGCTGGAGTATCAAACAATATTATCGATGCTTCTTGTAAAGCTCTTGGTGAAGGGATTGAGTATGGTCTTCTCTCGGCAGTGCGTTATACCAAAGTTTAAAAAATCTTTTTTGCTCCATTTACGCTGCGCTTCGCGCGGCGTAAATGGCTATATCGAACTCACGTTATGATACTGGCTAGCGCTGCTGACTCTTAGCAATCGCCTTGCGTTGGCTTTTACCTGTAAGATTGAGAGCAAAGTTCTCAATGCTGTTATACCAACTACGCGGTAATAGCCAGATTAAATAAGCTGCAAAAATTGTTAGCAGCGATCGCATGGGTTCATAAATTAAAATTTTCCAATTACTTTGCAAAGCTCGATTTACAAGTTTCACTGCTGCTTTACCATCTTTATTACGAATGGCGCGACGGGAGAGATAACGGAACTGGTAGGCTCTTGCAAGGGACTCCCACTTTGCTAATAAATCAGGGGCGTAGGTGCGCGTTTTGGCAATCACCTTTTCCCATGATTCTAGTTGCTTGTCCATATTGGCAGAGAGACTGCCAGAGTTGACCCGATAGAGGGTAAGCGGTTCGGGAATACCTTCAATTTGCCAATTGGTCTGAATGACGATTCTAATCCAGCATTCTATATCTTCTGACTGACGGAACTGATCGTCAAAATAGAAGTCTTCAACTTCACCATAAAGATTATCTTGGAATTTAATACCTTCAAGGGCTTCACGACGAATTACAGGAGCAGAACCATTACCAACGGGATTGCGACAGAGCAAGTGAGGAGCGTCAATCTCCGTCAATTTAGGCATTTGGTATGTGCCAAGGGAATTGCTATCTTCATCAATAAAAGCGGAACGGCTAAAGCTAATCCCAACTCTAGGATTTGCTTCTAGATGTTGAAGATGTTTTTCTAGCTTTTCAGGCAACCAAAGATCATCGCTATCCAATAGGGCAATAAACTCACCTTGGGCATGGCGAATGCCTGTATTTCTTGCCCCAGCTAAGCCCCGATTTTTTTGATTGACAATCTGTATGCGTGGATCGTTAAACTGCTCACAGATGGCAATACTGCCATCAGGAGACTGGTCATCAACGATGATTAGTTCAAAGTCTCGAAAGGTTTGGGCTAATACTGATGTGATCGTTTCTTTGATAAATCGTTCCACATTATAAACTGGAACAATAACTGATACTCTTGTCATCGCTTTCTGTATTACCAGTAATATATTTTTTAATATGTGGTAAGGATAAGGGGGCGATTCGCGCCGCCTATCCTTACCTGTTAAGCACTAAATTTTTTGAAAATAATGACGCGAATCGCCTCTATTCCAAAATCTTTGTTTGAATGATGTGTTGCTTTACCCAAATCACAAATATTGGGATTGCGACTAAATGAATAATCATCACAGCCGCCGCTACACCAGTTATTTTCCAGATCGTACCCACACAAATAGCGATCGCAAAAATAATTGTAAATAGCACATTCCAAAGCAAATCCCAACTGGGTTTATCCATTGCCCATAGAGCCTTAGAAGCAGCATTAGCGTAGGGACGTGGGATTGCTGACAAACAAATTAAAATCAATAATGGAATCGCGGGAATCCATTTTTGTCCGAAGACCAAGGGCACATAAATTGGGGCGAGTAAAGCCTGTGCTAAGACAATTGGGACAATTACTTTAGTAATTGTTGTAAAACTGTGGAGATAGCGATCGCGGAATTGGTCTGGGCTGTCTCTAGCGTCACAAAGGTGCGGATAGAGAGCTGCATCAACGGCTATAATAAAGCTGAGGCTAATACCTAGTCCTGCATTAAAAGCAAAATAATATAAGCCAAGCGCTTTAATACCTAAAAAATGTCCCGCGATTAAATAATCGAGGTTATTTCGCAATGTTGCTAGCATCTGTACGCCGAGAATACTGCGCCCAAAATGGATAATCTCTTGCCAGCGATGAAGCGTGAAGGATTTGGTCGATCTCCAAGGATGATTAGAGCGATGCACAATTACCCATATCGGCGCAACTATGACCTTAGGCAAAATGATCGCCCACATGCCAAAACCTTGCCAAGCTAGAATCATAGTCAAAATGTTATCAGTGGAAATCTGTACGGCTTTTGCAAAAGCGGAGACATGGAGGCGATTTTCGCGCTGCAATCGCGCTGCTTGAATTAAACCCATTGGCAACATCAGATAGACAAGCCCCATTACACAAATTGGCAAAATCACTTGACTATCCTTGTAAATCCACGCCATCGGGAAAGCCACAAGGGATTGAATCAAAAACAAGCCGCCACAAACAAACCAATTGATATAATAGGCAGTCTGCGATAACTCTTCTACATCTTCTTCTTTAGCTTGAATTAGTTTGTCAAAGATGCCATTACGAGTGAACACATTCACAAATTCATTGGTGGTCATTACCAAGGCGACCAGCCCATAGTCATAGTCGGACAACCATCGAGCCAACACCACTGTCGTAGCGAGGCGGGAGAAGCGAATAATAACTTCTGACAACCCTAGCCAGCCAATATTACGAACAAAGCGATTGGCGAGTTTATTCTGAAGGAAAGCAATTATTTTAGAGCTGATCATGGTTTTCGTAACTCGCTAGTAATTCCCAGAGCAGCCAATTCTTTCATTCGTTTTTCGTAGATGCTCCACCACCCTGACGATTCTGACTTTATTTTTGTGGTTAATTGATCCAGAGATTGGACTTTTTGCTTGAGTGGAACTTTTTTTTATAAAGTAGTACCAAGACCTAGGTGTCCACAGCAAAGTTGCGATCGATTGAAAAGGTAGACTGAGGATGATCAATAGAATACTCCGATAAAAAAATCTCGCTTTAAGAATGTTTCTGGATCAAGCCTTATAGCTTTACCAATACAGCCCAATGCTCGCCACTGATTCCCATTTTGTCTGGCTCCTTGAGCTAAATAATAATAGAATTCAGCCTCAGACCATTGATAAATCATTGGAGGTATTTCTGGATGATTTTTTTGGATATACTCAACTGTCAGATGGTAAGACTTTTCCATAACTTTTCCTAAACTCGACATGCTGCCAAAGGTTTGACGATAACCGACTAGAATCTCTGGGACAACTCGGAATTCATAGTATTCGGCAACTCGCAGCGTAATATCCCAGTCTTCACAGCCTTGAGCGTCACGATCGCGCAAAGACTTGTCGTAACCATTAATTTGCTCAATACAGCTGCGTCGAATTAGCGGTACACTGCCGTTGCCGATAAAATTTCGATATACCAAATCGATCAGAACTTTGCCTTGGCGATTGCCTGCACTACTTCCACCTGTAAAAGATCCCACCTCATCAATATGCGCCGACCAGCAATAAACTAAGCCAACGTTAGAATCGGAATTCATTAAACATTGCACTTGTTTATCTAGTTTTAGTGGATACCAAATGTCGTCGGCATCAAGAGGCGCAATAAAATCTCCTTGAGAGTTTTGGATAGCACAATTGCGGGCGGCAGCTACACCAGCATTAGCTTGTTGAATCAATCTAACCCGATCATCTCTGGCGGCAAATTGTCTCACAATGGTGGAGGTTTCATCTTTAGAACCGTCATCCACAACGACAACTTCAATATGCTGATATATTTGCGATAGAACCGATTCTAAAGTCTCGGCAATGAATTTTTCGGCATTATAGGCTGGAATAATCACCGAAACAAGAGGTAACTTGTTGTTAATATTAATCTCATTCATAAAATATAGTTGATTAGTTTCTAGTTATACCCTCATCTTACGCAAATGGAATTCCTGCGATAGCTAAGGTTTGGGACTGTCACGCACCGTCTACAGACACTACAGAACTGAATTATTGTAGGTAGGAATCATCCTCCTATGGATGCCATGCTATAGGCAATGTTGCATGCAAAGCGATTTGATAGTTTTTTCTGAATAAGGACAATTACTGGTTGAATTAGTTTTTGCATAAATCTGATAGCAGCACCTCCCATGCCGTCATATACTCTTCCCAAGCATTCTGTACATCCATACGGCCTTGTAAGCCCCATGCTTCTAGTTGCGATCGCGGCATCTCACAAACTTGACGAATCGCTGCGGCTAGAGCTTCAGGATTATTAGCAGGTACTAGTAACCCGCAGTCATTTACCTGTTCTACGAGTCCATCGACCTTCGAGACAACTACTGTCTTAGCTGCTGCCTTAGATTCTAGACAGACATTGCCCCAAGGTTCCCAATTTGAAGGAATGATGATCACATCGCACTTCTCTAAAAAGGATGGCACATCAGAAATAGAACCGAGAAAATGAATACGTGGATCATCACCAGCTAAGGATTTTAACAAGTCTTCCTGCTCTCCATAACCGCCGATTAGCAATTGGATTTGAGGATTTGGGACTTTTGGCATTGCCCGCAATAAAGTGTCAAATCCCTTTTGCTGATTGAATCGCCCATAGGCTCCCAATATCAGAGTTGCGTCAACAGATTTAAGTGGTAAGGTCAGAAACTCATCTAAAGTGGGGCATTGCTTAATAGTATCAAGTTTCTTTGGATTTACTAGACGATGCGATCGCATCCATTTTAGCTGTCCTTGAGAAATTGTGACAACTTTATGGGCAAGTCCATAGGCAAAACGCAGCATCAGATGAAACCGCCAAGGCGATCGCACTTTCCACTGTTCAAAGCTTTCAGAATAATGATGCTCATGAATAAGTAACTTAGTTGCAAATCTGAGTTTTAATAATCGCCACAGCGATCGCCATGAACAAGGATCATGCCAAATCACGACATCGGGTTTGATTGTCGATAGATTTTTGAGGGCTTCGCTTTCAGTGAGAAAGAGAAATTCAAATTCTTCCTTGAGCCGTGAATTAGTCAGGCTGCCACTGGTGCTTTTGATGCCGCCTACATTCCGATCACTGAGTAGATGCAAGATTTTGGGTTTTCTTTCTGGAGAATTTATTGATGATGTCATTATGTAATTTCCTCCTTATTTTAATTAGTATTTTGATTTTCTATTTGCGCGATCGTTGCCATTGGTAAAGCTGGACTCGTATCTCGATCATCTTCATTAGGACGTTCCAAAAATCCCATGCCGATCGCGATTAGCCCAGGCCAAAACAGATAGGCTAAAATTTCCAGATTTTCTCCAAAGGTATAGAGAAAGATCACCAACAACATCGTTAAGCCGAGCTTGGCAGTATCATTGCGTTGCGACTTAATCAGTAAACCCCCCAAACTATAGATCATCGGCACAGCCAAGGCAGCAAAGCCCACGATCCCTTTCACAAAGAGCAATCCATACCAAGTGTGATGGGAACCAATTGGCATATATTCCACCAAATGAGGACCATTTTCAACAATACCATGTCCCCAAATAGGAGCTTCCGTCTGCCATCGGTAGATCGCAATTCTGCCAAGGGCGGCGCGTACTCGTGAGGAATCCTTACGGGCAGCAGCAAATTGTTCGGAAAAGCTTTCTAGTCCATCCATTAATATTGGTAAAGTCACCCCCCCCGTACTAGCGATCGCACCCGTAATCATCAAGGCGATCGGTCTTGAGACCCTTGATAAGAATTCTACCAAAATCCATACTACAGGCAAACAGAGCAGGGCTAATCGGGACTTGGAAATTTGACACATCATGATACAACCTGCAATCCCCATGTATTTCCACTTTTTGCAAGGTTCGCGCAGGATCATAAAGAAATAAATATTTGCCACAAATCCGAGTGCAGGAGCCCAAGGTGTAAATAGTCGCCAGCGGGGGCTGTTGTCCCCAGGGTCAATTTCATAGAGACGGAATTCAAAAAATTCGGGGCCAGGGCCACCGATCGCTTGTAGCGGTGAGATAAATAATTTTTCGGGTAATTTGGCATAGTAAGCTGCAATGAAGATGGGAGAGAACAATAACACCATCGTACAAATCAGAGCCGCCGCTCGATACAACAGTTTTGGCCGAATTGGCAAGCATCCAGCCATCGGAAATAGCGCTAAAATTGCCCATCCCTTCGCCCAACCAATAGAGGATTTGATAATCTGTCCCATTTCTAGGTAATAGTCCAGATGTCCCATGATCAGCGACACCTGCATAAATACCATACCCCCAACCCACACCCACACGCCAATGGGAATGCGAATGCGCTCTTTTAATGGAGTATCGGGATCTTGCTGCCACCACCGCCAACACAATATGCCAAATAGGAGCCAAGGCAAAATCGCACCCAATACATATAAACCACCGATGAAGTAAATTCCGAAAGTCCAGACGATCGAATACCACACCAATTTCTCTTCAGGATTTTCTGGTGTAATTTTGTAATGTTCAGGGGTTTGCAAAAATTTGAATATATTCATCTTGACTAACCCGTTTTGCTGCGATCGCTATTGGCAATAGCCCGCAAATCAGTGAGAATGCTGCAATTGTTTCTTGATACGGACGTTTTGCTGCGATCGCTATTGGCAATAGCCCGCAAAGTTGGTAACTCAGTCACATCAGAAAGTTCTACTTCTTGTTTTGGCTTCTGCCCCTTCGACTTGCGCCTCCACAATAAAAATACGCCTGTGGATACAAAGAGAGAACCCACAAACGCGCCAGCCATTAATAGTTTTGGTTGTGGCGAAGCGGGTTCATCTGCCAAGCTAGGGGGCGAGACTAATTGGGCTAAGGGATAGGCGGTAAAAATATCTGATTTGCTGAGGTCAATTTTGGCGAGGGAAGATGCGAAGACAGCTTCGGCAACCTGAGCATCACGTTGGAGGCGATCCAGTTCCAATTGCTTTTGGGTCAAATCCCGCAAGCGATCATCAAAGTTTTCAATTTGGCGACCCAGTTCTTCAGCTTGTCCAGCAATGCCACGCTGCTCTGCTTGGACAGCCACCAAATCCCGATATAGACTTTCTTTGCCCGCACTCCCCGTCACGTTTAAATTGATCCTTGCTAAGTCTTGCAAACTCAAGGGACTTTTTAATAAAAAACTGGCGCGATCGCTAATCGCTTTTCCAGAATTCTTTCGTCGCGCAACTTCCCTAATGACATTAGGATGATTCTCACCCCATTTAGAACTTAAAACCGTTAAGTTTGCCGATGATTCACTAAAATCCTTGAGATTTTGTTGATAAATGGGATCGGACTGCAAAGTAAAGGCAGCGCTGGCTTCATCAACGCTTAAGCCGAGGTTATTTGATAATTGTTGAAGGCGATCGCTAAGTAAAATATCTTGAGCCAACATTTCTGCCCGCTGTTTTCGCAACTGCTCCAAGCTCACTGCTACTTCCTTCACCTGCTCGCTATTACTCAGTCCCGATCGACTTTTGTAGGCGGCTAACTTTCTTTGGGACTCCTCCAATTTGATCTTTGCCGTATCCAAGGTTGCCTGTGTGCCATCGTCTCGCCGCGCAATTTCATCTGCACGCAGTTTTCCCACCTTTGCCATGAGAGTGTTGTAAATAGCAAAGCCCCTTTCTTGAGCTTCTTTTGCACTTGGACCTTCGATTTCCACCTGCAAAATGGAAGTATTATCGATTAATTTACTTTTAGGTTTGCCCAATTCTGAAGTCTTGATGTTTAAGGATTCAGCCGCCGCACTTAATACAGGTTCATCATTGAGAATATATTGATAATTAGCACGGGGATCGAGTGAAGAACTGCCTGAAGCAGCCGTACTCGAAGAAGAAGCTTGACCGATACTCGGTAAGTTTACATTTGCCCCCACATTGCCCCCAGGCAGAATAATAGCCATTTTGCTCACAAATTTGGGCTTTGTCCTTTTGAGATAGGTCAAAGTTCCTCCCCAGATAATCGCATTCAGAGCTAATCCCAAAAAGACATAGATCCACCATCCCAAGCGTGGCGATCGCTTAGTCTCTGTTAAATCAATATCGTCGGGAGGAGATTCCTTACTCATCGACTACTCCCGCCAAAAATATCTTGAATCAATTTGATTGGGTTGAGAATATCCCCCACAAAGTCTAGAACCCCTCTAACTTCAGTTACGGTTGAATCATAACAAGCGACGCTATCTTGAGGCATTAAGAATGGATTCGTGATTTGATCTTTAGAATTGCGGATTAAGTCTTCAACGGAACGATCAATTGCCACAGTTTCCCCCGAAAGGCGATCAGTTCGTACCAACACTGCACGGCGTGACGCGTTGGTAGTTATAGTACCGCCGACACAGTTGGACGCAAATATCGCCTGTGAAAATCGAGCACCATAGGGAAAACTAGAGGCATCCTTCCCAATCGCTGAAGTAGCATTACCATTCGATAGAAAAACTACAATCTCAGGGGGAGTAATTTGCGAAGGACGGACAATTCGCGGATCGATCATGTCTCTTTTGGGAACAATGATCACATCTCCTGCGATTAATGGCACATCTTCTACTGGCTCCCCAGTAAAGATCCCTGACAAATCCACGGTCAGCTTTTTGTTTTGGCGAATTATGCTGATTTTGGTAATATCGGCATTAGGTGTTACGCCCCCTGCTCCCCGCAGCGCTGAAGTTAAAAAGCGATCTGGAGCATAGTCCCCAGATGATTGGGTCAGTTGCTGGGCGCGAACTTCTGCACTGCGATTATTAATCAGCACTCGACCTGGCTGAAAAGTTTCCCCCGACACATTTACCGCGATCGGTGCAAGCGCTAGGGGTAATACTGAAATTTGTAGGAATTGAGGTTGAAAGTATTTCCTCTCAATCAGTTGAATCTGAATGAGGTCTTGAATGGTTGACAGATCCAATCCAACTACAGGTAAAGGCGCTAAATAGGGGATAGAAATAGTTCCATTGGTATTAACTTCATATACGCCGTTAAATAATTCCCCTTCGGGAATCAAGATGCGAATGCGATCGCCTGGGGATAGGGGTAATGCGGCTAGGGGCTGAACGTTGGCAACAGCAATTGCCATCACTGCCAAGATTAAACGTCCCAAATTAGGCGGTAAAACTAAACTTAACCACCTGTTTTTGCATTGTTTATGAGATCTATGTGATATTTTAGACTGCGCCATTGTTCCTTTCAAATAAAACTGCAATAGTTTTCCAAATCAGCCATAGATCATATTTTAGGCTCCATTTGCGCTTATAGGTGAGGTCAAAGTTCATTACTTCTTCAAAACTCCTGACTGTAGAGCGTCCACTTACTTGCCAAACTCCACTGAGTCCTGGTTTGACATCGAGCCGACTCCATTCGGTCATTTTTTCATCGGTATATTCGTTTTCTATCTCATATAGCCCGACTTCCCCAAAGGTAGGTGGCCTTGTGCCAATCAGACTCATATCGCCCATAAGTATATTCCAGAATTGGGGAAACTCATCTAGGCTGGCTTTTCGCAGAAATTTACCGACTTTAGTAATGCGCGGATCGTTACTATTTTTAAAAAATTTACCACTATCACTTCTTTTAGGGGTGCCATCAGTGGAATTAGCGATTTCGTTGGTAACTTTCTGCTTTAGCATTTCCGCATTTTTGACCATAGAGCGAAATTTCCAAATTCCAAAGGGCTTGCTCATCAGCCCTGCACGTTTTTGCTTAAAGAGAACGGGTCCACGGCTCTCCAGTTTAATCGCGATCGCAATTGGTATAAATAAAATTGCCGTAAAACTCAACCCCACTAAAGCTCCTAAGATATCGATCAGTCGTTTGGAAAAACTACGAACCGATGGATGCACTGGGAGAGAAGGATCTAGCTCGACCGCAGGATAGAAAAAATACAACACATAGGAAATCGCACAGAGGATAGGAATACGAACGAAAAATTCATAAATTTTATGTAAGATTCTCAACAGAAGATGGGATTTGTTGGACGATCTCTCGTTTTTTTGCCTCGGCAACCGATTGCTACGAGTAGATGGTTCAATGTAAAAAATGCGATCAAGCTTTGTCATTTTTAAAATTGATAGCACTTGAGGATTGACGCTCCAAAGCTCAAGTTCTGTTGGTTCAGACTTGCCTGATTGGATATCTGTTTGTCGCAAAACTTTTAAATTAGCCACCAATGCGCCAACACCTGAGCTATCTATAAACTCTGTATTTGACATGTCAATGATGATCTTCCGAAAACCCTCCTCCTCTTGGCATAACTGTTGAAAATCCTCCGTTAGTTTGCGAGCTTCAGGATTGAATATTTTTTTAGGTGTGCTGATCAAAACAGTGTCATGAAAATTAGTAATCTGCACATCATGTAGTCCAAACTTTAAGGATTGATCCTCATTACTTGTAGGAATATATACAGCTTCAGGATAATGATCAGCAATTTCTTCAGAACGCACAATTAACAAGTCCAAAGCTTTCGATGCGCGCAATAATTTTGCTGATAGACTCAAATCACGGATGCGTGTTTTTGACTCAATGAAAATCACCTTGATTTTAAATAAATATTTAGCTAGCAACAAAAAGGGAACGGCAACGCCAGCACCAGTAGACATAACTAGTTGAGGGCGTTCTTTTTTTAAGATATTGATCGCTAGATATAAATTGCGAATAAAGTTAGGGATATTTCGATTGGTGGGACTATAAGCCCAAAGAGCTTTTTCAGTGCTCAATTCTGTTTGAGTTGTACCTGTTTTAAAGGTAACCCAAGTTCGCTGGGAAATAGTTTGCCAATATTTACTAAGTCCTTGCATTCCTTTAAAATGCCCTCCTGAAGAGCAAACTAACAGAATCTTCTGATAGTCTTGACTAGGATAGCGATCGCTTAAATATTCGCATAGAGCTTTGTCTTCACTAAAACTAAGAGGACTCCGAGAAATCGTCACTAACTTAAGGAACTTGGCCAGATCCGCAGGCGATCGAGCGATGAGTACACCTTGATTTTCTAAATCATCAGCCATTTCTAGTTGATGGTCATCAACATGTTCATGAAATTTAGCGGTGCGTGGCACTAAAATATATGGCTTATCAAATTTTTCAAGCAAAATGGTACTACCCTCACCACAGTGAGCAATCACAGCAGTTGCTTGTTCAACAAGTCGCTTGAACTGAGTTTCCGGGATTAATTTACTAATTTTAACATCGTCAGGTAAGCGGGTTGAAGCCCCATACTGAATAACTACTTCTTCATTAATAATCCCCTCCTTGATCAACAAACTAATCCAATCCATTAATGAATTGAATGGATACTGCTCAGTTCCGACTGTAACAAGTATCATAGATTAAGGTTCCCCAATTACTTACATATATTTGCTTGTATTTGCTTGGATAAAACTTAGTCGGTATTAGGTTGAAACCTTTTGCTAAGTAATATTTTTATGATCGCTTTTATGATCGTAAACTTTTGAATTGTTAAATTTGGTTGACTTAAGTTTAGATTTTTATATCCATACAAGCAAGCGTAGCAGATTCTACGTGTTATTAATTCAGCATAAAAACTGACGTTAAATTAACGCGAGCTCGATACTGCCATTTGCGGCGTGCGATGCACGCCGCAAATGGCGAAAAATGGTAAGAATCGCTTAGCGATTCTTACCATTTTTCGCTTTCGACGAACTAACGTTAAATTATTGGCACTGGTCAGTTAAGGCGTGAGAGAAGTAAAGCTGCTTAATGACAGCAACTCCAACATCGGTGATCGGTCGATGATATAGACCGATCGCCGATGTTAGCACCCATGATTATCCAAGTAGTATCAATGCGCAATGTTTTGAGCAGTGGTTATCTGCTTGGTTATTCCAAGAATTACAGGATTCCACCCTCATCATGGATAATGCACCCTTCCATCGTAAAAATGTGATTCAAGATTTAGTCACTGCTGCTGGGCATACCGTCTTATTTTTACCGAAATATTCTCCTGACTTTAACAAGATTGAGCATGACTTTGCATCTTTCAAAAAAAGAAGAGCTTATGCTCACAAGGATATATCTTTGGATTCTCAGGTTGCACAATATGTTAATCAAACACTCTAGTTCTTATTGGAATTTACAATAAGTAAGGCTGTTGTTCAATCGGCTATAATTCCTTTTATGTTCAAGCACTTTTCTGCTTAATCTTTTTCTACAAATCCCTTCTAAATATGCCTCTCTTAAACTTAGAGAGACTTTTTTAAGCGATCGCAAAGTGTCTTAACTACTTTAATCCGAGCAAACTTCTTATCATTGGCCTCGATCATGTACCAAGGTGCAAACTCAGTTCCCGTGCGTTCGATCATCTCGTTAGCAGCTAGCTCATAGTCATTCCACTTGGCACGATTACGAAAATCTTCATCAGTAATTTTATAGTGCTTATAGGCAGTTTCCTGTCTCAATTGAAATCTTCGCAATTGCTCATCAGTATCAATATGAATCCAAAACTTGAGTATCAAAGTACTATGTTCATGAAGTTGCTGCTCAAAATTGACAATCTCAGCATAGGCTCGCATCCATTCTGCTTCAGAAGCAAAACCCTCAACCCTCTCTACAAGCACTCGCCCATACCAACTGCGATCAAAAATTGTGACCCTTCCAGCCCTTGGAATATGTCGCCAAAATCGCCACAGATAGTGATGCGATCTCTCCTCATCTGTCGGTGCGGCTATGGGAATAACCTGATAATCACGGGCATCTAGAGCCGAAGTAACACGGCGGATAATTCCTCCTTTGCCTGCGGCATCCCAACCCTCAAAAACGAGAATCACTGATCGCCCTAATTGCTTAGCCTGTCGATAGAGTGAATTCAGCCGACCTTGATATTTTTCCAACAATCTTTTGTAGTCTTCTTCACTGAGGCTCTGCTCAAGATCGAGGGTATCTAAAATGGTGTAATGGTTCTCAGTTTTAAGTGGAGATGTAGATATTTTGGCAGCTATTGAGTGGTCTGCGGCAAGACGCTTAGAAATCAAATCTAGAATATAATTCCCCACCGTAATGCTGCGATATCTCTTATCTTGTCCTTCAATAACTAGCCAAGGCGCTTCACCTGTACTGGTTGTGCGGAGTGCGCGTTCTGAAGTAAGGCGAAACTTATCATAAAGCTTGAAGTGCTGCCAATCTGAATCTGTAACTCGCCATCGAGTTTCGGGATTCTTCATCAGTGATTTCAGGCGAGCAGATTGGGCTTCTTTACTGAGATGAAACCAAAATTTGATAATCAGTGCGCCATCATCCACCAATGCTTTCTCAAAGGCATTAATTCGCATCAAATCCACGTCAAGATCCGTATTTTTAGTCTTCCCATAGACTCGATCAATGATGGGACGGGTATACCATGACCCAAATAAAATGCCGATCCGTCCCTTTGGTGGTAAGACTCGCCAGAATCGCCAAGCTTCTGGGCGTTCGCGCTCTTCGTCAGAAGCAGTTCCAAAAGCATGAGTTTCCAGATAATGTGGATCTATCCATTCATGGAGCAAATTAACAGTTTCCCCCTTGCCAGCACCATCTACACCACCAATGAGAATAATTACTGGAAAGGAAGCAGTTTTGAGTTCTTCTTGGACTTCTAAGAGTTTAATCCGTAGGACTGGTTCTTGAGACTCATACTCTACTTTACTTAGCTTGTGTCCGATTTCAGCAGATTCAAACATAATGCTGGTATCTATCCTCAATCAAATGCCTAATACCTATTCACAAAAGTGAGACGACTTTTGTAAGTTAAAACCAAAATAAGGGCTTTCAAAACACACATCAGCGTAGCTATTTTGTGTTTTGGTATAAACCCAGTTTAGCGATATTAAAGCTACCCTATCAATTTGCCCATCTTCGATAGGAATGACTAAGTAGGCTCAAATCATTTTGGGCATTGGGTTTGAGATGAAGATAAATGTTATAAATTGTAACAGACTAGACTTGTTCTAATTTACGCTCTAAGTCAAACAAAAATCCATGAATATACTCTTCTGTCCACTCAGGACCATAGAAACGATTAAACATACCTCTAGCTGGATCTTTTTCCGCTCGATATCGCAAATATCTGAGTTGAGCCTCTTTAATTTCGGCTAACTTCTGCGGATCAGTGACAGGCTCCGCGCGATCGCAAAAATCTAGATAAGCCTGAAGGTAATCTTTGAAAGCATTAAATACGTAGGTTTGCACCACTTCATCCTCTTTGGGACGAGTCCAGAGAAAAGCAGGGGAGAAAAACTGACTTGCTTCTTCAGGGAAATCACCACCCCAAGTTAGATGCTTTTGATAAGATTCAAAGATCGGTAGGATTGGCTTTGTGTATTTATCCTGATATTCAGGAGCATCACGAAATAATGGCTGCATATCCAGCGCAATCAAATGCCCTCCAGGAAGTGTCACCAGATCGCCCCCAAAAAATGGCAAGTCATATTGCAAATGCGGAAAAATCACAAAGTTTAAAACCTGAAGTGAGCTTCCGCCCTGCACATGAGCCGCCCGAATTTGTCGTAACTTCGCTGACTGATAGCCATGACTAGTGGTCAAAACTTCGTTCTGATGGCTGCCCTTGCCCACGATCGCCGATTTCGACTCGAATCCTTCAGGGATTGGATAAGCATGTAAATCGGGCAGTCGCCCTTTTAAATAGGCGATCGCATGATCTAAAAAAGGTTGATATAGAGTCATTTAAGCTGTCACTGCTAGGGGCTTGGCATCTTCAAACAAAAATCCATACAAAAACTTCTCTGACCATTCATGACCAAAATAACTACTGAAGAGTCCAGAGGCTGGATCGCGATCGGCGCTGTATTGGTCGTAGTCTTTCTGGGCTTTGACAATTCGCTGAATATCTGATTGATCTACTAGGGGTTTCGCATCATCAAGCATTGTCCAATAGAGATTCAAATAGTCTTTGAATGCTTCTAGTACCCTTGTTTTCACGGTTTCAGGATCGGTCTTTGCAAACAGTAAATATTTGGAGAAGTATTGATTGGCATCATAAAACTTCATTTCCAGATTTTGGGCTAAGTCTGGATACTTGTCGTGCAAAGTTTTGAGCGGATAAATGTATTTCTCTAAATAAGCGGGATCTTGGAACAATGGCTGAAAGTCCATCACAATTAAATTCTTAACTGATCCAAAAGACAAGAAATCAATCCCCAGTAATGGCAAGTCATAGTTATGACTAGGATAAATGACGCTATTAAAAATTTGGGCGCTTGCACCTGCATCAATGTATGTATAGCGAATTTTCCGCAGTTCTGGGCATTGATAGCACCAACTGCGAATTGTTGCAGGGTTACGACCGCGATCGCTGACACAAGACTCTAAACCTGCTGGTATCAAACGGCTTTGCAAGTCAAACCTTTGAAATAGAGACTGTTCTAGGTAGTCAAGAAAAGGTTTATACATGAATTTTATAAGAAACTACAAATTTGTAAAAATCATTTTTAAAGTCTTGATCCAAGACAATACGAGATCAGTTCTCTATCTAAGGTGGATATGAGAAACTAGTTAATAATCCTTAATAAAAGAAGCTATAGCAATATAAATAAAAACCAGATAAGTGAAGGCGGCACAAAGCGCTGCCTTTCACAAAAAAGTCACCCTATGGCTGACTTTTGTAATGAGAATCGATGTTACGTGGAGGAAACCATGTAATGGCAAAGGTTTGGGGCTGGCACGGGGGCGCAGCCCCTTGTATCTAGGAAGAAAAGTAAAGGATAAAATCTTTACTAAGATCCAACAAGCAAAGGCAGAGATAAACTCGATCAGCCCCTTGTATCTAGGAAGAAAAGTAAAGGATAAAATCTT
>Ga0172376_10002313_pt1 | contig 23462 bp, 25 predicted proteins | sample Lak35m_FD_121114 | JGI IMG/M metagenome (GOLD analysis project Ga0172376, IMG submission 121114) | Freshwater microbial communities from Kabuno Bay, South-Kivu, Congo - kab_092012_35m | ecosystem: Environmental > Aquatic > Freshwater > Lake | place: Democratic Republic of the Congo: South-Kivu... | reverse complement strand
GGCCGCTCGCTTGTTGAGGGCCAGCAGGTCGGGCGGGATCTTGGCCACCCGCTCGGCCACCGCCACCACGGCCGCGTCGAGGTCGGCCCGCGGGAAGGCCCGGTTGGCGAATCCGTTCGTGACGGCCTCGGTGCCCGACATCGAGTCGCCCGTGAGCAGGGCCTCCATACCGCGACGAAGTCCCATCATCCAGGTCTGCCACTGCATGTCGGGCGGCGACATGAGGCGCACGGGCGGATACCCGATCTGCGCATCCTCGGCCACGTACACGAGGTCGCACGCCGTGGCCAACTCGGTCCCCCCAGCCAAGCAATAACCGTGCACCTGCCCGATGATCGGAGTGCTCATGTCCCACATTTCGAACCAGTTGTTCACGACGTGTCGCGACCACCACCCGTCGGCCCGCGAGATCGCCCGCTCCACGTCGCTGTTGGCCGAACCGAGGTCGTAGCCGGCCGAGAAGCACGGACCAGCCCCTCGAATGATCATCACCGAGACGTCCCGATCCTTGTCGCCGGCCCGCAACGCGTCGAACAGCGCTCCGCGCAGGTCGTCGTTGAGGGCGTTGCGCTTCTCGAGCCGGTTCAAAGTGAAACGACGCACCTTCGGAGCGGGGTCGTCGATCAGGAGCACGTCATCTTTCATCATGGTCGTCAGGCTTTCTCCCAGTACGGCGCGCGAAGTTTGCGCTTGTTGATCTTGCCCATGGTGTTGCGACCCAGGTCGTCGACGAACTCGATGGTGCGTGGGCACTTGTAGTGACTCAGTCGTTCACGACAGAAAGCCAACACCTCCGAGGCCTCGGGCGGATTCGACGGATCGCGCAAGATCGCCAGTGCCTTGAGTTCCTCCCCCATCTCGGGGTGGGGAACGCCGATGCACGCCACGTCGAGGATCGCCGGGTGCTGAACCAGGACCTGCTCGGCCTCGGCCGGGTAGATGTTGACGCCGCCCGACACGACCATGTCGCTGAAGCGATCGGTGATGAAGACGAAACCCCCGTCGTTCACGTACCCGATCTCACCGAGCGTGAACACCCCGGGCGCGATGTTGGCCGCCTTGGTCTTCTCCGGATCGTTCGGGTAGATCACCCCGCGTCCGGTGGCGTCCTTGAAGAACAACCGCCCCTCGGTCTTGGGCGGCACCTCGTTGCCGTCGTCGTCGAGCACCAGCACGCTGAACGGCGGCACCGGGCGACCCACGGATCCCGGGTTCTCCAACCACTCCTGACTGGAGATCTGACAGGTCGTGCCCACCTCGGTCGCGCCGTAGGCGTCGATAAAGATCGGACCCCACCACTCGATCATCGCCCGCTTGACGTCGACCGGACACGAGGCCCCGGTGTGCGCCGCCAACTTCATGGACGAGACGTCGTACTTGCGCTTCACCTCGTCCGGAAGCGCCAACAGCCGGACGAAATGCGTCGGCACCATCACCGACGACTCGGTGCGGTGTTCGTGGATCGCGCGCAAGGTGTTCTCGGCGTCGAACTTGGCGAGGATCACCATCGGCACGCCGCGCACGAGCAGTCGCATTCCGTTGAGGGGACCCGTGTGGTACATCGGACCGACCACGAGGTGGGTTCCGTACTGCGCGAAACGATTCGCTTTCATGCCCTCCAGGTGTTCAGCCATGGTGGATCCACCGGCGAACATCGTCGGCGGCAACTCGGTGCCCTTGGGTCGGCCCGTGGTGCCCGAGGTGTAGAGCAGGTTCGCGCGCGGGACCACGTCGAGGGGCGGATGCGACGGGTCGCCGGCGGCCAGCCAGTCCGACCAGGCGCGCACACCCGGGGCCACCACTCCCCAGCCGATGACCTCGATCTCGCGTCCCTCCGCGCGGGCGAGGTTCGCCGCGGCCACTCCCCGCTCGACGGTCTCGGGTCCGACGAACAACAGACGAGCGTCGGAGTCGACGAGGATGTAGGCAGTCTCCTCCGCGGTCAGATGGAAATTCACCGGAACCGTCGACGCACTGCCGACCAGACAGCCGAGGTGGGCGAGGGCCGTTTCGGCGGCGTTCTCGGCGAACACCGCGACTCGACGACTCGGACCCAGGTCGGTGGCCAACGCGATGTTGGCCACCCGATTCAAGATGTCGTCGACATCGGCCCAACGCAGAGCCTTGTCGGGATCGCGCACCGCGATCTCGTCGGGACGTTCACGGGCCAGGTCGGCGGCGAAGACGGGCATCGGCCGACCTCAGACGTCCGCGGCCACGCCGCGCTCGATGAGGGCCTCGCGATGGTTGGTGAAGTCCGCCGACAGATCGGCGGGCCCTCCGTAGTGGACCTGCAGGAATCGCCGCGAGAAGAGCCACTGCCCGTTCACCTTGCGGTACGCATCGTCGTAATGAGCGAGAAGGATTCCCGACTGACCGTCGGCCCGACGAAAGCGCTCGCTGATGGCCCACCGGCCGGTGGCCTCGTCGGCCGTGGCACCCTGCCAGGCGTCACCTTTGTGAACGGTTTGCACCACCGCGGCGAATCCGGTCATCGCGCCGTACCACAGCTTCAAGATGGCGTCCTTGCCCTCCACCAAGCGGCCGCGGCCCAGGTCCCACACGGCGTCGTCGGCCCAACACGACCCCCACTGTTCACCCGACCGGTGGATGACGGCGTCGGCGTAGCGATTGATGAGACGTTGAATCGAGACGTAGTCGTCGACGGAGACGGGTGCAGCGGTAGTCATGGCTCTGTTCTAGCCCAACGGACCGTACCCGAGCGATGGGAGCATCTCGGGAGGGTCCGTGCAACGTCGCCTGTCCGGCATCGGTCAGAATGGGTCGGTGAATGCCGAGATCGATCTCGAACGACTGACGTTGCTCGATCCCGACGTGTCCGACTGTCCCTACGCGGCGTACGACGCGTTGCGTCGGGAGGCTCCGGTGTGGCGCGACAATGCCACCGGCATGTTCGTCGTGACCCGCTACGAGGACGTCCGGGTGGTATTGACCGACACGGAGCGATTCACCAGCGCTCGCCACCGGGGCCGCATCGATCCGCGCAGCGCACGTCTCAAGAAGATCTACGAGGACAAGGGCTGGCTGCCGGGCGCCACGCTGGCGGCCCGCGACGACCCCGAGCACCGGGAGATGCGCGGGTTGTTCAACCACGCCTTTCGCCCCTCCAAGATCAAGGAGATGGACGACTTCATCGTCGACCTGGCGCACTCGTTGATCGACGAGTTCATCGGAGCCGGCGAGTGCGACTGGGTGCGCGCCTTCGCCGTACCGCTGCCCCTGATCGTGATCGGGCGCCAGATGGGTGCGCGCGACGAGGACATGTGGCGTATCAAGGCCTGGACCGACGCCTGGGTGCATCGTCTGGGAATGATGCAGACCGAGGAGGAGGCAGTCTGGTCGACCGAGATGGAGATCGAGGCCCAGCACTACTTCCAACCGATCTTCGAACGTCTGCGTCGTGAACCCGACGACACGCTGCTGAGCGACCTGGTGAACACCGTGATCCCCGAATGGGGCCGCACCCTCACCGACAACGAACTGCACGCCGAGATGATGGCCGACACCTTCGTCGGTGGTTCGGAGACCACCACGAACGCGTTGGCCGAGGGCGTTCGTCTGCTCATCGAGAACCCGGGCGAATGGGACAAGGTCGTTTCCGATCCCGATCGGTACGTCCCCTTGTTGGCCGAGGAAGTCCTGCGACTCGAGGGTCCGGTGCAGGGCCTGTTCCGCACCGCCGCCGTCGATGTCGAATTGCACGGGGTCACCATCCCCGCCGGCTCGGTCGTGAACGTTCGTTACGGAGCCGCGAACCGCGACGAGAATCAATTCGAGTGCCCGGAGAAAATGGACCTCGACCGGGAGAACGTGCGCAGTCACGTGGCCTTCGGATTCGGCACCCACCACTGCCTCGGGGCGCCTTTGGCCCGACGCGAGTTGATCATCGGCTTTCGCGCCCTCGTGGACCGCGTGGACCAGATGTGGTTCATCGACGGAGCGAACGACTTCCGTCACCACCCGAATTTCTGCCTACGGGCCCTGAAACATCTTCACATCGGTTTCACTGCGCGTTGAGCGACTTCGGCACCGCACCACTGTCGTGGTAGTCGACCTCGTGTTCGATCCGACCATCCACGATTCGTAGCCAACTCATCCCGGGACTCGACCATTTCTTGCCCACGTGGTGCTTGCCGAAAACCGCGCCCATCTCCTCGGTGATGGTGGCGCTCATCACCCAGGTCACCGCCACGCCGTCGTCGCTGGTCCAGAACTGGTCGGGCAGCAACACCAGATCGGGCCACTTGTCGAGTCCCTTCTTGAAGAAGGCACGGATGGCCGGCCATCCGGTGTGCGACCCGCCGACGATGTCGTTCAGGACGGCGTGCGGGTGCATCATCGTCTCGGGAGCGTCGGCGTCGCCGCTACTCCACGCGGCGAACAGATTTTTGACGAGTTCGATGCGGGGATCGGTGTTCGGACTCATGCCGAATACTGTCACACCGCGACGCCGAGTTCGACCAGACGGCGCAGGAAGACACGGTGCACCGCGGTGCCGACGATGGCCATGTTCGGCGCCGGATTCGTGCCGTTTTCGTACAGTGCGCGACACGAGAGATTGGCACACGACCCCTTGAAATAGTTGAAGGCTTCCCAATATCGCCAGACGTCGGCCTCGATACGGATGCCGGTGAGGTCGGCCAGGCGCCCAAACCACTCCTCTTTGGGCAACGCGCGCGATCCACGCATCTGGATGCAGAAGACCCAGTCCTCCAGCGGGTCACCGAGGTGCCCGAACTCCCAGTCGGTGATGGCCGTCACTCGTTCGCCGTCGTGAACGAAGTTGTCCGGCCCGGCATCACCATGAACGACGCTCAGCCGATCGCCGTCGGGTGCGTTGGACCCGAGCCACTCGGCACTGCGTTCCAGGAGGGCGATTGTCGTCTTGCTCGACGATCGGTACACGTCGCGCCACCGCCGAACCTGGTTCATGGTCGCTTCTCGAGCACTCGACACGTTCGACGCTCCGAGCAGATCGCCCAAGGCGCCGGATGTCGGGTCGATGCCGTGCGTCGCGTGCAACACGCTGATGAAATCGTTCACCGGCGACGGTGCGTCGGGCACGTGAGACACGTACTCCATCACGAAGAACCGTCGTCCGATGATCGCACCCGTCTCGTCGACGGCCAACACGCGCGCCACCGGAACGCCGTGAGCGTGCAGAGCGGTCATCAAACGTGACTCCACGACCCCGTCGGTTCCGAACACTCCGCCCTGTTCGATGCGCACCACCACGCGCTCTCCGGTGGTCGACGTGGCGATCACCATCTCCCGGGAATGACCCTCGCTGATGCGGCGAAACGACTCGACGGCCGACCAACCCAAGGCGGCGGACAACCAGTCGGAGAGGGCCTCGGACTCGGTCCGGTTCATGACGGGTTCAATCGCCCACGGAACGCCGACAAGACCCCGCCGTCCGCGGCCGACTTCGCGTCGAGGGCCTCGACCTCCGACGAATCCGCGGCGACCGCGTGGTTCGGATCCACTTGCCGTTCGAGGACCGCGATCAGTTGGATCACCGTCGTGCGGACCGCCGGATCCTGGATGGCGGGAAGAACCGTCGTGCGCAGAACCGCGGCCGTGTTCCGCATCACCACCGCATCGTCGAAGTCGGGCGACATCAGTCGCCTCGCAACAGGGCGGCGGCGCGAGCCTCGGCCTCGAAATCCCAACTGGAGCGCCACACCGGATCCGACAACGGACCCTCGAGGCGATCCCAACCCTGCTTCTTGAACCAGTCGTAGGTGTGTCGGTGACCATCCTCGAAGCCGAGCTCGGGCTCGTATCCCAGCAAGCGACGGACCTTGTCCATGCTCAACACGGCGTGATGTCGTGACCCGAAGAGGTGTCCGTACACGCCCGACGGAAATCCCTCGGGACGGTCATCGGGCACCATCACCACATCGGCCTCGACCCCGACGATGGCCGCCAACGTGGCGACGTAGTGCGAGGTGGTGACCGCTTCGGCGGTGGCGTTGAACACCTCGCCCTTGGCCGCGTCGACGCCGATCATGTCGACCATCATCCGACACAGATCGTCGACGTGCCCGTACGAGCCGGTCACCAGACCTCCGTGAGGCAACAGGATCGGGCGCCGCTGGATGAGGCGCAGGAACATGGGGGTTTCCATGTCGAAGATGTTGTTGCAGGGGCCGTAGATGGCCGCCGGACGGACGACGGTGACCGGGAATCCCGTCGCCGCGTGACGCGTCAGCATCGCGCTCTCAGCCATGGCCTTGAATCCACCGTACGAGCGCGGACCGCTGCGATCGATGTCGAGTTCCTCGTGCCACGGGAAGACCCCGAGTTGCGACTGGTCGTAGGCCATGATCGAGGACACGTAGACGTAGTGACCCACCGAACCGTCGACCAGATCGAGCAGACCGGCGATGTCGCCGCCCCCGGCGACCATCACGAAACCGGACACGTCGAAGATCGCGTCCCACTCGCGGCCCGCCAGGACCCGCGACATCGCTTCCATGTCGGTGCGATCGGCCACCAGATGTTCGACCTCGGCGGGCAGAGCGGTCGGCGTGACCCCACGATTCAGGACCGCCACCGGGTGTCCTTCGGTCACCAATCGTTCGACCAGGCGACGGCCGACGAAGACGGAACCACCGAGCACCAGTGCGCGCATCAGAGGCCCTCGTACGGCCCGAGTACCACCGATTCCAGGTGTCCCGTTCCGGAGTCTCGAGCGTCGGCCAGATTCGTGCAACGGCCCCAGGCCTCGGCGTAGTGCCAACGATTGAGATCGGTGGGCTTGGGAGTGACGATCGACGTGACGCGGTCGATCTCCCAGACCTCGCCCTCGTGATGAAGATCGCCTCGATACACACCTCGGCCCAACGCGTCGTCGAAACCGTTGTGATAGCCGCCGCCCTGAAGATACAGCGGATAGGAGATCGGCTCGCTGGAATAGGACTCCACCACCCCGTCGGGTCGGGTGAGGTGCACGATGGACGACTTCAGACGACGGGAGTTGCGGCCGTCGACCTTCACGAATTCCACCTCGTAGTCGAGCGAGGTGTAGGCGAAGGACTCCCGGGGGTCATCGTAGGGATACACGCAACGCGTCTCGAGCTTCGTGTAGGGCGCTCTCCCGCCCGCGTGGTGGAACTGCCAGAAGATGCAACGATCCGGCATGCGATACCAACACCATTGACGCAACCCGGGGGGCGCCGTGTGAACGGGCGGCGGAGCGATCACGTTGGTCCGCGGTCCACCGGTCTGGTTGCCGATCCCCCACGAGTGATCGCGCACGCCGGTCCAGTCGTTCACTTCGATGCGCTCGCCACCCACCTCGATCCAACCGTTCACCCTCATCACCTGGTCGTAGTTCGAGCGATCGCTGTGCAATCGACCATTGACGTAGACCTGAACGTGGTCCTCGTTGTAGGGAGCATGAACCCCCTCCCACGACAGGTCGTACGCCTGGCCGTGTTCGTTGGCGACACAGACGGTGCGCAAGGTGCGCAGTCCCTCGAGGATCTCGACCGACATCGGTCCGACGGCGATGTCGTCGATGGCCGGACGAAGACGACGGGACCAACGCATGTTGTGTTGCCGACCCTCGAGGGCCGTGCAGACGAATCCGTCGATGACGTCGTTGTTGATGTGCAGACGCAATCCCATGAACCACGCCACCCGGCCGGCGTCGTCGCCCATGGTGAAGTAGAAACCGTCGCTCCAGTGCTGCGACCCGTCCACCACGCTGTCGAACGTGTTGCCGATCTGATGACGGGGAAACTCGTCGAATCTGGTCAGTTCGCGCCCCACGGGGCAAACCCTAGAAGATCGGGTCGATAAGAATGGTTTCGGGGACGCGCCGACCATCGTCGGTCGACCCGAAAGGGGGACACATGATCGCCGATCACAGCAACACGTCGCTCGACCGAATGTGGTCGTTGTCGGGTCGTCGCGCCGTCGTCACCGGCGGAGCCAAGGGCATCGGGGCGGCCACGGCCAAGCGTCTCGCCGAAGCCGGCGCCGACGTGATCGTGGCCGACATCGACGAGAGCGGAGCGGCTCGGACCGCCGTCGAGATCGCCGGCGCGACCGGGCGCACCGTCATCAGCACCGCGCTCGACATCAGCGACACCACATCGATCGTGGCGGTCACCGATCTGTGCGTCGAACGTCTCGGCGGTCTCGACATCTGGGTCAACAACGCCGGCATCTACCCCACCACCGGACCGGCGTTGCAGGCGAGTGACGATTTCATCGATCGACTCCTCGAGGTGAACGTGCGCGGCTCCTATGCGTGCGCACGCGAGGCGGCTAAGCGCATGGGCACCGGTGGCGTCATCGTGAACCTCGCCTCCACCACCGGATTCCGGGCCGCTCCCGGCATCAGTGCGTACGTCGTCTCCAAGCACGCGGTGGTCGGACTCACGAAGTCCTTGGCGCTCGAGTTCGGACCGATGAACATCCGCGTCGTCGGCGTCGCACCCGGACCGATCGACACCCCCGGCGTGCAGGACCAACTCGCACCGCTCAAGGCCGCCGGCCTCGACGTCGGTGCCCGCATGAGCCAGACGTTGCTCGGTCGCGCCGGGCAGGCCGACGACATCGCCCGCGTGATCCTGTTCCTCGCCAGTGACATGGCGGCCTGGATCACCGGTGAGGTCGTGGTGGCCGATGCCGGATCGTTGGCGGGCTGACCGTGTCCACGCGCCCGCCGATACCCACCACCGCCGATCACCTCACCGCCGATTGGCTGAACCGCGCCTTCGACGGGTCCGTCGCCGAGATCGTCGACGTACGGGCCGAGCGCCTGGGCGAGGGCGTCGGCCTGCTGGGAGAGGTCACCCGATTGCACCTGCGCTACCGCGACGGCTCCGAGGGTCCGCGACCGACCACCATGATCGCCAAGTGTCAGGCGGCGGCTCCCGGCAACGTGTTCATGTCCCAAGCCATGGGTTTCTACGAACGCGAATCGAACTTCTACTCGCGGTTCTCGCGGACCATCAACCTTCGCGTTCCCTACTGCCACTACACCGACGTCGACCCCGCCGGGGCTCCGTACATCGTCCTCATCGAGGAGATCGCCGGGGCGCGCATGGTCGACCAGATCGTCGGAGCCGGATACGACGACAGTGCCGCCATCCTCGACCAAGCCGTCACCTTGCACTCCACGTTCTGGGACAACGAACTGCTGCGATCGCTCCAGTGGCTGCCTCCCATGAACAATCCGCTGTACCGTGCGGCCCGCGAGATGGCCGAACCCAAGTTGGAGTCGTTCATCGACACCTGGACCGGCATCGTGCCCGAACGCACGCTCCCCTGGATGCGACAGCTGACGCCCAAATACCCCGACATGGTCGATTGGTGGGTGGACCAGGGCCAGGCCACGTTCGTGCACATGGACTTCCGCGCCGACAACTTCCTCTTCGGCGGATCGGCCGGGGCTGGCATCGTCACCGTTCTCGACTGGCAACTGAGCGCCCGCCACGTCGGCATGTGGGACGTGGCCAACTTCCTCGGTCAGTCCGTCACCATCGCGAACCGCCGTGACTGGGAGGCCGATCTGGTGCGCCGGTACTACGACGGCCTACTCACCGCCGGCATTACCGGCTACACCTGGGATCGCTGCTGGCGTGACTACCGGTACTGCTTGTTCCATCAGGCGTGGTCGCAGGTGGCCGTCAGCGACATCGACCCGGGCAACGATCGTGGACGGCGGTTGCTGCACGAGATGATCACGCGGGCCTTCGCCGCCGTCGACGACAACGACTGCGATGATCTTCTCGGGGAGTTCTGAGCGTGAACCCCGAGCTCGTCGACCGACTCACCCGGGAGATGCACTTCGAGTTCACGCGCACCGCTCCGCCCGCGGGCTTCCCGGCGTTCCCCGACATCCCCGTCGGACGTTTCACCAGCGACGAGTTCTGGGATCTGGAACAACGACACCTCTGGAGCAAGTGCTGGGTGTTGGCCGGACGCAGCGAGGACCTCGGCGAACCCGGCGATTTCATCACCTTCGACGATCTCACGCACCCGATCATCATCATCCGTGGTCGCGACCGCGAGTTGCGGGTCTACTACAACACCTGTCAACACCGGGGCGCGCCGGTGGTGCGCGAGAGTTCGGGCAATTCGAAGTTGTTGCGATGCCAGTATCACTCGTGGTCCTACGACATCGACGACGGTCGCCTCGTGTCGGTCCCCGACGAACGCGACTTCGTCGGCCTCGATCGAGCGGACCGCTGCCTGGCCGGAATTCGCTGCGAGGTGTGGGACAACTGGATCTTCGTCAATCGCGATCCGGACGCCATGCCATTGCTCGACTGGTTGGGCCCGATCGTCGACGAGATGGCCGAATTCCAGGGGCCCCGACTGCGCACGGTGGCGCGTCAGAGCGAGATCGTTCCGTGCAACTGGAAGGTCACGGCCGAGGCCTTCCTGGAGGTGTACCACTTCCGACACATCCACAGTCGCAACGGCGAGAGTCTCCTCGACAACCGGGGCGCCACCATGGGTCTGTTGCCCAACGGGTGCTCGCGCATGGTCACCCCGTTCTCCAAGGCCTCGTACACCGCCCTCGGCATGACGAACTGGGATGACTACCGGCACGTCGTCATCCCGGGGTTCACCGACATCGAGACCGTCAACGACATGGTCCGCTGCACCAGCAGCGCCTACGGGGTGTTCCCCAACCTCATCACCCCGGTGGCGGCCTACGGTTTTCCCTTCATCACCTTCTGGCCCCTCGACAAACGCACCACGCGGATCGACTGGACGCACTACGCGCCGATCGACTTCGATCCCGCCGAAGGACTTCCCGCCCATTGGCAGGCGCGACTGGACAACTTCGCGACGATCATGCAAGAGGACTTCTGGAACATGGCGCCCATGCAACGGTCGCTGGAGTCACCCGCGATGCGCGGCATGCCCATCAACTATCAGGAACGGCGTATCTGGAACTTTCACGAACAGATCGATCGCCTGATCGGCATCGAGAAAATCCCCGAGGCTCTTCGCGTTCCGCAGTTGCTGGCGAACTGGATCGAACGCTGAGATCAGCCGCGGGCCACTCGCGGGTTGCCGTCGGTCCACATGACAGTCAACTTGCGGAACACGATGCGCCAACCGTCGGGGGTGCGCTTCAACTCGTCCTCGTAGCGACCGGCGATGATGAAGTTGGGGCCTCCCTCGGCGGCTTTGCGCACGTGCTGTGACTGCAGATAGCAACGACACCAGGCACGGTCACCCTCCACGCGAACCATGTGGTTGGCCACCAGATGCTGGGTCTGTTCGAGCGGTTCGAGGGCCCGGCGAATACGGGCCTTGATGGCGTCACGTCCCCGAACGTCCTCCAGCAGATCACCGTTCGCATCGGGGTCGAACACCCCGTCGAGGGCCTCGAAATCCTTGGTGTCGAGGGCCCAGCAATAACAATGGGTCAGGTCGACGATGGCCGCCCGGTCGGCGAGCAGTCGGGCGGCGGTGGCGGAATCGAGGTTCTCGATCGACTGGCTTTCGAACATGACCGAACCGTACCCGAGCATCGTGCACCCGAACGACCGCTGCGTTCGTGTGGAATGCTGTGGCCATGCGCGACCTCGGAGAACCGGTGCAGATCGCCTACGCCATGAGTCCGAACGTTCCCGTTCGCGAGCACGCGAATCGTCACGCCCAGCTTTGGGGATCCGGACCTTTCGTCGTCGCCGAGCACATCGATCTCGCCGTGTCGCTCGTGAACGGGGCGCCCACGCCCTTCGATCACTCTTCGGCCTACGGCTGGTGGGGTGACCTCATGGTGGAGCTGGTGATGGAACACACCGCCCCACTCGTGCCTCCGGGTCGCGTTCACCACGTGGCGTACATGGTCGATTCGTTGCCCGCGGCCATCGAGCACTGCCGGTCGCACGGAGCCCCCGTGTTGCTCGAGGCCCGCACGAGAACCGGGACCGACTTCGTCTTCTGCGATGCTCGCGACGAACTGGGTCACCTCGTCGAACTGTACGAACGCAGCGAGGGTCTCTTGGCGTTCTACGAACGCGTGCGGTCGCTCGCCCGCGGGTGATCAGATCATCGAGTCGTCGACCCAACTTCCGTGGAATCCGTACGGCACCCGCTGGGGCAGGTGCACTCGTGCCACCGCGGGCTTCGACAGATCCGAGGCATCGAGGATGACCAGGTCGGTGCGGTTGGTGGATTCGTCGTGCACGAAGCCCATCGCCCATCCCTCGTCCTCGCCGGCCGTTGCCGAATCCTGAACGAACACGAATTCGCCCGGATGCGCGTGCGGACCGAGGTCGTGAACGGTCTTGGATCCGTCGTTCATGTCGTAACGCGCCACCACGCCAGGGTCGCCGCCAGGAACACCCGAGCCCGAACCGGTGACGGCGGATCGCGAGCCGGCCACCCATCCGTACCGGTGCTTCAACCCGACCAGGCGTTCGTCGACGCGCGGAAACGCGTGGGCCCAATCGTCGATCTGGGTCTCGCTCACCGCACCGGTCCGCATGTTGAAACGCCAGCGGTACATGAAACACGGCTCGAAACTTTCCATCGATCCGCGCCACATCGACTCGTGACGTCCGACGTCGCACACCACCTCGTCACCGTCGACGAACGCGTTCAACGGATGGAACACGTAACAGGGATCGATATCGAACCAACGAACGTCCTTGTCGAAGCCCATGCGCGGCATGATGCCGATGCGCGCGCCGTAGTCGTCGTCCCAGCCGATCGGGGGCAGCCCCTCGGCCATCTTGTCGAGGTTGAAAACCACCGGTAGGTCCATGAAGATGGCGTGCTCCCGGGTGATCATGAAGTCGTGCATCATCGTGCCCTTGGGCGTGGTGATGGGTGCCGAATGCACCAACTGTCCCCGACCGTCGAGGACGTGATACGTCACGAACGGGGCCACCGCGGAATACCCGAAGAAGTGCAGTTCGTTGGTCTCGGCGCACAACTTCGGGTGCGCGGTGAACGCGGTCGTCAATCGACCACCGAAGTCGTCGCATCCGATCGTTTCCAACTCCGGCGAGATCTCCCACGGAAGGTGACCCTCCTCGAGCGCCCAGATGCGACCGGCATGAGCCAGAACGTGGGTGTTGGCAGCACTGGCGGTCGGGTCGAACATCGTCTCGGGGTCCATGGCGTCCATGCCGTTCAGGTACTTCGGAGTGCGCACGTACCGGTTGCGGTACCACTTGGCTCGCCCACCTTCGAGACGCACGCCGTGCACCATGCTGTCGCCGAAGAACCAGTGTCCGGCCTTGCCGTCTTTCGGGTTGGAGCCGTTGCGCACGTAGAGGCCTTGCAGGCTCTTGGGGATGGCACCCGTCACCTTCAGATTGGTGTCGGTCACCTCGTCGAAGACGGGCGCGTAGTTGCCGCGCAGGAACCACGGTGTCTGTTCGGCGTTACGGTCGAGCATGTCGGTCATGTCGGTGTTCCCTTCGTGAGGTGTGTGTCTGGCTTCAACGATGTTCGGCCCACCAGGGCGCGACCTGGGCGGCGAAGCGTTTAGCGTACGCGCGCGTCAGTTCGTCGGTCGATCCGGAGAGGTCCTGGGCGTCGGTGCTCGGCAACGGACTCGCGCCCTGCATCGGGTCGACCCACTCCAGGCGGAGACCGGCCAACACCGACCCCAGTTGGGGTGATGCCGCTTCGTGGTGCTCGCTCGTCTGATGCGCGATGAAGGCGGCGAAGTCGGTGAAGGCGAGCAGCGTGTAGTAGGTGCTCGGTTCGGAGCCCCGCCAGTACTCGTAGCGCAACAGACCCTGCTCGCCGGCGTGGCTGGCTCGATAGAGGTCGCGCGAGATCTCCTCGAAGCGCGCTTCGGCGCCCGGCTTCACCGTGATGTGCGCGAGGATCGTGGCCACGACGGCACCGTAACAAACCCCCCGCGTTCTGGGTAGGAAAAGTGCCCGAAACCGGCGCTTTCTCCGACCCGGATCGGGGTCAGCCCACCAGTCGCTCGCTCAGAACCCACAGTTCCCGGGCTCGCTCGGGGTCCACCGCGCGGGCGGCCACCCCGACGGCGGCCAAGGAGTCGTCGTCGACCACCGGCGACACGTTGCAGTCTTCGCAGTACTCGCCACCGCGGCCATCGAGCAACGCCGACGTGGCCGCCCACACCGTGGTGGCGGCTCCTTGTTCCGGACTCTTCCACGTGAGCGCCTGGGGCCGGTCACTGATGCGATCCATCAAGGACTGGATCACCTCGGGTGTCATGTACCTACCAAGTTCGGTGTGGATGCCACCGGGGTGAACCGCGAAGGCACGAACGCCGAGGCCCCGGTATCGACGATCGATCTCGACCGCGTGCAGGACGTTGCAGGTCTTGGCTGCCCCGTACGACAGGAACGGATCGTAGTCACGTTTCGCGAAGTTTGGGTCGTCGAAGTCGATGTCACCCATGCGATGACCCGCCGACGAGAGCACCACCACCCGCGCCGGTGCCGACTGCACGAGCCGCGGCAGCAACTCGCGCGCCAACAAGAAGTGCCCGAGATGATCGACACCGAACTGTTGCTCGAAACCGTCGCTGGTGTGACCCAACGGCGTGGCCATGATTCCGGCGTTCAAGATGAGCCCGTGAAGCGGGCGGGAATCGGCGAGAAAGCGCGCCGACGCCGTCCGCACCGACACCAGCGAGCCGAGGTCGACGTCCAACTCCTCGAGGTCCGCTCCGGGATGCGCCTCGCGAATGGACGTCATGGCCTCGCGGTTCTTGTCGGGATTTCGCGCGGCCATCACGACGGTGGCTCCGTGCGCCGCCAGTGCCCGGGTGGTTTCGAGACCGAGTCCGCCCGAGGCCCCGGTGACCAGGAATCGACAACCCGTGAGATCGAGACCGGCGAGTACGTCGTCGGTGGTGGACGCGGCCGAGAAGCCGCTCGCGGTGGGTGTGTGAGGTGCGGTCATCTCGTCACTCATCCGAGCGGTCCGCCGGCGAACCAACGATCGAACATGGGCTTGATCGCGCTCCACACCAACTCCACGATCAGACCGCTGGGCGGTTGGACGTAAGTAAATGCTCCGTAGTTATTCTCGGGCGAGGTCTGAGCCATGACGATCGTCCACCCCCGTTCGACCAGCGCCAACGACTCGCCCGCCACGTCGTCGGACCACACGCCGACATGATGCAGACCCGGGTTCGAGCGGCCGTCCCAGATGGAACCCGGCGCACCTTCGAGCAACTCGATGTGCTGGGGTCCCTCGGCCGAATACGTGAACCGCAAGGGAATCTGCTTCTTCCCCTCGCCGGGCAACCACACGTTCTGCTCGCGGGTTTGCGGTTCGCACCACGTCACCCCGAGCGAATCACCCAACTCGGACATCGCCCGTTCCAGGTTCGGAACACGAATACCTTGGTGGTAACACCGGCTGTAATCGACTTGCTTCACGTCTCCCCCTCGTTCGGAACTCAGATGCGTCGCTGATGACCTTCCCAATACGGCGCCCGCAGCGGAGCCTTTTGGATCTTGCCCGTTCCGGTGCGCGGCACGTGGGCCACGTAGTCGACCGAACGCGGCGCCTTGTAACCGGCCAGAAGTTCGCGACAGTGGGCGATCAATTCCGATGACAAGGATTCGTCGGCCACGACGCCGTCCTTCACCTGCACCAGGGCCTTCACGCTTTCGCCGAACTCCTCGTCGGGGACACCGATGACCGCCACGTCCTCGACCGCCGGGTGCACCGCCAGAACTCCTTCGATCTCGGCCGGGTAGATGTTGACGCCACCGCTGATGATCATGTCGATTTTGCGATCGCTCAACCACAAGTAGCCGTCGGCATCGAGGTAGCCGACGTCGCCGGTCGTGAACACGCCGGGCTCGAGATGAGCCGCGGCCGTCTTGCCTTCGTCGTTGTGGTACGTGAAATCGGTGCCCATCTTGTTGTGGAAGTACAACGTGCCCTCGGCACCTCGAACAACGCGGTTGCCTTCGTCGTCGACCACGATCACTTCGACCGTCTCCAACGGTTTGCCCACACTTCCACCCTTGGCCAACCACTCCGCGGAGGAGATCGTGGAGATGATCGAACCTTCGGTGCTGCCGTAGTACTCGGTGATCTTCGGGCCCATCCATTCGATCAGGCCCCGCTTCACCGCCGGCGGACAGGGGGCCGCGCCGTGCCACACCGTCGTGAGCGAACCACCGACGAAACGACTCTTCACGTCATCGGGCAGGTCGAGCATGCGCTTCATCTGCGTGGGCACCAGGTGCACGTTGGTACAGGCATGGCGATCGATCAACTCGAGCATTCCGGCCGAGTCGAACTTGTGCTGCATGACCACCGACGATCCACCGATCATCGGCAGGTAAGAGAACGCCCATTGCGCCGAGTGGTAGAACGGCCCGCACAACATGGTGCGACCGGGGATGGGCAGGAAGTTCGAGAAGCCCGCCGCCACCAGCTTCATGATGTCGGGCGTCATCGACAGCCCTCCGGACAACATGCCCCGAACCCCCTTGGGGCGTCCGGTGGTGCCCGAGGTGTAGAACATCGGACCTCCGAGCATCTGATCCGTGGGCTCGGCGGACGAGCCGGCCGACACGACGTCGTCGTATTCGCGGAATCGACCGTCGCCGCGCACCACCGAGTCGGCGGCCGTTCGGATGCCGACCATCAGGCGAACGTTCGCACTGCGATCGTCGCGCAACGCCACGGCGGTGGCCTCGGCGAAGCGATCGTCGACGAAGACAGCGGCGGCGTCGGCGTCGGCGAACACGTACGCCAATTCGTCGGCCACCCAGTGCCAGTTGACCGGCACGTAGGTCCAGCCACCGTGAGCGCAGGCCATCGCCAGTTCGAAGTACTCGCAGTGATTGCCTACGATGACCGCCACCGTGTCACCGGTCCGCAGACCGGCGTCGCGCAGACCGTTGACGAGCCGATTGACGCGCTCGTCCAGTTGGGCCCAGGTGACTTCGCGGAACTCGTCGATCAGAGCGGCGACGTCGCCTCGATCGCGAGCGTGGTCGGAGGTGAGAACAGCCATGGTGCGACCTCAGCGCGACAAGATGGTGACGCCGGAGATTCCCGGAGCGCCGTACACGTGCGTGTAGGCGGTCTTGGGATCGTTCGGCACTTGACGGGCTCCGGCTTGACCCCGCAACTGCAACACGTTCTCGTACACCTGTCGCAATCCGGACGCACCGATCGGCTCACCGTTCGCCAGGCAACCACCGTCGGTGTTCACCGGGAACTTGCCGCCGATCTCGGTCTCTCCGGCCTGGATCATGAACTCCTGCTCGCCGTGCTCGCAGAACCCGTTCTCGGCCATGTGCATCACCTCGGCACCGGACTCGGTGTCCTGCAACTGCGCGAGATCCATGTCCTTGGGGCCCATGCCGGCCATTTCGAAGGCGGCCTTGGACGCGTCCACGGTGGGTCCGGCGTTGTGTTCGAGGGCGATGGAGGGTGCCAACACCTCGAAGCTTCCGAACCGGCGACTGCGCACGACCGCGGCCTTCAGGAAGATCGGCTTGTCGGTGTACAGGTGAGCCTTGTCGGCGCGCGCCAGGATGAGAGCCACACCACCCTCACCGGGTGAACAGAACATGTACTGCGTCAGCGGGTACGAGAGCATCGCCGAGTTCAGGACCTCTTCCTCGGAGATCGGTTTGCGTCGCCACGCCATCGGGTTCATGGCTCCGTTACGGAACGCCTTCTCGGACACCTTGGCCAGCGTGCTCTGCGAGATGCCGTGTTCGTGCATGTAACGGTTGATCTTCATGCCGAAGAATTGCGTGGTGAGGGCCAGTCCGGATGCGCCGTACCAATCACCGAGGCCACTGCCCTTGGTGTTGACCCGGAACGCACCACGCTCGTGCTTGTCGAATCCGACCGCGATACCGAGATCGAAGACGCCCGAACGAATGGTATTGTAGGCCGAGAACAACGCCGATCCACCGGTGGCACAACCGTTGGCCACGTTGATGAACTGCAGACCGGTGAGGCCGAGCAACGACACCATGGTGTCGGCCGCTCCGGCGGCCATCGAGCCCCCGAAGGCAAACTGCATGTCCTCCCAACTGACGCCGGCGTCGGCACAGGCCCGACGAACGGCGATGACTCCCTGATCCATGCCCGACACGCCTTCGGTGCGACCGAACTCGTGCATTCCGATTCCGACGATGGCAACTTCCGTGGTCATATTTGCTCCCTTGGGTCTGGTCGTTTCTCAGGCCACCGGCGCGAACGCGAAGGTGACGACTTCGTTCCCGTTGGCATCGGTCGAGAGCGGCACGATGACCATCTCCATCTCCATGCCGATCTTCAACTTCTCCGGATCGGCCTCGGTCAGGCGCGACTCGATCTTCAACTGTCCCGGCAGTTCGACGTACCCGACCCCGAAAGCCGTGAACGTCTTGGGATCGACGTCTCCGGCGTAGGGCGGGGCCTTGGGCGGGAAACCCTGCACGGTCCAGGTCCACAGAGTTCCGCGACGACCCAAGAGCACTTCTTCGGTCTCGGCCCCCGTGCACTTCGGGCAACCCTGTTGGACGGGGAACATGTGGTTGCCGCACGTGGCACAGCGACTGCCGATCAATTGCGGACTCTCCGAGGGCCACGTGAACACCCCTTCGGTCACCGGAACCTGCGCCATCATTCCCCCTCCGCACCCCGCGGTGCTCTCCACCCCGGACTTTGACTCGCATCGTTCCTTCGACCTTAGTGAACCTCGCCCCCGGGAAACTTACCCGGCGATAATTGATCGCCTCGGGCACTACTGTGCCTGTGGTGACCACCGTTTCCGAGGCCCACGGTCCGTTGACCCCCGCCGAAGCCGTCGCGGCGTCGATGGCGATCCAACGATGCCTGCTCGACTACTGCCGAGGCATTGACCGATGCGACGCCGAGTTGGTGGCCAGCGTCTACCACCCCGACGCGACCGACGACCACGGATCGTTCGTGGGCCTGGGCGTGGACTTCGCCCGGTTGGCCACCGACAAGTTGCGCGGATACGCCATCGCCACCACCCACTACTGCAACCCGCCGCACATCGTGTTCACCTCGGTGACCTCGGCCGAGGTCGAGACCCAGGTGCTGGCCTGGCACCGTTGTCGTGACGAGAACGGCGAGTTCCTCGAGAAGTTCGGAGGACGCTACTTCGATCGATTCGAGTGTCGCGACGGCGACTGGCGCATCGCGCACCGCACCCTCACCCACGACTGGGACGCCATCGAGCGCGTCACCAACGCGTTTCCGCCCGGCCGTTTCACGGCGTCACCTCGAACCCAGGGGAAACCATGACCTCGTTCCCCGTTTCCACCGCCGACATCGACGCGACATGGTTGACCGCGGCCCTCCGAAATGGTGGCGCGATCGACGCAAGCACGTCGGTCTCGTCGGTCACCGTCAGCAACATGGGCGCCGGCATCGGGTTCATGGGAGAGGTCGGTCGACTGGAGGTCGCATACGTCGGTGGCTCGGGGCCGTCCACGGTCATCTGCAAGATCCCCACGCAAGATGCCACCGTGCGCGGACTGCTCGGTCCGGCCCGCGTCTTCGAACGCGAGGCCCGTTTCTATCTCGACGTGGCTCCGATGCTCGACGTGGTACCCGAGGCCCACGCCGTCGTGGCCGACTTCGACCAGGACGATTATGTGCTGGTTCTCCAGGACCTCGGACATCTGCGCGTCGGCGATCAGTCCGTCGGCGTGAACGCGAACGAGGCCCACGCCGCGGTTCGCGCATTGGCTCGGTTCCACGCGCGGTTCTGGAGGTCCGCCGACCTCGATCGCATCGCGTGGATGCCCGAGATCAACGCCGAGGGTATGAAGATCGGCAGCGAGATCTATCGGGCCTCGTTGCCCGGCTTCTTGCAGGTGTTCGCCCATGCGGTCGACGCCGACATGGTCCCGGTCATGGAACGCTTCGCCGACAACGTGCACCAGCTGCTCGACCGGTTCGCCGCGATGCCCACGACGATCGTCCATTTCGACTACCGCCTCGACAACTTGTTCTTCGGTCCCGACGACGACGTCTGGATGATCGACTTCCAGGCCTGCAGCAAGGGTGGCGGAGCGTACGACCTCGGCTACTTCATCAGTCAGTCCGTGCCCGTCGACGTGCGCAAGGCCGAGGAGCAGTCACTGTTGCGCGCCTATCACGACGAACTCGTGACCCGGGGCGTGAGCGACTATTCGTTCGATCAGCTACGTGAGGACTACCGCGCCGGAGTGCTGTACGGCTGGATCATCCCGGTGTACGCCGTCGGCACCCTCGACTCGTCGAGCGAACGGGCCATGGCGTTGTGGACCGAGGTGATCAAGCGAGCCCAGTCGGCGATGCGCGACCACCACGTCGCCGACCTCTTGATCTGACCACCGACCCGGAACGACGGATCAAGCCTCCGGAAGCGGGTAGTGCAATCCGGGAATACCCATCTCCATGACCTGGTACCAGTCCGGACGCGGCTGCACTCCCGGGTAGCCGGCGCCGACCTTGGGTGCGGTGTCCTTGTTCCACTCATGGTGGATCGGCGGGATCTGGTACGTGCCGTTGCTGGCGTTGGTGCCACCGTCGACCAACAGATCGTGGCCCGTGATGTAACTGGCGGCATCGGAGGCGAGGAACATCACCGGTCCGACGATCTCGTTCAGTTCGCCGATGCGGCGCATCGGGGTACGGCTGGCGATCCACTTGTCCATGCCCATGCCCTCGAGCGCTGGGCGCACCATCTCGGTGATGATGAAACCGGGTGACACCGAGTTCACGCGCACCCCGCGGTCGGCCCACTCGCAACCGAGTTGCTGGGTCAGGTTGCGCAAGGCGCCCTTGGCGGCGGTGTACGCGATGATGTTCATCTCGTTGGCACCACTGCCCATGATCGAGCAGATGTTCACGATGTTGCCGCTCTGACGCTCGAGCATGTGTCGGCCGACCTCGCGCATGTACATGAACGCACCGTTGAGGTCGATCGACAGGATCCAGTTCCAGGTGGCCATGTCGTACTGCTCGGGAGCGATACCGCGCATGTCGCTGACGCCGGCGTTGTTGATGAGCGCATCGATCTTGCCGTGCTCGGCGATAGCGGTCTTGACCACGCGGATGACGTCCTCTTCGACGGCCACGTCACCGGGAGCGACGGTCACCTTGGAGCCCATCGCCCGGCAGCGCTCGGCGACCGCGTCGAGCATGTCCTTGCTGCGCGCGGTCAACACCAGGTCGGCGCCCTCCTTGGCGAAGCCTTCCGCGAAACCCTCACCCAAACCGTATGAAGCGCCGGTGATGAGAACCGTCTTTCCGGTGAACTGACCCATGACTACCCCCTGAACTGCCACCGGGACCGGTGGGACGACGCGCCGATCCTAGAGGCTGGTCTCGCCCAGACTCACCTCGGGGAGATCCATGTGCACGATGCCCGCCAGCATTCCGTCGAGTTCGCCCTCGAAGTGCGCCGCGCGCATCTCGGCCATGGTTCGACGACTACCGAGCAAACGCAGGGTCTCGAAGGCCGTGGCCGTCAAAGTGAGCGTCGGACCGCCCTCACCCACCACGTGCTCCTCGCCGTCGATGACCGCGCGAAAAGCCCCCAGTCCCTTGGACCGCAGATCACCTTTCACCAGTTTCAGACCGAGCACCGCCGAGCGAGCCACGCCCGTCGAGGTGCGGTCACCGCGCCGGCCCACCGCCGTGAACAGATCGTGCTCGTGAACCACCGTGTCGTACGTGAGGGTCCACAACGCCTGCGGGGCCGCGTCGATCATCGCCTCGAACGCCGGCGCGTTGGCGTTCCACTCCTCCACCACGCTGGCCAACGACCGCGACCGACGATCAGCCACTTGGGCGTCCACCCACGCCTGGGTGTCTCCGCTGGGTCGATTCCCCGAACCGAGATCGGTGGCGATGCCTGTCACGTGCGAGAACAGATCCTTCACGGTCCACTCCGGACAGGCGCCGACGATGCGAGCGGCGTCCTCGTCGGTCAATTCGGTGGCCAGAGCCTGCATCCGCAGTCGGGCGTTGCGGTACTCGGTTCCCATCGAGATGTCGTCGGTCATGCGAGGAACCTTCGCATACCCGAACCCAGACGAGCGACATGAGCTTCGGGATCGGCCCAGCCCGCGCGACTGGGAGCCTCCACCGACCACGGGATGCCGCAACCCGACGATCGCAAAATCTCCACGAGACCGGCGATGTCGAACTCGCCGTCGCCCGGCGCGCGTCGACTGGCCAGGCAGTCGGTGTAGTAGTCGTCGATCTCGGGCACGATCGGACCATCGTTCATCTGCACACCCGTGATGAACTCGCCGGGGATCGACCGCAGCATGTCGACGTCGCGTGCTCCGCGCTCGTGGTGCCAAACGTCGATGCACACACCACCGTTCGAGCGGCCGGCATCCTGAACGATCCGTAACGCGTCGGCCGCCGAATAGACGTCGTTGAACGGCAGGAACTCCAGCCCCAACACCAGCCCGTGATCGGCGGCTCGATCACACAACGAACCGAACGCCCGAGCGGCGTCGACACGATCGCCCGCCGGGCCGATGACCTGCAGGTACCGACTTCCGAAGCGGTCGGCCATCCGCCAGGCAGCCTGCTCGAAGAGCGCCGCCTTCTCGCCACCGGTTCCCTCGACGCCCAACCCGCCGACCACCTCGATCTCGGCGAGACACACGCAGTGTTCGTCCAACAGGTCCTGCAGATACCCCTCGGCCAGACCCTGCTTCTCCAGTTCGATGTACTGCCCGACGTACAGACCGATGCCCACGAATCCGTTACGTGCGGCCAGACGGATTCGATCCTCGACCGGATGCATCGGGGCCAAGCTGAAGTGGCTCAGGATCAACTCTTCGGCGCCAAGGGTGCGCGGATTAGGTTGGGGCACACGTCAAGCATCGCACACGGTGCGCGGGGCCCAACGAGGGGGAACACATGTCAGCCAACGGACGTCTTGCCGGCAAGGTTGCGGTCGTCACCGGAGCCGCCAGCGGCATCGGCGAGGGTGCCGCTCGTCGATTCGTGGAGGAAGGCGCCAAGGTCGTTCTGGCCGACGTGCAGGACGACCGCGGTCGAGCGCTGGCGAGCGAGCTCGGCGCCAACACCCGCTTCATCCATTGTGACGTCACCGACGAAAGTCATGTCGCCGCGGCCATCGATCTCGCCGTCGCCGAGTTCGGCCGGCTCGACGTGATGTTCAACAACGCGGGCATCGTCGGCGCCGTCGGTCGCATCGGCGAGACCACCGCCGAGCAATGGAACCGCACCGTGGCCGTCGACCTGAACAGCGTCTTTTTCGGCATGAAGCACGCTTCACGAGTCATGATCCCGCAGGGATCGGGGGTCATCATCTCCACGTCGAGTACCGCGGGAATCCTCGGCGGGCTCGGACCGCACTGTTACACGGCGTGCAAGCACGCCGTCATCGGTCTCACCAAGTCGGTGGCGTCCGAATTGGCCCAACATGGAATCCGCGTCAACGCCATCTCACCGGGGAACACGGTCACCGCGATGACGTCGGCGGTCAT
>Ga0172376_10002311_pt1 | contig 23473 bp, 30 predicted proteins | sample Lak35m_FD_121114 | JGI IMG/M metagenome (GOLD analysis project Ga0172376, IMG submission 121114) | Freshwater microbial communities from Kabuno Bay, South-Kivu, Congo - kab_092012_35m | ecosystem: Environmental > Aquatic > Freshwater > Lake | place: Democratic Republic of the Congo: South-Kivu... | reverse complement strand
GGCAATGCCAACATAGTAGGATGATCAACTATTGTAATTTTATACGGTACTTCAAGAGTGAAATTGTCATATTCAAGAGTGTCATTTACAAATCTGCCCCAAGAATTGTAAATAATTGTAGAACAATCTAAATCAAAAGAAGAACTATTTTCTCGCGCATTCTCCAAACTCCTTCTGTCTTGATAATACAACATTTCAATAATGTTTCGAACAGGTTTTGCGGCGTTAGTAGTAGAATACGTAGGATAATACTCATGATGATCTTCTTGATCTTTATAAGGAGCCCAAACATAATCTTTATAATCACCAAGAAATTGCATAGATTCTTCAAAAGAAAGAAAACTTAAACTATACAGAATAAAGGGCCAAGCAAGTTTTCTGTGTCTCATCCAATAATGAAAATTATAAAAATATTTATGAACCTTTTTTGGATTTTCAGTATCTTTTATACGATCAAAAATACCATTTTTTTTCATCCAATCAAAACACCAAGTTGTGATTGGTGGTGATATATCAAGATTCCATTGATGAAAATAATCATTAAATAAATAATTATATACATTGGAAATATTGTATTTTAAATCACCAGAATTTATTCGTTGAAGAAAACTATGAAAAGTATTTCCAAAACAAATTCTTGCATCCATAAAAACATTTGGAGTATAAGCTCTTACCACAACGTCGTCCAAAGAATCGATAGACTTATTGTTGTAGTACAACCCAGTATGAATTTGATCCAAATCGTTATTTAAATTGACTGCAAACAAACTCCAAGGAATCCAAATTGATCTACCTTTTAAATAAGAAGGAATTTTGGCATTGTACTTTTTGCTTGAATAAAAATCTATTGGAACTTTAAACGGAGGTCGTTCTACAAGAAAAATATTTCTGTCAATATCAGCATAACGAACAGCGATTGGATATATATCGTCAATTGACGAAGAATTTTGGCTGTGTCTGTATTCGCTTTGAAGATAGGTATTTTTGGCGGAACGTATCGAAGCATTGACAATAAAAATGGGAGTTTTTATCGTCGCTTGTTCGGATCCTTTCAAAGGATATTTTACTAAATTTCTTGTTCTTGGATATGTTGGAGTATATATGTAATTTACATTCATTACATATGGATAGGCATACAAAGTATGGGATGCCTGAGCCGTATGATATTCGTAATCATTTTCCATAATTTAATCTCCAGAAACCAAAGAAAGTAAAAAAGATTTTTTGTTTTGCTTTTCCAAAATTGTTGGTTCCTTTTCGATAACATCTGAAGAAGAATTAAACTTAAAATTAGACACAACAGAATTATAGTTTTCAACTATATATTCTTTAAATATTGAAATAGCTGTTTCATCTTGATCTTTTTGTATATAAGGTATAAAATATTTTAATTTAACAGACTGATCTGATAAATTATAAATATAATATGTATAACCGTTTTTTACTTTATCTTTTAAAATATTATATATAATTTCTTTGTCTGTAAAATCAAGAAGAGAAAATTGATATATTTTAAAAATGTCAATGCTATAAAACACACAATCTATATGATTCTTAAAAGGACAATCCCAAATCCTTCCTTGATCGGCTTTCTCAAGCCTTTGTGGAGAAGAACAGGAATTTTTTTGTGGAAGATTTGCAAATTTATAAGTTGAAGCAGAATGTTCAATAGGCATATTGACGCTGGTATAATTAGAGCAAACAGGAATTCTCAAAGAATCTAACTTTATTAAATCCAAAAAGGATTTATATAAACTTTCCCAGTTGTCAATACTGGTTATTTTTATTGGTTTCATGATCACCGCCAAGTAAGTTGGGCATTAACGAATATATCATTCTGAATCTTATTAATTAAAGCATCTTTCTGTTCAACCAAAGTGCTCAAATTCTGTGTCAAATTTTGGTAATACAACAATTCTTGATGTATCATATTATAATAATTGTTGGCGCTATTTAATTTGACGCGTTTTTTTGACGAAGTCAACTCCGTAACAGCATCTGACAATATGCTGGGAACATAATCACTTACAAAAGATTGGTAAAACTCCTGTGTCAACTCTGTGGTTGGGGGCTTGACCAAAAGCGCATATCCCTGCCCTGCACCAACAGTTTTGACAAGATTAAGAACGCGCATACAATCATACATTACCTCGCCTACAAATGGCGTAAAACGAGAAGAAAAATATGTCTTATAAAAACTTGTGGCAGAACCAATATATATTAGATAATCAGAAGAAACATCAAGATGACGAATATATTCAATGGCTTCCTGGGATTGATTCTCCTGTAAATCTATTGTTTGGCCTTTATATTGAAACAATAAATCCAACTGCCGTTCTTTCAACCACAAAGCCGTGCCCAAAGTCAAAGTTTTCAATTTTAAATCTGAAGAATCTATCAAAGAATAAAAAATTTCACTAAAATCTTTGTATTTATCTAAAATTCCATATATAGGTTTCAATTTGTTTTTCATATTATATCTCCAATTCAAATGTTTCATAAGATAAAACTTCGTTTTTGAGAAAATCATACAAGGACGAAGCGCTTATGTGAAGTGATAATAAATCTGGATAAATTTCTTTTGCCAAAGGATATATCTGCGAAAGATAAAAAGTATTATTAATCAATGGAAGATAATCTTGTTGAACTAACAACAGTGAAGAATTATTCTTGACTGGTGTCAGATAACTTTTGATCAGCCAGGTTCGTAATGGCTGAGGCAAGGTCTTCGTTTTCTGAGCCCAAGATTCCAGGTGCGCCTTCTTTCATTACTTGAAACATTTTTCTACGATTCTCGGAAACATTTGAGGTGAAAGCTTTTTGTGCTTCCGGAGAAGCAAAATTTATTTGCGCTATCAAAGCCTCCATAAAAACAGCTTGTTCACCGTATCCAACAATGAGTTGAGCAAGTTGTTTTTCTAGAGTTTCAACGAGTTTTTCACATTCCTGTAAACGAGACTCAAATCTGTTTGCCAAAGCTATCAACAAGTCTTCAACGTGTTGACGCAAAATAGAAACTTCGTCTTTAGGATCCGACTCAATCATACGTCGTACCAATCGGCGTTATTTGTTACGTGAGAGTACAAGCAAAGGTCCAACAGATAAGATATGGAAACCATCTCTTGTCTTGACACTTTGATAGAATCGACAGAAATTGGGGATTTCATGTCAGGAATGAACGCTCCGCTTTCCGTTTTACGGGCCTTGAAATGACCAGATTTCCAAACAAAAGAACTTTGATCGTGAGTTTGGGAATCTCCGTTTTGCCAATATTGAATTTTTAATATTCTACTTACGGACTGATTGTTAATTATTGCTCCGCCGTAAGACACAAAACTTTCTGGCAAAGTCGTACCAGTGCGTTCATTTGCTGGATAATTCAAAACACCATTTCCAGTGACTATTGATTTTAAATATGCAGCAAAATCAACCGCATCAACAAAACACGAAGTGCTGCTTTCCAACTTGCCTTCAAGATTTGTTTTTCCGATATCAATATTAAACTTCATTCCAACAAACCAAGGACGAATCGAAAGAAAACCACTTTGGGTTTTAGAACGAAACCATTTTTTGTATAACGGTGAATCGTATTCCTTTTTTTCGGTCTGGCTTGGTTGCTCTGTTAAAGTGTTCAAAAACTCCTCTACAGAATCGTCAAATGACATATTTTTCCTTTCTATATTTTAACTTCCCATGGTTCAAAACTTTGTTTTCTTTCATTAAGTATATCATCTATCTCACTAAGTTGTTCAGCTGATGCCCAGTCCCACTGTTCATAAGCCAAACGATAAAGATTTTTAATCATCTCTTTGTCTTTTTTCCAAAGAATATTTCTTACGGATGGAATATAAGACAAAATATCATTTGTTGTTATGTTTCTATGACAAGCAGAAACAATGTCAAACTTGACATTTTTAATCAAAGATCTTATCTCCGCACCGGTGAAATATTTGGTTGCTTGAGCAAGAGATTGATAATTAAAATCTTTTTCAGAAAGATATATTTTTAATATTGCTACTCGTTCTGAAAACGCAGGCAAACCAACAAAAAAGATCTTGTCAAAACGCTCTGCGCGAAGCATCTCTGGACGAAGATTTTCAATTTGATTTGCGGCACACATCAAGAAAACATTTTCAGGAAGCTCCTGTATACCAGTCAAAAACTCGGCATGAACCCTGTCTGTGGTGCCACCGTCTACGTGAGAAGAACTGGCGCCACCAGAAAGATCGCGGCCAAACTCGTCAATCCAAACACACAAAGGTGCCATGATTTTAATCTGCTGAAAAACAGCGCGCATATTGGCCTCTGATTGACCGATATATGAATTCATAACTTGGCCAACACCAGTTCTGGCAAGATCCAAGTTTAAAGCATTCGCGGTGGCTTCGCAAATAGCCGATTTGCCAGTACCAGGAACTCCAACAACAAGCATTCTTCTAATTGGAGAAATTCCGTACTTTTCTGCTTCTTCAGGATTGCGCCAAAAATACACATTGCGTTCAATGACTTGTTTGATATTATCAAGACCGCCAATAGAATTAAAAGAAATTTTTGGTTTGATGATCTCTAATATGCCATTTTTCTTGACATTAGCCATTTTAGATTTGTAAACATATTCAAAATCAATTTTACCATTGTCAAGAACTGAAAGAAGACAATAATTAATGAAAGAAAACTCATCCAAACCCAATCCTGCTCTGGCTATCTCTTTGCAGTTCTCTAAATCTACAACTTCGCCATTGGTTGAAGAATGTATATGATTGACAATTTCTACCAATTCCTCGTAAGAAGGATACGAATTTTCTATGAAAACATACAAAAACTTATACTCTTCTGGACACACATGAGAAGAAATAATTATAATTTGAAACGGCATTTTAGAAATGTCGTCAGTCATAAAAGAATTTCGATAAGCAAAAGAAAGTTCAGAAGCAAGTCCTGCTATTTCAGCAGCAGTTTTTTCAGCTTGCTCCAAAGAGTGATATAAAAAAGATACAGGAACTGTGTTTGAAAGATCACGCAAATAATTCATAGCAACAGGAATATTAGATGTAGTAACCTCTATATTGTTGCCGTTCGGATCATTAAGAGAAACAAGAACTGGTTTCCAAACATTGTCTACATATTTAGAAAACACACCCTGATGCATAGAATAATATTCTCTGGATGAAAATTTTGTAATAAGTTCAGATATCCTTACAAAATCCTTGGTTTGAATCCAAAGGGCAGGAACTCCCAATTGCATTTGTTGATACAACATCAAATCTCCAATATGTAATAAACTCTTGCCTTTAAATAATGTGAGGGAAAACACCCTATTAGGGTGTCCTCCCTCACAAATCTAAAAATTAACTAACCTTTTTCGCCAGAACGACGGTGAAACTCAAGGTTGTCATTGGGTTGAATGACATAATTCTCATCCAACTTATCTTTGCCCTTGTAGGCAATAGCGTCGCTTGAAATACCCCATATTTTGGCAAATTGCTGACGTACTTCAGCAACTGTTTTGCCAGAAACGGGCGCTGGCTGGCTATAAACGCCAAAACGAATGTTGGCTGGCTGACCAACAGCTGCAGACGCTGGTTGTTGATTGCTTTGTGCTTGATTTTCCATGATTATTCCTTTATATTTATATTGTTATTAAAGTATGTTCGACCATACGATTGTAAGGTTGAGACATTCCCAAACCAAGATCAAAATATATCTCAGTCTCTTCAGGACTTTGGTTGGAAACAATGGTTTTTTGGACTCTACCTAGAATGAAGGCGGCAACCGCCATGTTAGTTGCCAACACTTGAGTGCCGCCTTCAATCTCGGCTCTTTCCTGACAAGACAATTCACCAGGATTTCGGTCTGGAGGATTTAGATACTCGTCATGTGTCGTTGCAGGATGAGAAGTAATGTCCAATCCGTTGCGTCTTTGATAATGATAAACAGAACCAAACAATTCTTCGTCGTTGCCACCGGTAAACACGTCTATATTGTTAATATTGCTTGCAGCATCAAAAATAACTTTCCGAGCTGCAAAATTGTCAACTACTGCAATTACAATATCATTCTCAGATATAAGATCAGAAGCTTTGATTTTGTTACTGTTTTCTTCTACATGTTGATCAAAATCATCAGAAACAACCCATTTGGGAATTGGAAACACATTGGTCTCGGTAAATTGTTTGGAAAGCTCTAAAGCTTTCACGGACGCTTTGTTGCCAATCTGAGAAAAGTCCTGACGCTCAAGATTTTTGGCCTCAAAGTTATCGCCGTCCACAATGACCAAAACCGAACCAGGATATTTCCATTCCAAAATTCTTATCAAACCAGCGCAAAGCCAAGTGCCAATCCCACCTGCTCCGACAACTATAATCCTTTTTTGGTCGTTATTCATAATAGTTTTCCATTTTCTGTTTCAAATAATCATCCAAACCTTTGTAAGGTTCAAAATGATTACATTCTGTAATTGGATTGATAAGTTTAATTCCAGAAGCTGCAAAATTTACAACAGCCTCTACATAATCCGCACAATTTGGTCCAGAAAACCACTTACATTCAAAACATTTAGAATGATAATTGTATACATCGTCATTTGAATGGGCCAATTCAAAACTATCTACGTCATCAACAAGAACTGGAATTGGACAGTGACAATCATTCAAATCAACTTTCGTGCTGCAACAAACCGTTAAATCTCGGTCAAATTCGGATAATTCTGCAGATTGTTCTTCTATATAATCCCAATAATGAGTGTTGGGACCGGAATTCTTGTTGGACAATGTAATTTCATCTTTGTCGTTCTTTGTCATTATAATCGGAGAAGTATCATCTTTTACAAATTCAACTTCAAGAGAATTTTTAAATTTTATTGTGCCAACATTCATAAGAAATTCCGAAGTCGAACCAGAACCTGTAGTCCATATATAGGCAACAACATCTGTTTTTATAAATCTACACTGCAAATACCATTTTAAATGTTCAAAAATTTCGTCAATACTATCATTTTCATTTACAAACGGTATATCACAAACGTCACAATATCCAGTAGAGATTTCATAACTTCTCAAAGGAGTGTGGCAATTCGGACATATAATATCTTTTGCCGAAGGGCTAATTTCTGCGGCAATAATATATTCTTTGTCAGAATTAATTTTAGGTTTGTATTGTTTAAGAGTACCAACCTCCGTAGTATCCGTAATTGGACGTGTTACTGGAGATTGGGCCGTTTGTGGAAAAACCGTGTTGGTAACCCCCGCCTGCGTGTGCAGCGGGGGGTGAACTTTTTTTACTTTATTGGACCATTCGACGACATCAGGATCAGGCTCCTTGTTGATTTCAAAATCTTGAAAAACATCACTTGGCTGCAATGTCCAAGAAGAACCTGACATTTGCATCTCAATGTGATACTGCGTTGAACCATTGTTGACACTCTTTTGCCAACCATATGTAATATGAAGGCCGTCAAAATCGGCCTGATCAGAATGATCCGTTCCAGAAGCGTATGCGGCCATTCCCGGATGAGAATGAACGGAACCAACAATCAATATATTTTCAGGTTTTTCTTCAACAACAGAATCGGGATTATAGTTGCAATGAACAGGTGTATTTGTTTGTTCAGGAACTAAAACTCCCCAACCACTAGGATCTTCTTTTGAAGGATCAAAAGTAAGAAGAACTATAGATTCCGTACCGTGTTGGGCATCTACCAACCTAAAAAATTGATCAAGCTTGTCCACAATAACTCTAGGTATGGGAGGCATTGTATAAGACGCAGATTCGCGCACAGAAGCAAAATCGCTTATATCGTTGGTGACAACAGAAACTGAACGACCAATAATATTGTTTACAATTTTAACAATTTGAGTTGTAAAATTGGTTTGAATTGTTTGAGGTGGCGCGGTAACCTTGGCTGTAGAACTTCCTATTTGAGTTGTCGTAGTGGTTGGTTTGTCTTCTGCAACATTGCAAATCAAATAATAAATTTTGAAACCAAGACCCTCGACGATATCCTCAATGTCTGTTCTATCAGCATAAAAACAGGGTAAACCAGAAGAAGTCCAATAATATTTTAAATCTTCCAATTGAACTGTCTGTTGTTCAAGTATAATATCTGTCATAAAACTCCAATATAATTTAGACTTAACCTTTGTTTATTATTGTATTAATTGCCTTAGATAAATCACTTTCTTGAGATTGTTGATAATTAACCGATGCTGAATGCGACGCAACTCCTGTTGTCAATGATTCAACAAACATCGACAGATTCATCGGAACAAATTCGCCCAACAATATACCTTCATATGTATCCAATTTGCCGATACAAGTAGAACACGCAGAAGATACCTCACAATAAGCATCTCCTGCTTGAAAAGGTGTTATAACGCACTTGTTTAAATCATTAGAATTAACTAATTTTCCACAAGGACAAGTTTGTAAATCAACTAATGATTTGTTATTGTTACAAAATCCACAAAGTATTAACTTTTCAGAAGTATAATTAATCTCAAGAGAAGTTGGAATTCCTTGTTCGGCTAATGGCCATTTTACCAACGGTTTAATATAATGTTTAACATCTTGAGAATTAATGATATAAGGCAAGTGTTCTTCTATGTAACTAAAAGTTTCACAATAACAAGAAACAAGTTTTAGATTATATTTTGAAGCATATGAATCTATGCAATTTGAACAATACTGATGATTAATAACGTTTGCATCTATGAAATCGACAACCATTCCAGAAACATTGGCAGGTTTTCCCTGAAGAGTATGAACAGAATCACAAGACTTGCATTGAATTACTGTATCATATTTTTTGTGAAAATACAAACATTTTGAATCATCGTAATAAATATTTAAATCATTTGTTGAAAAATACTCTCCGACACTGTCAATGTAACAATAATTCTCGGAAATACAATCTTCACAAACCGCATTGCCGGCATGATCAAAAATCGGTTCTTTAAAATTCTCTGTATAAGCCTCTTGGCAAACGAGACATTGCCAAGTGGGTTGAATTTCTTCCTCTTCTTCCTGCTCTTCATTGTCTTGATTAAAGGGCAATTCAGGAGCTTGAAGAGATTTTGATTCACGCGCTTCAGAAGAAGCAATCAAAGAATTTGAAATTGCATTGTATTGATAATAAGCGGACGAAGACGAAAATGATTTCTTGATAAACTGAGCAATGTCGCTGTTCGTAATGTTTAAATCTTTTCGAGCAACGACATTGTACCATTTTAGGGGATTGTCGTCTTGGTAATAGGCCTTGTATTTACCCAACAACGCAACCGCCAAAGTATAGGGTATACTATTGGGTTGATCAGAATGATTGCCTTGTTCATCCATGGATGAGACTTTGACAGGAATCCAAATAGACGGATCTAACGTCCACTGGAATCCTTCAGACAAAGACTTCTTTTCCCACTCCAGGGGATTCCAAAGATAAACAGGCATTTCCCGATCTTTGTAAAACCTTGTACCATCGGTTTCGCTCATGTTAGCGTCGTTATAAGTTTCTACTCCTGAACAACGCTCTATGAACCTGGAAATTTTTTCATTCAAAGGAAGTTTAGACCAATCCTCTTTGAGATATAAACAAATCCAGCCTACGCCGTTGCCACGATAACCTTTACAATTTATATTAGGAAGATTAACATGGTATAATTGTTGCTCAGAATGGGTTATTGGATAGGGCGAATAGAACGTCCTTGCACCTAATAATTGACCATCAACAAAATCGCCTATCACTATACGATATGGTTGGGCGACATTGTACGTCCTGGCGTCTCTGTCGTGCTCAAACGAACCCCAATTGACATAATACAATCCCGGTTTGTGTTGAACGGTGATCTGCATATGGTTGCCGGCAGCACGAATAGCCAACACGCCTGTTCCATCCAAAGGCAACAAGCCCGTGTCAAACGCAGCTAGATTGGACATGTTTTGATAAAAAGAAACAATATCTTTATCAGTTACTTGTTCAAGATTAAATGATTTGACGGTGGAACGCAATACATATGCGCCTTGATCGTTTTTTATAAGACTATAATTAAAATTATCACTCACGATTCTCTCCAAAAATATTTTCCAAATCTTTATCAATACTAGAAGAAAAATCACCAAAAGTATAAGCAAACCAAGATGGATCGTTCTCGGCGTGTTCTATAATTTTGATTTTAGAAGACAAATTATCGTGATGCTCTATTAAATCAGAAACTCTGTCTAAAGCCTTAGACAAACCCTTAAGAACCTCTTTGTCATGAGTCATGTTGAGAATAAACCTAATGATAGGCATATCGTCAACAGTAAAATGTTGTATTATTTTTTCAATCCGATCATCCAACAAAGAAATCTGATTTTTGATTTCTCCCTTGCTTTCTGAAGCCGAGTCAAGATTAAAGTAAAAACTTTTAATCGGACTAGATTTAGGCAGTTTTTCTGGATAAGACATAAAAATCCAATCTAAAAAGAAATAATGTCGATAGCGGTTTTAAGGTTCGTATTTTTAAATATAAAGTTGCTAAGATCTTCATTCCAATGGTTAAAATTCAAACCATTTAAACGAGCAAGTGATTTTAAATTTTTGATCAAAGATCTACGTTGGCGCGGTGTAAGGCCGCCCCAAACGCCATAATATTCATTTATAACTACTGCTGTGTAAAGGCACTGATTTTGAACTGGACAATCATAACAAAGACTGACAGCGCATTTTCTCATTACCGATTCTTCTGTATCATACAAAAAATCTAAATGACTAGTGTCACAATTGGATGAAAATTTCCATTTGTCCATATTCAATATAACATTTGTTTGATGATCAAGAAAATTCCTACTGGAAGTAAGAGGCATATTAAAATTCAAATCCCATTTCTAAACGAAGAATAGAAAAATATTTATTTACATAATTTTCATAACTTAATATATTTAAATCAACACTTTCTATATCTCTATCCACAACAAATTTTTGTGGAGTTCTTTCAATTTTTTGACAAACAACTTTGTAAACATCTATTTGATATCTTATGGCATAATCAAGAATTTCTTGCATAGAAACAACATATGTTTTAATCATGTGTTCATTAAACACATTTTTCAAATCATCGTTAAGAACATTTTTAAAATCTTCGTCCAAGGAAGCAACGATTTTTAAAAAATCAAAAACAATCACACGCTTGATAATTGACTCTTCCAATACATCCGCATAAACGCGATATGCAAAAACGCCGTTGGTTAGAAGATTCAACTGATCAAAAATAGAACGCTGAAAGGCATTTTCGTTCATATGCACATATCTGTTGGCGGAATCGTTTATTGAATTGATTAATCTGGATTGAAGATGTAATTGACTGGCATAAGTTTGTTGTGAATCTTTGGAAAGTAACTCTTCTATGCCTTTTAACAATTCTTCGGTTGGAGCAGAACTCTCCTGCCTAACCTGTTTGGAAGTATCCTCAAAAAGATCATCGTCACTTTGAGAAATAAATTCATTATAACTCATACAAATTCCTATCTAATCACCATATTTTAAATCCACCAGAATTTTCAAGAAATTGCGCAAAATCTTTTATGTCCTGTAAATCAAGACAATAATAAGTTTCAAAAGGACGAACAAATTTGTTGCCAGAACAAGAATTGCAAACCTTGACAACTTGTTGGTCTTGTTGAGTAAATGTCCTGTTGCCGTTTTCGTCGCAATACTCACAAGGTTCGTCGGGAAGATCAGCAAGGTGTTGATCGCGAATTTTAATGTAATCTGATGCTACCGAAGAACGTATATCCTCTTTGAGTGCTTTGGCCAATTTCATCGACTGCATTTTGTTAAGGCCATCACCAGAATTGGAATGACCGTGTTCTACAGTCGAAACTAATTCTGGATGAAGATATTCACAATACGACCACAAAGGATGCCAACCCCAAACATTGCGCCGAAAATATTCTCCTACCTCTGACTTTGGCTTTATACCATAAACATCCATTCCCATGATTGCTCCTTCTTTGAACAGAATTGACAGACAAAATTATCGTAAAAAATTAATGCCAACACGAGAATTGTGATGGGCAAATATTTTGAAATCTTCCGCTAAAAATATATAACCAATAGGTTGTTCAATAATTTCTTTAACAACGACTGGCTGAACATCGTTGTTGCGTGAACCAATGAACAACGTATCTCCAACAGAAATATTTTCAACAGAAACATAAGTACCGTAATAATTTTGCGGATAGAACGGTAAAGTAATAGTTTGCATATGTTTCTCCCAAAAATAAGATCTATATTTTGTAAATAAATAAATTTAAAACATACTCAAAACATAGAAGACAACTAAACCTATAACAACGACGGTTACGATAGTTGGTATCATAAAATTTCTCCTAATCTTCAGAATTTGAATTCAAAAGAATAAACAATCTATCATCGATCCAATCCAGAGCAGAAACATAACCTTCCCAATATTCGCATTCTGGATTGGCAGTTTTTATATAAAGATCTCTTTCTTTTATTCCGTCTTCCAATCTTTCTTTGACGTCCTTTATCAATTGGTCAAGTTCAGCAATCATAAGAAACTGAATCTTTCTTAACCACAGGCATTAAATTGTCTGAAGAATTATGAAACAAACAAGGTTCGGATTGCTCCATGGCCTTGACCAAATCGTTAATTTGAATGTTTTTTGAATCGGATTTTTTTAATAATTTGCTCATGTCTACAGTAGACATAAGCGGATGTACATCTATGCTCATCAATTTCCTCCGGATCCTTAATTAAATTCCTAATTTTTCAAAAGCACTAAGAAGTTTTTTAATACTTTCAAGTTCTTCTTTTTTTGATGGACCTGGGCCGCCAGGACAATACCTGGTTACCTTATCATAAGAACATAAAATGTGTTCAGATATTAATCTACCACAAGAAGTACAATTTCTATCTTTCATGCGCTTTTCCTTTAGGTGGAGACCACGAAACATTATTTTGAACAAAATCTCTTTTTTTATTTTGAGAAACAGCCATAGCTAAAGCAACTATCCAACCAATAAAAGTCCAACCTAAAAATAAATTGACAACTATAACTGGTCCTATATTGTGAGATTTTCTAATAATAACAATAATACTTGGTAAAAAATATAAAGCAAACCAAAAAATACTAAATTCAAACATATAATCTCCTTAATTTTATAGTGGGCCGTGTAGGGATCGAACCTACGGCCAAGGCATTATGAGTGCCCTGCTCTGACCGCTGAGCTAACGGCCCTCGAAAAAATATTTGTTAAGCAAGATCTCTATCTTCTCTATCTTGCAAAAGTTCAAAATCAACAGTATTTACTATCTTATAATTTTTAAACGTTTCTGAAGCGGCACACCAACTTGGATTTAACGTTCTATACCAACCGTTTGATTTCATCAAAACGCCTGGTAACCCCGTTGCTTCACAAGTAACTTTTGAAATTGATTCGTATTTATTAATTATAGAATTAACTTTAAGATAAAGCTGTTCATTAAAAGGTTGTGTTATCTTTGTATAATAACGAAGAGCGCCAAATTTTTGTTTGATTTGGTAAATTTGATAATCAGGATCTATTTCAGAAAGCTCTTTGTCACAATCAATAACGATCTGATACCAACCTTCGTCGACGTCTATATTTTTCAACCAACCTTCGACGAACCTGTCTTTGATGAGCTCAATTTTTGTCTGCTTTTCATCCATAACCTGCACCTCATTCATCATAATCATCGATTCTCGTACTATCGTCTAATTTGTTTGCAAGAGCAACTAAATAAGGCAGTTCAGAACCAAACTTAGTTATAGAATAATAATCTAAATTATCCACTCTCTTTGTAGAAACATAATCACCTTTAATAAGTCTACGCATCGTAACACTGAAATGGGCAATTTTCTTTTTAGTATTTTTAAATCTTACAGGAAAAAAATCAATAATATCTTCCGAAGACGTCCAAATTATGTTGGACCGCTTTCTCATTCCAAGATAATTTAATACAATCACCGGAGAAGAATCACTTTTCAAATTGCTAATTTTCATTAACTTTACCTTCTTCTTTGGACTCAATATAATAATTTAAATTAGTATAAACATCTGACCATTTGGAATCTATGTTTTTAGCGAAAAAATCAATTTCAGACATAAGTTTGTCTTTCAAACCTAATTCAACCAATTCATAAAATGCTTCGTAAAAAATTGAACTCGAAGAAGAATACAATTGATCCAATCCAGTAACAGGATTGCGCAAACGAATATGCTGTGCTTCATACATAGGCGTACATAAGTTGTATGAAGAAGTCTTGGCAGAATCTATGGCAACCTGCATCGGAGTGCGTTGTTCTTCTGCTCTTTTCTGTTTTTTGCCAGGCATAGGCGCCATAAAATCTCCTTCATTGTTTAAATTATATAAAATTAAAAAGATATGTCACAGCATAATATTATTTTTAATTTTATTTATGATAATCAATATATTATCATAAACCTTTGACCAAAAAGATGTAAACTCTTCTCTTTGGTGCGTTTGATAAAGTTCTTCTTCCCAAAATTGAAAATCTTTATTCATGTCAGTATCTAATTCCCAATCAAAAAAAGAACTTTCTTCGGTATTGTCTTCAGAATCAAAATCCATAAAGTCCTTTCGTGCCCAGAACGGGAATCGAACCCGTACGCCATCGTTAAATGGCGAGGGGGTTTAAGCCCCTTGCGTCTACCAATTCCGCCACCTGGGCAAAATTGGTTAATTAGTCAGCAGAAAAAGGTACATTTAAATATGAACCTTCCAAAACATCAATCGCATTCTTAATTAAAAGAGCAGATTCTTTAATTTCTGTAGTTTTTAACGGGTCGCTTTGTAATGTTTGCAATATATAATTTAACTGAGGCAAATTCTCAGGGGTTAACATAAATGCAATAGACAAATTATACTCCTTATTATATTAAATAAAGATTATATTTCTAAAAAAATAAAAATATAATCCAATACTTTGTATTAACTTTCTGTTATTTCTTTTTTTATTCTAAGCATTAAACATATAATGCACAAATTAATTTTATATTTGAATGAATAATTTACGGACTCAGATATAAGCAAACAATCTTTGCATTTGAGAGATTTAGATTGTCTAAACATCAAATTTATATCTGTTCATTAAATTAAGAGTGGAATTGATTATATCGTACGATATAGATACGTACTGATAATTTTCGTTGAGACCAAGAACAAGAACTGGTCCATAAAAGTCATTGACATATTCTTGTCCCGGATACAACGATCTGGCCAAAGACACAGCAAAATAATTTACTTGATCATACTTGTTTAAAACTTCGGTAGACATAATAAAACAATTTGAATCATCAAATCTTTTGGAATATGTCTTAGAATCAAAAAAAAGATGACGCTTTAAGTTTTCGACAGAATCCTCGACAACATAAGGCGGATCGTGCAAATGTATGTACAAACCTCTGCATTCTTTGTCGAACAAATTAAACATATAAAACCCTACTTGTTCTTCGGATATATATGTGCAAAAGACGAAGGCGTCGTTTCTTTGCCATATATAGAAACCGCTGTCATATAACACATATTGATGCTACTTGCTGGAACATTCAGCTTGTAGGTGTCAATAGAATATTTGTTTTGGTGAGGTATGACATATGTTTGATTTTTATCACAATACAAATTGTAGTAAGAAACAAACGTTCGACCAATAACAGGAACTCTGTATTTTACATAAACCGCAGTCTTATATCCGCCATACAAATCCAACAAAAGCGGCTTTGTCATGGTCGGATAAAACGGCGGTTTAGGAACTGTTGTTGTTGGTGACGGTGGAACGACAGTAGTAGTGGTGGGTGAAGGCACCGTGGTTGTAGTTGTTGTTGGAAGAGTGGTCGTAGTAGTGACTGGCACCGTGGTGGTGGTTGTCACAGGAGTGCCATCTCCGAACAATAGATCAAAATACAACCGGGGTATTTTTATGCCGCTATAAGAATCAAGCGCCTTTGGAGCTTGATTTATCAAATCAGATATCACGCCAGAAACACTTTTTGAACCAAATTTAGAACGATACAAAGCAAAAGCCCCAGACACATGAGGTGCTGCCATAGAGGTGCCTGAAGCATATCGATAAGCATCCGAAACGGAAGCCGACTGTATCATGTTGCCTGGAGCAGCAATCGTGGTCAATTCGGAAACATTTGAAAAAGAAGTTATGCTATCAGATTGTGAAAAAGTAGCAGCAACGGAAACAGTGTCGGAAATGCAGGCAGGTGCCGACATTCCGACAGCATAAGAATTGCCACTGGAAACTACGGTGGCGATATTTTTGTCGCGCAAATTTTTGATGGCCTGGGTCATTTCAGGAATATATCCGTCGCATGTAGTCTTGAACACCTGAGAAGAACCAAGAGACATATTGACGGCCACGATATTATAATCGTTTGAAATAGAACCAACCCAATTCAAAGCGCTGACTATGTCCTGGTCGTAAGCTGCCCGATTGATGTCAAAAACGTTGACGGCAATGATCTTGGTACTTGGAGCAACTCCTTTAAAAGAAGAATTGCTGCCTGCGACTATACCCGATACGTGAGTACCATGCCAATGAACCGGTTTGGCCGCACCAAGACCAATCATGGATTTTTGACCGTTTGGACAAGAAGCACTAAAACAAGCTTCTAAAGCAACTTTGTCTTTTAGAAAAGAATGAGATACATCTACGCCGGTGTCTATAACGACAACATACTGGTTCTGGCCATAATAACCTGTATTATGCGCTTTGGTGGCCCCCACATAAGGAACAGATTTGTCAAGATGCATGACGAATTTTACTGGTCCAGAAGCGGGAGACACGTCGTTGTAAGACAATGATTGTGCAGAAACTTCTTTGTATGAAATAAAAGAAAGTAAAATTACAACAACCATACAAAAATTTAAATATCTTTTATGCATTATAACTCCAATTACATATAATTATTTTTTTTACTGTCAATTTTTTTTTGCAACCATTTGGGTTTAGGATTATTTTCATAATATCTTGATATAAGCTGGGAGGCCATACCTTTGGTTAAATCCGAAGTTATGGGAACTCCCATCCTCTTCAAAACTCGCTTTTGAGAATCGGTTGGGGCATCGATTCTCCAGGGCGCGTCAGAATTGATCAAATTCATTGATTGAGATCTATTGTTTTGAATCCACCTGTCAGACCTGACGAAAGCTTCTCGCAAATCAAAAACAACGCCCAAAGTGTTGACGTGTTTCGTGTGTCTGTCGTGCAACGAAACGGCCCAACGACCAAGAGCATCTTGATGGATGCTCATTGCCTCGTTGTTGTTCAGGCCGAGATGGAAACTGTTTTCGCCCACTTCGGCCCAAACCAACTTGGAATATTGCTGTATAATTGCATTGGGCGGAGGCGGCATGAACAAATCGATTCTTGCATAAGCCAATTCAATGTCTTCCGGATTAAGAACACGAACAGCTTCACCAGGACAATATGTTTCAAGTTCTTGAAATTCTTTGGCGATTTCCGTCAAAGAATTTCCCATAAGATCAAACTCGGGAGGCAATCCAAGCAATGAGGGAAGCCCTATGGGCTTTTTCCCTTTTGTTGTATCGGCTATATCTATAATCATACAATGCGGCTTGCCATCGTGAATACGAGTACCACGACCAACTATTTGCGTATACAACAAAGTTGAACGAGTTGGTTTGGCTATGATAATTGTCTCTATCGAAGGCTCATCAAAACCTTCGGTCAAAACACCGACATTGACTATTACTTTAACTTTGCCAAGAGCAAAGTCTGCAAGAATTTGAGATCTTTCTTCGGAATCGGTGGTACCGACGATCACTCGTACAGAGGTCCCATTTTTCCCAAAGGATGCGGCCAAGTCTCGCGCGTGAGAGACCCCAGCGGCAAAAACAATGGCTTTCGTAGAAGGAGCCAAATGATTATAAGCGGCAACAATGCTATTATTGCGCTCGTCGTTGTTAATACAGTTTTCAAGCTGCGCATGATTATACTCTCCATTTTGTATTTCCACTTCACTAATATCAGAAGTTGTTTTTACTCGATATCCAATAAGGGGACAAAGATATCCATCTTCAATTAAATCTTGTATAGATTTGTAATAGACAATTTCCTGAAATACATCTATCAATCTCGTGTTGTCCGAACGTTGTGGAGTTGCAGTAACACCAAGCAAAAAAGGGCTGTCAAAATAATCAACAATACGTCTGTAAGTCGCTGCGGCGGCGTGGTGCGCTTCGTCAATGACAATAGACTTAAAATAATCTTTAGGATATTCTAAAATACGAGGTGTATTGTTTCGGCCAAGAGTGGCGACAGAAGCGACTACGACGTCTGTTTTTCCAGCTGTTTTTTCCGCTTGTTCAATTCCTACGGTCAAATTTGGATTCATATATTGAATCTTGTTTTTTGCCTGATAAAGAAGTTCTTCTCTATGGGCCAAAACCAACATTGGCAAAACATCTTTTTTAATCAAGGGCAAATGAGAAAACAAGATAGTCTTGCCTGATCCGGTGGGCAAAACAACAAGCTGCTTGGAAATACCTTTGTTTTGACTTTCAAGAATAGCATCCAAAGCTTCTTGCTGATATGGTCGTAATTCTACTGGCATATAATTAAAAACCAAATAAATCTATGTCACCGTAAAAGGATTCTAATTCCATTTTTGACTCTATTTTTTCGGAATAATCAAATTCTATTAAATATCCGCATATGCGTGTATCGGAATCGTACCAGCATATATGGGGGGATTTAGGTTGTTTTTTATTTTTAGGTTTCTCTAATAATTTCATAATATATCTTCTTACATTGCTATTGGCAAAGCTATATGTGACTTTGTCATATTCTGAGGATTTATAATTTCAAAATTAAAATTATTAATCTTCAAAAAAGCTAATATTTCATCCGGCGTGAAAGGTCCAGTCGTGGCGGAATGGGAAAAAATGTAAAACAAAGACAACATATCTCCGACTGGACTGGATTTTTCAGCCTCTTTTTTCTGATGCACACAATGCAAATAGGCTTTGCTCAAGTCGAATGATACAATATTTTTTGAATCAATTTTATAAGGAATAGTAAAAAAGACGCAATCTCTCGGCGTAACATAAGTTACAACAAGAGCGTCAGTTTTTTCCTCTACTGACAAATCTTCCGGGTTATAACTTTTCATCGTCGTATCTTGTGCGACGATGAACAGTTCGGAATTCAAAGACATAGGAAAATAAAGCATTTGAGCCATGGCTTTATAAAGATCAGACTTGTCAGCGGTGGGCCTACATCCCAATATGCCGACAAGGGCACGCATAGTATTGTACACGACGATAGTCGTAGAAAAACTGTTTGCCCCATTGCTCAATACAATCTTGCTAAACATATTTGAAATTCTTTCAAATTCTGCATAAGCATCATGATGAACATGGGACAGCAGTTCGTCAAACTCTTTCCTGTTGGTAAAAAGAAAAGGTTCTTCTCGAATTTTATTTGGTGACATTTGCGAAAATTCCAGAATAATAATTCATCATTGTAGTTTTAATCATGACAGAAACTGCTTCCATGGTCGCGTTGGTATAAAGAGCAATCATTGTACCAAAGATTATGAAAGCAGATACACTGCTCATTGTAAAAGATGACAAAATCCAACTTGTTACGAAGAAAGCCCAGAAGGTCATAAGGGTTATAACCTTAACCTGTGAAGAATTCATAAACTTAAAAAATCTAGAAGTTTTCTGGCCAAGTTTATACACCATGTATTGGGCAGGATTGTGCGTTTCTTTGTAAATTTTGTCTACATTGTCAATGACAAAACGAATATTATTGTATATTTTATCTGCTGTTATAGTTTCCATTTTCTGCTTTCGTGTATATTGTTAAAAAAAAAGGGACCGACCAGCAATGACATAACTTCCTAGCGTTTTCTACCGAAGGAATATTTGCTGATCGGCCCCCTTTTGATTTGGACCAACTAAAACTCCGCTTTCATTCTACGACCTTCTGTTTTGACAGTGGTCGTATGAACTATCGGAGAATATTGCGCATGATACTTTTGATAAGCAAAAACATCATTGAACTCGACCAAATCGCCGTTTTCATCTGGATAACTCCAGCTGGTGGCGGTTCGTTCGGTGAGTCGTACTTGACCATCTTCAAAGGTCATGATTATCTTGTTACCGACTCCGTAATGAATCAACGCGGCTTCCAAATATGGATAAACCAATCGATTCATCACGATTTGATCGGTGACTTTGCCATTGCTGGTCGAATTCTTGATCGACGCAGAATACAAGGACAAGATAAAATCATGACGATCTTGAACGCGTTCGTACGATTCTATCTTTGCAACTATGTTGCCATAAAGATTTTCCCACTCAGTGCGTTTAATGCCGTTGGACATCTGGACGACGTCTGCGGCATTCGCGTTGAATATGCTCATACGAAAGTTTCTCAACACGGGAAGCGCATGATAATACAGGCGCTGACCAAGTTGATGAACAATCTCCAACGGACGAACATTCTCCTGCGAATACTTGATGATTCGTTGCACATATTTGTTGTAATAATCTGTGCACAAAGAATTCAACTGGGTGATCTTGCCTTCGTAAGTCTCCACTTCTGGATGCTTGCGGGCAAGTGCTCGAAATCTGCCGAACCAAAAATCACGGTCGACGGGCTTGTTTGAGGCAAGCACTTCGTCTATCATGATTTGTGCCTCGGTATCGATGGCTTCGCGGTCGTCGGGATCGCTCGTCTGAGTACATCCGTCGATCGCAGACTCCATGGAACAAAGTTGATTTGTTCTGTGTTTGCTAAGAACCATCGAATGAAGCATTGAAGCGTTGACAAAACGACCGACGTTACCGCCATTCATGGCAATTTTGACATCGCGCATGACGTCGGCAACGCTGTATGATTCCGTTTCTGAACGCGTGTCTTCATCTTTGTTTTCGCTTGGCAAACCGACGTACTTGACTTTTTCGGAACGAATCGCTTCGCTCAAACGCTCCGGCCAAGCACGCCCGTTGATCAACGGAAAAGAAACTTTTTCACCGTCGGATTTGGTCCATGTGGGATACCACTGACCTTCGACATAGTTAAACATCGAATACTCGCCAAAACCGTTCGGCGAACGAGCGATGACCACGACCTTTTTGGTCGTGCCATTGTGCTCGATTGTTCGATAAAAACATTTGAAAAAGTCGTCCTGATCGTGACCGCCATGAGATTCATACATCTCAAGCCAGTCATAATCGCTGACGACATGCACTCCCAGAGAATCAATTCTCATGATCGTGCCTTCTTCAACGAACATATCGTGTCCAGCCATTCGAGCCAAAGACTCAGGAACGACCTGCTCATAAACAGAACAGGGTATGGGTATTCGCTTTTGAAGCGGCTTGGCGTGAGATATGGCCAAGGTTTCGAAAAGCCAAGGCGAATGCGTAATAGACAAACCCATGCTCACCCAACGATAACCGACATAGCTGATACGAGATTGGGCCTCGATATCTTCCATGTCTTGGTTGTCGCGCGTAAAATTACGCATGAACACAGACTTCCAATCGGTTATAAGATGCCCGTCTTTGGCTTTGTTGAACATCTTTTCGTATTCCTCTTTGAGCCACATTTCCATGTCAGATTTACGAAACAACTTGGGCAAGTTGATTACCGTTTGATCATCCGTGATGACGCGAGTCTTGGGACCCTGCGGCTCGGCGAGCAAACGAAAACCTTTGTGATATGTAACTTCTTTCTTCAAGTTGTCGCGAGTTGAAATAACATCGATAAACTCAGGAAGGTCGTCTCGGACAAACAAATTGCCCTTAAGAATACCTTCAGAAGTAAGAATTCTACCGTTGAACACCTTAGATTTAAGCAAATAATTTACAAGGTGTTGACGAACGGTAGGATCATAATAATATTCGTTGGTGTCAAGAGTATTGTGTGGTTCGTAAACCGGCAAATTCTTGACCGCTTGCTGCACAAGACGAGACGAAATCACTATGCCACCGTCCAAAAGACGAGGAAGACCCTGAGTTACCCAAGGCGACCAATCTGCAGACCCGGTAAAGTCATATCGCGTAAAATCAGTGGGTTCAACCCATTTGATTTTAAGATCGTCAAAATGGGCGTTGAGCAGAGTGGCGCGATGAAATGACTTCATGCGCTTGGCAGTTTTGCCACCACCCTTGACTTTAAAACCCATGTCTTCAAGAACGCTCATCCAACCCGTCTGGCCATCTATGATGGTTACGACGATCTTGTTTTTGTCAACGATGGCATACTGAACATTTTTGTTGGTGATAATCTTTTCCAAATCGGCAAGATCGAAATCATTCGACGGTATTGGCAAAGCCGCCACACGGTATTCCGGCGCTCCAGAATGCTGAAGAGCATGGCGCAGAACACCGATGTCGTAAAAACCAAATTGATAATTATTGTTTGAACGCAAAGGACCGTTGGCCAAAGCTTTCAATCTTACATTGGGACGATAGGTCTCAAATGACATTTAGTTTCTCCTTTTCAATTTTTTTTAATTCCTTTTTTTTCTGCAAAAACTACATATTACATTTTATTTTTCATACAATTCATTCACACATAATGTTACAAATCGCGTACTTTGATTCATTCGTGCATCATGTTAAAAGTCGTTGTCAGTGATTCATTCCGCGTTTGTGTTACAAATCGTGAAACTTGATTCATTTAATGGTTGTGTTACAAATCTGGTTGGATGATTCATTCCATTCTTTTGATACAAATCGGGTGGTCTGATTCATTCATTAACAATGTTACATATCTGGAACCTTGATTCATTCCGTATTCATGATACATGTCGTCAATAATGATTCATTCTCGCTTAATGTTACATATTAAGTGCAGTGATTCATTCGATAATCTTGTTACAAATCCACGCACGTGATTCATTTGCTCAGCATGTTACAAATCGGGCTGGTTGATTCATTCCCGTTAAACGTTACAAATTTCTTCTTATGATTCATTCATTAGCCTCGTTACAAATTCCCGCTACTGATTCATTTATTTGCAGTGTTACAATCATTTGTCATGATTCATTCCATTCTAGTGTTACAAATTAACCGATTTGATTCATTCCACTACCTTGTTACAAATTCCGCGAAATTGATTCATTCAATTAAAAGTGCGTTGTTGAACCAGACGCACCCCTGGTGTTGATTATTTGCTTTCCAAATAACGGATAATGGCATCGACTGCTGTTGTTACACCAACAACGGCCAAACCACTACCGACTACGTCAACCCATTGATCACCGTTTCCGATACCGTAAGTTCCGAGTATCGAGGTGTCTGTCAACCACACCATAAGAACGGCTACAAGGGTAAACATATTGCCTTCCTTGTTCAAAACAGGAATTTTGTTTAGAACAGGAACGTTATCTACAGCGATATTTGTCACTTGAGCGGCGACAAAACCGATGAGAATAGCAAGGGCT
>Ga0172376_10002310_pt1 | contig 23473 bp, 21 predicted proteins | sample Lak35m_FD_121114 | JGI IMG/M metagenome (GOLD analysis project Ga0172376, IMG submission 121114) | Freshwater microbial communities from Kabuno Bay, South-Kivu, Congo - kab_092012_35m | ecosystem: Environmental > Aquatic > Freshwater > Lake | place: Democratic Republic of the Congo: South-Kivu... | reverse complement strand
TCACAGAAAGCTCTACCTGAGATGCAAGCGGGAATCAACCTGCCGTCAAGGGTTCAGCAGGGCAGAAATTCGCTTGGAGGCGTCCCGCCCCCTGAACAGGTACGAGCTCGGAGGTGCTGGCCTGATAAATGCGGGTTTTGGAGCTGAGCCCCAGCACGCGCACGGCTTCCAGGATGCGCAGGGTGCCCAAGGCATCGCTGTTGGCGGTGTATTCCGGCGCCTCGTAGCCGCAGGCCCGCGAAGCGATAGCTCACCACCACATGGCTCTGGGCGCCCAGGTTGTAGATCTCATCGGGCTGTACCTGCTGGATGATCCGGATCAGGTTGGTGCTGTCGGTGAGATCGCCATAGTGCAGCACCAGGCGCGGATCCAGCTCATGGGGATCCTGATACAGGTGATCGATCAGCGCGGTGTTGTTCGCGAAGCAGGCCGGAGGCCGTAGCTGCTGGCACGGCGCTTGATGCCATGCACCGCATAGCCCTTCTCCAGCAGCAACTCCGCCAGGTATGAACCGTCCTGCCCGGTGATTCCGGTGATCAGCGCGGTTTTCATCGTGCTTCATCGCTGCCATGAGCCTGGCACAGGCTGTTTCCCAGCCCCTGTCAGCCCATTCCCCAGCGGACGCCCCATCGCCAGCGCCCTGGGCTTACGCCACAGAAATGGCCCCAGATGCGTCCTGAAGCGCCAACAGACGCCCAGTAGGGTGCCTCCCATCTTGAGCAATCCAACCGGATGGACAGTGGCCACGGCCAGGCATCTGCCGATTCCACCCAGGCCCCTGCGACCCAGCTGCTGAACGTTGATCCGGCGATGCTTCAGCTGCTGCGCCGGCACAACCTGCTGATGCCGCTGCTGCAGGCGCTGGTGGCCGAGAGGGCTGGGGCCGCGGTGCAGCTGGAGGCCAGCGAGCAGGCCCAGCTGCTGCAAACGTGGTTGGGCGGCCGCGAGCTCGCCAGCACCCAACAGCAACTCTGGGAGCAGCTGGGTTGGCGCCCAGAGGATCTACAGCACCAGGTGCTGCAACCGGCCCGCATGCGGCAGCTGGCCCAGCAGCAATTTGGGGCCAAGGCCGAGGCACGCTTTCTCAAGCGCAAGAGCCAGCTCGACCAGGTGGTGTACAGCCTGGTGCGCTGCAAGGAGGGAGGCCTGGCCCGGGAGCTGTACCTGCGGCTGGCCACCGGGGAGGCCAACTTTCGCGATCTGGCGGTTCAATATTCTGATGGCCCCGAGAGGATGACTGCCGGTGTGATCGGCCCCAAGCCCCTCAGCAGCGCCCACCCCCTGCTGGCGGAGCGGTTGCGCACGGCCCGCGATGGCGAGGTGCTCGAGCCCTTTGCCGTGGAAAACCTGTGGCTGGTGGTGCGCCGTGACCACTACCAACCAGCGCAGTTTGATGATGCAATGGCCGCCCAGATGGCCCAGGAGCTGCTGCAGGAGTGGCTGGTGGAGCAGGCCCGGGCCGAGTTGGCTCTGTTGAATGCAGCAGAACCCGTGCCCCACCCTGAACAGATCAGCCCCGGCCGATGACCGCCCACTTCTCCCTGTCTGATCTGAACCATCCGGCCCTCACCGGGCTGGACGCCCAGGGGCGCCAGGCCCTGGCTGAGCAGGGCAGCCTGGTGCGCTTTGCACCTGGCCAGGTGCTGTGCGAGCCCACGGTGATTCCCAGCCAGGTGTTGTTGATCCTGCAGGGGGAGGCGCGACTGCTGGGCCGCGAGCAGGGCAAGGTGATCAGCCTGGCCAAGTTGGGGGCGGGCCAGTGGGTGGGCTTGGCCTCGCTGCTGCGGACCGAGGCCTGTGAGGAGGCCACCGCCAGCAACGAGCTGGTGGCAGTGGCCCTGCCGGATGCCCTGGTGCTGGAGTGGCTGCAGGGGCAACCGGCCTTCCGCCAGTGGTGCGCTGGCACGGCCTTCGTTGCCGAGATGGCGGCCCTGCTCACGCTGCTGCTGGCCCGATCGCCCCGCAGCGATGTGGGCCTGCGGGCGGCGCTGGGGGCCGCGGCGCGGCTCATCACGGCCCTGCCGGCCAGCGCTGAGGCTCGCGCCCAGGCCGAGGCCGAGGGCCGGCGGGTGTATGTGGCCAGTGCCAATGGGGAAGCCACCGGGCTGGGGGAGGACCTGGCAGCCGATCAACCCCTGCCGCTGCTGCGGGGGCCGTTGCCATTGCGCCTGCTGAGCCTGCCGGCGCCACTGGTGGATCAGCTGATGGAACGTCCAGCGCCGGCGCCAGCCCCGGCCCCGGCGCCTGCGCAGCCGGAGATCCCCCTGGCGCCGGCGCTGCCGCAGCGTTCCGCCCTCGACCTGGGCAACCGCGCGGCCGCCGCCGCGGCGCTGAAGCTGATCCAGGGGGCGGGGCCGCTGGAGGGCACGGTGGCCTGCTTCCAGATGCTGGCCAGGCTGATGAAGCTGCCCTTCCGGCGGGATGCGATCGAGCGCACCCTGCGGGATGCCCTGCGCCGAGGGCACACGCCCAGCCTCCAACTCTGCGGCCAGCTGGCGGCGAACCTCGGCCTGCACGTGGTGGGGATGAAGATTCCGGCCGCCCATGCCGCGCGGCTGCAGACGCCGGCCCTGGTGGCCTGGGGCGATACCTTCGCCCTGGTGCTGGAGAGCACGGCGGCCGGTTTCACCCTGGCCACGCCCGATCAGGGGATGGTGCGGCTCGATCTGGCTGAAGTGGCCACCAGGCTGGGCGATCCGCTGGATGTGCTGCTGCTGGATCGCACCACCGCCACCCCTGAGCAGCGCTTTGGCCCCAGCTGGTTCTGGCCGGCCCTGAAGCGCCACCGCGCCGTGCTGATCCAGGTGCTGGTGGCGTCGTTTGTGGTGCAGCTGTTCAGCCTGGCCAATCCGCTGCTGATCCAGGTGATCATCGACAAGGTGATCAGCCAGCGCAGCCTCGACACCCTGCAGGTGCTGGGCATCGCCCTGGTGGTGGTGGCGCTGCTGGAGGCGGTGCTGGGCAGCCTGCGCACCTACCTGTTCGCCGAAACCACCAATCGGATCGATCTGCGCCTGGGCTCGGAGGTGATCGATCACCTGCTGCGCCTGCCGCTGGGCTATTTCGACCGGCGGCCGGTGGGGGAACTGGGCACGCGCATCGCCGAGCTGGAGAAGATCCGCAACTTCCTCACCGGCCAGGCGCTCACCACCGTGCTGGATGCCGCCTTCTCGGTGATCTACATCGTGGTGATGGTGCTCTACAGCTGGCTGCTCACCCTGGTGGCGCTGGCGGTGCTGCCGGTGCAGGTGGCGATCACGGTGTTCGGTGCGCCACTGTTTCGCCGGCAATACCGCAAGGCCGCCGAGGAGAATGCCAAAACCCAGAGCCATCTGGTGGAGGTGCTCACCGGCATCCAGACGGTGAAGGCCCAGAACGTGGAGATGGTGAGCCGCTGGACCTGGCAGGACTTCTACAGCCGCTACATCGCCCGCACCTTTGACAAGACGATCACGGGCACGGCCCTCAATGAAACCAGCCAGTTCCTGCAGAAGCTCTCCCAGTTGCTGGTGCTGTGGGTGGGGGCGGCGCTGGTGCTGGATGGCAAGCTCACCCTGGGCCAGCTGATCGCCTTCCGGATCATCAGTGGCTATGTCACCCAGCCCTTGCTGCGGCTGAGCAGCATCTGGCAGAGCGTGCAGGAGCTGCGGGTGAGCTTTGAGCGGCTCGCCGACGTGGTGGATACGCCCGAGGAGTCGTCGGAGCAGGATCAGGCCAAGATCCCCCTGCCACCGCTGCACGGCCACGTGCGCTTCGAGGATGTGAGCTTCAGCTTCGCCGGGCCGGGCGGAGTTGCCGCGCTCCGGCACGTGGATCTGGATGTGCCTGCCGGCACGTTTGTGGGCATCGTGGGCGAGAGCGGCAGCGGCAAGAGCACCTTGATGAAGTTGTTGCCGCGCCTCTACGCGCCCCAGGAGGGCCGCATCCTGCTCGACGGCTACGACATCGACAAGGTGGAGCTCTATTCCCTGCGCCGCCAGATCGGGATTGTTCCCCAGGATCCCCTGCTGTTCTCCGGCACGGTGAATTCCAATGTGGCGATCACCGATCCGGAAGCCAGCAGCGAGGCGATCGTGGCGGCGGCCCGGATCGCCGAAGCCCACGATTTCATCATGGAGCTGCCGGCGGGCTACAGCACACCGGTGGGTGAACGCGGCGCCAGCCTGAGCGGCGGCCAGCGCCAGCGCATCGCCATCGCCCGCACCCTGCTGAGCAAGCCCAAGCTGCTGGTGATGGACGAAGCCACCAGCGCCCTGGATTACGCCACCGAGCGCCGGGTGTGTGACAACCTGATCCAGGCGCTGCAGGATTGCACGGTGTTTTTCATCACCCACCGGCTCAACACCATCCGCCGCGCCGACCAGATTGTGATGATGGATCAGGGGGCGATTGTGGAAATCGGCAGCCACGACCAGTTGATGGCCCAGCGCGGCCGCTACTACGCCCTCTATCGCCAGCAGGAGGGGGAGGCATGAAGCTGATCGACCGTGCCGTGCGCCGGCTGGAGGAGCGCATCTCCTCCACCAGCAGCGAAGAACCCGCCCTGCGCCAATCCAACGTGTGGGTGGCGGCGGTGACCTGGACGCTGATCGGTGCCACGGGCTTCTCCGTGGCCTGGCTGGCCCTGGCGCGCACCGAGGAGATCGCCGTGGTGAGCGGCAAGCTGGAGCCGATCGGCCAGGTGCAGGAGGTGCGCATTCCCCTGGGGGGCGTGACCGAGCAGGTGCTGGTGCGCGAGGGGCAGACCGTGCGGGCGGGAGAGGTGCTGATGCGGCTCGACACCGAGGCCACGGCTGGTCGGGAGCAGAACCTGCAGCAGAGCATCGCCCTCAAGCAGAGCCAGCTGCGGGAAAAGCAGCTGGAGATGCAGCGCTATCTGCAGCTCAATGACAGCCAGCAGGCCACCCTGCGCAACAACATCTCCTTGCTGGAGGATGTGGTGAGCCGCCTGCAGAGCCTGCAGGAGCAGGGAGCATCGGCAGAGCTGCAGTTGCTGCAGGAGCGCAACCGGCTTGAGGAAGTGCGGGGGCAGCTGGAGCAGACCCGCCTGGATCGGATGCGTCAGCAATCGCTGATCACCCAGCAGAGCCAGCAGCTGGCTGGTGAACTGGCTGAATTGCGCAGCCGTCTGGTGGAGCAGACCGTGACCCTGCGCTATCAGGAGGTGCGCTCTCCAGTGGATGGGGTGGTGTTCGACCTTCAGCCCAAGGGGCCTGGTTTTGTGGCCCAGACCAGCGAACCGGTGCTGAAGATCGTGCCCCAGGACACCCTGCAGGCGGCGGTGGAGATCCCCAGCCGCCAGATCGGCTTTGTGCGGGTGGGGCAGAAGGCGGAGGTGAGCATCGATTCCTATCCCTCCAATGATTTCGGCGTGCTCACCGGTGAGGTGGAGCGGGTGAGCAGCGATGCCCTGCCGCCCGATCCATCCCAGGCCCAGGCGGAATACCGCTATCCGGGCATCGTGCGGCTCACCAAGCAGACCCTGCGGCTGCGTGACGGCACCGACCTGCCGCTCCAGGCGGGCATGAGCCTGCGGGCCCACATCCAGTTGCGCAGCGTGAGCTATCTGCAGCTGCTGCTGGGCAGCTTCCGCGACAAGGCCGATTCCCTGCGGCAGCTCTGAGTGCCGGCGATCAGGGAACAGTCCGCAGGGAGAAGCTCTGACCAGATGGTGCTTTGCCCGGCAGCTGCCAGAGGAAGCTCAACAGCTGCACAAAGGCCGGGTCGTCTGGTTCACGGCAGGCGGGCTGACTGGCGGCCCCCGGGTTCATGGCCGTGTTCACCGGGCCCGGGATCAGTTCGTTCACGGCGATCGCCAGCGGAGCCAGATCAGCGCTGAGGCATTTCACCAGCGACCAGGCCATCGCCTTGGAGATGGCATAGGCACTGCAGTGCTGGCCCACGGTGTGGCCGATCGCCGAGCCCACCACGAGGATCTGGCCCCGGCCGGAGGCCGCCAGGGCCGGAATGCAGGCGCGGCAGCTGCGGCTCAACCCGAGGGTGTTCACCAGCAGGGCCTCCTCCCAGCCGGCCGGGTCGGCATCCTGAAAAGGGGCATGGGGCCCATAGACGCCGGCATTGGCGATGAGCAGATCGAGGCCTTCCGCCTGCTCCTGCAGCTGGCGGCAGGCCTGCTCCAGCACCAGGGCATCGAGCATGGAGCCCGCCTGCAGCAGCAGCCGCCCGTGCTGGCCTGCTGCCGCCTGCAGGGCCTGCAGATCGGCGCCGTTGCGCGCCAGGGCCAGCACGGTGGCCCCTTGGCGCAGCAGCGACAGGGTGAGCCCCCGGCCGAGGCCGCGACTGGCGCCGGTGATCAGCACCCGCAGCCCCTGGAGGGGGCTGGTGCTGCCAGGGGATGGGGCGTGGGGGTCGGTCATGAAGGGGCGTTCAGCAGTAGGGAATCACATCGCGGGGCGCGGCGCTGCTGGCGGGGATCTGGCAGTGGCTGCGCACCAGCCGGCCCACCATCGAGGTGCGGGCGGCGGCACCGGCGCTGGGGGCACTGCCGTGCAGCAGGGCGGAGTGGAAGAGGCAGAAGTGGCCTGCCGGGATCGGCATCAGCACGGCCATGCAGGTGAGCTCCTCCGGAAGGTGGAGGAAATGCTCCGCCAGGGTGCGCAGGTGGTAGGGGCGGCTGTCGCGGGTGGTGCCGGGGATGGAGCCGCGGTAGGAGCCGGGGATGTATTGAAAGGGGCCGTTGCGGTGATCGATCTGATCGAGGGCGATCACAATCGAGATGTGATCCCCCACCTCATCAAAATCCACGGGGGTATCGCCGCTCTGGAAGTGTTTGTCGTGGTGCCAGCCCACACCGGGATGGGGGCTGCCGGCGGCGCGGTGGAAGAAGTTGGTGCGCCAGAGGCGATAGCCCGTGCCGAAGAGCTGCCGCACACTGTGGCGGATGGCGGCATCACAGATCACCTCGCGGGCCAGCTCGGAGTGGCTGTGGAGGTTGCGGGGATTGGCGGCGCTTCTGGCCGCCTCAATCAATGGGGGCAGCAGCAACTGGCTGGTGCGGGAGAGCGCCAGGGGGCCGACCAGGCCGGCGCTGGCCATCACGGGCAGCTCAGGTGCAGGCAAGGGGATCGCGGCGGCGGTAGCCGAAGGTGCTGAAACTGAGGCTGGAGCGGGCATTGATCAGCTCCACGGCTTCCGGGTTGAGGTAGGCCTCCACGGGGGGGATGTCGCGGCGCCCGAATCGGTTCTGCTTGAACCGGGGCAGCTGCTCGGCGATGGGGGCCTGGAGGGGCAGCTGGAGGTGGTGCACCAACTGCTGCAAGTCTGGCACCAGGGCTTCGTAGTGGATCCAGCGGTCCACGGCGAGCTGGTCATCGATGCAGAGCAGCTGGGCTTCGTGGTAAGGGGTTTGCTGCAGAAAGGCCACAAAGCGTGCCTGCAGGGCCTCGCGCTGGCCTGCCTGCACCAGGGCGATCGCCTCCTCCAGGTGCATCTGGCCCGTGGAGGGCAGAAACTCGTGAATGAAATGGAAGTGCGAAATGGCCCGGTCGTAGGGGTCGCGCACGCAGGTGATGCGGGTGTAGTGCTCGAATTCCGGCAGGCGGCTGCGGATCTCGGCGGCGGACATGTGGTTGTAGTAGCCGTGATCGGGGCGATCGTTCTGGGGCCAGCGGCGGCCCACCACCCCGTAGTCGGAAACGAGGGTGGGGGTCCAGTGCTGCACCACATGGCCGGGGGGGCAGCAGTAGGGCTCCAGCAAGGCCTCCACGCTGGTGCCGGCCGTTTTCACGGTTTTGATGAACACGAAGCGGTGAGGATGGGAAATCAGCATCGCGCCAGTTTCACCCGAGGGCGCCGCTGGCCACCAGCTGCATCAGGCTGAGCTGGCGCGGCAGGCAACCCTCGAGGCTGTAGTGGCGCAGCACGGTGGTGCGGGCGGCCTCGCCGAGGGTGCGGGCCTGCTGGCGGTTGGTGAGCAGCTCGGCGATGGCACTGGCCAGATCGCCGGGGGAGAAGAAATCCACCAGCAGGCCGTTGTGGCCGTGGCGGATCACTTCCTGCACCGGTGCAGTGGCGGAGCCCACCACCGGGCAGGCGCAGGCCATCGCTTCCAGCAGGCTCCAGCTCAGCACAAAGGGATAGGTGAGATACACGTGGCAGGCGGAGAGCTGCAGCAGGGGCAGGAAGTGCTGGTGGGCAATGGTGCCGATGAAATGCACGCGGCTGGGGTCGTAGCGGCCTTCGATCTCAGCGAGGAAGTGGTCTTTCCACTCGCCGCTGGGGCAGGGGGCGCCATAGCTCACGCCGCTGGTGCCGCCCACCACCACCAGCCGGGCCTGGGGGCAGAGGCGCTGCAGCTCGGGGATGGCGCGGATGAAGCTGTGGCAGCCGCGGTAGGGCTCGAGGCGCCGGTTCACGAAGGTGACCACCGGATCGCCGGAGCGCAGCACGGTGCCATCGGCGAGGGTGAGGGTGGCGGGCTCGGGGCGCGGCGCGGCGGCGACGGTGTCGATGCCGTCGTGGATGGTGCTGATGCGCTGCTGCCAGTGGGGTGGGAAGGTGCTGCGCTGGAAGGCGGTGGCGGAGAGGTTCCAGCGGCTGGCCTCGAGGCTGAGCTGCAGGTAGGCGTTCTTCATGCGCACTTTGGCGCAGCTGGCCCAGTCGGGGCTGCCCTGCAGTTCGGCGTCGAAGTCGGTGTCGAGGCCACGGGGGTGGTAGTAGAACTCCTGGTAGAAGAGGATGGGCACTCCAGGCCACACATCCGGCAGGAAGAGGGCCTCGCCCCAGCCGGGGTGGGCGCAGATCAGATCGGGGCGGAAGCCCTCGCCGGCGAGCTGGTGGGCGGCGGCGGCGGCGGCTTCGGCGCGGATCACCTTGCTTTCGGTTTCGCTGGCCAGGGGATGCACATCGGCGGCGTTGCCGCGCTGAAGCCCATAGCGGCAGTAGTGCACGCCGGCGGGCAGGGGCGCGGTGAGGGCGTGCTGGCCGAGGCCCACCAGGCGATGGCCGCCCTGGGCCGCCAGGGCACGCAGCAGGTGCATGTATTGGCCGGGAAAGGCGTTGTGCACAAACAGGATGTTCATCAGCAGGCCTGCCACAGCCGGCGGCCGGCGGCGATCGCCACCTCCGCCCGCTCGATCAACCGGCCATTGTGATGGGGGCGGGCGAGGGGCAGCAGGCGCGAGAGGCGCTGCTCCGGACCCACCCGGCAGTGGGGCACAGCATCAGGCGGCACGCCCAGGCTCTGGTAGTAGTCGTGAAACTTGAAGCCGCCCCCCAGCACCCGATCACCGAATTCGAGCCAGAGGGCGGGCTTGCCGTAGGCGTGGGCGAAGATCAGGCCGTGCAGGGTGGAGGAGAGCACCACCTGGCTGCGCTGCAACAGCTCGAAATAGCGGGGCAGGGGCTGGAGCGGATCGATCAGCACACCGCCGTCGGCCGTCACCTGGGCCAGGGCGGGTTCCTGCTGGTCCACGTAGTGGGGAATCACGGCGAAGGGGATGTCGGCGGTGCCATGCCAGGGGAAGAGGCGGGCGGCGAGCACGCCCGGATCGGCCAGGGGCACATTCCCGGCTGGCGGCCCCCCCAGCCGTTCGAGGGCGGCGGCGCTGAGGGGGCCGCGCAACAGCAGCACGGCGCGGGGCAGGGCATGCAGCCCGGCATCGGCCGCCACGAAGCCGGCCCCGCACACGATGGTGTGGGCATCGGCCCATTGCAGAATGCTGCCGAGCAGCATCAGGTGGGGGTGGGGCAGCACGGCGGCGCCGCAGGGCTGCACCGGCGCGGGAAGGTAGGCGCGGGCGATGGCGAGATTGAACTGATCACCGGCATTGCTCACCTTGGTGAACAGCTTCAGCGGCAGGCTCATGGCTGGCGCTCTGCGGCGCTCCAGAGCCAGTAGTGCTCGGTGGCGGGGCAGGAGCGGTTGAGCTGGGGATGGGTGGCGGCGGGCAGGGAGAAGAGGTAGGGGCTGCGGATGGGGATGCGCAGCTGCTCGGGGGGGATGGCCAGGCGCTTGCGATGCCAGCCGGCTGCCAGCTCCTCGGGGCAGAAGCGGCGGCTGGCGTATTTCTGCTGGATGTGGGCTTCTGAAAGGGCGATGTAGTGGCGCAGCACGTGGGTGGTGCGGGCCAACTGCACGCCCTCGCCACCGAGCACATGGCCGCCGCTGGCGGCATTGCAGCCGTTGAGCTCGCGGCGGAAGGCGCGGTGGAGCCGGTTGTCGCCCTTGAGGAAGTAGTAGTAGCGGCGGTGTTGCTCGAGGTGGTTGCTGCTGGGCTGCTGCGAGAGCGGCTCGGGCAGAAACACGAATTCCTCGAAGTTGATGGCGTTGGCCCCCGCGGCGGCCGCCTCCTCGATGCAGTGGCGCAGATTGCCGCGACCATCGCGGTGGTGCAGCAGCTCATCGGCATCGTGGTGCACCAGCCAGCTGTGGGGCAGGGCGGCGGCGAGCTGCTGCTTGGCCAGCAGCTGGGCGGAGAGGCTGAACACGCCGGTGTCGGCCAGGTGTTCCACCGCCACCACCGGCGCGCCGCGCAGCTGCTCGTAGAGGCCCAGGCTGCCATCGGTGGAGCCGTGGTCGAGGATGGCCACATCGATGGCCTGGGCGGCCAGCCGGGGCAGCAGCACTTCTAGATAAGGCCGCTCGTTGCGGGCGGCGATCAGGGCGCAGATGCTGGGCGCGTGGGGGGCCACTGGCAGGCAGCGGTGCAAACTGGGGCCACGCTAGTGGGGCGCCCATGCAGATCCTGTTTGTGCATGGCAACTACCCGGGCCAGTGCGGCTGGCTAGCCGAACTGCTCGGCCGCCAGCCCCAGCATGAGGTGCGCTTCCTCACGGCCCGGCAGGAGGCGGTGGGGATGCCGATCGCCGGGGTGGGGGTGGAGCTGTTTGAGGAGCCAGCGGCGGCCCTGGACGGCGCATCGCCCCTGCAGGGGGCCACGGTGGCGGCGATCAACCGGGCGGCGGCGGTGGAGGAGCGGCTCTACGCGATGGCGCAGGCGGGTTTTGTGCCCCGGCTGGCGGTGGTGCATGGCGGCAATGGCCTGGCGCTGCTGATCAAGCAGCTGATCCCCAACTGCGTGGTGGTGGGCTACTTCGAGTGGTATTTCCACCCGGATCAGGCGCTGGATCTGCTCGGCCGCAACGACCGGCTCAGTCGCCAGCTGCTGCAAGTGCGCAACCTCACCACCTGCCAGGAGCTGGTGAGCTGCGATGCGGCGGTGGTGCCCACGCCGTGGCAGGCGAGCCAGTTTCCCGAGCCGCTGCGCAGCAAGCTGCAGGTGATCTTCGATGGGGTGGAGCCCGAGTGGCACCACCCGCCGGCCAACCCGGCGCGCGATTGGCCGCTGCGGATCGAAGGGGAGGCGGGGGTGGTGGAGCTGGCGGCCGGCCAGCCGCTGCTCAGCTATGCCACCCGCGGCATGGAGCCGCTGCGGGGCTTTCCGGAATTCATGCGGGCCTTGCCGGCGGTGCTGGCGGCGCGGCCCGAGCTGGCGGTGCTGGTGGCGGGGCGCGACCGCAGCGCCTATGGGCAGCCGGCGCCCAGCCACGGCGGCAGCTGGAAGGCGCGGCTGCTGGAGGAGCTGGGTGATTTCCCTGGCCGCGAGCGGCTGCACTTCACCGGCCTGCTGCCACGGGCGGCCTACGGGGCGATGCTGCAGCGCACCAACCTGCACTGCTACTTCAGCCGCCCCTACGTGCCGAGCTGGAGCTTGTTTGAGGCGGTGGCCAGCGGTGCGCCGCTGCTGGTGACCCCCGGAGACACCACGTGCGGCACCTTGCCGGGGCTGCTACCGCGCACGGTGGCGCTGGAAGCCCCAGCGGCTGAGCGGGCCGCCTGCATGCTGGAGGGCCTTGCCGCAGCGCCCGCTGCCGGCAGCCCACCGCCACAGCCACCCCCATGGCTGTGGCGGCCGCAGGCGATGCAGGCCTGGCAGGCACTGGTGAATGCGGCGACCACGGCCATGGGCTGATGGGGCTGTGACGGTTCTCTGACAGGCCGATTGACCGAAGCCCGCCGAAACCTCTATAAGGAGCTTGCACCTGCTTGTTCTTTTGAACAAATGACCACTTCTGTGCTTGGCACCACTGGCTCCGACACCATCGTGGCAGCAGCCTTGGTTGCTGCTGCAGGTCAAATCCCCATTCCCGCTTCCAGTGTTGTCACCATCCAGGCATTGGCCGGTAATGACACCATTAACCTAGCGGGCCTTGGTGCAGTTAGTAATTTCACTATTTCCGCCGCTCAAGGTAATGACAGCGTCGTTCTTGGCGGTGCTACTAGCAATTCCATCATCTACCTCGGCATCGGCAACGACACCCTTAATGGAGGGTTCAGCCCGATCATTAGTACGCTTGTTCAGTCTTCCTCAGGGAGCAACTTGATTAATAATGTCGGTGCTGCAGTTTCTTCTTCTGTTGTTGGTGGTACCGGTAGCGATACAATTTCCTTGCTTAGCATGTCCAGTTCGCTGATCGCGGCTGGTGCAGGAAATGACAACATCTTCGTCTCAGCTGGCTTCGGAGACTTAACTAGCTCAACCATTTTCGCAGGTGCTGGTAACGACTCTGTCTTCGTTAACAACATGGCGAATTCCTACATTCAGAGTGCCAGTGGAGACAATGTATTTACGGCTGGTGCACTTACTACTTCCTCGCTGATTGGCGGCACGGGTAATGACGCTCTGACGGCAACATCTTTGGAAAGTTTGAGCACGATTGCTGCTGGTGGTGGTGATGATTTAATTAACGTTGGTGCACTGAATGCCTCCACCATTTTTGCTGGAGCAGGAAATGACACGATTAATGCAACCGGTTTGGCCGGTGCACTTACGAATTCCTTGATCCAGTCTGGATCAGGAAATAATAGTTTCATTGTTGGTGGTGCAGGTTCGGGTCTCACCGTGAACGGTGGTACTGGTAATGACAACATCAATGCTTCCACAAACACCTCAGCTGGCGTCCTGATCGGTGGAGGTGCTGGCAGAGACACCATTGTTGGTGGTAGTGGCGCTGACACCATTACTGGTGGCGCTGGTGTTGATGTGATGACGGGTAATGCCGGTGCTGATACGTTCAACCAAACAACGGGTGCAGCTTCTACGGCTGTTGCCGCTAACGTGATCACCTTCGGCAATGGTGTTGATCAGGTCACTGATTTCGCTGGTGTCGCCTTTGGTGATGTGCTGGTTGGCAATGGCACAGCTCTCACTAATGCTACGTTACAGGTTACAAATACTGTATCGGCAGGCACCTACCTATTCACTGGCAGCTTTGCTGGAAATGCTTTCACGATCGGCGCAGGAGGAAATGATATCCTCTATGCAACTGTTACAGCTACTGCTACTGGCCCCGTTGCAATTTTGAGTGCCACTGATAATGCTATCGTTCTTTCAGGCGCCAATGCGGGCGGCTTCTTCAGTGTTGGAAATAACTTCATTGCCTGAGACGTCTGTTCTCGCCCAAATCACCCCTCCTTCGGGAGGGGTTTTTTTGCGTGTTGTAGGCGGATTTTTCATGCTCTGATGTTTAATTCTGCGCCTTTCAAGATCACGGCGGTTGGCTTGCTTTGCCATCGCTGATCATCAAAGTATGATGTATCGAAGGATTTAGTTAAATATTTTGCGCTGGTTAGGGCCTTGATATTTTCGTTGGGCAAAACGGTATCGCCTTGATTTATTTATAAATCCTCAAAGACGAGGTTTCGTGCCAGTGAAGCTAGAGAAATGAGCAACTTTGTCATGAGCTTGCTGCCCGCCAGCGGCTGGAAAGATTAATTTCGACTCTCTTAGTGCTAGATTCAGATATTTTTTATCTTGCCTTAATCTGTGCTGCCGGGTTATCCACAAATGGGTCCTCATGACCGGTTTTGAAGCTAGCCTTAGGTCCTAGCCCTTGGCTCACCAGGATGCTGGATGCCGATTGCATGTAAGCATCTGTAGGCCAAATTTATTCCTCTGGTGTTAATTCTTGGGTCCTATCAAGGATATTTATTGCTTCTAAAGCCGGAGGCGTTTTTTGTTACATTAATGACCAAACCCCCCTTTGGGGGTCTTCATTCCTATTGATTGTGGAGGAGTATGGTGTGACTCAAGCGCAATTATTCTTCCTTGTAGGTGCCCAAAAATCAGGGTCAACCTGGCTTCAGCGGATTTTGCATTCTGTGCCTGGCATATGTTGCCTGGGGGAAGGGCATTTTATGGATAAATTGGTGGCGCCAATCTTCAAGATCTGCCAAGACTACAATCAAATGCTTGCAATTGTGCGGGATACTGTCTACGATGGCGAGACAATGTATCAGCCGATGACGCGTAACGACTTTGCCTTGCTAATGCGTGCGTGGATTCTGCGAATCCTTGAAGCTAATATGCCTTCGCCCCCTTCTAGCGGTGGCCTTTTGGCTGTTGGTGATAAAACCCCTGCCCATAGCTTTTTTGTGAAGGATATGGTGGCTTTGTTTCCGACTGCTCGTTTTATTCATCTGGTTAGAGATGGGCGTGATGCCGCCATCTCTAACTACTATCACCGCATGCGGGTGCTCAAGGCTTCAGGAGGTCTCGACCAGTTAAAGCCTCTGAATATTAAATTTCCTTTTCTCTTTGCAAAGTGGGCTGCTTTTACCAGGGCTGTGACTGATTGCTCTGGTGTTGAGGGCATCTCTCTGCATACGGTGCATTACGAGGACCTTTTGGCTGATGGGGTTGGCACGGTGCAGTCATGTCTGCAATTTCTCGTTCCTGGTCACAGCTTTTCTGATCAAGATGTAATCCGTGCTGTTGTCTCCAATGCTTTTTCAGTTCGTAGCGGTGGCAGGGCTCCTGGAGTGGCCGATGAATCGTCGTTTCTGCGCAGAGGGGTCGCCGGTGGTTGGCGAAGCGAGCTCAGCCCAGGCGTCTTGAGCGCTCTCGATCAGCAAGATCTGGATGTACTTCGTTTGTGTGGCTATTCAGATTGAAAGGGCCTTCACTGGCTGATTGCTACCGGCTCGGGACGGTCGCTGCGTTTGATATTTTGGTGCCTTGGTGTGTCTTCGCCTAGAATGTGCCTCTTCATTTGGGATGTTTGGCGCTGTGGGGCTTTCTGTGCGGCATCAGGGCAGTCATGTCACCGAGCTCGACCGCTACCCGGCCCTCTATGCCGGTGCCGCCGCCGTGGCGGAGGCCCTCCATGGCCATCAGCCCATCCATATCCTCGTGCTGGGCTGCTCCACCGGTGAGGAACCCTTCACCCTGGCGCAGCGTTATTTCACCGGGGCCAGCCATCGCCTCGATGCCACCGATATCGCCGCGGCAGCGCTGGAAACGGCCATGCAGCAGCGTGCCCATCCCCGTGTTCGCTACTTCCGCGTAGGCGAGCCCGATGTTGCCGGCCAGCACTGTTATCAGCTGGTGTTTGCCAATTCCATCTTCTGCCGCTGGCCCGCCAGCCGTGGCGTGGCCACCATCGCCGAGATCTATCCCTTTGCCGCCTTTGAAGCGGCCCTCTCGGAGATCGATCAGCAGCTGGCAACGGGCGGCCTGCTCGCCCTCTACAACGCCAACTATCGCCTTGGCGACACCACCCTGGCCCATTGCTATGTGCCGCTTAAGTTGCCAGGGCTCGAGGAATCGGGCTTTGTGACCAAATTCGATCCCGATGGCCAGGTGAGCGCCGATCAGGCCTACCCCTATGCCCTCTTTCTCAAACTGGCCGACGCCACGGCCTCGCTGGCGCCATCGTGAAGATCTTCAGCCGCTTCGAGGCAGATCTTCGTTGCACGTTTGAATTCCCCGATGCCCATCCCGATCGGGTGCAGATCCAGGCGGCAGCCAGCGATCGCACCTGTCTGCTGGTGCGTCCCGTCAACGGCACCCTGGAGGTCTGCCTCAGCCACAGCAACTACGGCGATCCCCGCCCCCTTGATTCGGCCCTCAGCGGGCCGATCCTGGTGGCCAATCTCCCCTTCGCCGCCAGCTACGGCCACGTGCTCAACGATGTGCTGCCCGCCCTGCTCGCGCTTGAGACCGATCCCAATTTCCGTCACGTGCTCACGGCCGGCACCCCCCTGCTCGAGGGCCTGATCGCCTTCCTCGAGCTGCGCTTCAAGCGCCTCCGCCTGCTGCACGATGGGGAGCTCTACCTCGATCCCCGGGCAGTGACGGTCGACAATCACCAGCCCTACTACCGCCGCGATCTCGCCCAGGCTGCGGCTCTCAAGGCGGTGGTGGAGCGCGCCATGGCCAGGCTCCACCCCCAGCTGCAGGCCCGCACCCTCCTCTACTACAGCCGCTCCGGCAGCAGCGATGTGCACCATCAGCGCGCCATGGAGCCGGCCAATGAGGCGGCGATCCTGGAGCTGCTTGCCGCCCATGCCCGTGCCCAGGGTCTGGAGCTGGTGATCTTCAACGGCCAGCGCGATGGCATCACCCTGCCGCTGGCCGAGCAGGCGGCCCTGTTTCGCTCGGCCCGCATGGTGGTGGGCCCCCATGGCGGTGGCCTGGCCAACCTCCTCTGGCTCAATCCCCAGGCCCATTGCGCCATCTGTGAATTCACCAGCGGCACCCAGGCCATGATCTGGGGGCGCTTTCCCTTTTCCAAAAACTTCAACCCCCTACGGCGGCTTGATCGGCCAATTCAGCCGCTACGCCCTCATCCCTTTCACCCCCGCCTCCACAGTGGCGAGCACGGCCATTGATCTGGCCGATCTGCGAGAGTTCCTGGCATGGGCGAGCCAGGCCAATTGAAGCCATGCGATTACTGAAATATTCCCAGTTCATCGGTAAGGACTTCAGCTCTCCAGTGTGGTTACACACCAAGGGCGCCCAGCTGATCGCCATGACCCTCCACCTGCAAGTGGTGGTGCAGCCCCAGGATTGCTGCGCCGAGATCGGGCCCCACGCCAATTTCAAGGTGCTCGAGCAGCTGCCCTGCCGCCATCCCGCCGTGATCGAGCCCTACAACGGCAGCGAGGGGGCCGGCTTGGCCGAGGTGCCCCCGCTGCCCTATCCCTGCGTGCTCTTTCGCTGCGCCCTCGGCGAAACCTCGGCGGTGATCCCGGATGCTCTCTTCGATTACACCTACAGCATCTCGGTGCTCGAGCACATCGGCCAGGCCGAAGCCAATTACGACTGCCAGCCCACCAGCGAGCCGCCACTGGCCCAGGAGGCCAAGCGCCAGGCCTTCTGCGATGAGCTCTTCCGCATCACCAAGCCCGGTGGCATCACCGTGCACACCATCGATCACGCCGCCCGCAACCTCAGCTACCACCGCAACTTCACGGCCGCCGGTTTTGAATCCCTCTGCCCGCCTGAGCAGTTCTGCACCCTGGAGCAGGCCCTCAGCGATGCCGATGCGGTGCGCCAGCGCGTGGGCTGGCTGGCGGAGCGCACCATGCCCCCCGAAGAGCAGGCCCTGCATGCGGTGCTCTGGGCCGCCTACCGCCGCCCCCTGGCTTCGCAGGGGCGCTAGCCCGTGATCGATGCAGGCTCAGGGGGCCCTCGCAGCCAGCCATCGGTGTCGGTGTTGATGCCCTGCTTTAACCCGAGGCCCTTCCTGCAGGAGGCCGTGGCCTCGGTGCTGGAGCAACCCGAATGCCTGGAACTCCTCGTGGCGGATGGCGGCTCCACCGATGGTTCCCTTGAGCTTCTCCACCACCTGGCAGCGGTGGACGTTCGCATTCGTCTCCTGCATGGCCCGGATCGGGGGCCAGCCGATGCGCTCAACAAGGCCTTCGCCCTGGCCCGTGGCAACTTGATCGGTTGGCTCAATGCCGACGATCTCTGCCCCCCCGGGGCCCTGGCCAGGGCCGCCCGCGCCCTGGCCGCCAACCCCCTCTGGCTGATGGTGTATGGCGAGGGTGAGGAATTTGATGCCACCACCGGTCTGCGCCAGCCCTATCCCACCCTCCAGCCCCACGCGGGCCTGGGAGGTTTTCGCTCCCACTGCTTCATCTGCCAGCCCACCGTTGTGTTCCGCCGCACCATGGGCGTGCTGTTGGGTCCCTTTGATCTGCGCTGGCGCACCGCCTTCGATTTCGACTATTGGCTGCGGGCCTTTGCCGCCTTCCCCGATCGCATTGGGTATCTCCCCACCCTCCAGGGGCTCACCCGGCTGCACGCCAGCACCATCACCAGCCGCCAGCGGGCCCAGGTGGCCCTGGAGGCCACGGCGCTGCTGGCTCGCCACTTCGGGTCTGCCCCTCCCACCCGCTTGCATGCGTATGCCCTGGAGCTGCAACTCGGCATTGCCGAGCTGACCGTGGGTTGCTCCCTTGCAGGCCATCTGGCGGAGGTCTTCTCTCAGGCCGAGCCCTGGCTTGCCCCCGCAGATCTCTGCCAGCTTCGTCGCGACTGGTTGCTCGATCCACGCACTGCCCCAGCCCAGCAGGCGGCTGAGCAGTCCGCTGTTGATCAGGCTCTCGTTTCGCGACCCACGGCCGCCTTGCTGCAGATCGTGCAGCCCCATCTGCGCCCCCAGCACCCCGGGCCTCCGGCCGGCCCCCATCTCCGCCTGCAGGCGGCGTTTGCCCAAGGCGCATCGAGCTACCCCCTGTTGCAGCAAGAGGCTGCCCTGCAGCGCTGGATTGAGCGCCGGGCCCATGGCGCCATCCCCACGCCTTTGCCCTTCGGCGTGAATCTCATCCATGCAGCGCAAGCCAGCGTTGAAGCCGATCTCTGGCTGAAGGCGCTGCTGGCCGCGCTCCGGGTGGCGCAAGTGCCTCTGGCGCTCTGCGAGCCCTCGGCTGATCCGGGCCCCTACGCCATCAACCTGATTGCCTTGCCGCTTCCCGCCCATGCGGAGTGGCTGTTGGCCCGTGGGCTGGAGCCCCAGCTGGATCGCCTGGCGATCGCCGCCTGGCCCTGGATTGCCAGTGGCTGGCCGGCTGCCTGGCAGCCCCTGCTGGCCCTTGTGGATGAGATCTGGGCCTCCTCTGGCTTGGTGTTCCAGGCGCTCAGCACGGCTTCTGGCCCGCCGGTGTGGCCGATCCCACCGCTGCCCTGGCCCGCCAACCAGCTTGCACACGATCCTGCAGCCACGGTGGATGCCCCCTGTGTGCTGCTCCACGTGGATGGCCGGATCTCGCCCCATCTGCTCAACACCTTCGGAGCCGTGGACGTGTTCCGTCGCGCCTTTCCTGCCCCATTATCCGCTGCCCCCCGGGTTGTTCCCTCAAACCCGCAGCTTCTGATTCTGGTGGAGCATGCCGATGCGTCTGTCCCTGAATGGCAGTGGCTGCAGGCCTGTTGCGCCCATGATTCCCGCCTGCAGGTGCGGGTGCTGGCTGGTTCGGCCACCGAGCAGCTCCTCCCTGTGATGGCTCAAGCGCAGGGATGGCTGTCGTTGCAACGCAGCTATGCGCTTCCTTCCCTGCTTGGCACTGCCCAGGCCATGGGCTTGCAGGTGATCGCCACGGCCACCAGTGCGGCGCTTGATCTTCCAGCCTCTGCCAATCTGCAGTTGGTGCCCGCCCGGCAGGTGCTGATAGGGCGCGCTGCCTTTCCTGATGCGGAGGGATTCTGCTGGGGCGAGCCTGATCAGGAGGCGGCTGTGGCGGCCTTGCAGCGGGCAGTGGAACAGCCACGCCTCTCTCCGTTCTCCAGTGCTGGAGAGCAGGGAGCGCAGGGTGGGCGAGCCATGGGCGACCGTCTCCTCCAACTCTGGACGCGGCATCGTTTGAATTAGGCGGTCAGCAGAGGCTGGATGTGGGCCAGGGCGGCATCACTGAAATGGCTGCCGATCTGCCGTAGGTAGCGATGGGCCACGCGATGGCCACACCAGGCGATCCAGGCCGCCTGTTCGGGATGGCTCTCGGCCCACTGCAGGGCTGAGTCCAGGCACATGTCATGGGCCCGGGGGCTGGCTTGGGTGGGTCAAGGTGATGAGCGACTCTCTGTAGCGCTGGCCTGTGGCCGTGATCGAAAGACTGTGCAGTGCCGAGTCCGGGTGGGTCGCGTGGGTTGTGCGTTTGACTGCAAGCAGCAGCTGTTGGGCGGCGACGCTGAGATCGGGTTCCCCCCAGATGTGGCCCTCCGCCTGGGCATAGGCCCCGGGCGGGATCGGCGTTGCGGCGCAGGGCACCAGGTGGAAATGATCCCCCTGGCAAAAGTCCACATTGCCGCCCCAGCCGCTGGTCACCACCTGCAGGCCGAGGATCCCCGCCTCGGCGATGCCGCGGCCGAAGGCCTCGCTGCGATGCAACGACAGAAACACATCACAGCTGCCGATCAGGCCCAGCAGATCGGCCCGCTTCAGATCGGCTTCGATCACCTTCAGGCGTGGGTCTTTCGCTGCTTGCTGCTGCAGCCTGTTCCATTGCTGATTGGCTGACCCTGGGCGCAGTGCCTTGATCACCAGCTGCACGTTGGTTGGGGTGTGTTGTGGGAAGGCCTGCAGGAAGGCCTGAATCGCTCCCCAGGGGTTCTTGCGTTCCAGGGACGACTTCACATCGAACACGAACAGCACCAGTGCTGCATCCGGATCCAGGCCCCAGCGCTCGCGCGTGCTCTGGCGCCGCTCGGAGGTGCGGTATTGCTCCGGTTGATCGATGTGCACCGCCATCGGCATCACCTGGAGGGGCTTTCGCAGCGGATCAGAGAACGGTTTCATTGCCTTGGCCGTGAAGGTGCTGGAGGGCCACAGCACATCGGCCAGTGGAATCATGCACTCCCAGGCTTTCGGCCAGGTCTGCGTCTCCCAGGGCCAGGCCACGATGGTGGTGCGGCCCCGTTGCTGCTCCAGGCCTTCGCGGGCGATCCAGGCGCCGTGGCTGGGGGCCGCCAGGCACACCAGGTTGAAGCGGTAGGGGCCGAGCTCACCCGCAGGCAAGGTGCGGGCTTCCAGGCTGCGATCACTTGCAGCCGCCCCGTTGTTGGCCGGCACATTCACCACGCAGAAAGGCACATCTGCGCTCTTCAGTGCCAGTGCTGCCATGCGCACGTCTTCGCCGATGCCAAACACCTCGAAGGCGTGGCCGATCAGATTCACCCCGAACGGGCGTTGTTTGGGGGAGGGCAGTGGATCTTCGCTGAAGGGCTCGGGTGCGATCTGCCCCATGCTTGTAAAGCCCACGTGTGGGAGGGCTTCACAAGCATTGCTGCTCCACCACTGGCTATAGCGCCCGCGTGCTTCTGCCAGTGGGTATTGGCGTTGTAGATCGGGTGTGCGTTGCCAGTGCAGCAGCCCTACCGGCGGGATGCCTTCTAGGGGTGCATTCAGTGTCGCCAGCAGCTCAGTGTCTTGTCGCAGAAGGCGGTACTGGCACCAGAGCTCGGCGCTGAGCAGCCGTTCGGCACAGCGCAGGTTTGCTCCCCAGGGGGACCCCAGCTGCAGGGCCCCCAGCTCGGGGCGCAGCAGATCGCGCAGCAGGGTGACACACCACAGCTGCTGCAGGCCGGCTTCCTGCAGGTGCTCTTCCAGCTGCTGCTGCCAGGGGGTGGCTTGGGGATCCAGTCCCCAGCCCAGCTGCAGCCGCTGCCAGGTGTCGGGATCCAGCCAGGGGCGTGCCGCTTCCAGGGCCGTCGACAGTTCGTTCTGGGCTGTGGATCCTTCCGGCACCGTTGCTTCCCCTTGCTGAAGCTGCAGCCCGTAGCGATGCAACAGGCCGCCGGGTGCCGTGCCCCAGCGCTGTGCCAAGTTCTGGCTGAGCTCCAGCGACCGCTGGCGGCAGCGGCCGGGTGTGGGCCCATCGCACAGTTGCTGGGTTTGCACCCACAGCTCCGGCACCACCGCCACCCGATCGCGGCAGTGCTCGAGCACACTCAGCAGCCAGGCTTCTCGGTGGCTCCAACGCAGGGCTGCGGCAGTGAGCAGGGGCACCATTTGCAGCAGGCGCCGCTGCAGGCAGAACCCGCCAGGGCAATACAGCTGTTCCTGTACCAGCTGCCTGAGGCGGGTGGTGGGCGCGGGCGCCCCGTGGCGGCGGATCACTGTGCCGGCGCCGTTGAGCTGTTCGCCATCGCCGGCGATCAGCAGCGCATCGGGATGCCGTTGGCAGGCCATGCGCCACTGCTGCAGCGCTTGGGGATGAAGCCGGTCGCCGGCCTCGAGCCACCAGATCCAGGTCGAGCTGGCCCCGTGGCTGGCTCGGGCCAGGGCTTCCGCTGGGCTGGCGCAGGGTTCCTGCGGTGCCCACCAGCGCAGTGTGGCTGCGCCAGCGCAGGCTGCGGTGAGGGCTTCGGAGCCCTGTGCGTTGAGCTGCCAGGGGAGAAGCAGCACCGTGGGCCGCTGCTCGGCTTTGGCAGCGCTCACCCGCAGACTCTGAAGCGTGTCGTGCAGGCCCCAGGCGCTGCCGCTGCATTGGATCAGCAGCGTGAGCGTTGGCAGTGCCGGCTGCTGCTGCACAGTGAGGGCTGACGTATGTCGGACGTTAAGACGGCTCCATCAGGCCCCGGCCACCTATTCCTCCCACTCTGGCGGCCTCTGCGACAGTGAGGCCAGTTGGAAGCCCTGTTGCCGTGCAGATCCAGATCTGGGCCCCCGGGCTGGATGCGGCTTGGGTGGACGATGGCCTGGTGCAGGCCCGTCTGCAGGTGCTGCCGCTGGCTGATTCCGGCGAGGCCTCGACCGAGCTGCCGCTGCTGATCGTCTACGCCGACCCCTTGGGGCGGTTGGCTTCTCAGGATGCAGGTGAGCAGGATGGGGCGCTGCTGGCCGCCCTGCCCCAGCTGGAGCGGTCGGTCGCTCGCTGCCGGCTGGTGAACCTCAGCTGTGTGGCGCTGCATGACCTGGTGGCCTGGTGTGTTGATTCCGGCTCCGCGCTGCTGGGGGAGCACCCTTCCAGTTTCGCCGTGCCCGATCCCTTCGAGGCGTTGCTGGCCATGGCCTGGCTGCAGGAGCACCCTGCGCAGTTGCAGGCCTATCAGGCCCTGGAATCCCATCCCCTCGCCGCCGCCCTCGATGGGCGGCCCCCCGATCTCGAGTGCATGGGTCGCTACCGGCAGGCCGCGAATCTGGACGCCCTGCTCGCGGTTCGGCAGGAGCGGGTAGCCCTGGAGGCGGATCTCGAGGAGCTGGTCAAACAGCTGGCGCCCTTGCAGGAGCAGCAGCTGGAGGCCCTGGCCCTGCGCGAACAACTGGCGTTGCTGCAGGCGCGCCTGCAGCAGGCCGATGCCCTTCAGGAGCGCTGCAGCGAGTTGCAGCTCAGCCTCCAGGCCCAGCAGCTCGATCTCGAGCAGCTCGCCCGCCGCCTGGCCCTGCTCGAGCAGCTGGTGAGCTCAGGCAGTGAGGCGAGCTTGCGCCTGCAGGGTCGCCTGGCCCAGGCCCTGGCCTGATGTTGCGCGTTGGCGTGTTGGCCCAGGCCCCGGGCGGGCCGCTCACCAGCTCCGCCTGGATCCGGCTGCTGCTGCCCCTGCGGCGCCTGGAGCAGCAGGGGGGCTGCGCCTTGGTGCAACTGGAGTCCACCGCAACGGATGCCCCCCCGGCCTTGGCGCTCGCTGGCCTGGATCGCCTGATCGTGCAGCGCGCGGCTTGCCCCACCCTGGCCCAGGCCGAGGCGTTGGTGCAGGCCTGCCGCCAGCGCGCGTTGCCGCTGATCCT
>Ga0172376_10002309_pt1 | contig 23475 bp, 20 predicted proteins | sample Lak35m_FD_121114 | JGI IMG/M metagenome (GOLD analysis project Ga0172376, IMG submission 121114) | Freshwater microbial communities from Kabuno Bay, South-Kivu, Congo - kab_092012_35m | ecosystem: Environmental > Aquatic > Freshwater > Lake | place: Democratic Republic of the Congo: South-Kivu... | reverse complement strand
CTTCGATCCGCCGATTGGATTGGCTGTCGGAAAGCGAGCCCTCGCGAAGGGTTTGCTGACGCGATTTGATCCACACTGGATTGCGGTCGGCCCGCCCCTCGTCGTGACCGAAGAACAAGTCGATGAAATCATTCGCCTGCTCGACGAATCACTGACCGAAGTGTTGGCAACTCGTCCGTAGTCTCGTGAATTGAGATATTTCCGGTGAGACGCAACGCCGGTTATCGCTTCCCAAGGACGACGGAAGTCCATGGCCATGTCGCAACTTGACTCAACTCCACACGAGATCTGATTCACGAAGTCAACCTCTTTCAGCCCCCATGACGAGCGAACTTTTCCACGACTCACGTTTTCACACCGCTTCTGTTTGGAACCCGCAGTGCCTCCGAAACTCCTTGTTAGTGTCCGCGATCCGGTCGAAGCTCAAGCCGCGCTAGCGGGTGGCTGTGATGTGCTCGACATCAAGGAGCCAGCAGCCGGAGCGCTCGGTCGAGCCACTTGGAATGTGATGGCTGACATCGCACGAACCACGCACGCTCAGTCGCCGCGGTGCCGCATTAGTGCCGCTCTGGGCGAACTCGCGGACTGGACTGATGCGTCGAGTCCGCCAAGCGTAGACCAACGAACGGCCTGCTCGATGTTGAGTTATGTGAAGCTTGGCCTGGCGCAGATAGGTAGCCGAGAAAACTTGGCGCAGCGCTTCGCCACCGTCGCGGCCAGCATCAATCAGGTAGCGTCACCTCAACTGAGTTGGATTGCTGTCGTGTATGCCGATTGGCAACTGGCGGAAGCCCCCGTGCCGCAGAGTGTCTTCACTCTGATCGACTCCTTGCGAGCCAACAGCGGCATCGAGTTTGGTGGTGTGCTTGTCGATACCTTCACCAAGAGCGAACGACGACTGTTTGACTTCATGTCGCATACCGAGTTATCGGATTGGCGGCAGGCGGCCCACGAGCGGGGCTTACTGTTCGCCATCGCCGGTCGTTTGCGGACGAGTGACCTACCGCGTGCGCTCGCCATCAAGCCGGATATCATCGCCGTGCGATCGGCCGTCTGTGGTTCAGGCGACCGCATGAATGCAGTGACGGAATCGGCCGTCACCGCGTTTCGGGCAGCGTTGGGGCAATGACTCAGCCGTTCGAGTTTGGATTTCATTGGGCGACTCATCGTGAACAGCAAGCGATATCGACTAGATGCCTTGCGAGAGTTCGCCGAGCAGCAAGCTCGGTTCGCGCCAGTGCCTGTGCGTCTCGCGCAGTTAGAGCGCGCTGAACGACTCTTGCCAAGACTTAAGACCGACGAGCCTGCGACCTACCAAGACCTCGTTCATGAAATCACATCGCGCCCCACGGAGTCGCACGCCGACCTAACCTTTAATGGTGCCGATGTCGTGCATGACGTGTTGCTGTTTATCGAACACATGTCGGACTCATTGAATCTCGATGTCAGCACCGCACTCGAACCAGTGCTCACTCAAGATGAACTCAGCCACAAATACAAAGTCGCCACGAAGACCATCAGTCGTTGGAGGGCACGAGGGTTGGGCGGACGGCGATACCGCTTCGGCAATCGCAAACGTCTTGGTTTTCCACTCTCGGTTGTTGAGCGGTTTGTCACAGAGAACGCCGAAGCCGTGCAGTCTGCTTCTCAGTTTCAGCCACTCACAACGGCCGAACGCGAATGGGTACTTCGGCGTGCTCGGCGACTTGCACGGTGGGGAGCAAATCAAACTCGGATCATCACGCGGTTGGCCAAGCGACTAGACCGAGTTCCCGAAACGCTGCGTGCGCTCATCCGTCAACATGATCAACAATTCCCGACTGCCGCTGTTTTTCCCGAGGCCAAAGAGACCCTGAGTCAGGATGAGAAACGCGAAATCTATCACGCTCTGAAGCGCGGCGAGTCACCGACATCCGTGGGCAAAGCGTTCAACCGCACGCGATCGAGTATTCATCGCATCGCGAAGGAGTACCGCCGCGACATGCTGCTCAAGGTGCCGCTCGAGTTCTTCGCCTGTCCAGAGTTCGCTTTGGAAAACGCCGATGATGTGATCCTCATTCCTCCCCCCGAACTAGAGCTTCCATCGCTGGAATCCACGACCGAGAGAGCGAACCTGCCGAGCTACTTCACCGACCTTTACGCGTTCCCGGTACTGACTCGCGAGCAAGAGTATTTCCTCTTTCGCAAAATGAACTACTTGTTGAGCCAGGCTCGATCTGCCCGCGACCAACTGCCGCGCTTTCAACCGGATGTGGCCGCCATGGACGCGATCGACGCGCTGATCGAAACGAGCCAAGCCGTGAAGAACGTGCTGATCCGTTGCAACTTGCGACTGGTGGTCTCGGTCGCGCGCAAGCATCAACACGATGAGTCTTCGTTCTTCGACATGATCAGCGATGGCAACATGGTCATGATCCACGCGCTTGAGAAATTCGACTACACGCGTGGTAATAAGTTCTCCACCTACGCCAGTTGGTCTTTGATGCGACACTACGCGCGCTATCGCTACACCGAGGCGAATCGAGGCAATCGTTATCGCAGCGCGGACGAAGAATTGATGGACGTGATGGCTGACGAGCGAGCCTCCATTGGCGCAGACGAAGGCCGCCTCAACGATCAGCGAGCCCGCATCGAAGTGATCCTCGATCACCTCAATGAACGCGAACAAGAAGCGATCACCATGCGTTACGGCATCGGTCGGCATGTCAGTCCGCAATCTTTGGACGAGATCAGCGTGCGGTTAGGCATCACCAAAGACCGCGCTCGGCAAGTGCTGGCCTCAGCCATGGCGAAGCTGCGAGAGATCGTCGGTGTCGAAGAGGGGGACGACAGCGTCGATTCACCGTGATGCAATCTCTCCAGAAGAAACACGTACAGTACCAGGAGTGGGCTGAACAGGCCTCATGCTCTCCAAATCACGATCGCGGTTTTGACTCTGGTCATTCGCGCGATGGCATTCGGACATGCCCGCGTTGATCCCGTGACTACTTCAAGAAGTCTGGGAGGTAACCGTCAGGACTGGTCTCGCTCTGCGACTGCCGCGCGGCTTCGTCGCGTGCGTGCTCTTGTTCGCGGAGCGCCATGTAAGAGCCGCTCAAGATTCGATCCTCTTTGCCGTCGCCGGCGGAAATCACAATCGCTGAACTGCTGAGCAAGTGCTTATCGAGCACGTTGATTCCGTAACAACGAGTCTGACACAAGCCACAACCGACGCACTGATCCGCCAGCACAACAGGAGCAAGGAATCCCGAGTCTTCGATCGGATTGCCAGCCGCATCTACTTCGGTATGAACCCGAGTGAATTCGATCGCGTGATAGCCCGCATGATGACACTCATCGACACACAACTGACAAGCCTCGCGCCCGGCATAAGGTAGGCACGTTTGCAGGTTCAGTTCGGCCAGCCCGATACGGCACACGCGTTTTTCAGCCAATGGAATCGCACGGATCGCGCCCGTCGGACAAACCTGCGAGCAGGCGTTGCAACTCGATTCACACCCAGCCCAGTCCGGCTGTACCTGCGGCGTCCACAAGCCTTCGAGTCCCTGCTGAAAACCCAGTGGATGCAGCACGTCGTTGGGGCACGCTTTGAAGCACTCGCCACAACGAATGCACATTTGCAAGAAGTCTTGCTCGGGAACACTGCCCGGCGGGCGAATCGGGCGCCAGGCAGTCGGATCATCGAGCCTCGCGCCCCAAGCTCGAGTCACTCCCGTCGCGCTGAAGCCACCCATGACGCCCACAGTGATGCCAACCCCTGCCGACAAAAATCCACGCCGACCGAGGGCGGTTTCGTTGGTCGGTGGATCATTCGGAGCTTTGAGCTGCACCAACTCCCAACGCTCAACGAACTTAATGGCCTCGGTCGGGCAAACTCCGCCGCATGTTTGGCAAAGGGTGCAGTCCGTCGTACGCGTCGTGAAGTCCAGCTTGATGGCGTCGAATGGGCAAATCTCGATGCACTTATTGCAATGGATACAGGAGCTTTCGACCTTTCGCTCGGTCACGCGAAAGAGATTGCCCAGCGAGAACACGGCACCGCTCGGACACACATAGCGGCACCAGAAACGCGGCTTCAACAAACCCATTCCCAATACCGCCGCGAACAGTACGAGCGACACAACGTGTCCCGCATTGAATGGCGGGACAAGATGCCATCCGCGTTGGACTCCGGTTTGAAGCGGAGAGAGCGCGAACAGTAGGCCGCGCGTAATCACCGGGATCGCCGCGAAGACTCCCGAGATCAACACGCCTCCCGCTGCCGCGACCAAGATGCCGAGTAGCACATAGTACTTGATATGAACCCACCAACCGTCGCTCGCAATTCGAAAGCGTTGGACACGTTTGCCGATCGCCCAATCAAAGAGATCGATCGTTGTGCCGAGAGGACACAGGTAGCCGCAGAATCCACGCGGCACGAACACACAAGCCAACAAGATCGCCCCCGCGCTTGTCAGCGACCACACCCAAGATCGAGAAGCCAATGCTGTCGAGAAACTGACGAGCGGATCAATGATCAGAAACAGTTCAGCGGCAAGTTGCTCTTTGCGAACAAGCTCATCGGCGTAGTGCGACGGCCAGTCGCCGACAGACTCAGCAGGCCGAGCGGTGTATGGCCAACAGACATAAAAAAAGAGTACGAGGAACGTGACCAAACAGGCCGCTTGGACCACTCGCCGCAGCGGAGCCGAAAGCCATGTAGGGCCAATCCGGTTGAGCCAACGCCTCGCCAATCCGAACTTGCTCTTCTTGAGAAACGGCAGAAAGTGGTTGAAGCGCATGAGGAGTGATCCCGCAAGTGCCTAAAGAGCGGCAGAGACTTGCCGCTCTTTCATGCCGCCTCGATTGCTATCGATACCGCTGAAAGCAAACTTCGCACCAATCCAGCGCGGCTCTTTCAGCCTGATGAATCGAGGTAAACTGAGAACGCCACAGTGAGTGCCACCTAGACAACCGCTTCCGACACGGCATCCGCGACGCTTGCAATGACTCTCTCTCAGAAGGCGAACTCCAGTGACAAGCCACCATCACGGGACGCGTTATTCCTTCCAAGTACGGCGCAAGAACTCCACATAGTTCCGCCACATGATGCCATCAATGTCGTCGTGGCTATAGCCACGTTTCTTTAAGAGGCCAGGCAACGTCTGCAAGTCGGCGATCGAGTTCATGTCCATCGGTGTCTGCTCGGTCCCGTAGCCGCCATCGAGATCCGTGCCGATGCCGACATGCTTTGCATTGCCAGCCATCTGGCAAATGTGGTCGATGTGGTCGCAAATCCGCTCGATCTTCAATTGGAAGTCAGAAGGTTTACTCCTCAAGTGAACCCATCCCGGCACCATCATGATGGCGTCAAAAGCCATCCCCAGAATGCCGCCGCGTTCGATCACCGCTTGAATTTGATCGTCAGCAAATTGGCGGTTCCAAGGAGCCAACGTGCGACAGTTTTGGTGGCTCGCCCACAACGGCCCATCGTACACGTCGAGGGCATCCCAAAAGCACTCATCACACAGATGCGTCACGTCGAGAATGATCCCTAAACGTTGCATCTCTTTGAGCAAGTCTTTGCCGAGCGCCGGGAGTGGGCCTTCGGCGTCTGTGCCATGCGCGTAACGTCCCGGTCCATAATGAGCAGGCCCCAGCGCTCTCAAACCATCGGCATAACTCCGCTCCAAATGCTTCAGAGTGACGATCGAATCGGCGCCTTCCAGACTGAGCACATAACCGATCGGCGGCTTTGCCGGTTGCTTGCGAGACTCAACAACATATGGAGTCCCGTCGTCGCACGGCGGTGATTTGAGCCACAGACTCAAGTGCGCATCGAGCTGAGCGCGAGTCCGAATTTGGACCAACTCATTCTGCTCCTCCATCGCCCGATACCACGCAAGCTGCCCCTGCGTTTGAGCCCAAGCTTGCTCGGGCGAATTCCAACCAGCCAACCGATGAAAGTAGGGTGAATATCGACCAATCTGAGTCGCGACACACAAGCCGATGCGGCCCTTGCGCATCTCGGGCAAACTGACAGTACCGTTGCCACGATCGACCTTGTCCTTCATGTACTGTTCCCAGCGTCGAATCCGCTCCAAGGACCAACGCAGATCGCGGTTCCACTCCAGAGCGTTCATGCTGAGATCAAGATGGACGTCGAAGATAAATACAGGCTCGGACGCGGACATGAAGACAACTCCTTGGTGCAAAAGCATCCCTCAAATCGGAGATCGCCGATTGATAAAGACTTTAGAAGCCAGTCGCTAGGAAGCATCGCCGGACCGGATTTCGACAAGCGACGCCGATAGCGCAAGGAGGACAAGACATACTGAGGTCTGACACGATCGCCAGCACTACGGGGCGCTGAAGTCTGCCCTCATTCGGTCAGGCTGCCCCATACAGACAAGTACCACGGATCAAGCGCGATGCCTGAACTCATTGAGGATTGCAGCGTTCACGAATGCAGGATTCTCAAGCGGTGCCATGTGGCCCGCATCTGGAACCACCACGAATCGAGACTGCGGTAACGCAGCGGCAATCTCGCGCATCTCGCTCACGGTCGAGATTTTGTCGTCAACACCGCATATCAACAGTGTCGGCAAGTCGCACATAGGTAGCCAATCGCGAACATCAAGACGAGCAGCCATGCCTCGTAACGCAGCGGCGATCGTCGCCGGTGACGTCGAGTGAATAATGTCTCGCATCTGAGCTATCGTGGCGGGTTGCTTCTCTGTGGTGATCGTCGAGAACAAGACGGGTAACATCGCGCTTGCGATGACCTCGCTGCCCTTGTCCAACACCAGTGCCGCCAAACGCTGTCGATTCGCAACACCTTCGGGAGTATCAGCAAGGGCGCGCGTATCGCATTGAATGAGTGCCTTCAGACGCCCCCGGTGCTTCCTCGCAAATTGCCACGCGACATAGCCGCCCATCGAGAGACCACACAAAATGATTGGCTCCGAAATATTGAGGGCCGTGAGCAACTCAGCGAGGTCATCGGCAAGTTGCTCCATCGAGAGTTGATCACTTGGCAAATGGCCAAGTGTGCTCTGTCCGAACCCTCGCAAATCAGGAGCGATGACACGGAACGAACAGCTCAACTCACGGAGTTGTTCCCGCCACATGGCATGACTCAGCGGAAACCCATGCACACACAGCAGCGGCGTACCCTTGCCCTGTTCGACATAGTGCAGTTCAAATCCATTAATGGAGACGTGGGGCATGAGCTGCTTTCTGATTGGCAAACTCGGGCCAAAACCGAGACACATCGAAGACGATCCAGCGCCTCACCAGCGGACCTGGATCGCCGTCCTCAACAATTCCAACTCCAACCACCACGGATCTACAGCCACAACATCACCCGATCCTGCAACGATGGAGGGAACTTCTCGGCCACTAGGTTCCGGAACTGACCATCGTGATAACGCGTACTAAAGTGAGACAGGATGATGAGTTCGTTCTTGAAACGCTCCGATCGAAACACAATGTCGTACATGTGCGTGTGACCGAACTTATGAACCTTGTTCGGCGTGTGTTCGGGGCGGAAGAACGTCATCTCCGTGATCAAGATGCGTGCCTCGAAAGCGGGCTCGTACTTATCGAGAGCTTCCGGTGTCGTGTCGCCGGTGTAGCACAGCAACGGGACTTTGATCTCCTGATCGACCTCGGTCCCAGCCAGTTTCATGTCGCGGATCTGATCTTGAGGGAGTCCCACGAATTCGGCTTTGAGCTTCTTCTTACGCTCCCAAACGAGGTAGCCGACCGAAGGGACGCTGTGCGTCGTCTCGAAGACCGTGACGACGTGTTCGCGCGAGAGTTCGATTTCATCGCCCGGCTTCACTCCAACAAGATCACAAGCCATGCGTCCACGATCGAGTCGCTGCCAAAGATCCAAGATACGACGGCTGATCTCGACATCTTGCTCCGGCATGTAAATCGTCGTCTGTCCCATCTTCATCATGCGGCGCCGCGCCACGATCGTCGGTAATCCAGCAAGGTGATCGAGGTGTGCATGGGTAACGAAAAAATTCGGCGTCCCCGTAAATGCCCACGGACAGGCACCCAGATCAAAACACACACGCAACTCGGGGCAGCGCCAATAGCTCTGGACAGCAGCCCGAGAGTATCCCTCAATCGTCAGCCCTTTGTGCTGGTGTGTCCTCACTGGCAAATTTTCAAACGTGTTAATCACGACACCTTCACGAGCTTTCCAGACGAGATGCTCTTCGCCTCGGCGTAACAAAGTTTGAGCGCGTCGCGGGCCATGGTGGCCGACAACATGGCCGGAATCTGCCCGGTCGAAAGACCGTCAGCCGCCGCTTGTAGTTCGGCCGTGAAGGCGGAACACCACTCCGTCCCCCCCTTGAGCTTCGGCTGCGTCACCTTCTTGCCGCTATTCGTCAGCAACGTTAACGGACGATCGCCAACCCATTGGCCGTCATAAGTGCCGCCTCCGTAAACCACGGTCGCCTGGTCCAGATATATCTCGAACCCATGCGCAAAGTTCAGCCCCTTCGCCGCGATGCCACCACTCACGCACGTCACAGCCATATGGGGATCGTCATAGACGTAGGACGTGTGGACGTGATTCACGAGACCGTCCATCAACGCACCGCGCGAAAACACTTCTCTGGGCACTCCGCAAATCGAACTTAAGAAGTGATTGTCGTGAATATGTAGATCGACGCCCCAACCACCAAGCTTCTTGAAGTCGGACATACCCGCAGACCAATCCGGCTGACAAATCACGCGACGGAAGTGCGCGGCTCTGAGCTTGCCGTACTTCTCAGTCTTGATGAGGTCCGCGATGTAAGCGAACTCGGGGAAGAACGGCAGCACATGCGCAACCATGAACTTCACGCCAGCCTTCTCAGCGGCCTTCACCATGCGATCTGCGGCATTAAGTTCAACAGCGATCGGTTTCTCAACGAGGACATTCTTTCTCGCCGCGATCGCTTCCAACACCACTTGCTCGTGCTGATCGGTCGGCAAACAAATATCGACCAGGTCAATCTCAGGATCCTTCAGCAGATCGCGATAATCGGCGTAAGCCTTCACTCCAACAAGATCATTGAGTCCACCGCGCGGACCGAAGTTGCCTTGGATCGAGCGCCAGTCTCCCGCGAGCTTCTTGGCATCGCGCGTCGCAATAGCCGTGACTTTGGCGTTCTTTAATTTTGAGCCGACGAGTTTGCGGCGCCCCGTGGCGGCATCCTCTTTGAACTTCATGGCGCCTTCGAAGTGAGTCATGCCCATAAAGCCCACGCCGACAATTCCAATGCGCACCATTCCCGGCTTCTCCTTCGATGACTTTGGGGCTCGGCTGCGAGCAACTCCTCAACGGGCTCGCCCAAGGGGCGGGCATCATCAACATTGCCGCATCATCTTCAAGCCATGTTGGCGCCAGATTCCATAGAAGATGATAAGCCTCTTTGTGAACGTCCTCGCAGCCGACCAATGATCGTTTCATCAGTTCCCAGAGTGCTTCGAGCAATTTCAAGTCTCCGCACCCGAAAAATCTCCAAATGGTTGGAAATCGATATCGAGCCCGTTATGGTTCCGCCCGTGCTCGCCCTGGGGAAGTGGCTGTTTTTGAGGCTGCCTCATCGATCGTGGTGGATCGGAGATGTGGCGGAGAAAACATCGGGCTCGCTAACTCGACGCTGGTGTGACGCCGAATGCGAGTGGTCTTCGACTCAACCAAACTCTTCGTCAGGCAGCAGGGAAGCAAGGTGGAACTCCAATTAAGGAGCGCGACATGCTGGTGCTATCAAGGAAGCCAGGCGAAAAGATTCTGATCGGGGACAAGGTCCAGATCACCATTGTGCGAATTGGTCCGAACACGGTTCGGCTCGGAATTGATGCTCCGCGCGACATGAATATTGTCCGCGAAGAGTTGTGTGTCGGAGAAGGCACACAGGAGATCGAAATTGAGCTTCCTGAAGAATGTGTTGGGGCTCGCCCCGCATTACCTCGCTGAAGTGGAAGTCTCTGAATGAGATCCAGAACGCCGACCGGTTGACCGGTCGGCGTTTTTTATTGCTCACTCCCTTCTTGTCCTGACCGGAGACGCGTTGATGAAGTCGCTGCTGCTCGTGCTCATGTGCTGGCTAGCAACGGTCGCCGCGACCGCCGCCGAAAAGCCTAACGTACTTTTCATCGCGGTTGACGATCTCAATCATTGGGTCGGCTACACGGGGCGCAACCCACAAGCACAGACGCCAAACATCGACCGTCTCTCTAAACGCGGCGTATCGTTCACGCGAGCCTACTGTGCCGCGCCGCTCTGCAATCCGTCGCGAGCGGCTTTGATGAGCGGTCTGCGGCCGTCAACCTCGGCGGTCTATGACAACAACGACAACTGGAAGTCGTTCATCCCCGCAGGCAAGTCACTGACGGTCCCGTTTCAACAGGCAGGCTACTTCGTCGCCGGAGCCGGAAAGATTTTTCATTCAGACTCGTACTATCCGTCCGAGTGGGACGACTACTTCGATAAAGCACACGGCCACAAGACCGCCAACGAACACGGTGCAGGCGTCGGTAAGGACGAAGGTTTTCTCGAACCAGTGCAGCACGAACTCAAGGATGAAGACATCAACGATTGGCACATCACTCAATACTGCATCAACCAACTGGGGAAGTCACACGACAAGCCATTCTTCTTGGCGTGTGGGCTGCATAAGCCACATCTGCCGTGGGTCGTACCGAAGCAGTACTACAACCAATTCCCAATCGAAAAAATCCAACTTCCGCCCTTCCAACCCGATGATCTCGCAGACATTCCGCCTGCCGGAGTGCGCATGGCAAAGCCTCAAGGCGATCACGCCGCGATCGTTTCGAAAGACCGTTGGAAGCTCGCGATTCAGTCCTACTTAGCCTGCTGTGCTTATACCGACATGAACCTCGGTCGCTTGCTCGATGCTCTCGATAAGAGCCGTTACCGCGACAACACGATCATCGTCTTCTGGGGCGATCATGGTTGGCATCTGGGCGAGAAGAGCCACTGGCGCAAGTTCTCCTTGTGGGAAGAGGCCACTCGCGCGCCGTTGATTTGGGTGGTTCCCGGAGTGACTCAATCCGGCACGACCTGCGAGCGGACGGTCGACTTCATGAGCATCTATCCAACGTTGTGCGATGTCGCCGGAGTCGCCACTCCAGCGCACGTAGAAGGACGCAGCATGCGGTCGTTGTTGGCGAATCCCAATGCCACCTGGTCCGAGCCGGCGCTGACCACGTTCGGCTTTCAGAACCACTCGGTGCGCGACGCTCGTTGGCGCTATATCCGATATGCCGACGGCAGCGAAGAACTCTATGACCATTCTCAAGACGAGTTCGAGTGGCAGAACATCGCCACGCAGGCCGAGCACACAGCGATCAAATTGAAACTCGCCGAGTCCTTTCCAAAAACCAACGCTCCAGCCAAAAGCAGCGACGCGTCCAAGCCAAAAAACAAGAAGAGCAAGGACCAGTAGCGGCGGGTTTGAGGCCCCTCGCGCATCGTCCTCATCAGCCTCCGATCTTGTCGCCGGTGACTCAGCGCACCTTCCAAACTTCAACATCGCGCGAACCAGATACCGTGGCGATCAATCCATCTCCCGGTATGACTACAAGCCCGAGGATCGGTCGTCCGGTATTGATTGTTACCTCGACTTCTGGTGGGATGGACTTCAACGACCACACGCGCAGCCGTCCGTCCCAACTGCCACTCACCAGACGGTCGCCGAGCCAATCCAAGGCACTCACGGCGTCGCTCTGCTGAGCTTCCCAAGCGAGAGTCCGCTGCACTGCGTCCCATCCACAAAGGCGACCGTTCCAATCAGCAGTCACAAACCGCGCTTGATCCAAACTCGGCAGCAACGCAGAGACCTCGGTGCGATGCGCGCTGGTTGTCGCCAGCCGCATTGACGATTTGAGATCAAACCAAATCAGCTTGCCCTCCGTCCCAACCGAAACGAGCACGTCTTGCTCTTTGTTCAACAGCAATCCTTTGATGCCTCGATGCCCTGACCGACGAAGCGTCAATTGGCCGCCGAGTGATGTCGCGATCCGTCCGTCAGCAAGACCGAAAAGCAGCGTTCGCTCTTTGTCACGATGCCGAAATGCGATCGCAGTGACGGGCACCTCGGGACTCTTCAGCTTGATGCTCTCGAACTCTGGCAATTGCCAACCGCGAAGCTGTCCCTGCAATCCCGTCGCGATCAGCAAGCCATCATCCGCTTCAGCCAACGCCACGATAGGTTGAGTTGACGACGGCTCAAGCACTCTGCGCCGGCGCGTGTTCCAATCCCAAACGACGACAGTTCCTTCCGCGCTGCCAGCGATCAACGATCGACCATCAACAGTCCTTCGTAGCGAATTTAACCGGGGTGCTGGTGAAGCGAGACGTGCGACGAACTCCAACGGCAAGGCACGTCGCGAGACCAAGACCCAAACGCCGCCACTCAGCAGAAGCAACGCGACGCTGACCACCATTGCGAGTTTGAAAGTGCTGCGATGCGACACAACGAACGCCCTTCCTGGGTTGTACGGCGGGAATGCCAGCCACTACCGAATTCTCGCCGGTGCCTTCTGCCCTTTGGGCACGAGTGACGAGTACTGCACTCCGTCCATACGGCGTTTCCAATCGGCCTTGGCTGCGACCACGAGTTCCGGTTTTTCGAACAGATCGAGCGTAGCCACAGCCAATGCTTTGGCCGCGACAATCGTGCCCTTCTCACCAATTGTTGAACCCATCGCCGCGACGTTTTGCCAACTATGCCCCGGACTTTCAGCAGCGAAGCACGTTGTTCGCAATCCGGCAGTTGGGACGTACCAACTGATGTCACCGACATCCGTCGAACCCTTACTGATCTCTGCGGCTTCAGCGAGTGGCTTCACAAAGTCTTCCAGCGCGAGCTTGAAGTTCGTGCCAAACTCGTCGCTCACCGGTTGCTGCAAGCGCCGCGCAAACGCACGCTCGGCGTCGGTAAATCTCGGGGCTCCGACGGTGACGAGTGCTTGATGCACGACTTCATTCAAGGGAGCGTTCTGAATCAACTCGTGGCAGTCCGTCTCGACTTGCAGCGACATCTTCGTGCGAGTCATCAGCGCCGCGCCCTTGGCAATGTCTTGCACCCAGTCAAAGTAAGTCTCGACGTCTTTGTGCTTGTCGGCACGGATGTAATACCAAACGGTCGCCGACGCCGGAACGACGTTCGGTGCGCCGCCGCCGTCGGTGATGACATAATGCAAGCGAGCATCCTCTTTGACGTGCTCGCGCATGTAATTCACTCCGACATTCATGAGTTCAACCGCATCAAGCGCGCTACGTCCTTTCTCGGGACTACCAGCCGCATGAGCCGCGACGCCGCGAAACGTGAACTTCACCGAAGCCGCAGCCTTTGAACTCCCGGCCCACACTCCGGTCTTGGCAGCCGGATGCCAGTGCAAGCAAACATCAAGGTCATCGAACTGGCCATCCAGCAGCATGTAGACCTTGCCGATCAACGTCTCCTCAGCAGGCGTGCCATAGATCCGCAACGTGCCTTTGAGATCATGCTTCTGCATCGCTGCCTTCACCGCCAAGGCAGCACCAAGCGCTCCCGTCCCTAAGCCGCTATGCCCGCAGCCATGTCCTGGCGCTCCGTCCGTGACAGGCATGCGATCGGTTTCCACTTTCTGAGACAGCCCCGGCAAGGCGTCGTACTCCGCGAGGATACCAATAACCGGTTGGCCCGATCCAAACGATGCCACAAATGAGGTTGGCATGTGACTGACACCAGTCCGCACCTCGAAGCCATTCTGTTTGAGCTTCGCGACTAACAACGCTGCCGACTGGTGTTCTTCGAGTCCGACTTCAGCGAACTCCCAAATGGACTTGTTGACCGCCTTGAGTTCGTCCTGTCGTCCCTCGACGTCGGCGATCGCCGTTTTCTGGGTCGGTCGCAACTCGACAGCGTCACAACGAGACAACAACCACAGGTTGGCGCTCTGCACGAGAGCGAACGTGACAAGCAACAAAGAGCGAAGCTTCATGGCGCAGCGACTCCGGATGCAGAAGGATGTTCCGAGAAATGGTTGGCAGAAAGCGAAACGGCAACAACTTGGATATGACAAAGCCAATGTCGCGACAACGTAATACGGATCGCAGAAAACAGTCGCGCTGAATGTGAGCCGCCGACACTGGCTGCGGGCCTTGGTTTTCTCGCCCGACGCTAGCGCGTTCGGCTCACGTCGGAGCACAGGTATCTCCCGCGATTCGTATGAAGCCGTGGCCGTCCGAGAAGAGCGTCATCGGTTGACAGAGGCTCGCCCAAACCTCATCTGCACGAATGACGGACGTGCTTGCTCATCATCCATCCGAGTCAGTCGTTCGCACGGCGGTTAATCATGTGAGCAACGTGGCTCGCGATGACGTGTTCGCTGCCAACTCGGACATCATCGCGGGAGTGAAGTGGGTCTCAACATTGGATGGCAGAACCAGTGCCATTTGCCGAGGCCGTGACGGTCATGTGGCTCCGACTCCGGGCCGTGAAGACGAGCTGCCAGCGGACTATCCGCGACTGGTTCCGTCCAATGTGAGACCGCCAGCACATTGGGGATGCCGATCGACCGTGGTTGCCGTCTTCGACCTCGCGATGATCAGTGAGCAGCTCGGCGAGCGTCCCTACGTCCGCGACTCACGCACTCGCAAGCAACGCGAGATCGACTTTCGTGCCGAAGCCAAGGCCGATGTGGGTGAAGCGGAGTGGAAGCGACTGGGCGAAGAGGGCCGCAAGCCGCTCATCAAAGCGAAACGAGACGCCTGGGCCGAAGCCAACATCGGGCGAGTCCCGGCGGGAGTGACCTACGATGAATGGCTTAGAAAGCAGCCGGATCGGTTTCAGGATAAGGTGCTGGGAAAGCAGAAGGCGGACTTATTTCGTCAAGGTCTGAAGTTGGATCGCTTTGTCGATCAAGTTAGCAAGGAGATGACGTTGCCTCAATTGATCGAGGCTTCTGGTTTGAACCTAAAGCCGTCGATTAAGATCAATGTGAAGGGTGACGTTTCGAAAGGATTCGACGAGGGTATTCGCGAGACCATGGCGCAGATGCCACCATCCGTGACTCAGGCGTTGCAAGATGCAAACGTCAAGATTCGTGCTGGAAAGTCGATTGTCAGTCTTGAGCCAAAGCTAAAAGGACAAAGGCCGCGAGGATGGACTGAAGACGATGGGACGTGGGAGAACTGCGGCGGCGCATACGATCCCAAAAAGAAGCACATTCTATTGGGCGAATACATAGAGAACGAGTCTGGTGAATTAGTCAGGCATCCGGACATTTTCTTTACGCTGCGCCATGAAATCGGGCATGCTTGGGGCGAACTTGAAATCCAAGGAAGTCCAGTGAATCGCCACGTTGATCTTCTGGCGGCATTCAAGATTGAGGTCGCAAATTTGAGGCTCAAGCCCGAGAGCACGCAGGCTGATTTGGCGTATTTCTTGCAAGAAGACGAAAACGCATCATTAGAAGAGTTTGTGGCTCAAGGATTTGCTATGCTGACTGGCACGTCAGGAAAAAACAGCATTAACTCTGAATTACAGAGAGCATTTTCTGAATCGCTCAAGCTGTTGCGGAGATTTTTGAAATGATCGACACCTCTGAAGCAATTAGACGTGGAATTCCTCAGATCATTGTTGAGGATGGCTTTGTACGGATTCGACGAATCGTGCCGTCCGGTAGCGTGAAAGGAGCGTTTGAGCATTTTGTGAATCCAGGAGAAACCTATCAGGGTTGGACTTACGAAGAACTGAGAGCCTTAAAGGGCGGGTTTCACGATTTGAAACAAAAGGCGAAAGCCGAGAAGGTGGCCTAGAAATGAATGCCGTAGGCGGCTTGGCAGGCCGGGCAAAGCCAACGAGCTGGCAGATCTGCTGGTAATTCGGTCAACAGAATCCAATTTCGGTGTTGGTCCAAACAGGCTGTGCAGTAGGGGCCGCTGCCTGTGTTGTCCCAATACAGGCCATCACGAAGCACCGATTGACGTGAGTTGGTGGCCAGAGCGAGTCGAAGCGATTCCTTGAGAGTCACATTTTCCAACAGTAATTCAGCCAGGCGAGTTTTGAGTTCTGCTAATTGCACTTGCAATTCGGCGATCAGCAGTTTTGCGGAAGCGTTGGAAGCGACACCCTTCAATTCCAGTAACTGTTTGGCAATCGTGCAGGCGGAGCTGATCGCGGTGGTCAGTTCATTGAGCATATTCGGAGTATCCGGAGATGATGACGATCAAGCAGGTCGGCCAATCAGTAATTTGTCGCAAGCATGCGCTGACATCGGCGGAACGTCTGTCAGTTCTGCAAGGCATCATCCAGCAGAATGCCGTCATCTTGGAAATGAATGCACGCCTCGTGGGAGAGATGTTGCAGGACGAATCATTCGTTGTGGGAACTTCGGACGCCTCAGTATCAACGTCCATGCCATCCACCGAGCAATCCATTTGACGGGCGTTCTCGTGGCCGTTGCATGCAGCACTCATTTCAGGGCCATCCACACGCTTGCATTATCCGCTTGACTCAATAACAGGACGAGGTCATGCTTTTGCGTCGATAGCCAACCGATCGCCATGTGCGGGATGATTCATCAACCCCGGCGGCAAGTTGTTCTTCAGAAGAAGAGCCATTTGCTGCCGGGGTTGTTTCGTTTTCAGGCCATGCCAAGTCGCGTTGGTGATTACTCAAAACAAGTCCGCAGAAGCGGGCGAAGCACGAACCAGAAGGCGAGTGTTATGTTGCTGCGATTCGCGAGTTTCCCAGGCGGTGTTCGGTATCAGCTTCCCGCAGACGATGGTCAGGGTGGAAGTGGTGGTTCTGGCGGAGACGAGTTTCAGAAGAAGCTCGATGAAGCGACCAGCGGTCTCAAGCGGACCAACGAAGCTCTCAAAGCCGAGAAGTTGGAAGCCAAACGGCAGTTCGACGAACTCAAGGCGCAGATAGATGCCTTGGGCGGCTCGGACGGACTCAAGCAACTCAGCGAACTCAACGAGCGATTCTCCAAAGACGAACTCGGAAAGCTCCTGAAGGAAGGCAAGCACGATGAGTGGTTTGATCGTCGCGCGAAGTCACTGCGGGACGAACACGCCAAGCAGCTCGGACAGCACGACACCAAGGTCAAGCAAGCGGAAGAGCGAGCCGCCAAAGCGGAGCAGAAGCTCCAACGCATGATGCTGACGAGTGCAGTGCAGGCGGCGGCGGTCAAGGCCGGAGTCGAGCCAACCGCAATTGAAGACATCTCAGCGACGCTTACCCGGTCGCGCAACCGGCGTGGCTGTGAGCGGATCGTCGGGCCATGAATGCTTGGGATAACGTACTCGCAAGCTCTTGCGGATCGTCGGATAGACGTTGTTCCAAAAGCTCTGCAGGTCTTCGGTGATTTGCTCGGGCCGCATGTTGGGAGCAAGCAAATGCATGAGCACGGGCACTCGGCCTCCAGCAACGCGCGGAGTTTGCAGCATTCCAAAAACTTCTTGCATGCGCACTGCCAGCACCGGCGGACGATTGAGTTCATACTGCAAACGGATCTTGCTGCCGCTAGGAACTTCGATGCGTTCAGGAGCATCGCGTTGCACCGTTTGCTGCTGCGCCGGAGTCAACGCGGCATGCAGATAATCGAGCCACGGAGCCTGACGCAGTTCATCGATCGACGAACGCCCTTCGCAGAGTTGCTTAAGAACATCACGCAGCGAACCAGCATCAAACGTCGGAAGTTCATAGTCCGGACGCCACTGTGCGAGGCAGCGGACTCTCAAGATGAAATCAGCAACGGATGCGTCATCGCTCGGAAACGCGACGCTCGGATTCTCAGCCAGCGCCGCAAAGAGCACTTCCCCCACACCAGCGCCTTTGGGTAACTGAGCCGTCGACTCTTCAAGCAGCAGATCATCCCAATAAGTTCGACGCCGCGCGGTCACTCGCTTCTGACTGGGATGAAAGAAGAGTTCATCGTCGGTGCGGAGATGCTCGGTCGGCAGCCACTCACGTTCGATGAGCGACGCTTCACGCACATCGGCCTCGCCCTGCCCGGCATCGACGTTGATACAGAGAAAGAGGTCGCCGTCTTCGACTCCCGATTGTGGCGCGAGCTTCACTCCGCGTCCTCCGACCATGACCGCGCGGCGCTCGCGCGGGCCACGGCGTTTCGCCAGTCGATCTGGATAGGCCGCGAGCAACGAGCGCATGACTGCCGTGTCAGACTGCGTCTCGGACGTCACCGCAACAATGCCACGACGCGGCAGCATGCTGACAAACTGCTCGGCGGCTCGGACGAGAAACTTCGCCGAGTTCGCATTGATCTCGCCGAGCGAACTGTGGCGTGCGCCTCGTTGTGAAAAGTCTTCGATGGCACTCAGGCGATCGAGCGTATCGGACTGCGATCGCAGCTTCGCGTGCATCTGAGGACGTCCCCCACCGTCCACTCTGCGCAAGAATGGATCACGCTCCGACAACAGCGCCGCGAGCAGTGCGACGCGTTCGGATACGCCCCGCGCTTGCCCTTCAAGCAATAGGCGACCAATGCGCGGATGTGTCGGAAACCGCGCAATCAATTCTCCGAGCGGCGTGACTCCCTCGTCGGTGATCGCGTCGAGTCGTTTGAGCAACTCGATCGCTTGCTCGATGGCCGCTGCGCGCGGAGGTTCGAACCACGGAAACGCCGCGATGTCGCGTTCACCCCAACACCACAACTGCAACACCGTGCTCGCCAAATCGACGCGCCGGACTTCGGGTTCTTCAAAGTCGGGACGCAGCACCTGCGAGCGTTCGTCCCACAACCGCCAGCACACGCCGGGAGCCGTACGACCGGCTCGCCCCGCGCGCTGATCCGCCGAAGCTTTCGAGCACTTCTTCAACTCCAATCGATCAAGCCCGACCGTGGCATCGAAGCTCGGCACACGCGCCAATCCCGAATCGATCACGGCCGTGATGCCGTCCACAGTGATCGAAGTCTCGGCAACGTTCGTCGCAAGTACGATCTTGCGCCGCGCGCACGGTGCGAGCACGGCGTCTTGCAGCTCGGCAGGCAAGTCTCCGTAAAGGGGCATGATCGCGACGTCCTTCAATCGCCCCGCCAGGTCTTGCTCGACACGTCGAATTTCGCCAACTCCAGGCAAGAAGACGAGCAGGTCGCCGCTCGTGCGATCCAGCAGTTGCTCTGTCGCGTCGGCGGCTTGCTGCGCGATCGGACGTTGATCCGGGAATTTTAAGTACCGGACCTCGACCGGAAATGTGCGGCCTTCACTCTCGACAATCGGACAGCCTCCGAGAAACTGCGCGATCGGCTGAGCGGCCAAAGTCGCTGACATGACCACAATCTTCAGATCGGGACGCACCGTCTGCTGAATGCGCCAGATCATGCCGAGCGCGACGTCGCTCGACAAACTTCGTTCGTGAAACTCGTCAAAGACAATGATCCCTAATCGCTCCAAGAACGGATCGTCGAACAGCATCCGCAACAGCACGCCTTCGGTGACGACGCGAATGCGCGTGCGTGCCGTGATCTGCTCATCAAACCGCACCTGATAGCCAATGTCTTCGCCGAGCTTGGTGCCGCGCTCCAACGACATCCGCCGAGCCGCCGCGCGCGCCGCCACACGTCGCGGTTGCAGCATCAAAATTTGTCGGCCGCTGGCGAGTCCCGCATCCAGCAACGCCGTCGGCACGCGCGTAGTCTTGCCCGCACCGGCAGGAGCTTTGAGAACCACTGAGTTCGAAGTGGACAGCGCCGCGAGCAACTCGGGCAACACAGAATCAATCGGCAAAGAGAGTGCAGGCATGCGTTCGTTCGGGCAGAAGGACAACATCGGAAACAAGGGAGCGAGACTATAAGCGAATGCGAGCGAGATGCTTTCGCGGGCATGCTGTGATTGGCTTCAAGAAGTCGGCCTGCTCGTGAAATGAGACGCTTCTCTGTTAATCATTCCGGCGGACTGGGCAGCGTACCTGCCGTTACGGTGTCCAAGACTTCCTCGTATTTTGTTGATTCAATATCCATGACTCAGATTCCTCGTCGCCTGGCCTTTGTCATCACGGAACTAGATGACGGAGGAGCCGAGCGAGCTTTCGTACGCATCGCGACGGGGCTAAATCCAAGCCACTGGCAAGTGGCGGTTTACTGCTTGGGACCGCGCGGACCATTGGCGGAACCGCTCGAACGCGCAGGGATCGAAGTGACTTGTCTCGGACTTGTTCAAGGACCGAGCAGTGCTCTGCAAAAATTCTGGCATGCCTGGAGCGCAGTGCGACAACTGACGAACGCGTTCTGCGAACGACCGCCGGTGCTGGTGCAGACATTCTTGTTTCATGCCAACTTAATCGGGCGACTGGCCGCCAGTGCCGCGAAGATTCCCATCGTCCTGTCCGGCGTTCGAGTCGCCGAGCGGCGCAGTCGCTGGCGACTGACATTCGATCGCGCGACTCAAGGTTCAGTCACGAAGCATGTCTGTGTGAGTGAAGCCGTCGCCAAGTTCTCCAAAGAACAATCGGGGCTCGATCCTCAGAAGATCGTTGTAATCCCCAACGGCGTTGACGTTGCCAAGTTTCAAACGGCCACCCCCGTTGACTGGCAGCGGCTCGGTCTGCCCAGCGGAGCGCAAGTCATTCTTTCGGTCGGACGATTAGAGGACCAAAAAGATCCGCGCTCGCTGCTGTCTGCCTTCAGCCAGATCGCCGCCGAGTTCCCCGCCGCGCAACTGGTTTTCGTAGGCGAGGGCCATTTGAAGGGCGAACTCCGAGGCGAAGCCGATCAGAAGCAACTCGGCGCTCGCATCCATTGCATCGGTCGACGCAGCGACGTCCCAGAATTGCTGAAAGGGAGTTCGATCTTCGTCTTGTCATCCCAATGGGAAGGCATGCCCAATGTGGTGCTCGAAGCTGCCGCGGCTGCGGTGCCGATTGTGACCACCACGGTCGAGGGAGTGGCGGAACTGATTCCCTCGAATGACTACGGAGTGCTCGTGACACCAGGCTCGACGTCAGAACTTGCAGCGGCCATGCGTCGGACGTTGGCTGATCCTCAAGCCGCTCAGCAGCGAGCACTTCGGCTACAACAACATATTGCGAGCTTCAGTTGGGAATCGGTCGTGATGAAGTACGAGGAGCTTTATCGGGAATGCTGTGGAAGCAAACTGCCGGCCACTGAGCCTTCCGAGAGCTAAGACGAGAAATCGCTCTCAGCCCAGCGGCGTTGATTGAAGTTCGCATTCACGAACGTGCCAACCACCGGCACGATCGAGGCCACGACACAAGCCCAAATGAGGAGCCATTCATCAGGCTCTTTTCCAATGATGCTCGCGAAGCCATAGAGAATCACGAACGCCAGCAAGAAAATCAGCCACTTCAAGTAGACCTCGTTCGACATCGGGTTGGGCTGGTTCGGTGCGACCTGCCAACCGCGCGGCAACGGCTTGACCCCAAAGGCTTCCTCCAGTTCTTCGTGCGGCAAATAAGTGCCGAGCGAAATCGTTGTCTCGCCCGCTTTAACCTTGGACCGACGGCCTTGTTTGTCTGGTTCCACCGAGCCCGACGACGTGCGTTCAAACGACATCACGAATGGCGGACAAATGAGATCGCGGCAGAGCACGGCCTCGCCAACTTCGACCTTCCAATAGAACTCGCCCAGCACATATTCGACTCGGGCCATCGCCTCTTGAAAGATCTTGAAGGTCTTCCCGTCGTACCGCACCGTCGTGCGATCATCCTTCACCTGTGACGGCGAGAGTGGTTCGACGAAGCTCCAATGCGAGTCGCTATTCACGAGCCAACGGAAGCCGGTCTTAGGCTCATACAGCAGGTACTCGGTCCAGAAATACTTCGTGCCGTCGTAAGTCACCGAACGCTGCATGAAGCCGATGACGGTGAACTCAATCCCGCGCAATGTGCCTTTGGTACCGAGTTTGATTATGGGCTTTGTCGTCGGCAGAAGTGTCGAGAGAAACTGCAAGTTGCCTTGTGTGCAATCAAGCATCGACGAGCAAAATTGGCAGACAACACGTTGAGCTTGGTCGGGAGCTTTTAGTTCGAGCATGCCGGCGCAATGTGGGCAGCTCACTTTCAGAGCCGCAACTTTTTTAGACTCCGTCGCGCCGGGCTTAGTGTCCTTGATACCGAGTTCGTCGAAGCTCACTTCCCAGCCGACGAAAACGTGTGGTTTGCCCGCCGAGTAATCAATCGTCGCGAAACGTTCGTCCTCGCCGTAAAGGTCCGCAAAAGGATGCGTCGCGTTCGGAACAACATCAACCGGCATTTCACCTTGAGCACCTGCCGTTTGAGCTTCGCCGACCTCAGCGATCGTGTATCGCTGGTCGCCCAATTGCAGCACTTGCCCATCACGGATGTCTTCTGCGGAGGGTAGTTGGTCGCTGGGAATCTGTGCTTCGAAAGTGATGTAAAAGCGGCCTTGAGCTTCCGCGAGCCAACCCCATTTGCCGTTCGGGAAGGCGCAATACCATTCATCCCAAACACCGCCCGCCGAGTGCTGAAACTGAGTGCGACCGATGACATAGAACGGCTTCGTCCGAAAACGGCCGCGCAGCCCCAGCTTCAACGGCGACTGCGTCTCTACGATGTCCGCGACACGCCCGTGATCTTCGAGTTTCTTGTCGCCGCGCGCCACAACCGTCTGGCAGGACGGACAAACTGCGACGAGCGAAGTCCGACACAAGAACTCAACCGGTGCCGCGCACGCGGGACAATTTGCTTGTCGTGCCATGAGTCGAGTCCTTGAAGAAGCTGTGGGCGTCTACGCAATCGACCGCGACTGCAAAGAACTAACGAGACACAGGTAGGACGGACACACTGCGTCCGCCCTACGACGTTGCTCATATCAGATCGTCATCGCAGTGAACCCGCCATCGACGACGGAATTCGTTCCCGTGATGAAACTGCCGGCTTTGGAAGCCGCGAGCAGCACGACCGCTCCCGCCAATTCATCAGGCGTCCCGAACGGACTTTGAGGATCGTCGCCTTGCTGACGCAGCGTGGGTGTATGGCGACGAATGTTGGCCACTCGATCAGGAGAAAGGATCTTGCGGTTCTGCTCTGCCGGGAAGAAACCAGGCGAGAGTGCGTTGACTCGGATTCCATACTGAGCAAACTCGCGGGCTAAGTTTTGCGTGAGATTGAGCACTGCGGCCTTCGTTACCGAATACGTGAAGACGCGCGACAGCGCGATGATGCCGCTAAGCGATGCGATGTTGATGATCGAGCCTTTCGTGCCGCGTTCGACCATATCCTTGCCAAAGATCTGACAGGCAATTTGAACGGCTCGCAGGTTCGTGTTGACGATGCGCTCGAACTCTTCGTCGCTGATGTCGAAGAAGGGCGTTGCCGAATTCACTCCCGCGCCGTTGACAAGCACGTCGCAATGTCGGTTGTTGGCATTGAGATGCGCAACAATGCCGGCGATGTCCTCGCGTCTGGTGCTGTCTGCGGCGACGAACTCCGCCGAGCCACCTGCCGCTTTGAGTCGATCGACGATCGTCGT
>Ga0172376_10002307_pt1 | contig 23482 bp, 5 predicted proteins | sample Lak35m_FD_121114 | JGI IMG/M metagenome (GOLD analysis project Ga0172376, IMG submission 121114) | Freshwater microbial communities from Kabuno Bay, South-Kivu, Congo - kab_092012_35m | ecosystem: Environmental > Aquatic > Freshwater > Lake | place: Democratic Republic of the Congo: South-Kivu... | reverse complement strand
GCCGCCAATCAACGTGTCATTGCCATCACCACCAAGCAGCGAGTCATTGCCGGTGTATCCTGAGAGCGCATCGTTCCCGCCGCCTCCGTTGAGCGTGTCATTGCCAGTACCGCCATTGAGTGTGTCGTTTCCGGCTCCTCCATCGAGCGAGTCATGGCCAGCGCGACCCTTGAGAACATCGTCACCATCGCTACCGATGACCAGATCGTCGCCGCTGCCACTGATTAGCGTGTCGTTTCCACTGCCTCCGCTGAGCGTCACCGCGCCTGTAAAGCCACTGGCGTCCAATGTGTTCGCTGACATCCCGCCTGTCAGCGTTGCACGTTCAATCGTACTCAGCACATCGTGATCGAAGCCCTCCAACCGTGCATCAGTCAGTGTGAAATCGCGATCGCCCGCCGCGCTGATGGAGTCCCTGCCTGTATCGCCATGGACGGTATCTCCGCCCAACCCAGAGTCGATCGAATCATCGCCGTCACCGCCATTGATGACATCCGCTCCCGAGCCACTGCGAATGGTGTCATTTCCGCTACCAGCCAAAATTGCCACTGGCCCCGTATAGGCGGTTGTATCAATCACGTTCGCCGCGGGGCCACCCAGGATTGTGATTCGTTCGAAAGCTCGCGTAGTGACCGCTACGAAATCATTCGTAAAACGATCGAAACCATCGCCGTTCGCACTGGTCTCGGTAAGCAAAAGATTCGCGCTTGCATTCAAGCGCAGCACGTCAACTCCCGCACCGCCATCAACCTGGTCATTCCCTGCTCCCGGTGTCAGCACGTCACGCCCTGCTTGACCAATCAAGATGTCGTTTCCTTCGCCGCCAAGCAGAGTGTCGTTGCCACCCCCGGCATAGATCTGGTCATCACCAGCATCACCTTGGATTGAATCGTGGCCATCACCACCGAAGAACAAATCATTGCCAGCACCACCCTTGAAAACATTTTGCCCTTCCGTGTCGACGAAGTAATCAGCGCCACTGCCTCCGAGAAGGGTGTCGTTCCCCGGCCCAGCCACCAACGCAACGGGGCCTCCAAACGATGAAGCATCAAGGCGATCGTCCCCGAGTCCTCCGGAGAGGACCGCTGTTTCGACTCCACGGAGGGCGTCAGTTCCTGCTCCCCATGCCATCGTTGGTGTCAGCACTAAGTTGCCATTTCCTTCCAGATGGATCGTGTCGAACCCGGCGCCACCATTGAGCAGGTCATTGCCTGCACCACCATTGAGAGTGTCGTTACCTAGACCACCGATGAGGGTGCCAGCACGGTCATCGCCGACGAGGTAGTCATTTCCAGCGCCGCCATCGAGCACGCCATCGGCAACGAGAGAGTCATCACCGTCCATCCCGCGCATGAAGACACTTTCGAATTCATCACCGACCTCACCCAAGATGTCGGAACCCTCGGAGCCGGTCAGTACCAAGGACTCAAAGTTCGAATAGATCGATGAATGCGAGCGGTCATCGTCGATGTAGAGATCGTTGATGATGAATTCGACACGGCCCGGACGTGGCAACGTGTAGTCGATTGAGTCGCTTCCTGCTCCACCATCGATGAGGTCATCGCCGTAGTGCGGTTCGCCTTGTCCCATGGGCACGAACAAGACGACATCGTCGCCATCGCCACCCGAAAGCACATCGTTGCCGAGCCCGCCAACCAGCGTGTCGTTGCGCTGCCCAGCATCGAGGGTGTCATTTCCGTGACCACCATCTAGCGAATCGCGTCCGAATTCACCCCACAGCTCATCGTTGCCATCGTCGCCATGCAATGAGTCGCCGCCGGAACCACCATTGAGCGTGTCGTTGTCCGCACCGCCCGAAAGGACATCGTCACCTACGGCGCCGAGGATAAAATCGTGGCCTGCGCCACCGGCGATGAGATCGTTGCCGTCGCGACCGTCGAGGATGTCGTTACCAATCCCTCCCTGCAGCGTGTCGTTCGCGTCGCTTCCCGTCAGGGTCGTTGGGAAGCTGCATTCGCTGGCATCGATCTGCCCTGAATTGAGCAGTTGCAGAGTTGCGCTTTCGATGCTCTCTAAGTTAGATCGGCCAAAGTTGGGATCGATCGGCAACAGGCCGAGGAGTTGGCTCTGTCCTGCCACGGTTCCGAGGTCGGCAAAGCTGATGTCGTTATTCAACATCGTTTGGAAGACCACTTGGAACTCAGGTTCTTCGAGGAAGTGCCCCAACTCTGGAATCTCACCACGGTGATGCCGCAATGCTTCTTCGGCTCCAGGGATCGTGCCGCCGCTCTTGAGTAAATCGCGGAGTTCACGTTCGGCCTGCTCGACTCCATCGGCGCCTAAGAGCTGCATCAGCGCAAGGCCGACAGCTTCTTCCGAATGCTCGCCGCTCGCGGCGCTCTCCATGGGGTCGACGATGATCTGGTAGCCCAGCACCACTTCGTCATCGTGCAGCCGTGCCAGATCGTTGACGACCTCGTTGAGGCGGTCATTTCCATGACCACCCAGCAAGGTATTCAGTCCAGTTTCGCCAGAGAGAAGGTCATCTCCGTCGCCGCCATCAAGGACGTCGTCGTCAGAACCACCGACGAGGTGGTCGTCGCCTCCATTGCCGACCAACGAATCATCTCCACTGTCTCCTTTGAGCACATCGCTGCCGTTCCCACCAATGAGGGTGTCGTTGCCTTGACCACCAAACACCGTCAAGAAGTCGAGAACCAAACCCGATAGGTCGAAGATCTGAGCGAAGTCGTCACCGCCACCCAACTGAATGTCGAGGTCCACGAATCCTGGATCTTCAAGAGCTTCGAATGAGATACGCACGGTGTGCTCATCGACGAGCTCACCGATGTTCGTCCTGAGCAGTCGTAACGAGTCTCGAATGACTAATCCTCGATCCTCATCAACCTGCACTGTCACAGAATTGGATAAGCCAAACCGCGTGATGTCATGCACGGTGAGTTGGCCGAAACTCGGATTCCAGGTGACTTCGACGGTAGGCACAGTCCTGACATCAGCGACCGCGAAATTCAGCGTGACGTCGACGCCTTGTGGAAAGACTTGAGCTACTTCGCCATTGAGTAACAAATCATTCTCGATTGGAACGATGACTACGCGATACTCGGATGCCGGTCCGAGATCCTCGAACGAGTAATGACCGTCCTCGTCCGTCAGACGCCATGGCTCGACGGCGAGTCCGTCGAATTGGCCATCACCGCTCGACGGATTGTTGAGCACACCGTCGCCATTGAGATCCAGAAACACTCCGCGCTGTGGTAGCCCAGCTTCGCCAACGTCTTGAGCGCCACTGTTGTTTGTGTCGTCGAAGACCGTGCCCATGATGCTGAAGCGGCGGAAGTTTCCAAAGTCCGCGACCTGTGTCACCGAGGCGGCCCGGACTGTGACGAGCTGACTGCGGTCCTGCTCGCGGAGTGTGATCAAGATCCGCGCGAAGTTGTTGGTCTCATCGAGTTCAACAAAGTGATTGGCCGGATCAACGACGGCTTCCAACCAGTATTGCCCTTCCGGCAACCCCGCAATGTTGACCTCTTGGCCCGGCGTGCCTGCTCCGTAGATATCGGCCCAACCGACCGAGATTTGTTGCTCGACGTCGCAACCAAATCCACTGCTGTCAGGAGCCGCATTGGGCAACGGGGGGTTCGTCTCGAACGGCGTGATGTCAATCAAACAAAAGCTGGTCTTCTCACCGCCACGTAACAGTTCGCCAATTTCGGGAATGCCGTCGTCATTGGCATCGGGTAGCACAGCCATCAGCCGGTACTCAGAGAACTCATTGAAGTGAATGTGGTTGTGCTCGGGATGGAACTCGAACAAACCCGCAAGCCGTTCAGTCGAACCGCCTTGATCGTCGTAGATCCGCTGCAACACATCCTGCGTGCCATCGCCGTTGTCCTCGCCGCCGACGATCCGCAGCGGTCCGTGACCCACATTCGGAGTCGCCTGACTGAAGCGAATGAAGTCGCCGTCCCGGAAGACATCACGCAGTCCAAGCGTGGGATCAATGATGAGATCCGGAAGCCACTGCGCAGCGTTCTGAGTTGTTCCGCGCGGCGGCTCTGTGACCTCGAATGTGCCCGCTTCGATGATCGGGTTATCGCCGACAAGCGGAACTCCGTTCGTTGGCGGAGCCGTGATTTCAAAACCATCTGGAACAACTTCGCGAATCAAATACTCGCCCGGTGGGACATCGTGGAATTCGTAGTGGCCCGGCACCAATTCGATGAAGTCATCAGACGTAACTTCTCGCGAGAATGTGACGGTCGTCGCGATGACCTCTGCGGTAATCGCATCGCGCAGCTCAACCGTCACTCCATCGAGCCCACGGTCGGAGAAGTCGCGAAAGCCATTGCCATTGCCGTCAGTAAATACAAAGCCCGCAATGGATCCTGGCAGTTGATGCAATCCGAATGGAGCCAGCGTTGACGGTTCGACCGCAGAAACATTGACGATTTGGACTTCAGAGCCTGTCGGCTGTGTGACTTCAAACCCCACACGCGGAACCACTCCGACCGAATACTCGCCGTCAGCTAAGTCGGCGAAGTGATAGTTGCCCTCGTCATCAGTTTGTTGATTGGGCTCGGTGCCCTCTGTCGTCGTCGTCAACGCCGACAACGACCAACTCAGCAACCTGCCCGAATCACCTCCGACTTCGTCAGCGATTTCCAACGTCCACGGTCCATCAATGCTGAGCCCATCAAAGGCCGATAGCGGTGTATCCGGGCGAAACGAGCCCACATTCCCACCACCACTGATATCGCCAACCGACTCGTCATCGAAGCTGACGTTGAGGTCGTCAGTGCCACCGCTGCGGTGGTCAAACAAGATCACTCGTTGATTTGCTTCCTCATGGAGCAACGAAATTCGCAAGTCGCCGATAAAGGTATGTTCGAGCTCGATCGAGACATCTAAGTCAATGATGTTTCCGCCGACGTTGCCGAGTTCGAGGCCTCGAAGCACCAGTAGCTGCGACGTGATCGATGTCTCGTCAGGAATCAGTTTCGGCAAGGCATCGACAACAAAGTCGTTGCCGTAGAACTCGCGCCCGGCATCGAACTGCCCATTTTGATTCACGTCGAGATAAACCGTGACGCCACCGAGTCCGACTTCGTCGTTTCCCCGAACACTATCGCCGTCGAGGTCATGAAAGACGGTGCCAGAAATCGAACCACTCCCGCTCAGCAGCGTGCGTGCTTCGAACTGTTCCAACTTCTGACGACGAGTCAACCGGCGTACGGCAGGACGATTCAAACTCTTAATCCACTGACGCCACGAGTTGTGAAACATGGGACTCGATTCTTGGTGAGCGGCGAGCGAAGCTGAACACGAATGCCGTTGATGAGACTCAGGCAATTTCAAATCAGCAAGCTAAGGCAGTGCAGCAAATATGGGCAACCAGCGACAGCATGAGCATCAAAAGTCAGCTTCCTGTCGACAACGCATCACGACAACCGCGTCGTTTCTGGCCTTGGTTTGATCTTGGAGACAGGGCTTGAGGCTGATTGCGGCGGTATAGAGTGCTTTGACGAATCTCCGGTCCCCTGCGATGTTCCCTGCCCCGTCGACCGTAACTTTTGAGGAACCTTCATGGGACGTTTCGCAACCGCTGCTCGTGCGTTTTTCCGCTCACTGCTTGATGCGGCTACTGCTGATCAGGTCGAGCGAGCCTTGAACGGCAATCTCGCGCCGGCACTTCCCGAACCAAGCCCCGCCGCTACTCCAACTCCCGTCTCGCTGTCGCCGACCAAGCCGGCGCGCAGCGAAGCGTTGACGTTGTTATCGACGTTGCAGCGCGAAGCGCGGTTTGTGGACTTCTTTCAAGAAACACTCGACAGCTACAGCGACGCGCAGATCGGTGCCGCAGTGCGAGACGTGCATCGCGACACGGCGGCCGTGCTGCAACGGCTTTTCGCGCTGCATCCAGTGAGCGATGCCAGTGAGGGCTCCCAAGTCCCAGTGCCCAATGGCGCTGATGTCGGCAAGTTCCGTCTCACCGGCAACGTGACCGACCAACCAATAGGAAAAGGCATCCTCAGGCACGCAGGCTGGGAAGCCACTCGCTGTGATCTTCCCATTTGGAGTGGCCAAGAATCAGCCGCTCGAATCATCGCAGCCGCTGAAATTGAAGTAATGTAATTGCACAGATTCCCGAGTAGTCACATGAAACGCCCGACCGTTTGAATTCTTTAATCTGCTGCTCAACAGCCTGTTCGCCGCTGCTAGGATCACGATGACTCGACAGCAAGTCCTCGAATTGATTGGCCAACAGGGAACGCTTCTCGAGCTCGAATGCATCGGCGTCAAGTACACGTTTGATTTCAACTGCACTCCAAAGACGTTCGACAACAGACTCGTATTCGAACTGGGGCGAAACGATGTCGATATTCCGATTGTCATCGATCCACAGGATGGCCACGTCCATTTTCATTATCACAACGGTCTGTCGTTCATAAACTCGTCGTTCTCACAAATGCTTCACGCGTTTGCTCTCGTCAACGAATGGGATATGCCCGACGATCTGCCCGATGCTGAACGCGCTTCATTATTCGAAACACGGATGCTTGAAATTGACAGGAACTGTTTCCGCGATCCGGAGGCGTGCTGGTCCACGATGCGAGAGGAGATAGAATACGGCGTCATCTGAATGCCGTCGCGAAACGACAAGCGCGGCGAACAAACCGTTGCACACGGAGCCGCGGGTCGCGCGGTCTTTGAAATCAATGTCGTTTGCCGCGGCTCGGTGAACGGCGTCGTTAGGCACTACGAATGACGACGGGCGCGACCACCAAGAACGTGCTCCTGGTTCTCTGCGAAGGTGTTGAGATTTCAGAAGCGGCGGCGTTCGTTGATGTTTTGGGTTGGTCGACAACGTACGGCGCGGTGCCTGTCGCCGTGACGACTGCATCCACGAGTGGATCCGAAGTGGTATGCACTTTTGGATTGCGTGTGCGAGTCAATCGACATTGCGCTGATATCAACGCCGCTGATTTCGATGGCCTGGCTATACCTGGCGGTTTTGAGTCGTTCAATTACTACGCTGACGCATACTCACCCGTAGTGCAGAATCTGATCTGGCAGTTCGTGGCTCTCGGTAAGCCAGTGGCTGCGGTTTGTGTTGGTGCCTTGCCGCTTGCGAAGTCGGGTTGTTTGGTGGGTCGGAGAGTGACCACTTACCATCTAATGGATGGATTACGCAGGAAGCAGTTGGCGGACCTTGGTGCCATTGTCGTTGATGAAATGGTCGTTGAAGATGGTCCCTTCATTACATCGACGTCGCCAGCGACTGCTATGGAGGTGGCCTTCCGCCTCTTGACGCGAGTCAGTGGCACTGAAAACGCGGCGACGATTCGTACCCTCATGGGATTTGGCGGAGTGCCAAGTGCCTAACAAGGCAGTCAATCAGAACGGCGGTAATCACGCTTTTTGCATTCCAAGCCGGTGGTCGCCGCACGGTTAGCTTCGATGTTTACCGGGCACCCATAACACGCTGGTTCGACCGCAATCATTTGCATACTGAGCCAACACAAACAACAGGTCGGATAGCCGATTGAGGTATTTAGCAACCTCGGGATTGATCTCCTCGGAATTCATTAATTCCCACACAGAGATCTCCACGCGACGGCAAGTCGTCCGTGCGAGGTGCAGCCAAGCCGAACCGACCGAGCCACCGGGAAGTACAAAACTGGTCAGTGGCTGTAGGGACTCGTTGATTTGATCGATCCATCGTTCGAGCTTCAGTACTTGCTCGGGCGTCGCGCGAAGCGCGCTTTCGGCCGGCGAGCCGTCTTCGGGCACACACAGATCTGCTCCGAGGTCAAACAAGTCGTTTTGAATCTGTTTGAGCCATTCATCGACTGGTTCCGGTAATGCGACGGTTCGCGCCAGTCCAATGACCGAATTCAGCTCGTCAGTCCCGCCGAACGCGATAATCCGCGTATGTGTTTTGGAAACACGGCTCCCATTGCCAAGCAATGTCTCTCCCTGATCTCCACCACGAGTATAGATGCGATTAAGAAATACCACTGGTCATCCTTTGCCATCAAGACGGTGATCGGCCCCATTTCCAACCAGCAACTGCCAACTGAACTACCAATGAGTTTAGTGGTCCTGGAAAACAAAATCCCCGCTGCCAAGCTGACAGCGGGGATTCTTGATTCATAGGTGCTTTTGCATGCTGAACTGAACTAGAAAACTAGTTGATCAAGGATCAACTGTGGTACGACGAACGCGTTATCGATCTCCGTCAGTTCAGCGACGACATCACCCACACTAGGAACACTTCCACCCCCGTTACCGCCAGTCAGAGTATCAATCCCACCGTTACCTTCGATTGTGTCACTGCCGTCACCACCGATCACCACATCAGGATCCTGAGTGCCCTTGAGCACGTCATTGCCTGAGTTGCCGAAGACGTAGTCACGACCGGCCCCGCCGGTAACAAGATCATTCCCAGTACCACCGCTAACAATATCATTCCCAGTGTTGCCGACGACGATGTCATTTCCATCGTCGCCTCGCAGGTGGTCGTCTCCTGCTCCACCGTCGACAGAGTCATTCTCGGTGCCACCACTGATCTTGTCGGACCCATCTCCACCAGTGATGGTGTCAGCACCCGCATCGCCAAAGATCCGATCGTCACCGGCGTCTCCGCGAATCACGTCGGCAGCACCATTGCCGCGGATCGTGTCGTTACCAAGACCACCACTCATCGTGTCAGGCTGGCTTCCACCGTACAGCAAGTCGTTGCCAGCATCGCCGTCGATCGAATCGTTTCCAGCACCACCATTCAAGAAATCATTGCCATCGTTACCTCGGAGGAAGTCGTTACCTAATCCTGACTGAATCGAATCGTCTCCAAGCCCACCTTGGACCGCGACAATCAGCGTCGCCAAGTTACTCGTCGAAGCATTGAAGTTGTCGTTGCCGTCTCCCAAATCGACTTCGAAGCGAATTCGTTCAGTGGTCGCCGATGATAGATTATTGACAGTGATACTATCGTTCCCGCCCATTGTGTTGAGGCGGATGATCTCATTGCGACGCATACGAATCGAATACGGTGTCTGATTCGTACGGCTGAGGGTTACAAATTGGTTTGAACCGATCGTAATTGCGGAGAATGTATAAATTTCATCCAGATCGGTGCCATCAGCTAGTTGCACGACGTCTGCAACAGCAAACTCGTTATTGAGGCCTTGACCGTCGATCACGTCATTGCCGACTCCGCCAACCATCGTATCGGCACCCGACCCGCCATAGACGAAATCGTCACCAACTCCACCATCTTCGAAGTCATTGCCTTCCATGCCGGACAGCACGTCGCTGCCCGCGTCACCATACAATGAATCGTCACCTGAATCGCCATTGACGGTATCACTATTGACACCACCGTGCAGCAAGTCATTGCCTTCGCCACCTTCGATGGAATCGTTACCCGATCCACCGTCGATCTCATCATTCCCGCCATCACCGAAGACATAGTCATCGCCCGTCTCGCCGTAGAGGAAGTCGCGATCGGCACCACCTCGGATGACATCTGCCCCATCTTGACCGGTTATGATATCCGTTCCCGCACCGCCCAAGATGGAATCATTACCCGTGCTACCAATAAGCGTGTCATTTCCACCGTTACCGAGAATCGTTACAGACCCCACCGAGTAGCGACTCGCGTCGATGAAGTTACCGTCCTCGCTACCTGTTAACTGGAATTCTTCCACGTTGGAGAATGTCGTCGAGACTGTTCCGACCATCACACTGGTGTTGGTTAACACGATAGGCTCGTCAGCCAGTGCTACTGCATCAAATCGATCGGTGCCATTCTGACCATCGAGAACATCAATTCCACCACTTGTTTGTAAAGTATCATTGCCATCGCCACCCAACACCGAATCATCGCCAGCATCGCCATTGAGCAGATCGTTACCCAAGCCGCCGAGCAATGTGTCATTCGCATTCCCACCGGCGAGAGTGTCATTGCCATCGCCACCTTCGAGGGAATCTGCACCGGTCCCTCCATCAAGGCTGTCGTCGCCAGTCCCTCCTAAGATGGTGTCATTATCGCCCTCACCAAAGAGACGATCGTCGCCCGCCTCACCATCGATACGGTCATTGCCGAGTCCGCCCAGTACTGTGTCAGTGCCATCGCCACCGAGGATTGAGTCAACTCCATCACCGCCGAGCAGACTGTCGTTGCCACCACCACCGCCGATTGTGTCATTGCCAGTACCACCAACAATAGTGTCACTTGCCAGATCATCGACCGTGACACCGCCATGGCCAAACAACGAGTCCCCGGCGCCACCCCCGTCAATGGAATCAGCGCCTGCGTCACCGTTGATCGTGTCGACCCCGCTACCACTTAGTAGCGTATCTCCGCCCGCTCCACCTTCGATGGTGAGCGGCAAGCTCACAGCCGAGGCGTCGACACTGTCATTCCCTGCATTGCCACGAATAGTTACTGACGAGGTCAAAACCGGATCGAACGAGCCGATCACCAAGTCATCGTTACCATCACCGAGATTCACGGTCAGCGAAATGGTTGGCGATGCGAAGCTAATGCTTTCAAAGGTTGTTGGCGTGTCGGTGCTAGCAAATAAGTTGTTGCCTGTGATTGCAGTGTCATCAATCAGCACCGCGTTGTGATCAACGCCGTCTTGCAAGGTGATGGTCCGATTTGCTGCTGTGAGTAGGTCCGTAATCGGCTCAAGTTCCGAATAGGTAATCGTACTTCCGTCGATATTAATCGAACCGCTCTCGCCACCTGTCGCAGTATAGATAATTGTCGTGGCAGCAAAAATATTAGCGCTATCTTGAAGCACCAGCACGTCACCGCCGACCTCACCAGAGCCGTCGACATTTAAACCACCTGTCGGAATGGGATCACCATTCACGTAATCGACGGTGAATACATCATCCTGATTGGTTCCGGTCACGAGTAGTAGATCTGCCAAGTTGCCAGTATTAACTTGAATACCATTCTGTAGTACCTCGATCATGCCTCCGCCGCTGACTTGACGGATCACCCACTGCTGAGGAGCTGGATCATCATTCTGAATCAATCCAATACCAGGCGTTGCATCAACTGTCGCTCCGGGGAACGACAAGCTGCTGCGAGTCGGCTCACTCAATGCGATGGTAAATCGCTCATCTTCAGCAGTAAGCGGAGTTGCCGGATTCGGATCTTCGTACCGAGTATCACCCGTTACCGAAACCGCCAAGTTCTTGGAAGTTTCCCCAGGAGCAAACGTCAGAACTTGATTGACCGCAGTGAAATCGCTTCCACCGATCGCAGTTTCATTGACCGAACGAGCTCGGATTGATACCGGCACTCCCACCGGCTGAGCCAACGAGATTGTGAAGTTGAGAGTTGATGTCCCTGAATTGCCTTCCACGACCGTTTGACTGTCGCTGATGGCAATTGAGACTTCGTCATTCTGGATTGTTCCCGTCCCCGTCGTGTTGCGGAACGGTATCGTAGAACTATCGCTAGCAATTGCGTTTGATAAGTTCATCACGAATGACTCGAATGCTTCTAGATCAATATCACCATTGACTGAAACCGAAATGGTCTTGGTCTGCTCTTGTGCAGAGAAAGTCACAGAGCCGGTCGTTGCAACATAGTCCAGACCGGCCGTTGTCGCTGTACCATCCGCAGTCGCGTAATCAATAGACACCGCGAAGTTTACCGGCTTGTCCAGCGTCACTGTGAATACAGCTTCAACCGTGCCGCTGTCACTTTCCAGGACCGTCACATTGCTAATTGCTGCGTAGGCATCCTCGTTGACGATGGTGCCGATTGCTTCCGCATCAACGATAGTTGCATTGGTGGGATTGCTCAGACGCACCTTAAAAGATTCGTCATTCTCTGAGGTAATATCACCGTTGACCTCAACAACGATGACCTTCGCTAGCTCACCCGGTTCGAATCGCAGAGTTCCGGCCGACCGCAAGAAGTCACTGCTTTCCTTCGCACTATCTTGCTCAGTCTCGTAATTGACGGTAATTGCCTCTGCAGCTGCCTGACTTAGTAACACAACGAAGCTGACGAAGGTTTGCCCACTGTCGCCTTCGATAATATCTGGGATATCTGCAATGCTTAGAGTGTTATTCTGAACTTCGAAGGCACCGACGTCGGCCGTGTTGTCGACTGGTCGCACTCCCAGGCGTTGATCGTTTGGCTCACCTCCAGAATTGTCGCCACTGTCGATCGCGGGACTTCCCGGCAGTAAAGCATGTGTCAGTGTACTACTACCATTATCTGCCAAAGGCGCGAGCACAGCATCGAACGGGCTGGCCGTCGTTCCGACCTGATCATTATTGAGTAAGTTCTGTAAACCTGAAGCGCTGCCAACATCGCCAATAAAGTTTGCACCCAGTGAGACGAACGTACCTTGCACGTCCGCATTTCCCTTGCGGCCAATATTATTAGAGATAATGGTATTGCGAATAGTCGCAACACCGCCGGCGGCATTGGTGAAGCCACCGCCCACGCCGTCCGTCGAATTCAATGCGACGGTCACATTTGTCGCGAGGACGCTACCGGTCGCGGTACTGGTCTCATGAGACGTGTTGTAGATACCAGCTCCAGATGCGCCAGCGACATTCCCGCTAATGGTTACGTTCGTAGCTACAATTTCGTCTGTGTTGTAAACACCACCACCCCGGACGCTGCTACGGTTGGAAGAAATCGTCGAGCGGTCGATACGAATCGTTGCGGTGCGACTGCCGTTCTCGCCGTCGTTATAGATACCTCCACCAGTTCCAAGTGACTGATTTCCATCGACGGTGGAATCTCCGATCACTAGCGTCTGCCGATTAAAGATACCGCCGCCTTGCGCGTTCGAGAGGTTACGAGTGACATCGGAACTGTTAATAGTGAGTGGTGCATCATTAAAGATACCTCCGCCTTTTAGACGCGACTCGTTGCCACTAATTATTGAATTCAATACCGATGCCGAACCAGTGAATGTTACGGCTGAGCCGACTACGTACGCAGCAGGGACAGTTCCTCCAACACCTCGTGTTACGGTGAAGGTTGTTGTCGCAGTCCCAACAGCGATGTTGGTCACTTGCAGACGCTCATTACCAATTTGTACTTCAAACGGAGCTTGAACTGGTATTAGATTCGAGGTCGGCACAGTAATCAGTGTGCTAGCAGCAGTAACTGCCGCTGTTAAGTTGACTTGGATCAAGTCATTGTAAAGACCGCCGCCAAAGTCAGCCTCATTTCCATCAACGATAACGTTCTCTAGGCTCAGCGTGCCTTGGTTTAATGCACCACCACCGAGCAAAGCGCGTCCGCCAGTAACTGTCAGGTTTTTTAGATTTAGAGTCGCCCCTGGCTTCACATGGAAGACTCGGTCGAGATCTGCTGCGTCGATATATGTTTGAGTTGCCCCGGCACCGATAATCGTCACGCTGTCGGAGGTCACATCGAGGTCGCCTGCCGCAGCACCATCCTCATCTTGACCAGCGATTGTCAGGCGGAATGTTCCCGGTATCAACAAAATCGTATCATCACCATCAAGTGCGTTTGCTTCCATGATGGCTGCACGCAGGCTGCTATTACCGTCCTCGTCGGCGCTACTTAGGTCTCCTGGTCTCACATCGCGAGTATCAAGAAACGTATTGACGACGAAACCTGACTCAAACGACCCGATGTCTACCGTAGCGACTCCATTACCGTCACCATCGAAGATGCGGGCAAAGCCTCGTTGATCAGTGCCAGCTACGCCCACGTTGCTACCTCGGTCGCGAGCCGGGCTGCCAAACAGTAAGGCATGGGTCAGCGTCTGGCCACCATTGGCTTGCAGAGGTCCGAGCAGCGGATCTATTGGGCTCGCATCGCTGCCCACGACATTGCCGGCGCTGCCGTTGATAAACGTTGTCACGCTGCCGCGGGTACCAATAAGATTGTTACCTTGATTGGAGAAACCGGACCCACTGATGTCGCGCTGATTAGAGCTAGCCGTATTCCCCGCAACGATCGTGTTTTTAAGACTAAACGAGCCGAGTACTGATTCATTGCGAATACCACCGCCGCTCCCCGTTGCTCCCGCTGCATTACCAAAAATCGTTGTATTTACAACCGTGACGGTGCCACCATTGTTGTGGAATCCACCACCATTGAGTCGTGCCAGATTCGACGAGATTGTGCTATTTTGCAGGGACACCGCCTTTGTACTGGCGATGCCACCGCCAAGTTCTGCCGCGTTGTCGGCAATGGTCGAACTGACAATCGTTACCGCCCCGGTCGACACTTGATGGATACCGCCGCCAGATGTTCCCCGCCCAAGCAACGTCGGCGCACCTGCACGGTTATCTGTGATGCTGACATCCGTTAGCGATAGTGTGCCGGCGTCATGATTGGAGATACCACCACCGTCTCCCTCTTTGTTGTCGTTGGCGTCTGACGCATTCGCGGTCAGAACTGTTCGAGTTAGTGAGACACTTCCGTTGCCTCCGTTCGAAATCGCGCCTCCGTGCAGATCAGCGGTGTTATTAGTGAAAGTCGTATTAACAACCGTCAAAGAGCGCGTGTTTCGTATGGCACCGCCACTTCCTCCAGCGCGGCTGTCGAGGATATCTGTATCCGTAATATTTAAGGTGCCGTCGCTATTGATTGCACCCCCGTCTCCATCGGCGCCATTTCCGGATAAAGTCGTGTTATCAATCACTACTGTTGCCGCAGATGTTGCGAATACCGCACCGCCGTCAACTGTTGCAACGTTGGCTGTTAGAGCGGAATCATCAATTGTCACTCGACCATCTTGATCATAGATCGCTCCACCTCGGCTGGCCTTGTTAGAAGCCAAAGTGCTATTTGTGATTCCAACAGTCGCCGCCAACTCGCTCAAGATCGCTCCACCGTCCTCGGTAGCGACATTACTCGTGAGCGTGCTGTCAGCAATCGTTAAATTGCCAAGGTCATTATTGTAGAATCCACCGCCGTGCCGCCCTGCAGTGTTAGCATGGATCAGAGAACCTGAAATAACTAGGTCGCCTGCTCGATCATTATAAATTGCGCCGCCATCAACAGTCGCTTGATTCCCAACCATCGCACCTTGAGTCACCGTCACCGTGCCTTGCTCATCATTAAATACGGCACCGCCGAAGCCCGCAGCATTACTGCTCAGGTCAGATGAATTAATCGTCACGACACCGTTGTTGAAAATTCCACCACCACGTCCATCTGGTGTCGTGTTTACCGCGATATCGACACTTTGAATTGTCAGCGCTCCGCCGTCATTTCGAATGCCAGCGCCGTCTCTGAGACCGACGAGCTTACCACCGCTTACTCGTAAATCAGTGAGCGTCAGCGATTGGCCGGGATGGATATCAAAAACACGGTCAATGTCAGCTGCATTGATTTCAGAGGTCGGCTCGCTTGAACTTGAGGTTGCATCACCGGCACCAATGATAATTAGGCTGTCGTTCCCAGTGCTAATAATATCGAGGTCGCCAAAAGTGGCTGCATCCTCAGGAGTGACGCCGAACGCTTGGGCCGGACCTGGAGGAAACTTTGACAAATCGTCGCCAATAATAAATTGCGTCGACACAACGCCAGCCGCAGTCATTGGGTTCGCGGGATTGGCGATATCTGTTACAGCTGTAGTTGAGGCTGCTGTTGGATTGAAGGTTAAGACGTACTCACCATCCTCGACTGTCTTTGTAGTAAGGTCGATTGTGAATGTCCTTGGATTGATTTCCGTAACAACCAGGTCTGAAAGGTCGATAGATCGCGGCGGTTGGACGCCGTTGGTTGTAGACCCGTCGATGTCAACGGTCAGGTCGAAATGCGTCTCGGCATTGTTGAGGTCGATGCCCGTGATATCTTCGTCGAAGCTAATCGTGACGACACCAACCGAATCAATTCTTGGAGTCGGTGTTACTGGTGTCCAATTTGCAATTGGCGCAAAGGTGTCAACAACTACGTCCCAATTAGTTGCCAAAGCGCCGGATGCATAAGCTACATTTGCTAAGTCAAGGACTTGCGCATTTTGATTTGTATCAAATGTGAGGACATAGGCGCCAATCTGATCAAGATCTTGAACTGCACGTAGATCTAAAACATAAGAGGATGATGTACGAGTGATAATCGCCGCCGAAGACAGCGATACATTGACCGAGGGATCCACTCCGTCGTCGTATGTCAATGTGAAATTGTCGGTGCTTAGCCCGGCGATAGCTTCACTAAAGTTGATTGATACTTCGTCAGGACTCGCTGTGCGAGTCGTGGGCGTAACAGGGAGAAGAGATGCAGTTGGAGCGAATACGTCAGTGCCCCGTACAAACTGAACGCGAGCACCAAATCCCGTACCGATATCAGCTCCTAGCTGATTTCCTTCGAAATCTGCGATTGTTACCGCCGCCGTTGGGTTCGAATCGAATGTCAGTAACCGCAGTTCATAAGCGCCGTCTGCTGCTAGTAGCGATCGCAAGTTGCCGATCGTAAAGAGTGTAATATCAGCATTATCCTGAGAAATCGTAGCGGCCGTCGTGCTCAAGGTAGTTGTCGTGACAGCTCCTGTTGGGCTGGTATGCACAAGCTGAATAACCTGCAGTAGGCTGGCAGCATTTGGAATGCGAATCGGCTCCGAGAACTGCAGCGACACTTGATCGACAGGATCAAGATTTGAAGCTTGATCGGCCAGAGGACTTGTGATGGAGCTAAAGCCCGCCGTGGGCGCGATGGTATCGAGCTGAGTTTGTGTAAGCGTATAAGTAGCCGCTTGCAACTTAATTGCATTTGGCCCAGGAAGTGCGTTTGCTTCCATGATGGCCGCTCGTAAAGTCGCTTGACCTAGGCTATCAGCAACAATGCCATCGCCCGGTGTAGCATCTGCAGTATCGTGGGTCGCTGTCACAAAGAAGCCACCGAACTCGAACGCACCGATATCGACAGAGCCAAGAACGCGAGTGATGCCGCGCTGATCCACAGCGTCCGTCACAGTCAGCGACGGACGATTTGTTGTATCACCTTGATTGATCGCAGGACTTCCCACTAATAGGGCGTGAGTCAACGTCGGACCGCCGTTTGTAGTCAACGTGCCTATCTGTGGATTTACCGGTATTGCCGCTGTTCCAACAAGAGGCCCTGCGGGGAACGCCGTCGCAGCATTCGAGTTATTCCCAATCAAGTTTGTACTGACTCCCGTTGCAGTCAGAATCGACGTCATATTGACATTGGTACCGAAGGCATCTGGCCCCTGTGACACCGCAGTGTTTCCTGCGATTAATGTATTTTGTATTAACGCCCGACCAGTCGTGGCATAGAAGCCGCCGCCGCGCGAGGCCGACGAGTTTTGCGTAATTGTGCTATTGAGAACGTTGAAATTGCTACGCAGTGAAACAACAGCCCCCACGGCGTGTGCAGCGGCAGTCGTTCCATTGACTCCACGCTCAACGGTAAATCGATTGCTCGACACTGCTGTGACTCGCATGTCTTCGTTGTCAATTCGAATGTCGAATAGCACCTGATTGGGGAACGCCAACCCGTTGGTTACCAACAGTGTGGTGTCAGCCGAGGTCAATGTCGTGTTTAGCGTTGACGAGAAGTTCGGTAAAGCAGCCACGTTTGCAATCGCTCCACCGGTACTCGTTGCGCCCGTGGTCCGATTTCCAGAGACCGTTGAGTTCAGCAGGCTCACTGTTCCGTTGCCAATGTTGACGATTGCGCCGCCACTAAGACCGGCGGAGTTGCGTTCGTCTACGACCGGTATGGCAAGTGCGTCAAAGCGGCCACCAATAAGTGTATTCTCAATCCTTAGATTGCCGACATTGCGAATAGCACCGCCATTATTTACGGCTGAATTCTGAGAAATCGTCGAATTGATGATCGACATCACGCCATCATTGTTGATCGCGCCGCCATCGTCGTTCGAGTGATTCGCTGTGACGACCGAATTGCTAATCGTGACCGTGCCATTGTCGTTTCGGATTGCTCCTCCATCATCACTGCCTGAGACGCTTCCGCGGCGCAGCGTTACACCGTCCAGAATCAACGTCGCGCCTTTGGTCACATGGAAGAGGCGATCGATGAGGCCTGCGTCGATAATCGTGACGTCCGCGCCGTCTCCGCGAATCGTTGTCACACCTGTTGTGTCAGTAATATCGAGGTCGCCCAAACGTCCTGCATCTTCACCTGTTCCCGTCTGAGAGAGGCTATAAATCCCCGCTGGTAGATGGATGGTATCATCTCCTGCTAGTCGTCCTGCTTCCATTACTGCGGCGCGTAAGCTGCGGATTTGCTGCCCGGAGATCAGCTCACCAACAACACCATCACCAGGTGTTGGGTCAGCTCGATCCTGGAATGTGTTCACTTCAATTTCTGTTGACGTCGTCCACTCAACACGAGCGTCACTTAAAAGCGGGTCGCCGCCAGGTTCCTGAATGCCTGAGCCAGCCGCAAGTAGCGAAAAGCGGTATTCGCCTGCCGTTCCGGTAACTGCGGTCAGGTCCACAAAATACTGTGTTGGTCCTATTGGACTTTGTACAACAGAGATCCCTCGTAGCGATACCGGCTGATTGTTGCGCGTAAGTCGGAAATCACTAATATCAACACCTTGAACTGGCGTGGTGAAGTTAAGGGTGATTACTCCAACCGGACGGAGACGGTCGTTAGGAGATACCGGGGCAATCGTTGGAAATGGATCAATTTGTTGATTGATCCAAGTTGTTGATGCCGCAGTGCCCGCTGCTAATGCATTCCCAACCTTGTCCAGAATCGGGGACGTGATATCGGGTGAAACTAACTGAAGTGCGTAAGCTCCAACCGCAGTTGTTACGTTCTCCAGGTTCAGAAGGTAGATGCTCTCGCTGCCAGGGGCCGGAGTAATAGAGGCGGTTGTTAGCGAAACTGGGGATCCATCACGTGTCAACACAAAGTCGGACAGGTCAACGGTCCCGGGCTGCACATCTTCACTAAAAGTCACTCGGACGGTTCCTACTGCCGTATTACGCGGTGTTTCGATCGTGCTGAATGTTACAGTTGGAGGTAGTGTATCTACTCCTTGGAACCACTGATCGCGAGCTGCGACATTTGCCACTCCAATAGTTACATCGGCAACGAGAGCGTTACCAGCTAGGTCTCTAATTGGTGAGACCGAGTCATTAGAAATAATCCGTAGTTCGTAGCTACCGTCGACTGACGTCAACGTTGATAGATCCAGCGTGTAACGATATCCAGCCTCTTGGGTGACGGGTACACCGGTAAGACTTACGGGAGAGCCATTTCGCAACAGCCGGAAATCCTCAATACCGACGCCCGTGACTGACTCCGTGAATAGGATATTCACTATTCCGGCACTGGTTCCGGAAGGCAACGGATCGGGGAAGATGTCAACGACATCGACGGTTGGTAATACGTTGTCTAAGACCCAATCGACGCTGATGTCGGCACCGAGTTCTACGTCGGCTTGATCAACGATTTCAGAATCGGCAGCGAGCAGCGTGAGTCGGTAATTGCCAGCTGCAGAGGTTAGTCCTCCCGCCGAGAGATTCAGCCGGTACTGAGACGCAAAGACGTGCCCTGTGGTCGGGTTCGTTGTCGGGTTCAGCGCTGTAATCGTGATTTGTGTCACATCTAGACGTCCATCCGCAATGCCTAGATTCACACTTCCTTGTCCAACGTCAAGCTCAAGTAAGAAGTCGGACGCGTTGACGGTTGCGACATCAACTGGCTTGGTGAAATTTAAAGCGACGTTGTCGGCGGCACTTGTCCGCGGAGTGGTGAGCGTCATCACTCCAGCAGGGCTGACATTTTCGACGCGCCAGTTATCAAGCTCCTGAAGGCCACCAGCGATCGGATTCTGCGCCGAATCGAAGATCAGAGAGCCGGTACCTTGGATGCTGAAGACATAACTCCCTGGTGCGCCAGTCACTAAATTCAAGTCCACCGTATAGGTGGAAGCGTTGAGTTGCGCAAACGGTAGGCCAGACAAGGACACATTACTACCGTTTCGGGTTAGCACGAAGTCAGACAGTGTGACTCCTGTCACTCCTTCCGAGAATCGGACCGTTACGATGCCCGCCGAAGTGCTGCGCGGATCTGGGTCAATAGTCACAGTCCCAGGAACTACAAATGGGGCAACCGTGTCTTGGAACCAGTTGTCAACCGCATCCGAGGCGATGGCATTCTCTTCCAAATCGGTTGCAAGGAATACCAGCGATGGGGGTAGAGGTTCGTGATTCCGGAACGATGGTGATGTGTCGTAAGTCAAATCGCGAACTCGGTCATTGCTGACTTTTAACACCTTAGTCCACGTTGTTTCAGAATCTGCCGTCAGCCGAATCGGATTTTGAGTAAGATCTTCAATCTGGCCATTGCTGGTAACAGACAACGTATAAATTCCGGGGGTATTAGTGAGATTCGGTAGCCCCAGATTAATGACGTATTCCTTGGCAAACACTGTACCAGAGACAAATGGGTCCGAGATCGAATTTCCATTCGTATCCACTGGAGAAATCGGCCGAACACGTAGACCCGCCAAGCTGATGGGCTGAGGCCCTTGGCCGTCGAGTGCGTCAAGTGTCAATGTGAAATCGGTAGAGGCATCGAGACGATTTAGACCGGTGACCAGCTCGTTAAACACTATTGTCACATCGCCTGCGTTGGATACGCGTGGATTCGGCTCGATGTCGAGAATGTCCGCTTCCGGGTGGAGCGCATCCTGAATCCACGACACTCGCGATCCGACGCCCAATACTTCGTTATCCAATGCCGAACGGATGCCCAGGCCCGGCTTCAGCGCGAGCTCATACTCTCCGTCCACAGAGGCGCTCGCGCTGGTCTGGGTAATTGCCGAGATGTCTAAGGTAAAGTTCGTCGGCGAGGTTGCGCTTGTCGGCTGCAATAAAAGAGGAGAACCATCTGCTGCTAATAGCGGGATCTCTACCTTACCTCGGCCATCACCTACATCGCGAGTCAATACCAGATGCGTAGTTGCGTCGAGTGTCGGAATTCCGGCTATTGGTCCGGAAATCGGTTCATTAAATTGAAGTGTAATTTCCGTGATTGGGGCGGTTGACCGCGAAGGTGTTACCGGCACCAGCGTCGGACGCGGCCCCGTACCGACAACGACAAAGTCGTCGAATACACTAGCTGCCAATGTAGTGCCCTGCGCATCAGTGATACGCGTCGCATCATTGTTAATCAAAGTCAACCGATAGCTGCCTGGCGTGTTCGTCAAAGAAGCAAGATTTCGTAGCTCGATTTGTGTCACGAAATTGTTTGCATCTAAATCTAGCGCTCTAACTTGCGCGGCAGCCAGATTGACCTGAACAAGGCCAGCGCCCACATTTCGAGTCAGGCGGAAATCCGCAGTAGTGATTTGCGGAGATGTCGCCGTCCCAAAGTTGACACGTTCGCTGAAGGTGATTCGTACTGTATTAAGCAAATCGGCCGTTTGAAAGTTTCCGCGCGGATCGGGATCAACATCTACGATGTCCGCTGTTGGAGCGGTATTAACTCGATTCCATGTTTGAGTCGCATCTCCGGTATCAGCAAATCGATCGATCGAGAAAGGCCGCCCGACGCGATCGACAATTTCCGGCGTGTAGCTGAATGTTCCACCTTGATAATTCGAATCATCAGCGGCTACGAACGACGAGAGTGTGAGATCTGTTCCCAGGCGGAAGTGATCTTTATCGAGCACCTCAATTCTGTACTTCGAGTTTAAGACCGTATTCGGTCCCGTAGATTGGCCTCGAATACTCGCGAGAGTCACATACTGTCCGGTGGAAAGGCCATGATCCTGAGCAAAAATCCGAACCTCTTCGCCGATCGACAACGTGCCGCCACTTCGATCCTCCACCGCTGTCAGCGTAGCGGTTCGTGGAGCGGCTAATGTCAGACGATAATTGCCCACAGAGTCTGTGACTGCAGTGAGATCTAATACATACTGAGATGGTGTAATTTGTCGAACATTGAGATTCGCACCTTGCGAAGTCGTAGCAGTTGCGCCCGTGGCCGTCAGGTACGAATTTACTCCTGTTTCGGAGAGATTGACGGGGACAAAGCCTTTACTGTCACCTCGATCAAGAGACAACACGAAGTCGGTGATATCAACACCTGTAACGTCTTCAGTAAAATTGATCGTTACAGCATTGATTGGACCAGAAGCAGGGTTCGGTGCGATAGGCGAGATGGCCGCTTCCGGGAATGCACTATCCACGATTAACTGATACTGCCCGTCACCGGTTGCGGCAACGGTCAAATCAACGGTGTATTGCTTTGGTCCTAGCTGTGTGATCGTCACTCCGCTTACATCAACAGGAATGCCGTCACGAGTAAGGAACAGATCATCGACGTCAAGGCTTGCCACTTCCTCAGAGAATGTGAGAGTGACAAATCCGGCCGTGGTCGATCGAGGATCAGGTGAAACATTACCGACGTCTACAACTGGGAACGTAGGTTCTGATGGATCAGGGAAGCTCTCATCAATCGTTCGCCAAGTTCCGCCAGTGATGTAATTCCCGTCCACGGGCAGAGCTGGAAGGATATTGCGAGCTAATGGCAAGAGATTGATAGTAATTGTGTCGTTATCAACAACATCAATTTGATGGATCCCATTCGCAGCAGGGAAGCCTTGCACGCCAGTGATTTCGATGACTCGACGGTCCGTAAGGCCATGGTTCGGCATCGTAACAGTGAGCTGGTCAGCTCCAGGAGCCACTGAGTCGACCCCTGTGACAACACCGGCAAGGGCCTTGTTGGGAGTCCAGATACTCCAATCTTGCGGATCAAGGACCCCGGCGCCGCCGTTGAAGTTTGCCAGATTATCAAGTCCGAACAACGTATCGCCAAAGAAATTATCCCCTGTACGAAACTCGTTGGCTGCACCCGATCCGGCCGTATCAAAGCCCTGAGCAATTCGCAAGGTATTTGAGCCCAAGCCAGGATACTGATATGGAGGCGCATCATTACTACCTAGAGTGGACCGAAGATTGACGACCAATTCGCCGCCACTGCCTGGAACGTAGGCCGGCCCGCCTTCACCGCCGGTATTTGCTAAGGTCACTATTCTGCCAATGGGATCCACGTTGACGACTTGGTACACACCGTTTGCCGTATGAGGTTGACCATTGACTCCAACAACATTGGAGATCTCAACGGTCGAACCTGTCGAAAATGGAAGCACCGCATATTGTGGGTTGATACCGAGAGTGACACGTAGCTCCGTCAGCCCATTTCCAACATCCATAGGAGCGACGTCAAGAATCGGAAAATCAGCATCCAAACTCGGGTTTCCACCACCGAACGGAGACAGTGGATTACCTAAATATGATCGAGATGGAATGCGTGTAATATCTCTCTGACGCGAAGCATTGCCGAACGGACCGCCGTTGGTTTTAGACTTAAACAGCGGTTCGGCATTGGTATATCCTGTCGTTAGATTTCTGACATTGAGTCCGTTGCCTCGATTGGCTCTGAAATCGAGATTGAGTCGGGCGAGCGGATCCGGAACGTAGTTATTTAATAGATAAGGTGGAGTAGCGCCTGGTTGAT
>Ga0172376_10002306_pt1 | contig 23488 bp, 38 predicted proteins | sample Lak35m_FD_121114 | JGI IMG/M metagenome (GOLD analysis project Ga0172376, IMG submission 121114) | Freshwater microbial communities from Kabuno Bay, South-Kivu, Congo - kab_092012_35m | ecosystem: Environmental > Aquatic > Freshwater > Lake | place: Democratic Republic of the Congo: South-Kivu... | reverse complement strand
CCCGTCGCTCGCCACAAGCTCCTCAACGACTACGCCGGAAAGTACGAGGACTTCGAGGTGGAGGAGACGTCGTTCTCGCAGCGCGCCCGTCGTGGCGTCGCCGCAGTTCCTCCGATGGACGCAAACTCCCAGGACGTCTCGGTTCTCATCGGTTCGGTCGACATCAGCAAGCTCGACAAGTTTGCCGAGGACGATCCCCGCGCCCTATCGCTCAACGGTGCGTTCAACGTCGGCAATCGCGGCATCGTTGAGCTCGTCGAGGTTTTCAAGAACGAGATCGAATTCCTCCACACGATCATCACCGCCACCCAGGAGAAGAGGATCCCATCGCCTGGTAAGAGCGACATGCTTCACTTCGATGGAGTCATCCTCGCCCACTGCAACGAGGCTGAGTGGAATCGCTTCCAGTCGGAGCACACAAACGAAGCGATCATGGATCGTATCGTCAAGATCTCTGTGCCGTACTGCCTGGAGCTCAACCAGGAGATGAAGATCTACGAGAAGATGTTAGGTAAGTCGGATTTCAATGCTCACATCGGACCACACACGCTCAAGGTCGCTTCGATGTTCTCTGTGATGTCTCGACTCAAGCCCACCAATAAGTGCGACCTATTGACAAAGATGAAGATCTATAATGGAGAAGAGGTCCTGGAGAAGGGCCGGGTACGCAAGGTCGACATCAAAGACCTCCGCGAAGAGGCGAAGCATGAGGGAATGGATGGTATCTCCACCCGCTTTATCACTAAGGCGCTGGACAATGCCCTGACTGCCAGCGATAAGAGCATGGTGACGCCAGTTTCCATGATGGAATCTCTTACAAAAATGGTGAAGGAGCAGATCGTCGACGAGCAGTTCAAGACCAAATGTCTGGAAATCATACAGAAGACGGTTCGTGAGGAATACCTCAAGATCCTCGAGACCGAGATCGCCAAGGCGTTCATCACGGCGTATGAGGAACAGGCCCAGTCGCTGTTCGACACCTACCTCGACAACGCTGAGGCGTACACCACCCGTGCACGTCTCAAGGACCGTGTCACCAAGGAGGAACGCAAGCCAGACGAAGCGTTCATGACGTCGATTGAGGAGCAGATCGGCATCAGCGGTTCATCGCGAGACGGATTCCGTAGCGATGTTGCCGCTTACATGTTCGCCAAGATGCGTCGTGGTGAGAAGGTGAACTTCCGTTCCTATGAACCTCTACGTGAAGCGATTGAGTCGTTCCTCATCTCATCGGTCAAGTCTGTTGCACGCATCGTGACGAAGAGCAAGACACGTGACGATGAACAGCAAAAGAAGTACAACGAAATGACAGAAACTCTCATCCGAGATTATGGGTACAACGAGGATAGTGCCGCCGAAGCGCTCATCTATGCTTCAAACAATCTGTGGCGTGACAGCTGAACCATTTGAAGAGAAGCAAATACATATCTCGAGATATGTTTAGTCTACTTCGCAACTTAATAAGAGAATGTCTTCTCCTCGAGCAAGAAAGCCAGACGCCTGTCGTGGAAGTCACAGAACAGGCGTGGCTCGAATGTGTCCCCGAAAAAACTAGATCTTCTGCTGTGTGGCATCCGAGAGAGGCACTCGAAGAATTCGATGAAACCACCGAGTTTGGACAGCTCATGCAAGACTACGTCGATTCGGGCATCGACGTCACTCCTTCGGACGTCGCAAATACGATAAAGAGAGACCACGAAGCGCCACCGGACGGTAAGCTAAGAGTTCGTCTGACAATGTCCGAAGACACGAGAAGGAAGATCACCGAGACGCTGGCGAGAGAGATCAGTGAACACGTAAAAGGAGAGATAACGAAGGATCTTCGAAAGCCGAAAAAAGATCAAAGCTTGATCCATGCTGTGACACACCCAGAGTCCTCAAAGAGCTTCACAGCGACCCTCGCGAAGGCCGTCTGGAAGAACCTGAACGACTACAATTTTGTGGACCCAGCGACGGGCGGTAAGCTCGATATCGGATTCATCAACGACATCTTTAGGAAGTCGGTAAGCATCGAGGACTACAAATACAACAAGCAGCTCTTTGAAAGAGAGGCTGCAAACTACGATCAGCAGCTCAAAGATGCAAAGGAAAATTTGCGATTAGGCGTCACAGGCGCAAGAGAGATGCTCGACAGGCTCGAGAAAGTGGGCACACCAGAAAAAAGAGAGAACCACAGAAAAAACTTGGAGAAGCAGGACAAGCGGCTGGAGAAGATCATCAACGTCGAGAAGCGTCTGCCTACGTCGCAGGACTTCAGCGTGTCGACGCGACGCTATTACAATCTTCAAAAGATTACCGACAATGCAGCTGAGTGGGGATCGATCGGAATCAGCAAATTCCTGATTGTGGACGACAACATTAGAGAAGGTATCACGGCAAAACAGATGAGTCAGCAGCTCGTAGACTCAAAATTTGCCGAACCTGTCTTCGTCGTAGGCTATCGAATTCCGATGAAGAAGTACAGCAGCCCCAAGAAGAAGTCCACAAAAAAGTCTCCCGAACAAAAAGCACTGCAGGCATACCGTGCAGTTCAGGCTGCTGCGACGAAGGAAAGAACCCAGGTGCAGCTAAACAAAGAGCGCTGGCGGGGAGAAGTCGAAGGTAGGGCAGTTTCTGAATTTGTGCCGATGATACCTGGTGATTATTATCCTGTAGGCGCTCTCGTGGTCCACAGCAAGTATGGCAGGGGAATCGTAGACAGCATCGACAGTACAATCAATGTCTTGTTTGAAGACGGTGTAGTAAAGAAGTTTACAAATCCGCGATCCAAATATTAAACTATTGCACCGCTCCTTTAGAGAGCGGTGCAAAGTTGCAAAAGTCAGGTCATTGCTTGACGTTGTATTTTATATTTGCCTTGAGTGTAGCAGTCCACTGTGTCGGAAACTTCGACACATCAAATTCAAACTCTCCATTTTTTGCTGCGAGGATGAGAAGCTTTCCTTGTCGAATAATGGTCCTCACGTCCGGAATCTCCGACTCCTTGCCGTCCTTGTAGGTGAGCAATGCACAGACATTGTCCTTCCCGCTCCAGAAGAAGCTGAGTCTTCCTCTAGCTTCCAAGTCTCGATCAAAAACATAGATATCTTCAAGATCCAGCAGGACATCATCAGTAACTGTTAGACCTGGTGGTCCCCAGTCCTCGTCGTGGTCGTGAAGCTCGCAATCATCTTCACAATCTTCGTCAAATTGACCGCATCTAGAAAGCCAGTTCCCGAACTTAATCTTGGCCTTTTCCTCGACCTTTTCCGCCTGAGATTCTTTTGTCAGCTCATCGGACAGCAATTTCATTAGTTTATCTGTTTCTTCGAAATGAGAATCAAACCGCCCGGTGGAAATATAGTTAAAGAGAATGTTGTGAATTAGCAGCAGCTGTTTCTTATCAAGTTTCATTATTGAATAATCTCCTTGGGATCAACCAAATAACAGAGTGCCATTTCTTTGACGACACCTTTATCAGTGAGAATTTTCGTCCAATTCATTCCTTCAAGATCTGAATCGAAGATAGAATTTTTATAGATTCTATCGACAATTAGTCCGACTCCTTGTTCCTCTTCTTTCATTGTCGGAGCTACGGAAGCAAACCTGCAACCAAACTTGTCATAAATGACGATGTCTCCTACGTTCATAGTGTTTGATAGAAAATGTTTTTGAAAATCTTTTACATAAACATTGTTCCAATTTATTGATTATTGCTGAATGGGTCGTAGACTATCTTGAGTGTACCTCGACGAAGTTCGTCGTTCCAATCCTCGAGGCGTCCCCATTCGACACGAACACCATCGAGGTCGACCCTGTAAATTGCCGAGGTGTCGTCGCCAGCGTGGTGAGGAGACACGATGAGAGGCCTCTGTGGGAAGTGTACATGAACAAAGACGGTTCCGTACGAAGGTAAGCTCAAGTTGATCATTTTGTCCTGTCTCTAAGGTACATCTTCTTGACGACTGTTTTCAACCCTGGGTTGACTTTTAATGATTCAGGAATTACCCTGTGCCTAATTTGATTTCTGGTGTAACGGAGGTCGATATTGGACTCATCTTCAATCCAAGACAGGTTTTTTCGTGCACACCATGACAAGAGTTCTTCTTTCGGTGTAATCAGGAAAGGTCTTACGACGTTCCTGTTCCTGACGGGAAGCACTCGAGGATTACCGTTGAGACAGTTGAAGAGCCACGTCTCGACCGCGTCGTCGAGGTGGTGCGCAGTGATCACCTCTCCGGAAAGCGAATGAAGAAACCTGTATCGTTCATTCCGCCAAAATTCTTCGGGGGACTCATCAGGAAGTTTTTCCCGAGTAATTTTTGAAGTAATTAAAGTCAATGCCCTGACCTCTGCAAATTTCTGCACAAAAGTCAGGGCATTTTTTGAATGTTCTGTACCGTGGTCAAAGTATGCAAGCGTAACTTTCTTTCTTCCCTTCACCAAAAAGTCTGCGACTGCCACAGAATCAACACCACCGCTAAAAGCGACGGTGCATTCGTTTGGAATTCTTTCCAAATATTGAATCATATATGATGGTCCGCCCCTCCGGACTTGAACCGGAAACCGTTGCGTTATGAGCGCACTGCTACTAACCGATTGAGCTAGAGGCGGTTGATGTTTTTATCTTATTTCAGAGAGGGTTGACTTTACATTTTTCTTTTTCCTCTCGAATTCTTTTATAATTCTAACATTGTCTTCGAGAACCCAGCCCACACCTTGAGACGCGAGAACTTTGAAGCAGCGCAGCCCATGCCGATTTTTGGGCGAGAGAGAACGCGCGCCTGCAGCACGAGCTGTACTTTTAGAACCGGTGAGCATGTCTTCATCGATGACGATGAAGGTCTGATTTGAGTCAATTTTGAAGAGCATGTCGCCGTCTTCGGCATAAGACGACCATGCTGTGATGTCAAATCGAGGATGTCCAATGGATCCAATTTGATTATCCATCAGAATTTAAAACCAAAAGGGATGTAGACGTTGCCACCGGCCTGGGTGACGACCTTGATGAAGGTGTCTAGAGAATCCCCGGCCCAGATCTTCAAGATCTCTTCGTATTCGAATGGATACGTCTGGAGCCACGGCGTCGCTTTACGGATGTTGATGTCCTCTACGCTGTACGACGACTCGCCGTATACGCTGTAGGGTGGTTCGATGTTTCCGTCGAATGCCACCTTGAGAACTGAATGAGGCACGTACGGTGCCTCTTGTGCTGGTCGATGATCATCATAAGGTGGCCCGGCATTGTGCTCGTACGGCGCGTCGTTCCAGTCGTCTCCCCACTGTAAATCTAGCGGGATAGACGTGAAGTATGCGAAGTTGTTCTTGACGTAGCACAGGCGCCAGAAGTCGTTTGTCATTTTTACTCCAGGTCGATCGAAAGTTTACTGTTGATTTCTTCTCGGAGGGGGCGTGGGAACGCATCGGGGGAGAACGAAATCAACTTGAGGACCATGGTCTCCAGTTTTTCGATGCGAGCTAGCAGGTCAGATTTCTTGATCTTCGGTTTCTTCTGAGTTTTTGTTTTTGTTGTCATGCGCACATCGTATCCCGCCTTTGATGCAAATTTCACGATGTAAATTTGCATATGAAAACGTGGATTGTAAATTATAGTTATCTGTATGAAGACATCGAAGAACGGATTGGAATTTATCTCGCGTTGGGAAGGCATCATCCTCAACCCGTACATCTGTGCGGCTGGTAAGTGGACCATTGGGGTGGGCCACGTGATACTAAAAACCGACTCTTTCAGCACGATACCTAATGATAGAGTGAGGGAGTTGTTGACGTCGAAGGACAAGAACCACCTTGTGGCTGCGTTCAAAATACCGAAGGAGGAAGCCTTCGCCATTTTAGCAAAGGACGTAGAGATGACGGAGAGGGCGCTTCTAAAGGACATCACCGCACCACTTACCCAGAACCAGTTCGATGCGTTGGTGTCTTTTGGTTTCAACTGTGGGACGGGTGTGTACCGCACGTCAGGGGCGTGTAAGTCTCTAAACGCCGGAGATTACCAAGCTTTCACCGTCAAGTTACTGGAGTGGTGCAAGATAAAAGTCGGAGGAGTGTCAAAGGTAAATCAAGGTCTCCTCAATAGAAGGAAGTCTGAGGTACAGCTGTTCAACAGCCCAAGCCTTGCTCCTGAAGAAACCCCTCCTCCCACGCTGGTCTCTTGGACAACAAATTTGCTTGTAAACGTTCAAACAAAATTGAAGAAGCTGGGACTCTATCCTGGTTTCATCGACGGATTGTACGGGCCAGCGACCAAACGTGGCCTCGAGGAGTTCGCGAAAAAGTTTTCTACGACCTGTGGAGATGATCCTAAGCTTGGAGTGCCACCGGAATTCCTGGCACGATTAGAAGAAAAATCTAAATGAAAATTTACGATCATTTGATGGGTCTAGCACAAGTCGTCTTGACGGCCTTGCTCGTCTACCTGATGATCATGGGTTTAGCGAGGCTGAAGTAGAGTTAGAAGCTCTTCTTTTATCCGCTTCAAAGAAAACTGCGTCCAGAGATTTTCCTTCGGTCTTTGCGACAAGATCAGCATCTCCCAGAATGCGTGCCCTCACTTCTTCGCTGGGTGATGAAAACTCATTTACAAACTTGAAGCGAGACGGACGATTCTTTAGACTTTCGTCCACCTTGTCGATGTCGTTGACGGTCATGATGAAGACAGTCTCCTTGTAGTCGTTGTGCACGCCGTCCAGCCCATTGAGGATGGCATCGAATGTAAACTTAATGTGCTCGTTGGTCATGATGCATTGGCGCTTGTCGAAGAGTGAGTCGAAGTCTTCAAAGAGTACGATGCAGCGCTTAGGGATATTTGCAAACATGATGCTGATGTCGTGGTTGCTATAATCGTCACGAAAGTAGACGATGAAGATAGGCAAAGAGTATTTCTTCGACAGGTACTTGACGAAGCGAGACTTCCCATTTCCAGGCGGGCCGTGCAATAATGCTGAGGTCTTAGACAGTTCACCATTGATGGTACGCTGAACGTCATTTTCAATGTCTTCGTAGGATCCCTTGTTGAGGAATAGTTCCCCTGGATGCCCAAGTTGAATCTCCCCTAGTCTATCGGAACCGCTTGGAGTCAAGGCAGACACGCAAATAGCGGTGGACATTCCTTGACTTGCCAGCAGTGCATCGATAGCCTTTCTATTCCAGCGAAAGAAGGTAATTGTCGAAGTATTGTCGTAAGACTTCCATCCGGCGGTCAGCATTCTTTCGTTCCTGCTGAAGTAGACGGGCATCCCGTTGAGGACAATAAATCCCTCCCAGATTGAAGGATATCTCGGAGGTGTCGCATGCTCGGTCGCGAGGATCCAATGTCGAGGACTTTCCTTATTGATCTTGTCAATAAGGTTCTTCGCAACTGTGTCTTCGAGCCTGTATGTTCCAAGAAGAATATATTTGAAGAAAGCCCAGACAGACAGAAGAGACGAAAAAAACAAACCGATGAAAGAAGAATTCATGTTTGTTGCCCTCTGTGTCTATTGATGGTCACAACCTGCGGTATTTGGCGTGGTTTTCTTCCCTTGCCCGCATATTTTCGCAGCCCTGCGGGAGTCCATTCCCAAGCAACGACAGGCGCATCGTCAGGAAACTCCGAATTATATTTTTGGACAAGAGTGAATATCGTCTCATCTGTAGCTTGTGATGTAATGGAATCAATAGGATCGCCCATCTTGTCGACAAAAATGATGAAAGGCTTAGGTAAATTGCTCAAAAATCACCTGATAATTTTTAAATCTTTTTCGAAGAACCAGAAAATATTTCCGTCCGACGTTATCACTTGTATCGTCTCAACAGCCCACCTGCTGTTGTCGCGCTTTAGTACGATAAAGATATTGCTATTGTTCGGAACAAATACTTCACCCCAAGAGGCGCCTCTTGATCCCAAGACAAAATTTTGATCTTGACTGTATGGTACTACAAGATTACCTAAAAGAAGGAGATCAATCAACTTTAGTCAAAGTAAAATAGACGACAAAAAGTTTACAACTTTTTACTTTCATTCTGAATACTTAGAACAAGTTCTCAGACTTCAAGGAAGATACACATGCCCAAAGTAATTATTGATCCCATCAAAGGTTTATACGAAGTTGCTGGATCTGGTGTGGAAATTAACGTGCCCGTGACCTACTCAAGCACATCGACCCCGACGGCCGCTTCAATAAGCCCGCAGACCTCAGCTGGTACTTTAGTTTCTGCAGGAGCTTATACGCTCTCTGGAAGCACCGCTCTTACGTGGGTAATGCCTCTCGCTTCAAACGTTCCAGGCGGCGTATTCGTGTTTAGAACAGCTTCAGCGCATGCACACGCGTTGACGGGTTCGCAAGAAGTCGGAGGAACAAAGGTGTTTGCAGGAATGCCAGGCGCCACTCCCGATGGAGTAGGATCAAAACTTACCCTTAATTCGGTCCTAGGTTCTTCGGTCGCACTTGTCTCAGACGGTGCTTCATTTCTCATCATGGCAGCTTCAGGAAGCGCATCGCTTTCTGGCGTTTGAAGCATTCAATAATGCTGTAGCAAAAAACGGTCGAAGTCGACTTCGACCGTTTTTTCAGAACTCTCCAAAGAACCTATCCGTACGCTCTTCCCTCCCGTAATCGTCTTCGAGGCGAACTACGTCGAACAACTCAGTTGTTGACACTTCTGCGATCTCGACGTCGGTCACACCTGACATCCTGTGGATGAGACCCGGTGTGATGTGATGCGTCTGACCGGGATTAAGTACTAACTTTGTCAAGCTGCTTGGATCGGTGCCAGCTTCGAGCAGCAGCGTGCCGCTAACCACATAGATGGTCTCTTCCTTGAACTTGTGAAATTGCAAGGAGAGCCTATGCCCCGACTTGATGTGCAGGATTTTTCCGACGTAGGATTTTGTCCTCGCCCAGATTAGTTCGTGACCCCACGGTTTGTCAATTTTTTCCATGATTCCTCTCAGTATGTTCCGCTGTTTCTTTTAACGATCTCGAGCGTCTCTTTTATGAACTGTAGATTTTTGTCGATCTGACCAAAATGCTGCGACTGCTTTTGTTTCTCGGAAGTGTAGGTTTCAGGCGCCCAGGAAGGAGGAGCGAGGCGCTGTATCTCTGCCCGCACCTGGTCGATGTCTTTCAATGCATCACACAGCAGGTCGTATTCCAACAGCGGCCTGCAATTCTCTTTATATCCCATGTTGTTTCCAGTGTTTGAATTATTCCAGAATAATCTGGTGTCTTCTGCATCGGTCCGTAGTCAAACTGATGACAGCCGGTATCTATTCTACGACGCTGGCCCATGAGTTTACACGCGTCGTTTGCCGCGGTGAAGGTAAAGTTTGAGTGACGGTCTTCGTCTTGGAGTTGTCGACGAAGCTTCCACCCGATCCACCCGTCTGAAAGACCAGTTGGAACGCTCCTTCGCTTGCGTTGGACACGGAAACTCGGGCACCGAGGTAAGGATCGGAATACACTTGCGTCTCCACACACGTCGGGGTTTGGTTCACCGCCACGCCAAACACGGTCGTCCCGCTGGGTTGTGCTACGTTGGTGACATAACCCTGAGATGGGTCGTTGGGATCGACGGGATACCTCGCCACAGGAGATCCGTTTGTGGATGTCAGGTAGTCGATGCCCCAGATTGCCCCATTTCCTGGGCTACACGCCGTCGTATTTGTATTGGGTGGACTATAGGTGGAAAAATAAACGACACCGTTGAACAGCACCAGAGGCCCGGTGGCACGGGTTCCATCCGTCAGCGGTTGGACCCAGTTGTCCGACACTTGGCTGATGCCAAGGACGACTTTTTCGCTGAGCGACCACACCCTGTTCTTCGTTTGATTTCCGTTGAACTGCGATTGTTCTCCGGTGGCGAACAGGACGACGTTGTTTCCAAATGGATCGATGCTGACGACGGGTGGAAGCTGGATGGGTTCGACGACAGATGATGTGTCGCCGTTCAACGAATATGCGTCCCACGCCAACTCGACGTTCCACTTTGACGGATCGGGGTCGGAAACGTCTATCCTCCACAGAGAACCATCGGCATCGCCGACATAGATCCTGGAGGCGATCTGCCCGGTTTGCGCTGGGTATGCCACTGGAATGCCGGTGATCGGAGAGTCGAAAGGTACCACCTTTGCCCTACCATAATTGTAGAGTCCTTGCGGTCCTTCATCGACGGTGGCGCGGAAGTTCATCAACACCTCACCGCTGTCCAGACGAACGATCGTCAACGACCTGCCGGGACCGTCGTCGGAGACGTTGTTCCAGCATCGTACCGTTTGCCTCACACCATATGGTCCATTGAACTTAATGTGACTGTAGCTTTTCCCTTGTCGTTGGCACGCACCGTTGGTCAGCGGAACGTCTCCACCGGCAAGGATTGCGACGGCGACTTCTTCTACCTTTCCCAAGGCATTGGAGAGCTTCAGCGTGGTTATCGTCGGAGACGGAGATGAACGTCCGAACAACCGTTCTCCGGAGGATGACGTCGACAGTTGCCACAAGAATGTCGGCTTTGTTGGGTCGGTGACGTCCAAGGCGTAGTAGAAACCTCCAGCCCCTCCACCGCTTCCGACCAACACAGTTCTCCACAGGTATCCATTGCCGGTTCCTGTGGCGGATGTCTCGTCGCGCTTCATGACAACGTCTTTGACGACGACAGCGCCGTCGAGCAACAACGACTGTTGGTTGAATGCGCCCAATAAGCGTGGCAGCACGACGGGCGGGATGAAGCTCCACAGCTCATTATTGGCCAAAGAATCAACTTTGAGAATATCGTTTTGGTCGTTGGATGTCACCTGGAACGCGTGAAGTTGCCCGTCGGTGGTGGCCGTGTAGAGGACGGTGGGCCGCTTTGAGGACATGACTGCAAAGTTTGAATACGATTCATCACGTAAGAAATCTCGCGGTGGTCCGACGACGACCGGCGTTGAGTGGTAAATAGAGCCAAGCTCGCTACATATGCTTCCGTATGGACACAAAGACGGTTCTCGCGTCAGAGGAAATCCTGCCGTCGTTTCTCCGACGTTCCACCTCGTCAACCTCAACGCACACTGCTGTGGATCGGTGACCTGGAGCTGTTCGCAGAGAGGAGGCAATACAGGCGGGTTGATTCCTAGGAGCGGCAGGTTCGTCCACTTCGATAGTTCGATGGAAAAATTCTGTCCGTTCATCGGAACGACGAAATTGCCCTGAGATATCCCTAGGCCATCATCGATGTTGACGCTGGGTCTCAAGGAACGTGAAGTGCCGAATTGGTTGAGGTGTGTAAAGAAGCGTCTGGGTCTTTGTGCATCGTTGGAGTTGACGTTGGAGGAGAAGTCGTCGCCTTTGGTTTGGTCTACTGGTGAGATTTTGGCCTGCAATACTCCGTTTTGGTTGGAGCAAACGTACCTCTTGCGTTCCAGGTTTCCACTCCATAGGCTTGTACCTCCTGGGACGGTGAAAGAGGAAGCGAACTGGTACGCGACGGCAGGGGCGGTAGGACTTCCTCCACCGGTGGTCGTGGCGGAGGCGAAGACAGGAAGCGTACGGCTCGTAGATGCGACGGTAATGCTGGAAAGCACAGCGGACAATGAAGACTTGAGCGTTCCCATATTGTCTGCAAAATAAGCTTTCCCAGTGCCTCCCATGTACGCTATCCGATGCAGGGTGCAACACGTACGTAAGGTTCCGCTAGCGTTGGAACACATACCGCCTGGTGCCAAAATGACGGCTGGATCTAGTTGTGAACAGTCGATACCTGCCGCCGCCGATAGTCCAAACCCGACGACGAATGTGGGGATTTGTTTGGTGACGTCCGGGTCACTGTATAACTCGTACGCGACGTCCTCGGGTAATTTGTATGGGCACTTGCCGCCAGGCGAAGCGCACTCGGGTCGGAGATCGAGGTTGGGTTCACCGTCCGACAGGAGGATGATGTAGTTCTTGCGACACCCACCGGAGACGTAAGGATCCAACGACGGGCTGATGGGACGGTTGTTGACGTCCGTGGCGGTGTCTATACGAAAATATTCCTCAGCATCCGTCAGCATACCGGCAAGAGGCGTGGCGCCATATGGACGCATGGCGATCAGTGCTGTTTGAATGAAGTCCGTCCTCGACTTCGTGCCGACGCTATTTTCGTCGTATGGTCCGAATGGAACAAAACGTCCTTCCCACGGCGGGGCGGCTTGGTTACGCCCACCCACTTCGAGTTTCTTGCCTGGACATCCGGGTGGATTTCCGGAAGAGAATGCGCCGCCGTCGCCCCAGTTGGCGTAGTAACTCCACAGACCGTCCATACCCGTGGTGATGGAATATCCAGAACCATTGGTGCCCGTATAAGACTCGGGTGAAGTATCGAACGTCATCAGCCCAAAGCGGGCACGACCTCCAAAGACGTCGAGGATCCCATCGTAGGATGGTCTGAAGGCGCCCGGAGAGCACGTCGCCAAGACGTCGTTGTATGGACGAATCCGGAACGCCGAGGTCGGCACGGGCCAAGTCAGCCACGACGGAGGCAGCAATCCTGGTCCCAGGGCACAGATTTTTCCGTTGGCGTCCTTGGATAGCGGACGATGGTAGGGTAGGGTGTACGGTTCGTCGTACGGTTCGACACCGTTGACGGAATACTCATTCTTGAAGTTCGAAGAACCGCGATTGAGCACCTGGCAAGACTGATCGTTGATCGCACCCGTGAGCACGGTGAGCAGGGTGGTCCACTTGTTTGGTGGAGTGGCAACGCCTGGAGTACATTGTGGCAGTGAACCATCGACCATACGTTCCATGGAACCGGAACTGTCGACGAGCAGCAGGACGTTGGGCATCGGAGGATCGATGTCGACCTGGGCAGAAGAAGAGCAGGGGATTGCGCTTGCCACCGCTCCAACGATCAAGGAGATGAACTTCTTGAGTTTCTTATTCATGTGTGTCCCTTTAGGTATTCTAGAAAGATGCTGTACACTTTCCCTGAAGAATCATAGACCAACCTCGTGGACATCCTGTCATCGCCGATGACGACGTACAGCTTGTTGCTGTCCATCTTTTCTTCCCATAGCTTGTGGCCATCCGCGCCCCATAGAGAGATTCCGTCGAATGTCTTGCACGTTGATACCAGTTCGCCCTTTTTGAACATTCCGATCCTTTCAGGACGACGTCTGTCAAGACCACTACCTTTAGTCACCAACAACTTCGTCGACCTCCCTGAACCAGGAGAGCGGATATGTACCGACCTTGCCGACCTCGGTGATCACCTGCAGGCGTGGCGCCATGACGACGTCATCGAAGTATTCGCGGATGACGATGTAGAGTTCGCTCTCGTCTTGGATCGTCACCAGCTCGCCGGTAGCGAAGCCATAAGGTCGAAAGCCGTTGCCCATCTGCATAGACATATCATATACCGCCGGGCGTCGTCTATTCACCAGCGTCACCCTCGTAAAAATCGCGCTGAAATTTTTCGAAGGCTTCCTGGGCGGAGGACGACTCGCTGATGATGTTCATTTCAAAGAGGAAGGCGATGATCAACTTGCCTTTGAAGAAGACGGTACAGCAGCTGTCCCTCTTTGGTTTCCTGATGCTGACCTCAATGACCAGGCCGAGCTCCCCTCTTTTCCAGGTACAGTAACCGTGGGGGAGCACGTCGAAGTAGTCCCATTCGTGTCCCCTCTTCCAGTGCGGTTCGACCAGGTCGCCTCGTGTCAAACAATTCCTCGTTTGGACATCAAGTAATTGATCAATGATGTCCAGTCGGAATCTGAAATATCGTTGTCGTACGCCATTACCGTAAATATCCTCTAAGAAGTTAGTACACTTGGTACTTGTCGTTGAGATAACTCCAAATTTGTTGTTTTGTGGCCAAATCGTGATATTGGTTGTAAACAATCACTTCGGCGATCTTACCCAGCATGGGAAAAAGATATCCATCCGACTGACACCCCATTACAACTTCTATATTGTTGTACACGTAACCGTTGTATCCTAGTGCAAAAGGAAACCCCGATACTCCAGTAGCGTGCGGAACATCGTTTTGATAAAAAATATTTGGTGATGAAGCTAGATCTGAACCGCCACCGCTGTAAGAGTACGAAAAAATATAGGGAACATTGCTTGGAGAAGAATAACTGCCACCTGCCCCAAGACCAAAAGCATCTACATAATATCCCCCTGCGTTGGAGGCTACATAGGAAGCTGCCACAATGGCGACACGTGTGCCGTACATGCCGTATTTACCCCAACCAAACAAAAAATCTTGGTTATTTGTTCTACTATATCCAACCACGTAGATGGCGAAAGGATCATCCTCCAAGGGAAATTCATTGCTAATGGAGCGCCGTAAGCAACGTCCGCCTGGAAAATATACGACAGGTTTGCTGTTAAATAGCGGATCAGAAGCGACATAGCTTGGGTCAGATCCGGATCCAAATAAATCGTTCAAATCTAGTCCATTTCCTGAGGAATCAGGAAAGGATGTAACGGGATCCCCGTCGCTAAGGGTCAAAGAATCGGCTTTATACCAAGCAAGTAAATTGTCGAAATTGTCTGGTGTCAATATCCCGGATGGCAGAAAACGTGTGTTTATGCCACCACCGCTTCCTTTTGTTGCTATCCTGCTGGTGCCGGGGATGTAGTTGGGGCTGCGCTTGATGTTGATCGTCATGGCAGTAATTATGACACCAAGCTGGTGCTTGTTAGCACTTTGAAAATATCGTTTGTATGTTGCGTAAAATATAGTATAATATATGATTGGTTTTCAAACTAAAAACCACACAAAATTCATTTGTAAAGATTCTGAAGGGAGAAATAATACTGGTGTTTGACCCAAACAAGGCAATCAAGGAACACAATTGAAATATTTAGTTCCGGTCCTGCGCTGACGTAGGACTCAGAGCTTGGTTAAATTACAAATGAGATCTTAGAATAATGGTAGCAAGAAGAGTAATCGACGACCACAAGGACCTGGAAAATATCGGAGAACTGACGCACGAAGCTCTCGACAGCCACGTCAAGCAGACTCCCTTCATGGTCCTCTCAGGGTCCGACGTTCCCCCTGCAGGTCGCTACCTTGAAGCAGGATCGGGTGTTTCGATCGTCGACAACGGTCCTGGTTCTGGTGTCACGATATCAGCAGACGACTTCGTCTTCTCGCAGGATCTTACTGTCTCGCTGAAAGCCGGCAGGACTTTTGGCAGGTTTGCATCGGGAGAACAAATTCCAGCCACGGGAAAGACCCCCGCCGAGGTGATCCTCCTCGCGATTGCAGAGCCAATCGATCCCACGACGACTCTCACAGCAAGCAACATTCTGACGTCTGCATTCAATACGACGGGATTCGTGGTAACTGTCCTGTCAGGAAGCTACGTCATTAACAGCTCGGGTGCCTCCGTGGCGACGGCGACCTTGCAGTTTAGGATCGGCGGCTCAGGTCCCTGGGAGACTCTATCGAACAGCACAAGCAGTCCCCTTCAGTATAACCATATTTTTGAAGCAGAACCATTTCTTTCTTCTTCGATCAACTACAGGTACACGGTGGTCGACACGCAAGGCGCAGGATCGACGTCAAATGCGTCAATTGTGCCTCAAGCCTACACTCCTCCCACGATGTCGCTTTCGGTCGTCAGGAACACAAACGGCGGCATCACAGGAGAAACAAACACGAAGAGAGAACGTGGAAACATTGCTTCCACGATAACCGGTACAATTACACGACAAAGAATTAATGTACCAATCACAAATTATTCTGTCCAATATTCTACCAATAATTCCAGCTGGCAGGATGTACCTGGGCTTTCGAACGTCGTGGTAGCAGGAAATCCTTCAACAATAACAATTCCTAGCACGATCCACGACGACGCGACTCTTGTGGAAGAGAGCACGCTCTACTACAGAATCAGGACGACTGATATTTTTACCTCCACAAATTCTTCTAATACGACGGTTAGGTTCTACGACGTCATCTGGTACGGACCCAGCGGAAACTCGCCAGGAGATTCTGCCGATGTGCGTGCCTTGCCATCGAAGATCTTCACCGACGGATCCAATCCGTTCAACCTGGAGACCGGGACGACGCATCGTTACTTCACCATTGCCGTGCCGGCGGCCCTGAGCGTTACCAACGTCACCGACCTCGATGCGTTGAACGCCAACATCACGACGTCATACGTCTTATCGAACATGTCTGTGAACAACGGCGGAGACCAACCGAAGGATTACAAGGTCTACACGATGACCAACGCGATCGCGTATTCGGAAAACCATCGGCATCAGGTGACGAGAGCGTAATCGGATGTCGGCACCCAATGGTCTTCAACTCCCGTTTGGGATAAAACCTGTCAACCCAGTACCGGTCGACTCGTGGTCGGGCCCGTACTCTGGAGCGACAGAAGTTGAAGCCGTTGCGCTCGCGAATAGTTCCATCCCGTCGGCCGTCAGGTTCCAGTCATTGGAGGTACGGCTTCACCGATCGCCGCGGCAAAACCGATCGTCAACCAGGCAAAGTTCGAACAAAAGCCCAGGGTCGACGAAGAGGTGACAAAACCTGTCATGGAAAAGAATGAAAACTTCGAAGATAAGGTTAGGGTGCTCAGGGAAAGGTTCAATAAAAAGTTGCAAGGAATTCGTGGTGAAGAACAACCAAAGAGTTCCCTCCGCGACGCTTATCTTTCCAAGAAAAAGAAGTAGATTTTGATCACAAGGATCGCAGGTGGGTCCTGCCAACCCAACCCGGTATCCCGTTGGGTGCGAGCACGCGGCACATCGACTGTCGTGGATCGTCATCCAATTCAAGATCAATGACGACGCACATAGATCCTTCCATGACATGGGTCGTCATGTCTTCGAGGGAAATGTCTTCGCACAACTCGATGTAGTAACGAGGGGCGACGAGAGAACCGACTTGCATTCCTAATTAGTCCTCGCTTCTAAAGTTGAACCAAGAGAATCGCTGATTGGCTGAGACATATTCCACCTCACGTTGCTGCTGCAGCCATTGGTCGAGCTGATCAACGAGGCTTTCGATGCATGATCTGTCCAAGGTGACTTCCACGACACATGCTTTGTCACGGGGAGTGGCAGCGAGGACCACCTTGTTGAGATCCGTTGTGTTGACTTGAAGTGAAGCGTCGTAGATGCTTGTTTGATATTTCATAGACTGTCCTATATAATTAGTTGGTCGAGGTACAGATGAGCAGAACATTCGAAAGAGTCTTAGGTAGACTGTTGTCGGAATCAAAGAGGAGGAGATTCCTCGTAGAGGCTGAGGACTGCAAGCAAGAAGGCTATTGGGGTGCAGGTGGTGCGGGCATGTTGTTCATCTGCACCGAAGATCAAACAATGCTCCTCCTCCTGCGGGCAAGCTGGGTGGATCAACCTGGCGTCTGGGGCAATCCTGGTGGTGCAATCGGCGAAGAATGGACAGAGACGCCGGTGCCGCCTGGGAATCAGATAAAAAATGAGAATGAATACAAAGTATCCGCGATGAGAGAAACTGTGGAAGAATGTGGATCTCTGCCGCCTGGCTTTTCTACGGGGCAAATAAAGACCACAGTATCGTATGAGGACTGCGGCTGGTCGTACAAGACCTATATCTGTGACATCAGCCTTGATCAAAAAGAAGCTTGGACACCCAAGCTTCAATCGTCAGACAATGAGACTGATGAATTTAAATGGTTTGGCATCGATGAACTGCCGTCAAACCTCCACTTTGGAGTGAAGTTCATGCTTTCTCGCGCCTTGAGCCTTTTCTAAGATGTTGTGATTTAATCTCTTCTATGGGCGTAAGATAGTGGTCGGATATGAGGTACTTCTTGTACACCCCTTCCGAACCGCAGACAAAAACATTATAGAACTTGAGCTCGCTTTTGACGTCGGTGACACCCCTCTGCTCTTCAAGAATAATAGCCAACAGTGGAAATCGTATTCGAGCCGAGCCACGGTATACAACGAGATCACCGGCTTTCAACAGTTGCTTCATCTCCAACGTTTCCAGTTTGTCCCATTCCAATGCCACGGAGTGTGTGGAGCATCTCCCGGTAGAGCCTTATCAAAACGTCTAACAAGCGCCCAAATTACGTCGTCGTTGACCGGTGACGTGTCTTGGACGTCTCCATCCTTGTCGACGATAGCGATGAACTCATTAGGTAGATTTTCCATCGAGCTTCCTCATCCCCCACACCTTGTCGGGATCGTACTCCAACGTGTACCTGATTGTTCCACCAGGAGAATTTTCCGGTGTTTGTAACTCCAGTTCCGCCAGCAACTGCTTGTGATAATCGGGCTCGAGCTCAATCTCCCAAAGCTCCCCATCCGCATCCTTGACTGGAACCTTTACTCCGACCCTTGGGGGTTGTTCTGGCTGGGTTTCATTATCTTCATCGGTTTCCACACCAACGAATTTCAAAAACTTATCGAACCATTCCAGAACCTCGGAATCGTCCGAGGGTGTCAACCAGCTTGCATCCCATTCGGAACTACGCCAACGCCAAAAGTCGACCGCTTCGGCAAAGCTGATCGAAGCGTCCCTTTGCTGTCGCAAAGCTTGGCGGATCCTTGCGACATCAGCCTCGTCGTGATAATATCCGCAGACACCCAAGCGAACCTGAAATGTCTCGTCAACGAGCTTTTGATGTGCTGATCTCATGCGTATCTCCTCCATAGATCTTCCCAGTCCTGCAGGGCGTCATATCCCATGATCCTCACACAAAATTGGATGAATTGCTCTTCGGAATGGAAGTGAACGGGTGGTGGGCTCTTCTCCGGTGGGATTCCCTCATGGGAATTTCCGATATGGAGCCACAAACCACCTTGACCATCCCCGTTGATCTCGAACCAGACGTTGTCTCCCGCCATGCCCTTGCGGTAAAACGGTCCGATCTCGTTTTGGAACCTATACTCCATGGTCACAATTTATCACTTGGTACATCCGTTGTTCACGGACGACTTTTCAAAGATCAATACGAATCTTTTTGGGAACTTTTTCCTCCACCGGTTTTCTAATACAGCGAGGCCCAAGGAGCCCAAACCATGGAAAACGATTTTTCTTACGTCTTTGCCAAGAATGGTCCGGAACTGTCGCCGTCAGACATCAAAGAAACCAAGAACGTGGTGTGCCATGTCAAGGTGTACTGGGGCACCAGCCTGCTCAACACTTTCAATATAGAAACTGGTGGATCGTTCTGTGTTGGGGAGACCGATGACTGCCACTTCAAGGTTCCTACCAAGGACATGGGAACGGAGAAGCTGGTGCTCGTGTCACCGTCCGAGGATAGCTTCTTGTTGAAAGATGTCGGAGAGATCGGGGTCGGGGAACACCACACGATCGACATCTTAGGGCTTACCTTCGAAGTGGAGGTTTCACATAAACTGAAGCCGACGGAAAGAAAGAGGTCGCGAGACAAAGCACTCGGATTGTTCGGGGCGGCATCGTTGTTGGGTCACGTCGCTCTGGTGGCTTCTTCTTTCTTCTTCATGCCGCCCAGCGATCCGTGGGGAGAACGTGATGTTTCCTACGATCAATCGTTGATGATGCAACAAGCCCTCGCCTCCCTCGCCGAGAAGGATCAAAAGCAGGAAGAAAAGATGATTGAACAGGCGGCAACAGGTGGCGGTGATACCGGTGCAAGGGCCAAGGGATCCGAAGGTTCCATGGGAGATGCCAGAAGCTCGGCGGACAAACGCTACGGTGTGGCAGGTCCACGCGATAATCCGGATCCGCACATCTCTAAGCAGCGAGTGTTGCAGGAGGCCGCCGACTTCGGCATCATCGGTGTGTTGGCATCGATGGGTGGAGATCCCAACGCTCCGACGGCGCCGTGGGGCGGGGACGATGCTTTAGGCCGTGATGTGCTGAGCAGCAACGGCAACCTCTGGGGAACCGATGTGGGTGAGGGCTTTGGAAGCGGTGGTCTGGGATTGACTGGGCTCGGAGAGATGGGTGGAGGAAATGGTGAAGGCATCGGGGTTGGAAATAATATCGGAGGCCTTGGAAACAACCTACAGCGTGGTTTCGATGGTGGTAGGACGATCCGTGGCAAGCACAGTCCCAAGGGGATCAGCATGAGGCCTGGGATGACCACGACATCCGGAAAGATTCCGCCCGAGGTCATCCAACGTGTAGTGCGGCAGAACTTCGGTCGGTTCCGTGCGTGCTACGAAAATGGTCTGCGAAACAATCCGAGCTTGAGTGGCAGGGTGTCGGTCAGGTTCGTCATTGGGCGGAACGGAGAGGCCAGTCAGGTCAGCAATGGAGGTAGCGATTTACCGGATGGTGGAGTGGTAGGTTGCGTGATCTCAGGATTCCGTGGTTTGTCGTTCCCGCCGCCTGAGGCGGGAATCGTGACGGTGGGATACGCCATCCAGTTTAATCCAAATTGATTTTAGAATGGGAAAGGGGATGGTTGATTGCCATCCCCTTTGAACATTTCATTACGAAGGTGAGCCTAATTAGATTAGATGAACGAAAAAAATTCAGTTGCACGTTTCGAAGTGTTCTTTGACGGAGAGTGTCCACTCTGTCTCAGGGAGATCCGACTCCTGCGTTGGCTCGATCGGCGAGGTCGTGTACGCTTCACCGACATTGCTTCAGGAGATTTTGATCCATCAGCTGTGGGTCGTACCTTCGAAGATCTGATGGCTCGCATTCAAGGTCGTGAACTTGAAGCGGACGGAACACCAGGAACTTGGGTTGAGGGAGTTGAGGTATTTAGGCGCCTCTACTCGGCGGTGGGTTTTTCACCTCTGGTGGTGTTGACACGTCTCCCCGGGATACGACATCTGCTCGATGCTGGATACCGTTGGTTTGCTCGCAATCGTTTGCGCTTGACAGGACGGTGTAGTACTGACAGTTGCACTCTATCGTAGCGACATCTTGTTCACGATCCGCTTGGGACACCTGCTAGACCTTTTCCGATTGCCTTGAAGCAAATCTTGGTTTGGGTCCACCTGATTGCCATCGCTTGGCGATCTGGAAATGCCAGGAACAGCAAGCGAATGGAGCGGATCAACAGCTTGATGCCGGACTTGATCATCGGAGTGTTCATTATTGTTTTCCTTCACCTTCTTCCTCGATGCGGATCCACTGGAGCACGGTTTCCTTTAGGACTTCCCAGGGGTAGAGGATTCGGTGTCCATCCGAGGTGGAGAACTGTGCGAATCGATGGAACTTCTTGTTTCCTGATTCATCCACCTCCACGGATCCAACGATCATTTCCATGTTTACGTTCACACTTGTTGCTGTTGGTTGCTTCAGTGGTTTGAGCATCGTGTTCAATTCTCCCGGTGATGTGTCAAGTTCCTTGTAGAGGTCACGTCCGCACTTGTGACACCCCATCGTACAATCGCAAAAGATCATGGTTCTTCCATCTCTTTCCCGTCGCACCACCTATCGATCATGACCAATCGATCTTTCACGAGGTCATAGAAGAACTCGTATTGGAATTCCGACGTGAAGTCCACATCAAAATCGAGGTAGTCCTCCGGGTTTGGGTTGGTGATGCCCTTGTGTGTCCGTGGCGGATCCAAAACAACTCTAATGGTTTTTAGCATTTCTCCTCCACTTTCTTGTAATCTTCCATGATCTTTTCTTTTGATGTAAAGATGTTCAAAAGCGGATGGTAGGATCTCAGAATGCGTTCCCGATCCTTTCCAGTTTTGCTTCCAGCGAGCTCACACGAATGAACAGTTCCCTGATGCAATCCGATTGGGATTCGTGCTTCCTGTTCAACAACCCACAACCGGTGCACTTCCGTGCTTCAATCCGCTCACGGACCTCGGAGCCCGTTGCCTCACGGGTTTTCTCCTTGCCGCAAGCACACCGGAGAGTAACACCAAAAAGCCAATAATGATCAACATCATCATCGCTTTGGGGTTCTCGTTGACCCCAACCAACAACCTTCCAATCGTGCTTGTGCTTCTTCTCGGTCATCGGTCAAATCCTTTCGTATCACCTTGGGGTTTTACTCCTCGATCGGTGCTCATGGTTTCATCTCCCGGAATTTCTTCATTTCTTCCTTCCATTCCTCTTCCCGTTTTCTCCTCTGTTCTTCCCTTCTATTTTCCTCCCGATAAACCCAGAAGAGAAACAGGAACATCACCAGGATGAAGGGGGAGAAGAACAGAAGGGCAAAGAGATTGGGGTTCATGGTTCATCCTCCTCCTCCTTGATATTGAAATTTTTGGTTTTAAGATCGTTAATGTAATACGTTAGAACTCCTGGTGGATCGATTGTGAGCGGATCATTGATGATCTTCAAACCTTCACCTGGGTTGATTTCAATCGTGTTTGTTGGATTGATTGTGAGAGGAACCGAAGCACCTGGTTCTACCAGCGTGTAGATTGATTTGAACTTCTCATCCACCTCCCACTTTGGAACCTCCTTGAGAACCAGGGATAGGTGCTCTGAGATCTTCTTTACCTGCTCCGGGGTGAACCCAGGATTATTTTCAGAATTCAGTTCCAGGTAACCACGCAACCAATAACAGAAATTTTCTGGGCTCATCAGTGTTCATCCCTCTTCTTCAATTCATCCTTGAGGATCTCCGCGCGGTGAAGAATTCCTCCACCAACATCGGAACCTAACTTCATCTTCTTTCCGGATAGAATCGATAGGAGGTTCAAGGATTCATAACAAGTTTCAATTTCATCACGGATCTCATCCGTGCTCATATCAACCGGATTCTTTTCTGTTTCACTCATTGTTTCTCCTCACAAAGTGCCCTGAGGTACCTCAAACTTGTTGCGAGAAATTGTTCATCAATTTTTTGGGGAATTTCTCCCCTCATAATTTGGTGAATTTCACGTGGATGAAATTGTTTCTCAACCGAATCACACCACTTCATGATTCCTTCCCTATCAATCTTCATTTCTCCTCCACCAGATAAACCTTATTCCAGAATGAATCCTGGGAATTATTCCAGTTCCAAACAATTTCCCGTGGTGGAACACCTTCCTTCCACAATTTACAGAATTCCTCCTGGAATTCAATCAATTTCTTTTGATCCGCCCGAGGATGGGTGGAACAAATCAAACGCATGGTGGTGTTTAAACGAACGTTGGTGGATGGTTTCACTCTTCCTCCACCCACAACCTCGGGTAACCCCACGGATCTCCATAGAAATCCTCTATCACCACAGTGTTCCTTGCACATCAGTGAACCTCAGGAACCGGATTTTCCACCTTGAACATCTCCTCGATTTTATCCTTGGTTTCCTTGATATCGGCAAGGTACCCGAGGAACTCATCCTCACTGTAACTATTGGGAAAATCCTTCCGGAGGATATGATCCTTGAAGATAATCTCACAATGGCGAAGGGCCAACCAACAGGTTTTAAAATCCTTGGATTCAATTCGATATGTTTTCATTTCATCACCTCAAGCAATTCGCTCAGGCTCATTCCGGTGGAGATCTCCACGATGCGGTTTACATCCTCGATGAAAATTTGATCCTCCTCGTACAGCTCTTCCAACAACCGAAACACCAAGGATTTCTTTTCCGACAAGCTTGGCGATGCGATATTCATCTCTGCTTCTCTATCGATATTCAT
>Ga0172376_10002305_pt1 | contig 23493 bp, 13 predicted proteins | sample Lak35m_FD_121114 | JGI IMG/M metagenome (GOLD analysis project Ga0172376, IMG submission 121114) | Freshwater microbial communities from Kabuno Bay, South-Kivu, Congo - kab_092012_35m | ecosystem: Environmental > Aquatic > Freshwater > Lake | place: Democratic Republic of the Congo: South-Kivu... | reverse complement strand
TGGATGTCCGAACGCGACGGCTGTAATCATCTTTATCGCTATGACCTGCAGACCGGCGACGTGAAGAATCAGATCACGCGCGGCGAGTGGCTGGTGCGCGGAGTTGAACGCGTCGATGAGAAGCAGCAGCAGATCTGGTTTCGCGCCGGCGGCATCCGGCCGGAACAGAATCCGTATCAGCAGCACCTGTGCCGAGTGAACTTCGACGGCAGCGGCCTGATCGTGCTCACCGCCGGCGATGGTCATCGCAACGTGGTGTTCTCGCCGGATGGAAAGTTCCTGCTGGATCGGTACTCGCGCGTAGATCTGCCTCCGGTCACCGAGCTTCTCAGCGCGGAAGACGGCCGGCTGATCTGCGAACTGGAACGCGGTGACTGCGGCGAGTTGTTGAAGACCGGACTGAAGCTGCCGGAGCGATTCGTCGCGAAGGGTCGCGACGGCAGCACCGACATTCACGGAGTGATCATCCGGCCGACGAACTTCAATCCGGAAAAGTCGTATCCGGTCATCGAATATATCTATGCCGGACCGCATGGTTCGTTTGTGCCGCGCGATTTCACCGAACACACCGGCATGCACGAAATGGCGGAACTCGGCTTCATCCTCGTACAGATCGACGGCATGGGAACCTCCCATCGTTCCAAAGCGTTTCACGATGTGTGCTGGAAGAATCTGGGCGATTCCGGATTTCCCGATCGCATCCTGTGGATCAAGGCCGCCGCGCAGCAGTACCCGTTCATGGACCTGAATCGAGTGGGTATCTACGGCGGATCGGCGGGCGGGCAGAGTTCCACGCGGGCCATGCTCGCACACGGCGATTTCTACAAAGTCGCGGTGTCCGACTGCGGCTGTCACGACAACCGCATGGACAAAGTCTGGTGGAATGAACTGTGGATGGGCTGGCCGGTGGGACCGCATTACGCCGAACAGTCCAATGTGACTCAGGCCCATCGTTTGACCGGAAAGCTGCTGCTGGTGGTGGGGGAACTGGACCGCAACGTCGATCCCGCATCGACACTGCAGGTCGCGAACGCACTCATCAAGGCGGACCGTGATTTTGAGCTGCTGCTGATTCCTGGAGCCGGCCACGGAGCGGCGGAATCTCCTTACGGGCGCCGTCGCCGCAAGGATTTTTTCGTGAGGCATCTGCTGGGAGTCGAACCGCGGCAGTAAACGTGACGGCCGCGACAACAGGAGACCACGCTCGTGATGACTCTGTTCCCGCGTCTCATGCTGTTTGTGCTGTTCTTCACTGTCACGCCATCAGATGTTCGAGCGGCTGGTCCGGCTGTGCCGGATGTCATCGCGAAGCTGCGTCAAGCCGCCGGGTACTACCATGATCGAGTCGCCACGCACGGCGGGTACGTCTATCACTACTCGCTGGATCTGAAGCAGCGCTGGGGAGAAGGCGTCGCCTCGTCGGATCAGATCTGGGTGCAGCCGCCGGGAACGCCGACAGTCGGCATGGCTTTTCTCCGCGCGTGGCAGGCCACAGGTGACCGCTTTTATCTGACGGCGGCACAGGAAGCGGCCGAGGCACTGATCTACGGGCAACTGGCTTCCGGCGGCTGGACCAACCGCATTGACTTCAATCCCAGGGGCGACGGTGTCTCGCAATACCGCAACGGTCGCGGCAAAGGCCGGAACTATTCGACGCTCGATGACGGAATCACTCAGGCCGCCCTGAGCTTCCTGATGCGCATGGATCAGGCCCTGGAGTTCAAGAACGAGACGGTCCACGAAGCCGCGCAGTTTGCGCTCAACGCTCTGCTCATGGCTCAGTATCCCAATGGTGGCTTCCCGCAGGTCTGGTCAGGACCGGTTCCGCAGCGGCCGGTCGTGAAGGCCCGATACTTTGAAGGCGACTGGAAGAAGGACAACCGGGTCAAGGAATACTGGAACGAATACACGCTCAACGATGATCTGGCCGGTTCCGTTTCCGAAATGCTGCTGGAGGCGTGGTCCATTTATCAGGACGAACGCTGCCGCCGGTCGCTCGTGCAACTGGGCGAGTTCCTGCTGCTGGCTCAGATGCCGCAGCCTCAGCCGGCCTGGGCGCAACAGTACAACGAACGCATGGAGCCGATCTGGGCACGCAAGTTTGAACCGCCAGCCATCAGCGGCCGGGAATCGCAGGACGTTCTGGAAACGCTGCTCAGGATTTACCGCCTGACGAAAGACGATCGGTATCTCGAACCGTTCCCGTCCGCGCTGGCCTGGCTGAAGAAGTCGCGTCTGCCGGATGGTCGCCTGGCCCGCTACTACGAACTGCGTTCGAACCGGCCGCTGTATATGAATCAGAACTACGAACTGACCTATGACGATTCGCAGGCGCCGGACCATTACGGCTGGAAGACCGAATCGCGGATCGAAGCGATCAAAGCCGACTGGCAGGCGGCTCAGCGCGGAGATGTCCCCGCGAATCAGGCCGTGACGGATCAGGATGTCAGCCGCGTTCTGACGGAGCTGGATGCCGAGGGACGCTGGGTGAGCACGCACAACGGCGAACGACTGGTCGGTCAGCCGAAGATCGCGCGCGGAACGAAGTATCTCAGCAGCGAAGTCTTCAGCCGGAACGTCGAGCTGCTCAGCGACTGGTTGCAGGCCGGATCGTTGAAGTCGATGAAGTGACGACGGCTACTGCGGGGCGGACGTCGGGGGCAGGATCCGCGGCTCACTGGTTCGTGCGGCGGCTTCGCGGCCGAGGATGGCCTGCGAACGATCCCAGTCACGCGTATCGAACAGGTCCACCCCTGGCAGTTCGAGGAACGGTACGCCCTGTTCTTCCTGTCGGTCCGCGATTCCGTCAAACGGATTCTCAAGCACAGAGGCCAGATACAGTGGTACGAGCTGTGACTGCCGCTGCCGGACCAGCGCGACATTGCCCGGCGACACTTCATTCAAACGGGCAGCCCGGTCCAGACGAGTAATCCAGACTGCCTTGTGCAGGACGTCGTGAACGTCTTCCGGCGGCAACGTGTGATAGGGTCTTTCGTCGCGGCGCAGATCGAGCACCGCCTGCCGTCCCTGCGCGATCAGAGCCGTCAGATTCTGATCGTCACGCACGGTGCTGCGAGCCAGAGCGGCCGCCACCATCAGCGCGACTCCCGCCAGTCGTTCCCTCGACATCCGCCTGCGACGCAGAAAGCGATCGAAAGCGCGTGTGTCGGGTAACGCATCGCGGACAGGACTCCAGCGCCAGCGATCCTCCAGCTGCATCTGCTCCTCATCAACCAGTTCGCGAACCGGAACATTGCGTTCCATGCTCCAGTTGGGCGGCGCAGGAAACAGGTCGGGCAGATCCGGAATCCGCTGCTTCGGAAAGTAGGCGGAGGCTTCAATCAGAGTCTGGATGTCTTCCGCAGTCAGATCATCGTTGAGACGTGGCGCTTCCGTGGACTGCACGGGTTGAGGCAGACCGCAACCCGCCAGTCCGGTGGTCAGCAGCAGGCAGAGTACGATGAGCCGCGCCGTCATCAAGGTTCACCCCGATCCGGTGGTTTCACGTCCTGAATCACGGTTTCACGTCCCGAGTCACGAACCGGCTCCACCAGGCAAGTGCCTCAGATCCGGAGGCAACTGCCCGCAGAAAGCACTCGCATCATCGTGAAACCGGCAGAGCAATTATCGGCCGATACCAGGTGACCGCTGTTCGTTCCCGACGATTGAATCCGGAAATGACTCCGGGATTGAACGGCAACTCCGCTCGCAACTCCGGATGACCGGAGACCGGCAGGCCTGGCTTTGCCCGGCAACACCTCTCAACGCTGCCGCGAAACACATCCCCGTGCCCCGCATCAACCCTCCGGCCGCGTCTTTGACGTGTCGATTTCCGCGTAAGCCTCCAGCGCGTTCAACATAGCTTCCAGCATGCCGAGCATCCGGGGGATTTCCGTTTCCACCAGCCGTTCGAGCTGGCTCATGCGGCCCTGAAACTCATCGGCCTCATGCCGGACCTTGATGGCGACCTGATTGACGATCCGGACTTTCTCCTGGCAGTGTGCCAGCCACTCCTTCGCGTCGCGGAGCGCCTGCTTCTCCTCAATGAGCGACGGGCGGAAGTCGGCGGTTTCCTTCCGCATCTTCGCGACCTCCAGAGCGATCCGCGCGGCAGAGGCCTGATCGAAGGCTTTCAGTTCCTGCTGATGCCAATGCCGAGGGCGGTCGTTTTCCATCCAGTCCAGCGCGGAGAAGACCTGCTCCTTCATGGTCCCGATCGCATCATTCAGCTTCGTTTGAAAGATGATCAGGGCCGCCCGGAAATCGCGGATGCCTTCGATAGAGCGGACGTTGGCGGCAGGCATGACAGACTCCGGAACCGAGACACTCGGCGGGACAACCAGACGGGACATCGCACACGCAGCATCGGAAGTACCGGCACAGCGTCAAACCTGAATCCTCAGTGACGGACCGGCTGAGCTGCGTCGTCGTTTCGCACTGCGAGTCGAGCCTGTCGAAACGCAGCTTTCACCAGGGATCCGTTTCACACCAGACCGCAGTCTTCAGCAATTTCCCGCCGGATCTGTATCATCGCGAAGACTCATTCCGCATCGAAAGGGACAGCGTGAACGATCTGCGCAGCAGCCGACTGATCGCGGTCATTTTTGTTTCTCTGATGTCTGCGGGGGGATTGCGGGCCGAACTGAAAGTCAGCCCGGCCACAGTCGCACTGGACCGGCCGGAAGCGTCGCAGCAGTTACTGATCACGGATTCCGCCGCGCAGCCGCAACGGGATTTCACGAGGAAAGTGATGTACGACGTGCGCGAGCCGCGCGTCGTGCGTGTCGATCCGGATGGACTTGTTTATCCGCTCGCGGATGGCAGCACACAGATTGTGGTGAAATCAGCGGGGACGGAACTGCTGGTGCCCGTCACGGTGACCGGCATTGAAGCAACGCCGCCGGTGTCCTTTGAGCATGAAGTCAATCCGATCCTGACCAAAGCCCGCTGCAATTCCGGCGGCTGTCACGGGAAGGCGGAAGGACAGAACGGATTCAAGCTGAGTCTGCTGGGGTTTGATGCCCGCTCCGATTACGAAGCGCTCGTCCGGGAAAGCCGAGGCCGGCGCGTGCAGCTCAACGATCCCGGGGCGAGCCTCCTGCTGAAGAAAGGTGCGGCGGAAGCTCCGCACGGCGGCGGTCGGAAGATCGAACCCGGCAGCCCGCAGTACCGGCGAGTTCTCCGCTGGATCTCCGAAGGGGCGGCGTTCTCCATTCCCGACGAACGGCCGGTGACTGGCATCGAAGTCGAGCCGGCCGAATTCGTCATGGCTCCGGGAACCACGCAGCAGTTGCGAGTCACCGCGCTGGATGAGCAGGGCCGCCGCCGCTGCGTGACCGTCGAGGCGGATTTCATCTCCAACGCCGGACACATCGTCGAAGCCGGACCACGCGGACTCCTGACCTCCAGCGAAATCCCCGGCGAAGCCGCGATTCTGGTGCGCTATCAGAGCTTCGTTTCCGTCTGCCGGGTCACTCTGCCGCGACCAGGGTCGAACGTCACCCGGCCGCCGGAGCAGAACTTTGTCGATACGCATGTCTGGAACAAACTCCAGCAGCTCGGCATTCAACCCTCGGACATCTCCAGCGATGCGCAGTTCCTGCGGCGCGTGTTCCTCGACACGATCGGGACTCTGCCCACCGCCGCGGAAGCGCGCGTCTTCCTCGCGGATGCGGCTCCGGACAAACGCGTCCGCCTGATTGATTCGCTCCTGGAGCGCCCTGAATACGCGGACTTTCACGCCATGAAATGGGCGGACATTCTGCGGGCCGACAAGATCCGGGTGACGCCGCAGGGCACCGTCGGGATGACGCGCTGGCTGCGGCAGCAGTTCGCGTCCAACCGGCCTTACGACGAAATGGTCCGCGAGATTCTGACGGTGCAGGGACCGGTTCAGAGCGAAAGCCCGGCAGCCTTCTTCAAGGCGCTCGACAAACCCGATGTCGCCAGCCGGGCGGTCAGCCAGTTGTTCCTGGGCGTGCGGATCGAATGCGCTCAATGCCATCACCACCCCAGCGAACGCTGGAGCCAGGACGATTACGCGGGCATGGCCGGATTCTTCAGCGGCCTGAGCTTCAAGCGGCTGCCGAATGGAACCGAGTCCGTCATCGCGCGAGGCGGGCAGGATCAAAAGCATCCGCGCACGGGAGAAGCTGTCCCGGCCCGCGCGCTGGGCGCTTCTACGGCCGACTTCACGGGAATCAGCGATCGTCGCCAGGTGCTCGCACAGTGGATGACGGCGGCGGACAACCCGTTCTTCGCCCGCGCCATCGTGAACCGCGTCTGGGCGCACTACCTGGGACGCGGTCTGGTGCATCCCATCGACGATATGCGCGTGACCAATCCCGCGACCAGCGAACCCTTGATGATCGCTCTGGAACAGCATCTCCGAGCGTCGCGTTTCGATCTGAAAGCCCTGACGCGGACGATTCTGAACTCGCGAACGTATCAGCTCAGTTCCACCGTCCACGATTCCAACCGGGACGATACGCAGCACTTTTCGCATGCGGTCCCGAAGGCGCTGCCGGCCGAAGTGCTGCTGGATGCGATCAGTCAGACCACGGGCGTGCCGGAGAAATTCAACGGCTGGCCGCTGGGCGTGCGGTCGATTCAGGTGTGGGACAACCGGATGCCGTCGTATTTCTTCCGCATCTTCGGCCGCCCGGTGCGGGCCACGGTCTGCGAGTGCGAACGCAGCAACGAACCCAGCATTTCGCAGGCGCTGCACCTGCTGAACTCGCCGGAAGTCAACGAGAAGATCAGCCACCGCCAGGGCCAGGCGCGCCGCCTCGCGGAATCAGCTCTGACACCGGAGCAGCTCATCGAAGAGATCTACCTGATGACGCTGTCCCGCTTCCCGACGGAAACCGAACGCGAACTGATGCAGACCGCCTTCGCCCCGGAAACACTTCGCCGCCAGTCCGTGGAAGACGTCCTCTGGGCCACACTCAACACCAAAGAGTTCCTCTACAGCCATTGAGCCTCTGGACCCGCCCATTCATCATTCGTCAGATTCTGCAGATTGGCGAAGGCTGAGAAACGCTTCCTTCAACGGTTGATCGACAGCGCTATCCGGTTCCAGCAACACCAAACGCTGGTATGCGTCCAGATAGGGAACGCGAAGCCGATGAAAAGGTGGAACGTGAATCCGCCCAGCTTTTCCGTAGAACCTGTTTCCAACGGTGTACGGGACCGAGAACTCACCATCAATTCCAATTCGCAGAGAGAGCTGCCCTGGATCCCGACCGCTGACCGTCATGGAATCAATATCCCATGACGTTGTATCCATTCCGAAGGAGTCACCCGTGATCCACGGCGAATCGGATTCTAACGACAGCGCATCCAGCCACGGAGAAAGTTGTGGCATGACACGCGGAGCGGCCCGCCCGCCGCTACTACTGTTCGCACTGGTCGTTTCGTAACTGGCTTGGAGAATCTGACCGCTGCCAGGACTTTGAGCGCGGATGACGGGCGCGCTGCGTGAGGCTTCCTGGTTCTGGGCGTGGAGGATGGCGGCCTGCTGGAAGCCGTTCTTTGCGGTCTGGATGCTGGAGGCGACGCTCCACACCGCGCTGGCGCTGCGGAGTGCGTTCCGCAGGCCCGGATCGCCCGTGTTGACGAACGAGGCCGCTCCCGTGGCCAGTTCCATCCGGCTGCTGAAACGCACGTCGGCATGCTCAGACTTGAGGCCCGTCCTGACGTTCACTCCCAGATGCGCCGCATACAGCACGTTGCCCAGCGTGCCGTCGCCGATCGTCCGGCCGGTCGCCGCTTCGTAACCGCCCACGCCGGCGCGGGCGTAGTGAATGGAGGCGCCGAGGCGACTGCCGGCGGCGGTGGCTCCCGCGGCGCCCGCGATGCCTCCGGTCACGATCGTCGCGGTGTTCAACACGCGGCTGAGCGTGCCGTCGCCGATCTGATCTCCGGTGAACGTTTCGTAGATGTTGACACCACCGGAGACCACACCCAGCGCTCCGACCGCCGTGCCCCACGTCAATGCAGCGCCGGTCATCAGCGGAGCCGCGATTCCCGCGCTGGCGATGACCGTGGCCACCAGCAGCGCCTTCTGGATATTGCCGTTTTCCCACTGTTCCTGGTAGAAGTCTCCCACATCGTGAGTGAAGTCATTGAATTCGCGGCGGACATCCTCCTGGAATTCCGCAAGCTTATTGAAATGACGTGCCGCCCGGTCGCCGAACACATCATCCACGACTCGCCCGACTTCCTTGGTGACTTTGCGAATCGCTTTGCTCAACCAGCTGAGGCCCGAAGGATCGGTGTAGGACAGCGGGTTGTTGAACACATACCGGTTGAGGTTCGCGTCTCCGGCGGCGAAGCCCAGCGGGTCTTCGCTCAGGAACCGGCCTTCCGCCGGGTCGTACCAGCGGTGGTGGTTCTGCGAGAGGCCGGTGTCCGTGTCGAATTCCCGTCCGGCGAAGGCGTAGAGAACTCCGTCCGTGATCGCCGCCAGCGGAGTGCCGAAGCTGTCGAACGTGCGGTGATGACCGCCGGGGATCGACGTCAGGTTCGTGGTGAAGTCGTAATCCGCCACGTCGCGGATCGAACCGGCCCGGTCGGCCAGCGGCCACAGAATCTCACCCACCGTGCTTTCGTCCGCGAAGACCTGATCCACATCCGGACCGTGCAGATACCGGTGCGTGACCGCGCCACCATTCCCCGTGATGACCTGCACGTCGCCGCCGTCGTAGTGGTAACGCTCCGTGGTCTCGAACGTGCCGTCCCCCGCCGCGTCCAGCAGCTTGCCGATCCGCCGGTCCTGAGCGTCATACGCATACGCCACCTGCTTCGTCGTCGCGCCCAGGCTGCTCTTGAAGACCACTCCCGTCAGCCGATTGCGGTGGTCCCACGAGTATTCCACCCACGTCCCGTCCCCCGCCGTCCGCTTCGTCCGGTTCCCTTCGTCATCGTATTCGTACTCGAAATCCGGGGACTCGGTGAGCCGGTTGTTCGCATCGGTGACATACCCCGTGCCGCTGCGGTTGCCGGTCTCGTCGTACTGATAATCCTCATCCGCGGTCCACGAATGATCGGCCGATTCCAGTTGGCCGAACGCGTCGTAGGTGAAGTCCGACGTCCCGTCCGGCGACACCGTGCTGATCACCCGCGACGCCGCGTCGTAACCGTACTCGTAAGCGGCCAGAGTGGTCCCGCCCTGGCGATGCTCCAGATCCGTCAGGCGGTGCGCGCTGTCGTAGCTGTAATCCGTGGTGACGACTTCCACCCACGCGGCCGAATCCAGCACCCTGCGGACGATCAGATCGAACTGACCCAGGTCGTTCCACGTGTAAACCACCTGTGTGCCGGACACGCTCCAGCAATGTCAATACGGCTACCGATTTTAACCAGGTGACCTTGCGATGCATTTTCAACCATCAAACGCGTTACGTTTAAAGCGTGAATTCGCCCGTTGCTCCGCTTCATCACCCGATGATTCTCACTGCAGTGTTTGGCAATGCATCCATTATCCGATGCTCAGCCTCTTCTGACACAGATGAGCCAAGAATGGACAATCTACGCAGATGACCCATCCGGGACATGGTGCTAACCAACTCGTCGTCGGAACTATAGACAACGCCGTCACATAGTATAAGAGACTGCAGCTGCCGGATTGTGGAAACTGCAGCAACATGCTCGCACGTGATTCGCATGTCACGAAGCGTCAGATCGCGAAGGTATGCGCATTGCCTTAAACGCAACAGGCCATGTTGAGTGGCATGTTGTGACCGCTCGAATATAAGAGACTGCAGCCGATGCAGCTTCGAAATAAATTGTAAGCCGTAATCCGTGATGCACTCCCCTGCAACCTGCAAGTCCTCCAGCGACTGCATGCAAGGGAGGTCGCTCAGCGTTGAATCTTCAGCATATTGCCTCAATGACAGAAGCTGCAACCGCGGAAACGCAAAGGCTATGCTGTCCAGTCTTTTCATGCATCCATTCATGATGGTTAGTCTCTCCACATGGCTTATTGCCGAATCAACTTCTATATCACTGCTGACAATATGCTTGTCGCCAATCACTAATGAAATCAACTGGCGGCAGGAGCAAATCGCTTCGAAGACTGCCCTGCCGCTGAATCGGCAATTTTCACACGCAACTACGTTGACAACATTTGGACACGCTCTCAGTATCTTTGCGATGGCATCTGGCGAAAGAACTCCATCCAGCACCAGTCTTTTGACTCTGAATCTGGGTCGCTGAAAGACTTCAAGAACTTCACTTTCGCAAAGATTGCTGTCCACGAAATCAAATTCACTAAAGAAATCATCCAATGGAAACGACAGTCGCCTGATGCCGGATCCAGGCATCGCCTCGGCAAAAACCGCCTTCAGCCCATCCCACTCGTCTGTCGGAGAGATATTGGCAATCTCACGATACTGTTTGTGCAGGCAATCTCCAATCTCGACCATGTGCCCATCAAGCTGCATAGCATCATCGCTGCTCATTGTGTATTGACCTCATGCTTATGGTTTTTCGACGACGCATGTAAATGCGGATTTATTCTGGATCACTTAAACAAGCCCCAAAACCACCCCTCCTCACCTGATCCAGATGGCACTTCGCCGCCTGGTTTTGTCTTGAGTCGCTTTGTTCCAGATGGAGCAGTTGTTCCGCTCGATACCGATGGCGGGAGCGGGGCGTTGCCACTCATGATGGCGCGGCGAGTCTGGCTGATTCCATTAACTCCACCAACCGCATTGGCGGCGCCGTTGCCCAGTTCTTTAAGAGCCTCTTCCACTGCCGCACCATACTGTTCATGAAACAGCTTAGAGGCTGTTATTGGCTTTCCTGTAGTGTTTGGGCCGGGTTACGATCATGAACACGCCAGGGGAGCCGGGTTGTTCGAGCGATGTGACGGATGGGTCGTGGGATTTTCTGCTGACGTATCTCGCTTTGATGAACGCTTAGTTTGTTAGTTTGATGAACGCTTCGATGGATCGGTCGATACCGCTGCTTGGCTTACGACTACGAACGACTGGTTAAGAGGCTTGCCGACTGCCACTGGATCGCCTGCCGCGGACTGATGCTGAACTGGATTCTCCACGGAAGTGCATCACACGTCCTAAGGCTGGGCTTTCAGCAGTCGCGCGTCGGCGAGGATCAGGTGATCGCCGATGTCGTTTTCGACGGGGCCGTAATCGACGAGCACATCCAGCACGAGGCCGCCGGTCAGGTCGAGGTCAATCCGGTGCGGTTCCGGATCCATTGCGGTCACGGATTTCTCCAGCAGTTTGCGGCCATCCAGAGTCAGTGTGACTTTCACATCTCCCGCGTATCCCTGCTGAATGCCCATCAGCGCCTGCAGTCGCGAGTAATCACCGTTGAGCCGATACCGCAGCGACGTTTTCGATCGGATGCAGACGCCGCGCGAGAAGGTGCGGTTACCCAGTCGTAACGGGCGGCTCCACACGTCGCGGTCGTATTCGATCGCCTTCGCGCGGTCGATGAAGACGAATTCGTGCTTGATGTCGCGGGCTTCCAGAGCGGACAGCCAGGTCAGGCGTTGCGAGCTGAAGTCCAGCAGTTTCACGTTCGACATGGCCACGCTGATCTCCGCTCCGGAGGCCAGAGTCAGCTTCCATTGATCCTTCTCGCCGGTGGCACGCGATACGGCCAGTCGATCCGTACTGATCAGTTCCACGAAACCCGCCGGTTTCGCGACGGTTGCCGCCGGCGGGTAGAGCACGCCGTACACCCGGGCACGTGGCACCGTCACCGGTTCGCCATCCAGCACGAGGGAAACCGACGCGGCCGTGATCTCGCCCACCGCGCCTTCGACGAAATCGAGAGCGTCGCCTTTGCGAATCACCAGGAGATCCTGTCGTCGTTCCTTCTTCTGCAGTTCCTGCCAGGAAGTCTCCAGAGCCGTCACCTGCGCACCGAGTCGCAGGCTGGTGGCCGCTGAGCGGGGAATGGCCAGAGGGCCTGTTCCCGGAGCGTCGATCTGCAGAGTCTGTCCGTCGCTGGTGAGCTGTGTGAGCTGCAGACGCGAGCCGTCCGCCAGATGCAGTTCGAGCGGCGGACGTTCCATCACTGCCGCGGTCGCACCGGTGAATCTGGCTTCCAGAATCTCCACCTGAGGAAGGTCGATGGTCTGTCCGTTCTCGACGATCTGCCAGCGTTCCGCTGAGGCCGACAGCAGCCGGCCCGATCGCGCCGGGCCGGATGTGGTCAGGATCTCCACGGCCGGGCCTTCCATCTGAGTCGTCAGCAACAGAGCAATCATCAGAACGGACTGGACCATCATCAACTCCCGGCGGAAGCAGGTTTCTCAGAAGCGCGGCGGAGCGAGCGTGGAAATGTTTACTGACCCACGAAGAAATCGAACACCAGCACGCCGTCGATGCGCGGTCCGACCAGCTTCACGAATTCCTGATGGGCCGGATGAGGCAGGTATTCGTCGCGGCCTTTCGCGTCGCGGAAGGTGACCACGAATCCGTGCGTGTAGCCGGCGGCCTTGCCTTCCACGCTGACGTCGGTCCCCCATTCAAAGTCTTCAATGGCGTCGATCTTTGAAGGCAGCGTGCCGAACGCATCGACCACTTCCTGAACCTGAGCCGGCGTGACTTCCGGCTTGAACTTGAACAGCACGACGTGACGCAGCAGCGGTTTCGTTTCCATCTTTGATTTGACTCCCAGGGCATCGAGCATCGCGGCGGCGACGAACGCATTTCCGGCTTCGTTCAGATGCACGCGGTCCGTGGTCAGAACACCGGCTTCCGCGTTCATGGGATTGTGCCGGTCGAGATGCTGCAGGAACCGCCTCCGCAGATCGAGCAGTTGCGACTTCGTTTCGGCCGCGACCTTGCGGCTGATGGCGCAGTATTCATCGAGCATCACATCGAGTGAGTTGGAGCCATCGGTCTTTTCTCCGATGACGCTGGCGGTGCAGAGGATGACTCGCGCGCCGGCTTCATTGATCTTCGCGATGATGCGTTTCAGGCCGGCTTCGTACTCGTCGCGCGAAGTTCCCCGGCCGCTTTGCGAATGCCAGACATCGTTGATTCCGATGTAGATGACCACGACCGTCGGCTTCTTACTGAGCACATCGCGCTCCAGCCGCTCTTCCAGGTTCGGCACGCGGTTGCCGCTGATCCCCGCGCCGATGACCTCCACCTTCAGGTCTGCCTGCTGAGCATCCAGAGCCTGACGGACCAGCGTGACATACCCCTTCGGCCCCGCACCGGCCTGAGTGATGGAATCGCCGAGAAACACGACGCGGTCTCCGGCTTTGAGCGGCTCGGCGGCGAATGTCCCCGCTGCATCGGCCAGTGTCAGGCAGGTCATGAGGAAACCCGTGAGAAGTCGAGAAAGAAGCGACATGGTGCAGTCCCTGTGTGGTCTGGAAAACGCAACGGCCGGATGATTCCACAGTGCCGGTCTGCGAACGTGTAGTCGTGACCGATCGCCGGAGCAACCCGACACCATTGGTTCCCGTCCGCGCCGCACGCACACGATCCGGTTTCCCGTTCCGTTGGAAACGGCGCTGCCGCTCCAGGTGCCGGAATGATAAGCCTCGCGGTCGTGATTGAGTTGTTTGACCGCCAGCCGCAGGCGTGCGAGTGGCCCGCTTGACGCCTGCGCCTCCGGCTGCGGATCAAACCATCGAAAGACTCATTCCTGACCGCGCGAGGTATAGAACCCGCAGCACGGTCAGCGCTTGCGGACCCGGCGCGAGACCACCAGTCGAAAGGTTCCATTCACCATCGCGCCGGCATAGAGCCGATCGCCGGCTTTCGATAGAGACAGGCTGGTCGCGCCGCGGGCGATCGAACCGGGCACCGTCAGTTCGCGAGTGGTTGAGAATGGCCGGTCGCGGCTTTCACGAGTCGCCATCCAGAACGTCAATCGTTGATCACTATCGGCAGACCAGCGTTGAAACAGCAGGGTCAGACCATCTGAAGACAGAGCCGCTGCGCTGTCGTCGCTGCTGGAATTGACAGCCGGGCCAGCGTTCACCGCCGGACCGAACGCTTCGTCACGTGTCGCCCGGCGACTCACCCACAGATCTGCTCCGCCGCTCGATTCCGCCCGGTCCGAATGGAAGAACAACTCCAGCCCATCCGGAGACAGTTCCGGTTCCCACTCACTGGTGTCTTGATTGACTCCGGGACCGGCCGGAACCGGAACTGACCACGAAGCATCTCCGGATGGCCGGGAACTCAGCCACAGGTCCGCTTCGGTTCCGTTGTTGGCGCGAGAATGGCAAAAGCACATCAGTAAGCCGTCCGCTGTGATCGTCACATCGCTCAGATTGAATCCGGGCAGATCATTCACAGAAGCATCCAGAGGAACGGGTTCTCCGAACGGTTGATCCGTCGCATGACGCCAGGCATGCCAGAGTATCAGACGGCTGCTTTCCACCTCTGGATTCTCGCGCCCGTGAAACCACAGGGACATCCCGTCTGAAGCGAGACGCGGCCCGAATGCAGCCTGCATTCCGGGCATCTCGACAGGCGCCATCGGCGACCATTCATGGTCGGGTGACGTCAGCAATTGCGTGGGGCCAAGCGGTACTGCCGGGCTGAGGAGTACAGCCGGCTCAAGTTCGCAGACCACCCGGAAGCCTTTCACGATGGTTGCGAAGTTATCGCCGGGCATGGTGCGGCTGTCGGTGAGGTAACGCTGGGAGGAACGCAGACGCGCGGGTTGAGAACTGAAGGCTCCACCGCGCACCACAGCGGGGCGGGTCAGGTCAATCGAGCCGACCGGATTCACCAGTCGTTCCGTGGTCCAGGTGAGGCCGGCATCCAGGCACATCTCGTGAACGCTGCCATGCATGTCGAACAATCCGAAAGCATTCGGCGTCCGGTTGGCCACCGGCTCCAGCGGCTTGCCGCCGGTGGTGGTGGGAGCATCCGGGTCGGTCGCGAGCGAGTCACCGAACGAATAGCGGGTGATGGTTCCCGCCCGGCAGGCATATTCCCATTCCGCCTCAGTCGGCAGGCGATACGTCATTCCGTTCTGGAGTGTGAGCCAGTCACAGAAACGCCGGGCGTCGTTCCAGCTGACACACCGCACGGGAAAGTCATCGGCGGTCTGCAGCGACGGACTGTGCCATGTGAGCTGCGCGCGGCGTTCTTTCGGATTGACGTTGTACGCTCCCCGCCCATCGGATTCGGCGTCAGTCTGAAACTGCCTGGATTCCACGAAGGCGCGGAACTGTCCGTTGGTGACTTCGGTGGCGCTCATGCGGAAAGGCTTCGTGAGCAGCACGGAATGCTGAGGCTTTTCGGCCGGCTGGGCATCCGGGTCTGAATCCGGCGCGCCCATCAGAAATTCACCCGGAGGAATCAGACGCATCTTCATCCCCTGGGAATTGATGGACTCAACCGGGATCTTGAGCGCATCAGCCCAGGCGGCCTGATGCTGTGCACCATCGAAGGGAGCGGTCGCCAGCGGAGCGATGCGGCTGGCCTGTTCCACGAGCGTCTCCGGGTCGGGGCGTTTGATTCGGTGACTGAACCACAGATCGCGGTTGCCGTGGCCGGGATGGGAGGAAGTCCCGGGACGAGACGACGAAAAGAAGAGGATCCCGCCGTCGCTGGAAATGGAAGGTCCGGATGTGCTGTGGTCGTTGATCTGTGGCCCCAGCTTCACCGGCGGATCGAACTCATCTTCAACATCCGCCCGGTGCGATATCCACAGGCTGATCGATCCGTTCGCTATTTCGCCGGCCATGTACAGCACAGACCGCCCGTCGGCCGTCAGGCATGGAAATTCCTGCCAGACGCCGGAGTTGATTCCGCTCATGAGCTGTGGCTCGCCGAACGGTAGATCCCGCGCGGTGCGAGTGACTCGATAGAGGTAGTGTGGAAATCCACGACTGAAGATCGCCGTCAGTTCATCAGGGGACATGGCGAGGCCGTAGTCGCTTTCGGGAGTGGAGAAGGGATGTCCCACCAGTTCCGGCTGGCCGAATGATTCATCCGTGCGGTTGCGCCGGGCCACATAGACGTCGTTGTGGCCGGGACCACCGGGGCGGTCCGAAACGAACCACAACGCGAGGCGATCCTGAGACAGAAAGGGATTCGTCTCGTTGAACTCCGAATTGATCCCGTCCGGCATTCGCGCGGCGACCGGAAAGAGTTCATCCAGGTTCGATCGGATGCTCCACCACAGGTCGTACCGTCCTGAGTCATCTTCGCGGGCAAAGATCAGCAGAAGACCATCCGCAGACAGTGCGGCATGATCTTCGTTTCGGTCGGAGTTGATTCCCGGACCGGCGTTCCGCGGGTCGGACCATTCGTAGATGTCACTCAGAATCAGAGAGCCTGATCCAGGATCTGTCACGACCGCATTCCCGGAGGGGCCGGACGGCTTCCCGGCAGGTTCCGCAGTGACCGGATCGACAGACTCTGTCGCGGATCCGGCGGCCTTTGCAGTTGCTGTTGTTCGTGCCTGCAGTTCGGAGCTGTTCGGTTCATCCGGCTGCGGACGGCGAGCAACTGCGATAGCCATGACGGTCACCAGTACGACCAGCAGCAGGGAAAAACCGAACACAAGACGCTGTGAGCGGGCAGGTGCAGACCTGGCAACGGGCAACACCTCTGTCGCGAGCAGTTCGTCGTTCAGTCGCGCAGGCAGAGGGCTTTCCAGTTCGTACAAGGTTTTTTTAACTTTCGCGCCGGACTCAACCTGGACTGTGAGGGATGGGTCTGTTCCCTGATGGTCCCGGCAGAAACGCTGCAGTTCGTCCGCGACAACCCTCAGATCCGGGTATCGGGCCGAAGGCTGCTGGGACACCATCCTCAGACAGATGGCTTCCAGCGCGGGATTGATGGCCATGCGGATGGTGGAGGGCCGGGGGACCGGCGTATCCAACATCAACCGGGCGAGCACGCGCGAAACGCTGCCCTGATGGATCGTCCGGCCGGTCAGCAGTTCGTAGAAGATCGCACCAAGGCTGTACTGATCGCTGTGCGGACCGATGTTCTCGACGACGCCTTCGGCCTGCTCCGGGGCCATGTACAGCGGCGTTCCGATGATGACGCCGGACTGAGTGACGGAGGCATCCGCTTCGTGCAGCCATCGCGCGAGACCGAAATCCATGATGACCGGCTCGCCTTCCGCGTCGATCATGATGTTGGCCGGCTTCAAATCGCGGTGAACGACACCCGCGTCGTGCGCCTTCTGCATGGCCAGTGCGATCCTGCGGATCAGTTCCGCAATCTGAGTGGCGGCGAACTGTTGTCCGGAGGCCAGCACTCGCGACAGCGGCTGCCCTTCGATGTACTCCATCGTCAGGTACTGCACTCCCTCTTCTTCGCCCACATCGTAGACCGCGCACAGATTGCGATGGCGCAGCGAAGCCATGGCGCGCGCCTCGCGCTGGAACCGCTTCACCAGATGCATCTCGCTGGAGATGTCGAAGCGGGGAATCTTCAGAGCGATGTGTCGTCCCAGCCGGGTGTCTTCAGCGAGATAAACCAGGCCCATCCCGCCGCGTCCCAGCAGTCGTTCAATGCGATATCGGCCGAACATCTTTCCGGCCGGCCATTGCTCTGCCGACGACGCTTCGGTTCCCTTTACAAGCTCAGAGGCTGCTGGAGCTGTGTGGGAATGACGCAGATACGGGCTGGCTTGAGTTTGATCGCCAGCCGTTTCCGGACTGGAAATGGTCACCGCTCCGGTGCTCACGGAGTCAGAAGGCGGCTCGATGATCATGCCGCCCTGCGATGACGAATCGCTCAGAACGACATCCGGCAGGTCCGTCAGCATGTCCGCATGTCGCTCCACCGCAGGGCGGTTGAGAAACTCGCCCGCCCCGGCATGTGCGGCGAGGAGTGTGTCCAGCCGGGATCGCAGAGCGGCATCGCCTGCGCAAACCTGATTCAGGTATTCAGCCCGCTCAGCGGGATCGGACAGATCCAGCGCCGTGAGAAAGAGATCCCGTTCGCCCATGAAGCGGCCCGCCTCTTGAATTCAAGCAGCTCATATTGTGTGGAGATTGTCATCTCCGGCTGTTTCGTGTGAGATTAGCTTCCATGCCCGCGAATATCACACAGGTCTTGAACGCACTGAATGAAGGCGACGCCACCGCCGCCGCTCAGTTATTGCCGCTGGTCTATGACCAGTTGAGACTGTTCGCCGCGCAGCGTATGGCTCATGAACCGGCCGGTCAGACGATTCAGGCGACGGCTCTGGTCCATGAGGCTTACCTGCGACTGGTTGATCGTGCGGAAGAACGACGCTGGACGGACCGCAGACACTTTTTCCGGGCGGCGGCGGAAGCCATGCGCTGCATCCTGATTGATCGAGCCAGGGCCAGGCACGCCTTGAAACGGGGGGGTGATCAACTCCGGATTGACGTTGATCTCGATCTCCTGCCGGCCTCCGGAATGGAAGATGATCTGGAAGGACTGAGCGACGCGCTGGAAAGGCTGGACAGGGAAGAACCCGATGCCGCGGAACTGGTCAAGCTCCGGTACTTTGCCGGCCTGACGATGACAGATGCGGCGCAGGCCATGGACATCTCTCCCCGTACCGCCGACCGTTTGTGGGCCTATGCGCGCGCCTGGTTGCTGACGGCATTGCGGGACCAGTAAAGCCCGGTCCGAATTACTTCTCCGACAAAGAGAAGGCTCCGTCCCAGTCTTCCGGGGGATGGTTATTGCTGCGGGCCATCTGCTTGAGCAGGAACGCGCGCGGTCCATCGTCCGGCAGCTCATTCAACAACGCGATCGCTTCCGCCCATTGTCCCGCGATGATCAGATCGAGCGCCGCGTCAAAAGCCGTGATCTGACCGGCCGTTACTTGACACGCTGCGGATTCCGGAGGAAGCAGCTCATAAACATTGATGGGAGTGTCCATCCCCTTCGGACGGACGCGGGCCAGTCGTCGGACTCGCGCCTGATCGGCGCTGAAATGATCGCGGGCGAAACCGGCGGACGCTTCATCCAGGCAGATCTGCACTCCAAACTGCCGAGTCATGCCTTCCAGTCGCGACCCCTGATTCACGACCGGGCCGAAGACACCGATCTTTGCCTGCTGAGCCGTTCCGATCTGTCCCGCAATGGCCCGGCCGTGAGCGATTCCCACTCCGACCGAAAACCCTTCCAGCAACTCGTTGTCACCGGCATTCGCGAACTGAGCCTGAACCGCCAGCGCGGCGAGGCAGGCGGGAACAGCGCCCTCTTTGATGGCGCTCGGCCAGCCCCAGAAGCCCAGTGCCGCATCGCCCTGAAAATCCGCGATCGCTCCGTCGTACTTCAGAATGCCGTTGGTCATCGCGGCCAGTGCTTCCTTCACGCAGCTCAGCAGATACTTCAGGTTGTCGTGGCTTTGCTCGGACTTGCGCGAAAACCCCCGCACGTCACAGAACATGACCGTGATATCGCGTTCGGAGGGAGTGAGAATGTCCGCATCGCTCCCGCTGGTCAGATTCTCGACAACCTTCGGTGAAAAAAACGAACTGAGCTGCGTTGTCTGCTCCTTCAGCTTCCTGACCTGCCAGACGGAGCCGAGAAACTGCGTGAGCAACTGAGTGAATCGCAGGTCCGCTTTGAAATCGTCTCCCGTGACCAGGATTGAACCGTCCTTGCCGCCTTTTCCCGAAACGTACAGGCACCAGCCTTTGCCGGCGATCCCTGGAATCGGCACGCAGAACGCCCATCCCAGATCGTCGCTCATTGTGAAACCGCCACCCTCCTGCTCGCCGCCGCCCCAGATATGCATGGCGCATTTCGAAGTCAGCAAGGCTTGCGAGACCAGTCTCCGACTGGGCATGAACCGTCCCTGATAAGTTTCCCTCGTGCGGACGCGCATCAGCTTTGGCTTCAATTGCCGGAGGATGGATTCCCTCGACAGGATGGAACTCTCCGACGCACTGATGAACTCCACGGCTGACCGGTCGTACTGAGCGACCGCCACGGCGATGGATTGAGGAATGGCGTCCAGCAGCAGGTCAGCCAGCACTTCGGCCAGCCCCAGATCGGACTGCGAATCCGAGATCAACTGCGGCAACTGAGCCAGAATCTCCATCTGCCGACCGGTGTTCTCAAACTCCGTCGATTTCAGATCCGCTTCACCGTAGGCGAACTCTTCCACCTGATCGAGATCGTCGGCGGTATCCGTCCCGCTGTTTTCCAGCGTTTCACCCTCCAGATCTTTTTCAATGGCGGGAGCCGGCCGGGCAGATCCCGCTGCGGGCGCTCTGTCCAGCAGCTCGAAGACTGTCGCTCCGATCAGAAAGCTCTGACCGGGACGAATCACCGCTTCCCGCAGGAACTGACTCTGAAACACGATGGGGTTGCTGGCCGCAGGCAGGCAGCGGACCTGCAGTCCGACTTCCGTCCATTCAATCGTGGCATGTTCGCGGGACACCGTGCGGTCCCAGGCGATTGCAAAATCATTCTGCGGTAACCGGCCGATTTTCAGCAGCCGGTCTGGATCAACCGCAAGTTCAGCGGCCTCGGAACCGGCCGTGTGCCTGGCTCTCAGAGTGAACGTTGTCACTGTCGTCATGTGTGTCTCGATCGCTGACAGATGCAGACGGACTGCTGGCCGAATGGAATAACCAGCATGTCAATAAGCGTATTCCGGCGGTCGGTCACGCCAGGAATTCTTCAGAATTCTCCGGAGACCGCTTCGCCTCTGACTGCCACACAATGGCAGGAGGTCCGTCTAGCAGCCCGTTGAAAAAGTAACCCGCAGCGTCAGCAAGGGCGAAAGAGTGGTGAATTCTTCGAGCAGGAACCCCTTGCTCACGCGGCGGGTTGCTTTGGATAGCATTTTCAACGGGCTGCCAGGACGCATCTTGACTCGCTTTTAACGCATCCCGTATTCGTCCCGTCGCTCTGACCAGACCTCCTCGCAACCTGCTGGTGCGCACCGATTGAGTTCCGGAGCATCGCATCAGCAGCCTGGTCAAAGTGTCTGTGATCCGCTCCGGCCCCGCCTCTATTCCCTTCTGCGCATTCCGCGCCGCCCCGTCCTGCGAGGAAATCTGATGCTTCGATTCATGTTTCGATCGTGCGGTCTGGCCGCTCCGCTGGCATTCCTGCTGCTGGAGTTCAGCCGTTGGAACTACTGCTCTGCGGATGAATTTCCAGGCTTTGAACCACAGAGATCAATCGCCTCAGATGCCGATCGCTCGCTGCCCGGTCAAAGACCCGTTCGTGAGCCGGCGCTGGATCCTCTGCCGTCTCCCATCGATTATGAACTGCGGTTTGAACGGGAGCTGGATGAGCTGCGAAATGAGCTTGGCCTGCTGAAGGCCACCCCGCAGAAGCCACCGTTTCCCACTCTGGAAGTGCATGGTGTCTTTCAGGCCGACACCGGCTGGTTCGACCAGTCGCCATCGAATCGGGCGGCAGTGGGAGATATCCAGGACGGTTCCAGCTTCCGACGAGCCAGACTGTCGGCCAACGGGTCCGTTGCGAAGAATATGAATTACTTCCTGCAGATGGATTTCGCGTTCATCGGCCGGCCAACCTTCACGGACCTCTGGTTCGAACTGAACGATGTCCCGATCCTCGGCAATGTTCGCATCGGACAGTGGAAGCAGCCGTTTTCACTCGAAGTCGTTTCCAGCTTTCGGTACACGACTTTCGCGGAGCGGGCACTGACATTTCAGGCTTTCGTTCCGTTCCGGCATCTGGCCATCGGCTTCTTTGACTGGGCGGATGATGAGCGGATGACGTGGGCCGCGTCGGTCTATCGTCCTGGCCAGGATCAGTCTGGCGGTTCGCTGGCTGATAATGGCGGGTATGCCGGAGTCGGGCGATTGACGTGGCTGCCCTGGTGGGATGAAGAGGCTGACGGCAGTCGGTATCTGCATCTCGGAGGCGCCCACAATCTGGAATATCCAAACGATCACTCGACGCGGTTCCGCACTATCCCGGAATACTTCGTCGGTCAGCAGGTCGGCCTGGCGCCGGTCGGCACTTCCGGTGTTGCGGAACCAGGACGACTGGATGGAACTCCATTCTTTGTGGATACGCTGCCACTGGCGGTCGATCACTATCATCTGATCGGCACCGAAGCTTTGTGGGTGGAAGGGCCGCTGTCCGTGCAGTCGGAGCTTATGTTTCTCTTTGGCGAACGGCGGGACGGTCGCGCGATGTTCTTTCCAGGGCTTTATGCGCAGGCCGGATATTTTCTAACCGGCGAACATCGGCCGTATCACCGCCGACAGGGAGCGATAGACCGGATTCAGGTCATACACCCGGTGGGGCGCGCTTCCGAAAATCAGGCCACGCCGGGTCTGGGAGCCTGGGAACTGGCCACGCGGATCTCCTTCATCGACTTGAACGACGATGGCGTCTCCGGTGGCCGGCTGACGGACGTGACCCTGGGCTTGAACTGATACCTCAACAGTTTCAGCAAGCTGCAGTTCAATGACATCCACGCCATGCTGGCCAGTGCCACTCAGGGGCATAATTCCGCAGACATCGTGGGGCTGCGGGCACAGGTCGATTTCTAGAATTCAGTCATGATGCGTCAAAGACGATTCACGGCTGATCTCCAGATGAATTTCACTCCGGTCTGGGAATGGCGAAGTCTTCCGTCGAATCCTCGCGGGGGAAGTCGATGATCGTCTCAAACGGAGTGAACAGCGGTTTTCCATCGGGCAGCTCTTCGCCTTCCACCGTGGCTGGAACGCCGTCGTAACCCACGATCCGAACGTGATGGGAGCCGCCCACGATTCCTTTGGACGGTTCCGTCCTGTAGACCCCCTGGTTGATGATCGCGCCTCCACCGGGTCCGTCGTTGCCGTTCTCGACGTCCGGTGAAAAGTAGATGAACCCTTTGACCACGGGCTTGCCGTCGTAGGTCACGGTTCCAGAGACCTGGTAGCGTCGCGGTCCGTTATTGCCGCCACATCCACAGAGTGCAGCTGTGATCAGAATCGGCAGAATCACCGTCCGGATGATCGCAGAATGGAACTGGATACTCATTTCCCGAAGCCTCCATCAGGCAGTGCGTCTTCACGCTGGCCAAGCTGTCGATAGGCTGCCAGACTGATATTTTCACTGATGAAGTGAGTCGATCCATCCGCCATCAGGAAGTGTGCTCCTCCAATATGAAAGCTGCTGAAGCCACGAGTCGAATGAAGTCCCCGCCCGGTGTGAAGATTGATCGGTTCATGAGTGCCAGCAATGTTTCTGGCCAGGGCGCAGCCATCCTGTTTGGCGCTGGCTCCCCATGCTGAATTGCCGTACCGGGTCTCCCCCACGATAAAAACATTACTCGTCCCGTCGGTGATATCGCGGGCACGCGTCCGGGATCCGGCGTAAAGAATTCCGTTGACGTAAAAGGCCCGGTCGCCGGCAGGGCTGCACCCGGTGCTTGTACACTGGTGAGAGGTTCCGCCGCCGGAAACTCCCCAGTAGCTGTTCCAGCTGTCATTCTGCCCGACCTGCGGGTCAGACGGGCACTTAGGGATAGTCGATTAATAACTTCCCTGAATCAGTTGGGAGAGGGTGGTGCAGTGTAGTTCCATTTGGGGAGCACCTTGTCGAAGACGATTTG
>Ga0172376_10002302_pt1 | contig 23505 bp, 19 predicted proteins | sample Lak35m_FD_121114 | JGI IMG/M metagenome (GOLD analysis project Ga0172376, IMG submission 121114) | Freshwater microbial communities from Kabuno Bay, South-Kivu, Congo - kab_092012_35m | ecosystem: Environmental > Aquatic > Freshwater > Lake | place: Democratic Republic of the Congo: South-Kivu... | reverse complement strand
AGCGTAAAAGAGGGGGACATCAAGCATGGAGGCTTCATCTATTACGACAAGGTCACAATCTAAAGGATTTTCATCATTCTTGTTAAACCTTCCGGCTATAGGGTTCATTTCAAGCAAGCGATGAATGGTTTTGGCTTCTAGCCCTGTTGTTTCTCCAAGCCGCTTTGCTGCCCTGCCGGTGGGCGCAGCTAAGAGGATGTCCATATGTTTTGCTTTAAGGATTTTGAGGAGGGAGCGGAGGAGGGTGGTTTTTCCAACACCTGGGCCTCCGGTGATAATCATGACTTTAGCTTCCAGAGATTGCTTTAAGGCTTGCTTTTGACTATCTGACAACAAGATTGAATGTTTCTCCTCCACCCATCCAATTGCCTTGTCAGCATCAATTTGTGGCCAGGGAAGGGGGCCATGATTTAAAATACGCAGACGCTCTGTAATTCCCCTTTCTGAGGCGTATAAACTCCCAAGAAATACACACTCTGTTGTCTTAATTGTATCTTTGATGACGTTTCCTTGTTGAAGCTCTAAGCTAAGAGCCTGCGAGACCAACGTTTCTTCAACCTCTAATAACTCTTGGCAGGATTTAAGGAGTATTGGCGTAGGTAGGCCACAATGTCCCTCATCTGTGGCCTTACCAAGGGCATAAGAAATTCCTGCCCTACCTCTTATAAGGGAAGCTTTTTCTACGCCAAGGCTCATGGCAATTTTATCAGCGCTTACAAAACCAATGCCATGGATATCTTGGGCAAGCCGGTACGGATTTTGACGAATGAGTTCTATCGCCTGATCTCCATAGGTCTTGTAAATCCTAACGGCACGGGCGGTGCTAATTCCATGGCTGTGCAAGAAGAGCATGATGTCCCGAATAGCTTTTTGGGCGGCCCACCCTGCTATGATTTTCTCCCAACGGTATGGTCCTATACCTGAAACGGTTTTAAGGCGATCTGGGTCTTCTTCAATAATGGTAAAGACCGTTTCTCCAAAGGCTTTGACGAGTTTGGAGGCATAGACAGGGCCAATCCCTTTGATCATCCCCGAACCAAGGTATTTTTCTATCCCTTCAATGGTTGTTGGGGGCGTTGCCCTTAATCTTACAGCTTTAAATTGTTGCCCGTATTGGCGGTCTTGGATCCAAAGCCCAACTGCTTCGACCCATTCACCCGCTGTCACAACGGCACAGGCTCCAACAACAACGATAAGGTCTTTGTGGCCTTTTGCTTTTACTTTTAAAACACAAAAGCCTGTTTCGGGATTATGAAACGTTACCCGTTCAATCAAACCATTGAGTGTTTCTTCAGAAGAGACAAGCACATCATGTCCTCAAAGTTATAAGGGCCAATACTAAAATAAGCGCTTCTTTATTCGGTTTTTAGCTTCCAAACCAGGAAAACCGCTCAATGGCCTTCTTGCTTATTGTTTCTAAAATCTCATCATTGCCATCAAAAGAAACGACCTGGTAAGGGCAGCCGATGCGCTTAGGAGAGGAAAGGCGACGCCTTAACTTGGTATCAATATAACCGTAAGCTTCTTCCCTGGTTTCAAAAAGTTTGGTTTTGCTGGTACCCCATCTACGGTACCGCCCAAAAGTGATGGTAACATACCACTGTTTAAATAAATCTCTTCCCAGCCCTATTTTGTATTCCCGATCAAACTTGAGGATGGGGTTGACGGCCCGCAATCTAATTTTTAAAAGGTTGTCCATATGTAAGGCTCCTTTTCTTTGTTTTTTGATCAATCCGCGCCTCAAACAAACCCGACCCTCTGTATATTTTATTTTAGCTTTTCAGGGAGGTTTTGATTTTTGTATGGCCAACCAATTTTTCCTCTCCTGGTTCCCTTGAGACTTCCCACCGTTTCAGCCAATTATAAATATATTCTTTAGCTAACTCTGGGCTATTGAGGACAAGAAGATTCTCGGTATTTCTTGTATAGGCCGCCGCTGAGAAATTATAACTGCCTGATATAACGGTTTGGTTATCAATGATAATTATCTTATTATGAGCAATGCCAGGGGGAGAATCAAACCGAAGAGGAAGGTTGTGTTGAATGATAAGGTTTTTTGCCGAGCGTTTATCATTCCTATTGCTCTTATCTAAAAGGACTTGAACCTTAACGCCTTTCTTGGCTGCCTCAACAAGGGCCTGTGCAATATCTCGATCTGTGAAGCTATAAGCTTGAACAAATATGGAATCCTTGGCCTTATTAATTTCACTTATAATCTGCATTTGGCATTGTTTATTTGGGGTGAAACAAACGGACGTTTCTCCACCCTTTAAATGGGCAGAGGGTGGGTAAGCCTCCTGGTGAAATTGAAAGTGAACAGGATCAACGAACTGATTTGCTGCGTATCCTGCTGCAAACCCGATGAAGATAAGCAGCACATGTCGAATATTTGGGGGAATTTTTATGGGTTTAAACCTATTTTTTCTCATTGATAATGAATCAAAACCTTTCTTTGTGGGGAGTGAACTCCTATTATTTTTAAAACTCTGTCATATCTTCAAGGCAGACCATGAGCATTCTTGAGGTTTGAACCGGATAAGCTCAGCGTTTGCAATCTGATGAAATGGAATACCTATGGTCTCTAATAATGACCAATAAACCATACCGTGCGAAACAAAAAGAAGGTTATTTCCATAGGCCAGAAGATATTTATTAATAGCGGCTATGACCCGTTTAGCGAGATCGGTTCTTGACTCCCCATTTGGAAATGGTACGTCTGCGGAGGTTGTCTCAACATGTTGAATAAAGTCTGGGACGGGTTTGCCTTCAAAATCCCCTAAGTCACACTCTCTTATGTCATGCTCAATAATCAATGGATGAACGGTTGCCAAGGCTGCTGTTTGGATCGTTCGCTTAAGAGGACTACAGACAACCTTATGGATAGGTAGGGAGTTTATTTTTTCTTTTAATGATCTTGCCTGGTTTTTTCCGGTTCTATTAAGGGGTACATCAATTTGGCTTCCTGCACAAAGGTAATTACGATTGTAATCCGTCTCGCCGTGCCGAACGAAATAGAAGGTATTTTTGAGCAGCATGGCAGTTTCTAAGTTGAGGGAGCGATGTTGGGGTTGAATATCATCCATATCTAAAAAGCAACCTCTCTTTGTCCCCATCCTTTTTCTTTCATGAGACCTCTTCTTTAATTAAAATGCGCAACGTACTTTTCATCATATATAGGTTATCAAGAATGTAACCAAGTGCTTAAATAATTATATCCTATATAGATGGTTAAAGTAATGATGAGGGAAAATAAACATAGGAATAATTTTTTAAATTTAATACCATACCATATTTTTTGGGATACTATATGCGTGAAGATGAAATATAATAGGGCATTAACGAAACTCAACGTAAATATAATATCATACGGAATAGGGTGCTCTTTCAAATACTCTTTATAGTATTCATCAAACTTAACCATTTTTTGTGTTTTTTCTGATGTTTTATCCATAATTTTGCTTCTCAAAATTTTTGATAGCCACTTTTTTAAATTCTTTTTATTAAAATGGAAAAGATTATCATAGGTTGTTGCCCAATGTAGGCTCTTCTTTTCAATTTTAAGGTTGGGTTTTAAAGTTAGCACTCTGGGCGGCTTTATCGGTAAAATTAAGTAATGGGGTATATTCTTCTTGGGGGGTACAGGATGTGTAAATAACTCCAAATGCTTTCTTTTGTTAATTTAAACCCACTATGGAGGGAGGGACGGTTAAAAGTCACTTCCTGCATTTTTTACCATTATTTGCCCCTAAATTTGTTTTCTTTGGCACCTTCTGTCTTTCTCCTTCCTAAATTTAAATTTTGTTTTTTACTGATGCTTTCTGATTCATAGGCACCCAAGGTCTTATTATTCAGTATAGTTTCCTCAAATGAACCTTTCTCATATTCTCAATTGAAAACGGTTGGTTATCTCCACATTGATGATGTCGTTACTCATATGCCTGTCCAGTTCTTAAATCTTCCTCCTGTTTTCTATGACGCCCACTCATTTCCTTTTCCTTAAATATTTCTTCTTAATTATAGAAAAAACTTTTTCCATAAGTTGTTCCGGTGACTCAAAAAATCCGTCTGTAAAAACAAACTCAATCGGGGTGTCTTCTACATATACAGAGTACTCAAATTTTCCTTTGCCTCTTCCTTTAATAATTTCGTCTTGTCTGATACAAACGTCTCTTTCTTCACCATCTATAAGTAAGATTCCCAACAAAGGAGCAACCCACTCAGGGGCATTTGCAAAAACAATTTCCAATGATTTACATTTAAATTTTTTATTTTCATTTCCTTTTAAATCAACAATATACAAGCTCATAACACGTCCTCTCTATTCTTCCATATCTAAAAAACAATCTTCGTTAATATCCACTTCTATATACTCCCAATTTGCTTATAATATTTACTGGTTAGCATCTGCAAGAATGCTTATCATCCTGGTTTGAGTATCCCATTTTACCAAATAGCCAAAGATAATGCCTTTGTTTTTTATTGGCTATGAGCAGAATTTCCTTTCAAAGCTTTTTGAAAATACTTTATGACTATTTTTTCAAACTCCCCTTGATTGAAAGGGATGTCTTTAGCGAATTGGATACCGCCTTTTGTCCAGTTTGCAACGACTTCTCCTGAAGGGAGTAAGATTTTACCTTGGACATTGATTTTGTTTTCTCCTCCGCTAACAGCCTTTAAGACCCTTTGTTCGATTTTAAATGAGCCTGTTCCTTTGCGGATATCCTCAGCCATACCAATAAGGGCTGATATGTGGTCTTTTCCCTTCTGGGAAAGGGCATAGATGGTTGATGCTGTCCGCGAAGAAACCCTTGAGAGATGGCCAACAGCATCCCAAATATCTTGTGGGACTTTATCAAAAGATAAAAAATTCATAAGCTTAGGTCTTGAACATCCGATAGATTCTGCGAGTTTCTCAGTTGTCATTTTCTTTTCTTTGATGAGTTTGGCGTAATACATGCCTTTAGAGTAGTCGCAAATGGGTAGTTGCTGATTTTCTTTGATTTGGGTAATGGCTGCTTGTTCATCGGACAGGTCTTGAACGATACCCTTAAGGGGGATGCCAGCTTCTAAACAGGCTTTCCAGCGGCGGCTACCCGCAATGATTTCATATTTATATTGAGGATTTGGGCTTTTTCTCAAAATGACGGGCTCGATCTGGCCATTTTTTATAATATCTTGAGACAGGGTATGGATATCTCCAAACTCAAAGCCTGATCGGTCAGCAAATTTCCAGCGGACACAATCTTTAGGGCTAACTTCTATAACTTGCATAGCGGTTCCTCCTTTGTGGTGGCTTATTCGTATTCCTACCAGCATGAAGTACAGTTTGTAACGTATGCCTGGCCATGCTTAATGTTTTGCTTATACGGGTTCTTTAGTTCGTTAATGGTTTCATTTTAATACTATCCATGATCCTAAGCTCTTTCTGGCGTGCGCTTTCACATCGGCTTTAACATAAATCAATAATAAAATAATATTTTAAAAAGTAAACCGAAAAAATAACTTTTTATAAGCATTTTTTAATTCTTAGAAATTACTGTTTTGTGAAAGAGTCACATATGTGACTAAAGCACATCAAATAAAATTTTTAAAAAATATCAAATAATATATTGAAATTATTTATAGTTTGGAGATAAGTTAAGACTGTAAGCGCACCGTTAGAGTACTAGAACCACTTTAACGGTGCTAACCAGAAACCAACGTAACAGGAGTTAGTCAATGGCTAGTATTATTTTTATACTTAATCCACAGAATTTTTCAATCACAAATGTTGCGCAGGAAGGGACGTCCAATAGTATTCCGGTTGTTAGACCTTTGCCTCAATTGCCTGAATTCAAGCTCCAAACTCAGCCAGGGGGAGGGCTGCGTAAGCGGCTCAGTGTTTGTGAGCATGATAAATAAGAAAAAGGCTCTCATATATAATATTTACAGCGGCTTCTCCAAAGGAGCAAGCCGCTCATAATTTAAAAAAGTCACATATGTGACAATAAAATTGCAAAAAAATATTTTTATAAAAATATCTAAATAATATATTGAAACTTTTTATGGCTTCGGTATATGCTGGAACTGTAAGCGCAATGCCAAAGTGCTAGAACCTCTTTGATGTTGTTGGAATAAAACTTAACGTAACAGGAGTTTAATTATGGACCTATTTAATGAAATTTTAATGGCTAAAATTGCAGCAAAGGAAGCACGAGCAGCAAAGAAAGCGGCGATATTTAGCCACCCTGCGATGAAATTATTTACCCAATCCCAATTGCTAAAGCTGCAAAAGAATTTTTCAAAAAACAATGAAATTATCCAAACTAGCCCTAAAACAATTGATTTTAAGCCGGTCGCAAAGTTATTTACTCCAGGCGGGCCTTGTACGTGGCTTTTAACAGAGCTTAGCCCAGAATTGGTGGCTTTTGGCTTGTGTGACTTAGGTTTTTGCGTACCAGAAATACGATATGTAAAACTTAAAGACATTTACCCCATCAGAGGGAGATACGGCCTCCCTGTGGAAAGAGACAGATGGTTTAAGGCAGACAAAACTTTAGCTGAGTATGCTCGATTGGCAAGAAGAGAAGGGCGCATTAAGGCTTAGTTATTCTATGAGCAAAAAATGAAGTGTTTACCAAGGGGTAGGCACTTCTTATGCACCAAAACCGAATCTAAACTATAAAGGAGATAAAAAATGTCAACGAGAGCAATTTATACATTTATAGACGAACGTTCAAAATACCATGTCTATAAATATTTTAATAACTTAACGAGGAAATAGAAGATGAAGAATTTATATGATCATACAGCAGAAGAAATAAAAGCTATGAAAAAAGTTTATATAGTTACTCATATAAAAACTGGTTGTCAAGGTAAAAGCGCTTATCTTAACTATGAAGATGCCAAAAACTCTATTGAAGGACGAGCAATAGAGACACAGAGTTCAGCAAATGAATGGCGAATAATGAGTTTTTATCTATTATAAAATTAACAAGGAGCCTTTGATTTTAAGAATTTCACAAACCGTCTCGATAAGGAAACGTTTTCTTTCTTGTCGAGGAGGCAAATTTAACCATGGACGGAAACAGAGAAGTGGCCAGCTATGCGATGATATCATCTGTGCGGATACCCTCACTGTTTGGATCAAATCAACTAGAACGGTAAGCCTGCGACGCGAAGCTGTGTCGAAGAATTGTCTTCCACTTAGAGGACACCGTCCGTGCCGCCGGACGATGCTAGGGGGCTGAATAATAGAGCGATCCTGGCGATGTGAAAAACGTGAGTAATCACGTGGGGGCTGAATCGCGAGAGAGTGGTTCTCCTGATAACTTAGCATCAGTAGGGGAAGGGGGTTCCTTCAGGTTTTTTACAAAGTACCGAACGATTATTTTTTCAATTTCCTTCTGGCTAAAGGGGATATCTTTGGCAAATTGGATCCCGCTCTTTGTCCAATAGGCGATAACTTTGCCTGAAGGGAGTAAAATTTTCTCTTGAAACTCAATAATGTTATCTTCTCCATTAATAGCTTCCAAGACCTTTTGTTCGAGTGTCCTCGATCCTATTCCCTTCCTGATCTCGTCGGCCAGGTCAACAAGCGCTGTAATATAATTTTTTCCTTTTTGAGAAAGGATGTAGATGGTTGATGCTGTTCTTGAAGAAATCTTTGAAAGATTACCAACAGCCTCCCAAATGGGTTGAGGAACTTTTTCAAAATTTAAAAAGTTCTGAAGCTTGGGCCTTGAGCACCCGATAGATTCCGCGAGTTTTTCAATACTCATCTTCTTTTCTTTGAGGAGTTTTGCATAATATATACCTTTAGAATAATCACAAATAGAGAGATGCTGGTTTTCCTTGATTTGGGCTACTGCCGCTTGCTCATCGGAGAGGTCTTGAACAATGCCTTTGAGGGACAATCCTGCTTCTAGGCAAGCTTTCCAGCGGCGACTTCCTGCAATGACCTCATATTTATGTTTAGGGTCTCGGCTTTTTCTCAAAATGGCTGGTTCAATCTGCCCATTTTTCAGGATATCTTGAGACAGGGCATGGATATCCCCAAACTCGAAGACAGACCGATCAGCGAATTTCCAACGAACACAATTTTTTGGATCAACTTCTATAATTTGCATAGGCGCTCCTTACCTTTGACTATTTGATCGACCCCCTGCAAATATTAGTTAGGGCAGGGGGCTGAGGTTTTCATAAGCCCCTACAGTTGCTTGTTAATGAGAAAGCTTTGTATGGCTTTACCCATTGAATGGAGAAGCTCGTTAGATTCTTTCTTGGTGACACATGATGAACAAACGATGCCGAATGCTTCTTTCTGCTTATCCATCCCCCACAAGGCTTGACTCGCCGTTACCAGCTCCTTGCCGCATCTTTCACATTTTGTTTGTAAAAAGCTAATTTTCCTTGGCATCGTTTGACCTCCTGTTGCTCAAATTCAAAAGAACATAATGCTTTTTGGCTTCTTCTCAACATTTTATCTTTAGAATAATGTAATATTATAAAGAAAATCAAGTGGATAATATAACTTAACCAGTGATAATTTATCAACCATTTAATCACAATGGGGTTGAATCCTTTGCCGCGTGTGTCAAAAACACCCCCCGTCATTCAGGTGCCCATACTGTTTATAGCAGGTCGGCTCATTGTCAAAAATCAATTATAAATACAACACATGAATAAAAATAAAAGGGGGGCTTAATAGATTTGTTCATCAAATTGGCTGTTTAATTAGATGCCACACGTGTAGCAATCATGTATCCCATAAAAATATTTAAAAAATTATAAAAAATATATTGAAATTATAAGTGGCTTGGGTGTATACTAAGGATGTAAGCGCAACCTTACGGTGATTGAGACCATAAGGTTGCTGACCAAAAACCAACCGCATAGGAGTTAGTCAATGGCTAGTATCGTTTTTACATCAAATCCGCAAAATTATTCAATCGTAAATGTTGACCCAGGTATGCAACAGGTCGATTTTCAAGAAACAAGCAAAGTATTGTCATCACTGCCCCAACCAAAGCCGAAAACAAGGTTTTATAAGCAGTCTTGCTCTTCTAGTAATAGTACCGAAAAACAAGACGTCTATACCCGCGTTACCAATAAAATCATTGCTGATTTGGAAAAGGGAAACTTGACATGGGTGAAGCCTTGGAAGTCAAAGGATTTTGGCGGCTGTGTCTCTCTCCCGATGCGTTGCGACGGGCAAACGTACCAAGGTATTAATATTTTAACGCTCTGGGGGACAGCAGTAGAGAAGGGCTATACCCACCCCATTTGGGTGACTTATAACAAAGCCAACGAGCTTGGGGGACAAGTCAAAAAAGGGGAAAAAGGGACGACTGTTGTTTATGCCAATAAGTTTGAGAAATCCGAGGTTAACGACAAAGGCGAAGAAATGACATCTATAATCCCTTTTTTGAAAGGGTATACGGTGTTTAATGTGGAACAGATCGTCGGTTTGCCGGACAAATACTATGAAACCCCTTTGCGCCTAGAGGATACGAGGGCCCGCATAGCAGCTGTCGAACAGTTTATTGTCAACACAAAAGCTGTTATTGAGCATGGGGGAAATAGGGCTTTTTACACTTCAAAGCATGATAGGATACAAATGCCGCCATGCCGGAGTTTCCGTGATATTGAAAGTTATTACGCGACTCTTACTCATGAACTCACCCACTGGACAAACCACCCCTCACGCCTTGATAGAAAGTTTGGTCAAAAGCGTTTCGGAAATGAAGCCTATGCAATGGAGGAGCTGGTTGCCGAGATTGGTTCTGCCTTCCTATGCGCTGCTTTAGGGATTACACCAGAAACGCGCGAAGACCATGCAGCCTACATTGAACATTGGCTTGTTGTCCTCAAGAAAGACAAGCGTGCGATATTTACCGCCGCATCCTACGCACAACGCGCCGCTGATTACTTGCGCGGTTTGTCTACGAGTCTGGAATCATAAAGATATCAAAAAGGCTATCTCTGATTAAGGGATAGCCTTTTGAATGTCCTATTTTTATAACCCTAAAAGGAGAGAGAAGATGAGCACAAGAGCAGTATATACATTTAAAGATCATACGGGAACTTTTCACGTATACGGGCACCGCGACGGATATCCAGAGGGAGCCGTTAGCTATATAAAAGCAGCATTTGAGACAGGGTCAATAAGAGCAAATGATTTGGCAGTTTCTTTTATTGTTGCTAATAAAATGTGTGGTGAGTTAATACCTCATTACGATGCATATATAGACTTAGATTATCGTTATGAGATTACTAAAAATAAGAAAGGAAATTTTATTATTTCTGCTTTTGAAAGAACTCCTGGTTTTTATGATGCCCCTAAATATGGCTTAATTTTTAGAGGGTCTCTAGATGAATTTGAGGAATTTGTAGAAAAAAGCCGCCTTGAATGGGAAAATTTACATGTATTAAAATAGAGGCTTATGTATGAATAATTTTTAAAAAATATTTAAAAATTATATTGAAATTATTAATGATTTAAGGATATACTAAGAATGTAAGGTGCAATGCTGAGGTAGTCTAGACCTCAGCATTGCGAGTGATAACAATTAACTTAGAGGAGTTAATCATGACCACAGGTAAAGCTAATATATTTGTTTCTCTCCCTGCAAGTTTAAAATCTGTTAATAGCATCTTGAAAAGCTTTGGTGAAAAATTGAAAAACTATATAGCTGGCAAGATATTTGAGAACAACCAAGCTGAAACCCTTCTCTTACTGGAAGAATTGGATCCCCGACAGGAAGAATTAAATGCCATAAAGGGAATGGCCTATGACGGATTTTGCGAGCATATTTTTTACTTTTTAATTGAAAATCCGGCGTTTTCTATTAAGCATCTCAATTCTTTCAAAGATAGGATGTTGAAGTATCCTGAGAAAGAGTCCTTATTTTCCAAAAGTGAGAATATGGAAATATTATTTTTAATTGACCTTGTCAACGAAATACGCAAATTGAAGCAAAAAATAAATAAGGATAAAAGGGGTATCTTTACGCAATCCATGGAAAAGCAGGTTAATGAGATGCTCGATAAAATGAATAAAAACCTTCCCGAAGACGTATGTCATCAATTAGAGAATCATTGGGCCCGCTTGGAAATTAGAGAGGAGATACAGGAGTTTAAAAGGGTAAAAGAAGAGGCTCGGCAATACTATTCTGATGACCTTGAAGAGCAAGAGAACTATTTAGAAGCTCGTGGCTTTGAAATGCACCATTGGGGGGTACCCGATTTTAACTTCTCTTGACCTGTAGTGGCCATCATAACATTAAGCTGAAAGATTGGGGTACTTACCCCCCGATCTTTCCTATGTTTCAATAATATTTTGCAGCAGTTTGTTTTAGTCTGCGCGTTCCTATCTTTTTAAATTTTTCCATTTGCTGTGTATCGTTGTTGTGCGAAAGTTTATCAACCGCATCAATCAGAATACCCAGAATGGTTGCCGCATTTTCCAGCCCTTCAATGCTATTCTGTAAGTCGTCTGTTTCCTCAACACCGCATTGTTGAGGAAGGCCAGAAAGATTTAAAAGCCCCCCACGTTGTATTAATTTGTGCACCCGATCTTTTCTTTTTTGATCATTTTTATCTTTCATGATGTGACTTGCTCTTGCAATTAACGAATCACTTCTATTCATTGATAATTTTATTTTTCTTAATTTTTTTTGGAGAAGAAGGATTTTGAGGAGGCGTTCTTTTTTTTCTCTGTTGACAAAATTTCTGACCGGCTAATTTCCATTCCTCCGTGATTTTGTCTTTCTGCTTAGTTTTGTCTATAACATATAACATTCCACCCATAAGGGTTATAAAGTCAACATCAAGCGCATTAGCATCAAGCAAGTATGTTGAGATGTCAGTCAATGCCTCCGATTTTATTTTGTCTTCTTTTTCTTGTAGTGTTTTCTTTTTTTCTTTAAGCGCTGCTAATTTTTTCATGTGCATTGTTGCCATAAAAACCCCCTGATCTTGCCCCCATAATTTGGGGGCTTTGTGTGTGAAGTACGGCTGTAAGCTAACATGGTCAAGAAAATAAAATCAACAATCAAATCATCCAAAATCCATAATGGCGCACTAACGCATGATTATGCTTGCGATAGCCTAACCGGCGGTTTACTATTTATTTCATGAATTTCTTACACTATAAAATGGGGAATGTTTCTCGAAGCTCTGGCCGTAGTTGCGTGCAAGCTGTAGCCTATATAGCCCGCGAAAAATTATTTGAAGAAAGGCGAGGTATTCTCGCAAATTATACCAACATAAAAGACCATGAAGTCTTTTGGGAAACTCTAGCTCCCGAAGGTTCTGGCATTGATAAAAAAAATCTTTCCATATGGAATAAGGTTGAGGATGCGGAAGATGAAATCAATACCAAGAGATATAAAGACCCAGCTATAAGGGCGCGTAAAATTAATTCGGCTGTGCCAGCCTATTCTGACCGATTGGCTTTACCAAAAGAACTAACTTTGGAACAAAATATTGAGCTTTCGAGAGAATTTCTTATAAAGCGGTATGTGAACAAAGGACTCATTGTTACCTTCTCGGCTCACTGGCAGGAGGGCAACCCCCATCTCCATTGGGTTTATTCAGCCCGACAATATAAAAATGGAAAATTTTCTAAGGTTAAAACCGTTTCAAGGGAAACACGCGGACCACAAGGAGGGAAGGCAACAAGAGTCATTCAAGCTGATATCATTAATCGTTATCAAGAAATTCTTGGAATTATAGATAGAGTTGATCCTCGCCCTTACAAGGAAATAGGGCACGGGTTAATCCCAACCCAGAATAAAGGCTATTCAGCCCATCAATTGGATAGAAATGGAGTTGTATCCCGCATTGGTAAAGAAAATGAGCGGATCAGGGAAGAAAATAAGGAGAGAATTGCCCGTGAGCCTGGCATTATCATCAAAGAACTAACTTCTAAACAAGCAACTTTTTCTGAAACAGATGTTGTTAGGTTGATGCAACACCGCCTTAAAGATGATCTGGGCATTTTAGGGGAGCACGTTTTTTATGAGGTTATGAAACAAGCTGTAGAAGTTGGCAAAAACATCCATGAAGATATGCGGTATACATCCCAAGAATATTACGATAAAGAAGCCAAAATCTTGGAATCATTGGACCGGTGTCAGACAAATAAAGCAACCCTCAAGATCGACCCAAACAAAGTCGAAGAGCTAATCAGCACGCTACAGGAACAGGGGAAGGAAGCGGGCATTATCCCGAATGAGGGGCAGGTTAACGCCATAAAGACATTATGTGGGGATTCTCAGCTTTCGATCCTGGTCGGACGGGCTGGAACGGGAAAGACCACAACCATGAAACCCTTGGTTAAACTCCATGAGGAAGCGGGTTATACGGTTATCGGCATGGCTCCTTCAGCTACAGCGGCAGAGCAGTTGGAAGCGGACACAGGGTGTAAAAGCGATACGATCGAACACTATGCCTATTACTGGAAGAAGTATGACGAAGCCTTGGCGCTCTTATATGCTGCAACGACTGACAAAGAAATGAGGGCTGCCCAAAAAGCAATCGACAAGTACTCTCTCTATCTCCCTAGTTCTGAAACCTTAATTATTATTGATGAAGCCGGTATGATTGGTATGGGCGACCACCAAGGCACAATGCCAGGAGGGTGGGCTGCCATCACGAAGGTGCTCGATAATACGAGCGCCAAGCTAGTCTTAACGGGCGATGACCATCAACGCAAACCCGTAGGCCCAGGTGATGTTTTTAGAAGACAAGTCCATGAATTAAAAGGGACAGGGCAATTCTGCGAACTCACGGAAATTGTACGGCAGCGTGTTCCCTGGATGCGGGAAGCTTCAAGCCATCTCTCTCAATTTAATGTCGATGAAGCCCTTGGGATGTATGAAAACCGAGGACATATCAAAGAACATGTTTCAAACGCCGACGTTTATAAAGAAATGGCGCAGCAGTACCTTCACAATATCACCGGCCAACCTGATTCTAAGGGCATTGTCATCACAGAGACGAATGTAGAACGTGATACTTTAAACAGAGAAATTCGCTCTATCCTTAAAGAAAATGGCCTTTTACCGAAGGAAGACCTTCTCCAACGAGGCGGGGCCGAAGATCGGCCCCCTGACGGCTATACGGTTGGGGACAAAATTATATTCACCAAGAATGACCGTGGCTGGAACACCTCTTTTGAAGCCAAAGGCGATTATGCCGGAAAGGAAGGTTTCTTTGTAAAAAACAGCATGCAAGCGGTTATCAAATCCATCAGGCCATGTGTTGTCGTAGATAAAGAAACCGAAGAGAAAGAAAAAACCTTTCAAATCATTGCTGATACTTTTGACGATAAGGGGAAGATCAAGGGAACAATAACATTTAACTTAAATGAATATGGGAACTTTACCCATGGATATGCCGTTACAGGCTGGAAAGGGCAAAGCAAAACCCTCGATTGGATTATTGCCAAGCTTTCAAAATGTATGAACGCAAATGACCTCTACGTGACACTCACCCGCCACAGGGACAATATTTGGATGTACTACTCAAAAGAAGAGTTCCCTGATTATAAGGCGCTTGTTTATTCCCTGAGTAGGGTAAATGTTAAGGATTTAGTGGTTGATTATAGTGTTTCCGATGAAAACAAAGAATTTTGGCAAAACGTTCAGAGTTATAAAGAGACGGGACAAGAGCTACGAGGCATACTGGCATTGATCAGGAGCCTTGGGGAGCGTGATGAAAAAAGCAAAGAAGAAATTAATGCTCTTTGGCGAAACTACAGGGATATCGAAGAGGACCGTAAGAGTTGGGCAAAGTACATTTTACGGGATTGGGAAGAGCACAAAGACTTTATCCGGCAGGCGGGCTTAGCACGAGAAGGATTAGAGATTGCCGCTGGATTAAAGAAACGATCCTTAAGCCGTGTTGAAATTGAAGCGCAAGTGGTCGTAGAACAATATGTTGCTGTATCTGTAGAAGCCCGCCAACTATGGCGGAGCATTAGAAGGACGCATCCAGGGGCTAGGGCCAAGAGCCACCCCGAATGGCCTAAGTTTGAAGACGCCAGAAACCAAAGGGGTGTCCTCGCTAACCAAATATGCTTGAACCCTATATTGTACCGCCCTTTTTTGAAGGAGACAGCCGAAAACTTAGCCAAAGCCGATATCGGATATGTCACCAAAGATAATAAGATATCTTACAGCATGGCCACCATTAAGGCTCAGGCGGAAGCTTTTCAATCCAAGATTCTGCAACAGGAGCTTTTGAAAGACGACACGAACCCTGCCCAACAAGACAAGGTAAAGCTTCTGATTTCATATATGGAGGCCCGTGACCATTTCGGGCAAATGTGGCGGGAAACCAGGTTGAAACTGACCGCCCTTAAAGGATCGCTCCTTGAGGGTTCCCTAGAAAAAGAAGTTTCTGAATTTATCGAAATGGGAATGATTAGGGATGGTTATGCCCTGCAAATCGTCGAGAAACAAGATGATTTTGAGGCTTTGGCTAACAAAGTTGGCATTAAGCTCAACTTTGAGCGGTTGGCTGAGGAAGCCGCCCGTGGAAAGCTGAACAATTTCATTAAAACGTATAAATCCAGCCCTGAACTCACGGCAAAGCTTGAGGCTGCATCCGAAATCAATTCCCTCATAAAGAGTGAATCAGAATTAGAGAAAAAGCCAATCATAGCCCATGTATTCCAGCAGGGATTAAAGCCCAGAGACATTGCCCGTGACGCCCTTGAATATCAAAAGATCAAGCTGTTTGAAAGCCTTAAGCCAGGACCGGAGCGGGAGTTGTTCTTGCTATTAGATGAGTATGGGGACAAGTGCCTTAAAGCCAATCAAATTTACAGCCTGTGCATTGAGGACACAAAGGGGAAAGACAAAAGGCCATGGGAAAGCTCACACTACCCGTCTTATAAAGAGGCTTGTCATTCCAGGAATGACCTGACCCTGGAAATCTTTGACCAGCGGGATCATAACCAGGTCATAGCCATGGCGGAAGCCATGGGTATCAAATTCAAGGATGTTGACCTGATAGAGATATTCTCGCGCTGTGAGCAAGCAGCCCGTACACGCCATATCCTCTCATACCAAAATGCCCAAGACCCAGAGATCAAAGGGCAAGCGGCGATAGCGATCCGGCAAATGATTGAATTTGAAAGAAGAGAGAAGGGTGTTCCCTCTAAAACAGCTCAACAAGCCTATCATTCAGGGATTGACTTTAAGGAGTTGCAAGCAACAGCATTTAGCTATGGTAGGTCATGCGTCCTTAAGGGCTTAAGCTCAGAAAAAGAGATTGATGTTTACCACGCTTTAGAAGCTTACGAAAATGCACTAAGGCCCGCAAACAAGGCTTACAAAGGGTGTATAGACGAAAGTAAAGAAAAAACCACGAAAGGCTTAGATGTTAAGCCTTGGGAAACAGAAAAGTTTAAAGAATATATTTCTCTCGTAACCATCCAAGATGAAAAAGCATATGAGCTTATCAAAGGGTACGATTCTGGTACCGTCACCAAGGTCGCCAAACAAATGGGGATTTCTCCTAAGAAGCTGGACGTTGAGGCGCACCGGCATTCTTTGAGACAAAATCTTCAAATATTTATGGATGGGGATCGAACGAATGTGCCTATGGCGGCCCAGGAGCTACTGAACTGGCTTGAGTTCGACCGCCATAGTGACCATAAACATACATTTAAGGTTTTAAGAGAGCAAGATATTTGGCCTAACGACATTCAAGAGGGTTTACAGCAGTTTTTTGAGAAGAAGAGGGGATGGCGACATGAAGAACACCGTGACGTAAAGGATGCTGCAAAAGCAAAAGGTTCCGGCCCCCTTAAACCAGAATACAAAGTCATCACCTATGAGCGTCGCCAATCTATTGAGGAGATTAATAAGCAGCTTACAGAGCGTATTTATGAACTGGCAACCTTTATCCTGGGAGAACCATTAAGGGGCAACCGAAAGTCCTCATTTTTAGAATTTAAAAAGGAGCATAAAGTTTCCGTGGGGATTAGGGGAGCTAAGCAGGGTGCGTTTATGAATTTTGTTACGAACGTTAAGGGAGGCCCGCTCAAGCTCATCGAAGACCAAATGGGCCTTGCCTCTTTTAAGGATGCGCTGAAATGGGCCTCTGATTGGTTAGGTGGAAATCCTTTGGTGGTCGAACATCGCATTGTTGAAAAGCAGCAAGCAGAAGAAAAATCTTCAACTTGGGAGCCAATCGTTCCCATTCCCAAACATGTGCCAACGCCTGACATTGTTGGCAATAAGTACCTGAATATCATGCTAAAAGACGAAAGCAAGGCAACAAGCCTGCATCCCTATCGCGATGAGCAGGGTAATCTGTTAGGATACGTGGTTAGGCTTGAAAAGCCACCTGTTATCCAGCCTGACGGGAGCATTAAAATTCCAAAAATTACTCCAACTCTGGCGTATGGTCAAAATGCACGTGGTTATAAGTATTGGAAGTGGAGGGCGTTTTATGAAAAAGAGAACAGGACGCCATATGGTATCGAAAAACTGGCACAAGACCAGGGTAAATCAATAAGTAAGCCAATTCTGGTCGTGGAAGGAGAAAAGACGGCAGATCAAGCCCAAAAAGACCTCCCAGGCTACCATGTCCTCACTTGGCTTGGCGGTGCAGGAGCCGTTGACAAAACCAATTGGGCATGCCTTGTGGGAAAGCAGGTGAGCATCTGGCCTGATTATGATTATGACCAAAAGAGCCAGAAAGCAGCGCAGAAGCTTCACCATATCATTACCCAGCTTAACAAGGCCGCTGGCAAAGAGGGTCTTGTTGGGGTTGTTGATCTTCCTGATGACTTACGCTATGGGCCTGAATCCCTCAAGGATGGGTGGGATTTGGCCGACAAGCGACCTAAAAACTGGACTTTAGATACTGTTATAAGAATGATCGAGAATGCAGTTCTACCGAAAGAAAAAATGGGTACCCCCGAACAGAAATCTACCAAGACAACAAATGCCCCACAAGAACCAGATGCGAACATCGAGAAGGCCGCCAAGCAATTCGTAGACTTGTGTGTACTTTACGACAATACCCCGTGGGATAGCCCAGGAGAAAAGGAGCTTTCAAGAAAGATTGAAACTCTTGCCGGACAATATATGCGCAACGAAGAATTCAGACACAGGATTGAAACTTGTGGCAACGAAGTGGCTATTGAAAGGTTCCGCATCGAAGTCGAAGAACAAATGCCAACTCTCAAAGACACTCAAGCTTCAGGGCTTGCTCCTGAGAGTATCCTATCTAAAGAAAGCGGTACGGCCCATGGCATAAGGGAGACCCATAAAACAGGTACCAGCATCGAAAAAGCTGCCAATCAGTTCATTGACCTGTGTGTACTTTACGAAAATACTCCTTGGGGTAGCCCAGGAGAAAAGGAGCTTTCAAGAAAGATTGAAATTTTTGCTGGCCAATACATGCACAGCGAAGAATTTAGGCAGAGGATTACATCTTCTGAAAATGATATAGCCATTAACCGGTTTCAAATCGAAATGGAAGAGCAAATGCCAATTCTCAACGATATTCATGCTTCAGGGCTTACCCCTGAGAATCAACCGTCACAGGATGGTAGTTCAGGCAATACCATAAGTACAGCACATAAAATAGACGCCAATATCGAGAAGGCCGCCAATCAGTTCATAGACCTATGTGTGCTTTATGAGAACATGAATTGGGATGACCCCAGAGATAAGGAAACTCTAAGAAAGATTGAAGCCTTTGTTGAACAATATATGCACAATGAGGAATTTAGACAAAGTATTGCAGCCTCAAAAAATGAAGTAGCCATTGAAAGGTTCCAAAGTGAGGTTCAGGAACAAATGCAAAAAACCATGTCCCAAAGCATGTCCAGGGATATTTAAGATTCCAAACAGAATTGTCAAGCTGTCAGCATTCGGATTGTCATGAATACGCGAGGTTATCAATTAAATAGGCTTGAAAACGAACAAATAGATTCCCATATACAATTTATAATTTGATTATATTGTATAGTTAAATAATATTAAAACATTCAACATTGGATGCAAATAATGATTACAAAAACATTTAGAATTTTTTCTAATTTTATTCTTATAAATTTTCTAATAATACAACCAGGGCATCTGACAGAAAAACCGTCCATTTTTCCTACTCCCGTTAAAGCAACTGCGAAATCTTATGAAGGATATACCCTTCAAAGTCCCATACAAGATGTACAGGTTCAATTAAGTGTAAGTTTGGGAGAAGGGTGCAATGCTCGCATCGCAGATATTATTAGAGAAGCAGATGAATTTATTGCTGTGTTCATGTACCGCCTTGATTCACCTGTTATCATCAATGCTTTAGCCGACTTGCACTTGAACTCAAAAATAGACAATAATCCCGTGCCTGTTCTTGTCTTTTTGGATCATGACCAGTCTCTTAGTAGCTCAAAATATGGTAAATACATACAAAGGCTACTGGATATCGTACCTACAAGCCTGGTGAAGCTTGGTTCAAAAGCTTTCCATCAAAAAGTTATGGTTTGCAAGAAACGCAATCAGCAGGCAAAAGTGGTTGTAGGCTCAGCCAATGCTACCTATGAAGCTGAAAATATACACTCAGAGGATACGGTTATTATTGAAAGTAACCGTTTAGCTAAAATTTACCTGGATGAATTCTATAACCTTCTAACTATGAACGTAAAAAAATTAGAAGTTTTCCATGAAAACAGATTTAAAATGGATGAAAGTAATTTGAGTCATCTTCAAGCACTCGGCAAGAAAATACCACATATCCTAAGTGATAAGGACCATCAAGATGACAATTTTCAGAAGACCTCAAAGAAAGCTAGCATTGTCGCCCTTGGGATTTCAACAGGTTTCAAAGGAGGAAAATTAAAATGCTTTAATGTAGTTGACAACCTCCTTACGGAAGAAAATAAGTTCATATTTATATTTGAGAATTACCTTACTTTGTCCACTGACAAATATAGTGAATTTTGGAAAAACCTCTTAAATGCTACTCCTAAAACGATTGTGTTGGATGATGATAAAAAAGATGAAGAGGATGAAAAGAGCAGCAATACTCGGTCAATTTTATCCCTAGCCGATAAGCATAACGCATTTTTGTTTAAACCTTATACTGGTGGAAAATTTCATCATAAGCTGATTATCCAGTACCCCAGCGAGGGAAGTCCCGTTATTTTTACCGGTTCTTTTCATATCTCAAATGGAGCAATTGATAACAATTCAGAGACTATTATAGGGATTTGTAGTGAAGAACTTTCTCAAGAGTATTTAGCGTCCATATTTTGGCACTCAGGTCTTGGTAACAAGGTAGAAGCGTGGAAATTTAGGGAGCATTTAAAGTTTCTTTTAAATAAAAATACTCTTATATGGAATGCGGCTCAGAAAATATATACGGCTAATATGCTTAGTATTGAAGGTTATTATGATAGGGTAAGCTTTGTATTAAGCAACCTATTATCAATGCAATTCCTTAAAGTCGATATGAAAAAGCTAAAAGAAAATGAGGAAAAATTCCAAAAAGATTATAAAACGCTAGATAACGAAGGTAAATATAAGTTACTCTCAGGGTTGAGAGAATGTGTATTCTTTAATATTGGAGAAATCGCATCTTCTCTTGTTGCCCACTCAAAACCCCTAACTTCTTTGCAACAATCTCCAGATTTTCCAAAAAAGTTACCTAGTTCTTTGAAAGAAGCAAAACAATGGCTTGAGGAAGTAAAAGAATGGCTCGATGCAGCTAACGAGTATACAAAGAGCTCGCAAACAAAGCAAAGGGTGAGTGTCTCTTTACTCAAGGAAGCCAAGACAGTTTTAAGCACGATTGATCATGCTTGCACTATTCTAGAGTCTGCCTATAACTTCGTTGAAAACTTCAAAAACATGTTGGACCTTACCAAAACTCTAAGCACTTATGTAAGTCAGGCTACTTTTCCAGAGCTTCCAACGACAATGGAAACAGACGTTACCCAAGCAACGTTCGGTTCAACCGGCTCGCCTATAAAGACCCATACGAAACCAATTTCTGTCGTTAGTAACTCTAACACTCCGACGAGAATATTAAAGCGGTCAGGCAAAGAAGAAGTAGAAAATGAACCAGCCTTAAAGAGGAGAGAGACAGAGGCAGCTTATAGCGTGTTTAACTTGCAAAGCTTTATAAATTATCTAGTAAATGTAAAGGGGAACAGTGCAACACACATTACCAGTACTCTTAGTTTTGACTTGCTCCCACAAGCACTAGGAAAGATAGCCAATAATGAAAATTATGGAAAGGACGAAATAAAGAAAAGGTTGTGGGAAGAGCTTAAATCAAAGTTTGAGGAAGAATTTATGGAATGGGAAAAAAGCCGTAAGCCTACTCAAATTTAAATTTCCTATAGGTAGGCTATAAGGGAAAGTAAATTACCTGAAGACCATTCTTGCGCAGGGCAAAACATCCTTCTTCTGATACTTGTGTAAACTCAATGTTCAGCTTTTTAAGCTTATTGTGAGGAATGAGATACTTTATCCCGTCATCATTTATGTTTCTATTCTGACAAAGGCTTAATTGGACAAGACTCTCCATAGCACTAAGGAATTCAACAGCTTTGTTGTTGAGCCTATTATCACTCAAATCCAAATACCAGACCTTTTGTAATTGGGCTATGCTTTTTACACCCTCAATATCTATTACATTACCAGCTAAATCAATGGCAGTGAGGTTTGAGAGTTCATTAATACGCAGGATATTAACAGAATGTAACCCACTGGCCCGATAACTTAGCATGCTAAGGCCAGCGTTAACCGTGTCAGTTGAGACATTAAGACTATCATCTGTAAAAGCCGGATGCGCAGACATGGAATAAAAGCAATGCAAGTAAATTGCGTTATAACGGGGATCCTGGAGTTTTAATAATCCCTCCTCGGTTGCTTGTCCTTCAAGTCTCAAGGTCTCTTTAGGGGTATTTTGAATCGAAACGCTTTTGCTAGTGTGATCAATGTGAGATTTCTTAAGTTGTAGGTTAGAATCCTTAAAAACATTTTCTTTGTCGCTTGAGACGTCTGTAGCAAGTAATGGAATAGAACTAAGCTGTACTAAGCCGACGGATAGTAGCCAAAATCGTCTTTTCATGGTTTTTAACTCTTATTATTGATTAAAGATTATTTAAAAATATTAGAAATATTTCATCAATGCAATATAAAAATTTGAACGGGTTTTTAATTATACGGACAATCACACTACCCGCCATTTTTCTAACACCTAACGTTTTGCACGCCTCCTCTATGGCCTGTATAGTTAGTTTTAACGATTTCGCCAGAAAGAATTGAAGGATGATAAGATTTTGCTTAAAAACAAAAACACAAAGTAATCATCCATGAGCGACGGCAATCCATCGAAGGAGTGAAACACCTTACAGAGCGTATGTATGTACTGGCCCTTTGTTCTAGGAGAAGCAGCGTTAAGGGGCAGCCGAAAGGTGGCATATTTAGAATTTGAGAAGGAGCATAAAGTTTCTGTGGGGGGAGGGACCTAACCAGAGTGCGTTTATGAATTTTGTTACAGGCGTTAAGGGAGGCCCGCTCAAGCTCATCGAAGATCAGATGGGCTTTGCTTTATGAAGGGCATTATTTCTAAGGAGCAATAGAAAATGATAAACATTTACAAGCCAGGCGGAAATCTCCTCAAGTCGTTTAAAAATAATGACGCGTTTAACCATATCAGTGCCGGAGAACTTTTGGAAGATCACCCTGAAATTGGCACAACCAATTGGGGCTTTGTCATATTCCTGCCAGAAAGTGTATCCAACCTTTACTTTAACCTGAAACAATAACCTGTACCCGCGCCCCTTAAGGAAGCTTACGAGCATTAACTTGGCATAATCGAGGTTTGCAAAGGCGATTATGCAAACCCAACTTGGATTCCTGTCTTAAGGGAAGATAACTTTCCCCTGGTCAACTTTAGAAAGCTTGCCGCTAATAGGAATAAAAAGCTTTACCTCCTTTACCTCTTTCTAAATGTGGTTAAGGGCGTATTCACGCGATTTGCCAGAAGTCCCAGAAAAACAGTACACTCCCTATAGGAAATGTGAGAGAATCTGCCTTAAATGTATAAGAATACCTACTGGTGTGGTTCTTATAAAAGTGCGTGGTTAATACAATAAACGCATTATGGAAAATAGGACAAGTAATATGGAACATCTAATAAAAGCCCTCCTCAAAGAAATTTGGGTGCATCAAAGAGAAATAAAAACCAGTAACAACGAACTCACTCAAAGATACTTTCTGGGTATGGTACAGGCTAAGAAAGAAGTTCTACAAGTTTTAGGAGGGATAACAATGGTCGAATTTTTAGATGACGGCTGGACTCCTAAAATTATAGATTTTGAGGATTAACAAGAATATGGAAAATGAAATGAAAAATTATACTGTTTATTGAACCTGTTGCGTAAGTTGCAATTTTAGGAAAAATGTAAGAAAGTAGGAGGCTCAACAACCAAGAAGAGTCTCCATGTCGATAAGTTATAACAAAATAAAAAAGAAACCAACAACATTT
>Ga0172376_10002301_pt1 | contig 23506 bp, 23 predicted proteins | sample Lak35m_FD_121114 | JGI IMG/M metagenome (GOLD analysis project Ga0172376, IMG submission 121114) | Freshwater microbial communities from Kabuno Bay, South-Kivu, Congo - kab_092012_35m | ecosystem: Environmental > Aquatic > Freshwater > Lake | place: Democratic Republic of the Congo: South-Kivu... | reverse complement strand
CTAGAAACAACCAAGAATTTAATTGAAGCCGCGGTGTCGCGTCGCCTGGTCTCTGAGCGCCCAATCGGATCATTCTTGAGCGGTGGTTACGACTCAACAGTTGTCACGGCCTGCATGGCCAAACTAATGAGTGAAAAAGTACAGACGTATTCAATTGGTTTTCATAACGCACAGTTCAACGAGGCTCATTATGCCAAGCAGGTCGCTAACTTTTTAGTCACTAACCACCACGAGGAAATCCTTAGCCCTGACCCAGCACTAGTTATTGAAGAGATTGCGCACGTACTCGACCAACCTTTTGCTGATTCCTCAATTGTGCCGACTTATTTACTGGCCAAATTTGCACGCGAAAACTTAATTGTGGCTCTTGGTGGCGACGGTGGAGATGAAGTATTTGGTGGATATGACCGGTACTTAGCAGCTCCGGTAATGCAAAAACTAAATCCATTCTTAGGCCTTGCGCGTACTGGATTAAAATTTGCAGGCAGACAGTCAATCGGTAATACCCGAAAGATAAATCGAGTTGGATCACAACTTTCTCCGAAGGCATCATTGGCTGCAAGGTACAGTTCAATACTATCCCTGTCTCAGCCACTTGATTTATTAGTCTTACTTAACCCAGGATTCCAATCAAGTGCAGCAGACGAAGTCTTTGTTGATCAATTCATGAGTGGGGACGTGCCATCTTTTGATCGCATGATTAGGTCAGACTTTGCTGCGTATCTACCAGGAGACCTGCTTGTGAAGGTTGATATCGCAACCATGGCCAATAGCCTTGAACTCAGATCACCAATGTTAGATGTCAGTGTTGTCGAGTGGGGAGTTTCACTTCCTAGCCGATTCAAAATAAAAGGATTTGAGACCAAACACATTTTAAAGGACGTCGCACGCTCACTTGTTCCAGCAAAGTTAATTGATCGTCCAAAAATGGGCTTTGGTATTCCCCGTGCCGAATGGCTGCGTACTGGATTGAAGGAGATAGTGTTTGAGACACTCACCGATACAACGGCAAAACAACGGGGATGGTTTAATACCAAGGAGGTGAAAAAAATAATTGATACCCATATGACCGTGGAAGACAAAGACCATCTGATCTGGCCGACTTTGATGCTGGAACTCTGGGCTAGAACTTGGCTGGATTAACGTATTCATAGGCGATCCAAAAGTCTTGACTGCGCTAACTCCAATACGCAGAGAAATTGAGTTAGCTTTCTCTCAATCGTGCAGAGACTCACCAATTTTTACATACTGTAATTTTCTTCTCAAATTTAGAAACGGACTTGCCAACCTAAAACTTTAACTGGTAAATCCTTATGCAAAATTCTTCCTCGGAAGCTATCTAGTAATTCGCCATCTTCAGCCAAAGTGAATTCAAGCTCTACCCCTAATCTCTTCAACTCCGCCACAGCATAAAGAGATCTATCTGGACGATTAACTCCTTGGTAATGCTCGAGGAACACATCGCCCTACTAGCACAATGGCCTTGCGAGGTATCTGCCCGCAAGACGAATCAAATGGTGCCTACGGGTATGCTCTACCCATTGACTTGGAGACATACCGATCAGACACGTAGGAGGCTCGAATGTCTTATCTAAAGGGGGCTTCAGTACTGGTCACTGGCGGTACTGGCTCACTGGGTAGGTCTCTAATCCAGTACTTATTGCGCGAAACCACAGTTCGCAGAATTGCCATTTTTTCTCGTGATGAACTAAAGCAACAACATCTACGCCTCCAATTCCAGAATGACCCACGCCTTCGCTGGTTTTTAGGCGATGTTCGAGATCTTGATCGCCTTAAGCGTGCATTCCATGGTGTTGATTACGTAATTCATACAGCTGCCTTAAAGCAAGTTGATACAGGTGAATACAATCCTATGGAGTTCGTCAAAACTAATGTTCTAGGAAGTCAGAATGTGATTGATGCATCTATCGAAGCAGGTGTAAAACGCGTGGTGGCACTATCGACGGATAAGGCTTCTTCGCCTATTAATCTTTACGGAGCTACCAAATTAACCGCTGATAAGCTTTTTGTTACGGCTAATAATTACAGCATCGCATACGGCACCTCTTTCTCTGTGGTTCGTTATGGAAACGTTATGGGCAGTCGTGGTTCAGTAATTCCTTTCTTTCAGGCAATTGCCGCCCAAGGAAAACCCTTACCAATCACAGATTTAAGAATGACAAGATTTTGGATCAGTATCGAATCTGCTGTTCAGTTTGTTATCGATTCACTTTTAATGATGAAGGGGGGGGAGCTTTATGTTCCAAAAATTCCAAGCATGAAAATCATTGATCTGGCGCGTGCGGTTGCCCCGGATGCAAAGTTAGTGGAAATAGGAATGCGTCCCGGGGAAAAGCTCCATGAAGAAATGATCTCATCGGATGACAGTCGTCGCACAATAATTCTAGAAAATCGTTATGTAGTGACACCCGTTGTTGCAGAATGGGGTTACGAGTTACCGAAAGGACCTTGGATGCCAGAGGGTGTAGCGTATAGCTCTAATACAAACGAATTATGGATGTCAGAGTCAGATATCAAGAACTTCATCCAGAATCTTTAAGGCCTAATGATTCCGTACGGTTGCCACTCCATTAATGACGATGATATAGCAGCCGTTGTTGCCGCTCTAAAGAGTGACTGGCTAACCACGGGCCCACTCGTTGAAGAGTTTGAAGCGGCATTAGAAAAAGTTGCCGGGGCTGCTTGCATCTCAGTCTCCTCGGGCACTGCAGCGCTGCACTGTACATATGCAGCTATTGGCTTGCAATCTGGCGATGAAGTGATTACTCCACCTATTACATTTATTGCAACTCAAGCTGCGGCAGCACTTTTTGGAGCGACAATTGTCTTTGCCGACGTTCAATCAGATACCGCCAACATTGACCCACGGGCCGTAGAGGCCGCCATAACTCCGCGCACAAAAGCGATAGTTGCAGTTGATTATGCAGGCCGTCCGGCAGACCTTGATGAACTTCGAGCGATTGCCGACCGTCATCATGTATTTCTCATAGAAGATGCATCTCATAGTATCGGGTCAATCTATAAAGGTCGCCCAGTTGGTTCAATCGCCGATATAACGACCTTCTCCTTCTTCCCAACCAAGAACTTAACAACGGGTGAAGGTGGTGCTGTAGCGTCGATTCATCCAGAACTACTTGAAAAGGCAAAGAGATTTTCTAGACAAGGGCTTGTCCGAAATCCAATAGAGTTCAAAATTAATGATCAAGGACCGTGGCATCAAGAAGTTCACGAATTCGGATTGAATTATCGTCTTCCAGATATTTTGTGCGCCCTTGGGGTTAGCCAACTCAAGCGACTTGATGACTTTAAAGCCAAAAAGCGAGAGATATTTCAAAATTATCTTCACGAATTAAGCAACATTAAGGGAATCGAGCTCCCGAGTGAACCTTCAGATATGAGCGTTAATTGGCATTTGTTCCCTGCTCGCTTTGAGCCGAAGAAAAGGAAAGCTATTTTCTCTGAGTTAAGAAAAGCTGGAATAGGTGTCCAGGTGAACTACATCCCAGCTTACTGGCATCCAATTTTCAATGACAAAGGATTTAGAAAAGGGATGTACCCGATTAGTGATCTTTTCTATTCTCAGGAAATTTCTTTACCTATGCATTACGGACTGACAAAAGGTGATATGAATCTTATAATTAGAGTATTGAAAGCGTTAATATCGTGAATCCTTGCGTTTAGCGTTAAAAGTTGAACTGACTCAGAAGATAACCATCAGGAGGTGCTTTGGGGTATGAAAGCAAAGCATGGATCAGAGCTTGATCAGATTACCCAATTGAACGATGATTTTAAAACTGTAAGACAAAAGTAAAAAAATGCATAAACGTGCAAAGGGTTCCCTTGAAAGATAATGGGCTTTACAGAATGTGTCCCCAAAAGCGCATGATTGCTCTTTGGTCTGTAGGCCTTTGTCCAAATTTGTCTTCAAGTCAGAGGTTAACAAAAGTTGTGTGAGTTAAAGTCTCTAATTGGCCAATTACATGATGTTCGAAAACCACTGCCTTTTCACAAAATTTGTTTTGTTGGACAATCTTCATGAATTACACTTAGGAAATAGATTTTTGTGAAGGAGTACTAATCAGAAAATTATTGAACAACAAATTGAGGCTGAGTCATCCAGCTTTAATACTTTTCGTGTAAACTCAGCTCATGTATCTCTTTGATAAAAATACGACTCTAGGCGACTACCATAATGAGCGGGATATTCGCGTAGGAGACATGGATGCTAAGAAAACGCACGCTGAACAACTTTGGACAAAACTTTGTGGCGTTCTTAGTTTTGATGAGAAAATAGAAGTTGAAAAAACAAGAGCTTTTGCTGAAAGTCTCCATTATGTTCATCCTGGCTTAGACTCGAAGAGTTACCTAATACATCCCATTCGAGTGGCAACACTAAGTGGCTTACTTACCACACAGGACAAGATACTGACAGCTAAAGTTGGGCTCTTGCACAATGTTTATGAGGTGAGTGAGGTTGAGCCTGAGACAATAATAGAAAAGTTTGGGCAAGACATACACTTGGCATTAGAAACACTTAAGGTAGATCGTGAAAGACAATCGAATTTAGAGTATTTATCCGAATACTACAACGCGATTGCCCAACTACCAAATGGTCTAGGAATTGTTAAAGTGATAGACAAAATAGACAACTTGTATTCCCTGAATCTTACAGCAACCAGTGAAAATCGTCGTAGATACTTAACAGAAATAGAAAAATTCATTGTGCCTTTGTGTAAAGAAGTGTGTCCGCAGATAAGTCGTACTTTGTTGGATATCATTAGAGAAAGCTAAACATGTTTGTGGTTTGAGGGGGTCTAAGATGAATGTTCTGATACTTGGAGGTAGCCGTGGTGTGGGTTTGGCAGTTGCAAAACAGTTAGCGCCTATAGCCAGTAAACTGTGCATCGCATCTCGAAGTCAGGAAAACTTAGATGTGGCAAGAAGAGAAATTCTCACCCTTAATCGTAATATTTTTACATTTCAAGGTGATGTCTCCGATCCAAGATTCAATCTGCTGTTAAGAAAATATTTAAACGAGGAATCTTTTGGCGAGATTGATGTTTTGATATCAAATGCTGGTGGACCACCACAGAAAAGTTTACTTGAGACCACAGATCATGATTGGGATCATGCTCTCCGTACAAATCTTCTTGGACAAATTCGAGTAGTTCGAGATGTGATCCCAAGTATGCTGGCAAAACAATTTGGAAGAGTAATCTTCATAAGCTCAACGGTGGCGATTGAGCCAAGTTCTGCAATGGTCTTATCCGCAACTGCTCGGGCTGGAATCAGCGCGTTTGCAAAGTCTATTTCAATCGAATATGCCCCTGCAAAAATAACAGTAAATGTTGTTTACCTTGGAGGAATACTTACGGATCGACTTGATAGCCTCATAAGAACTTCAGCGGAACGGCAAGGCGTAACAGCTGAAGAAATTCAAGAAAGAATCCTTTCCCAAATCCCATTAGGCAGATTCGCATTTCCTTTTGAAGTTGGAAATCTTGTCAGGTTCTTAGTATCTGATGATGCCAGCTACATTACTGGCTCTTCAATAGTTATTGATGGTGGCGTCACTAGGAGTATTTTTTGAAAGATTTTGAAGCTGATTATTTTTCAAATGTGTGCAGTGCACCAAGTGAATTGGTAGAAGTTAGAGATTTATCTGTTCAAACCCATATTAAAAATTTCTATCCCAGCTTAGGTAAAGTCCAGGGTGTTTATTCATATGGCTCTCTTGATATCAACTCTCGCAATGTGAAGGTTGTCACAGAAGAAGGCTCATTCACCTTGAAATTTTGGGAAAATGCATCACTTAATAGGCTAAATGAGATCATCGAAATTCTTCTTTTCTTAGGGAATCAAACAATCAGAACTCCAAGTCCAATAAAGAATTGCAATCAAGAGTATGTCTCGAGAACTCAGAAGCAGATAACCACACTTTTTACTTATCTAGATGGAGAATTGTTCGGTCCAACTCCAGATAATCTCGCCGACTTTTTTGAAGCCACTGGTCAACTTTTTTCATTGCTTGCCGAAATTCCCACGACAAACCAGTCCACTTCATACATGGCTGCACCACATCAAACTCAGAAATCGATCAAGCATTCTTTAAAAGATTCTGGGCTTTGGGTTGAACTAGATATGGTTGAATTTCACGAAAACCTGATATCCATGTGGCCATCGATCAACAAAGACTTGGACTTATTTACACGATTGAATCACCCAAGCAAACTTCAGTATTCACATTACGACTTGCACCCAAGAAATGTTTTATTTGATAGAAATCATGGATTTGGTTTTTTGGACTTTGACGCTTGTGCTGTTTCTAATCCGAACGTAGCTTGGGGTTTTCTACTGATAAAGAACTTAAGGCAAGCCTGCGTTAACAAGAATAAAAAGGAAAGCGCAAAAGTGCTTTCATTGAGTGCATTGTCAGATTTACAAAAAATAAGTTACGCTCAAGACTTAGATATTCTAAATTTGCCAATTTATGGCCGGTATGAAATTGCAAAGAGATTAGCCTCTATCTTAGATGAGTACACTAGTCACGGAACTAAAATCTGGATAAGTATGTTACCTGTCCAAATTCAGCTATTAAGAGAAAGTTACCTTATGTTTGGAAACGGCTAGTGTAATTCTCACTTTATGCCTGGACGTGTCTGAATGAGATTAGGTGCAAGAGCTAGCTTCCCAGATGTGCTATTGGTCTGCCTCCAGACACCCTTATTTCAAGAATGATGTCTCTTTTAAGCAAGACCCAAATACTTAAGCTAGTCACTCTGCGGAAAAGTCTCCTACATCAAGTGCCCGTACTCTAGCCCATGGAGTAGTCAAGTTTTTGATTTTCCAAACAGGCTATGAAGCACTTCAAAACTATGCAGTTCCTTTGCCAAAGATTACGTACGTATCGTTATCGTCAGTACTTATGCCTCGCTCAGTTAGAGTGAATTGGCTAAAGACGTTAGAAGAGTGAGATATTCCATTAATTTGGTTCAAATATCCAGATTTATCAAGGTATTTCCAATCTAGCTCCGGAGTCCGTATCCAATAGTTTGGGTTCCTAAACTGATTCAGAAGATAGTAAAAAGCCTCTCGCGTTACCCCTAACCAGCGGAAATATAACTCTTCATTTGCTGGATATTTTAGAAGGTAATTTTGAATTAAGTTTATCCCCTCATTTCTAGACATCTGATTGAGTCTGATTTCACGCGAAGCGTGGTCAACTACTTTTCCAAATCCACATTTGATGAGTTTGATATAGTCGTGGAGATCAGAATAATTCCAGCAATTAACATTATTGTAATAATCGAATGTGCGAGTTTGGTAGTCAGTTTCATATTTATATTTACTTATCATTTGCTCATGTTGTTTTCGGCTGTTCCAAAACATGTAATTATTCAGAAAAATTCCGCGGACACCCACCGATGCAATCTCTTCATCCTCTGGATATCGAAATTGAGCTATCTCGTTTTCTTCTATCTCGTCGAACCCACCAAGTAAGTCTTCAGCTTCAACACCCATCAGATCGTGATTCTTGCGGTACTTGCGAGTCATTTCGACGCGATCATGGTGGCTAAACATTCCAACTTGGTCTAAGCCTTGGTGGGCACCCCAAATAATCAACGGAATTTTGAACTTGCAAGCAATGCGCACAGGAAAAACAGTTTGTCCCGCAATCGAATGCCAGTAGATACTTCCGACTTTTGCGAGAGTAGCTCGACTAATCTTTCTTAAAAGATCGGGACTTAAAGACATAGTAATCAAGTCACAGTCAAATTCATTTTTTAATCTAGCCAAATTCCTTAAGCCAACAGATGTGTTAAATTGATTGTTGTAAGTTACAAGTAGTGGATTCAATCCAAATTCAACCTTAATTTTGTGCGTAATGAAAAAGGAGTCAGACGCACCAGTCACCGGGATGATACAGTCATAATTGCTATCAGATTTGTAATCCTTCAATAAACGCCTCAATTCCTGTGCGCGATCTCCCCAATCTATTTCGTACTTCTCCTCATGAATCAGGCAGCCACTACAGACTCCCTCACCATTAAAGGTTATTCCAAGTGGGTGACTAGAAGGATAAAGACATTTGGTGCAAACCTGCATTAAATCTTCTCCACAACTATTTTTTGGTAGTAAAGTGCATCTAAATCTTCTTGATCCAATTTCTTTAAACGATCGAAATCATTGAAAGCATGTTTAGTATAATTCATCAAAGTGTCATTTCGAATAATCTGCTCCGAGGTTAGCAAACTTTTTAGAACTGCAATAGAGTGTTCGGTGAAATGCAAGTAGTTAGCAGCTGCTCCAGCCTCAGCCTCAGTATTCTCGAAGAGTTCAGAGAAATGTTCGGCTTTCCCAGCTCCACCCAGAACAATTATCGGCACATCGCTATGAGCGGAAATTCTGTTGATTAATTCAATATCGAATCCGTTCTTTATCCCATCACGGTTGACCAATTGAAGGAGAATTTCCCCAATACCCCATGAATTCAAGAGGCCTATGTACTCCTCTAAAGTTTGGCCAGAGCACTCACGAGTCAAGTAGTTGTACAGCATATAGGAATCCCCTACCTTTAGGATGTCCATTGATAGGATTACGCTTTGACTCCCGAAACTTTCTGAAATAGACCTAATTAACGGGGCTGAAGCGGAAGCATTAATTGCAATTTTGTCTGCCCCAGCAAGGAAAACACTTCTCGCAATGTCGAGACTTGAAATAGCCCCTCCGTATGCAATGGGAACACCAGAAAGAACCGAACAGTTCTCAATAAGTTGATAATTGGGGTTTAAACCTCGTCTAGTACGAGATACATCTATTAAAAGGATTTCATCTGCTCCCCAACGATTGAAGTAGTCAACGGTAATTTCTGGATTCCCAACAGGAAGATAATTTCCAAATTCTCTCGACTGAATCACTTGGTCATTATTCACAAGAACAGCACCAATAATTCTTTTGCTCAACATCGTGAAAATATATTTCCAAATGCTCTAAAAACTCGCAATCCATTACGGTCACTTTTCTCAGGATGGAATTGAACACCATGAATGTTACTTAGCTTGATTGAAGCGGTGATCTCAATTCCGTGTGAAGCAGTACTAGTGACATAAGAGTTGCATCCTGAGTATGCGTAAGAGTGATCAAAATAAAAGAATGCACCATCCTGTACTTTTGAAAAAAGAGCATCTCCAGGTACCAGTCTGACTTGATTCCATCCAACGTGTGGAATCCTAAATTTAGCCTTAGGTTGAATTTGTTCGACATGTCCTGGAATCCATCCAAGCCCCGAATGAAAACCATCCTCATCTGAGGATTCAGCCAAAAGTTGCATTCCTACACAAATTCCTAGTAAAGGTTTCTTCTTTTTCAGAATGGAATTCTCTAGTGAAGGGATTAACCCACTTTTCATTAGATTTTTCATGCAGTGTCCAAAGGCCCCGACTCCTGGAAGAATCAGCGCATCGGCAGCTTCGATTTCTGAGGCACTCTTGGTCAGAATGGAGTTGTGTAAATCGATTCTTTTCAGAGCGTTCAGCACGGATTTAATATTTCCAGCCCCATAATCAACAATAGCAATTCTTGGACTAATCAAGATTTTCTCCAACTTTGAATTTTTTTTGGTAGTTTCCTTGAGATAATTTTGTGAATAGGTCCTTATTAACAAATCTATCTACCACAATCCAGAATTCCTTAATTGAAATACCAATGTAGTTACAAAATGCCTCAATAACGTGTGGAGGACATTTCCCATCAAATTGCTCTACTACTTTAATGCCTTCATCTCTGGAGATTCGGCCAGCGCGGATTTCTTCATTAATGTTATCGCTGGCTTTCCCAAAGCCAAATTTTAGCCATTTCATCATCATATTCAAAATATAGAAATCTTCATCTAACATGGATGTCCCCCAGCAATCTGCGTTCTGTGGATCAGGAGTTCGGATATTTATTCCGCGCAATGCAGCTATGTTCCCATTTGTAAAAGGAGTAAAATCTCTCCAAAAGTGTGCTATAAAGACTATTCGTAAGTTTGCACGTGCCATGTCGGCATCTGATGGATATTGGTACTGGATCAATTGGTTACCTTTATAACCCAGACTATACATCCAGGTTATATCCCCACCATTTAAAGTATTGCTGTACTTTAAACGATTCCCGTCACTTGCATTCTTTCCAGCCATCTTCATGTCACCAAGCATCACAGCTGCATTTTCGCCCCACCAGATGAGTGGAATTTGGAAAGAAATTGCAAGTCTTGGGACACTACTAAAGAGTGCCATTTCCGTTGATTTTGCCCAATTCCCAAACTCATAGAAAGCAGCTTTCATAAGATTCTTCCAAATAGTTGGAGAACATCCAATGTTTATGCAATCGAAACCTAGGTTGATTAGATTGCTGATATTCCGTGCACCCATGTCTGAAATTTGATTAGGGGGGTAATTTAGTGAAACCAGGAGAGGGTTCATTCCGAGATTATCACGCACAAACAGTGCTTGTAGCGTGCTGTCTTTTCCTCCGCTCACCCCGACGATACAGTCATACCCGGAACTGCTATTTTTTCGCCCAAATTCCTTGATCTCCTCTAACTGGCTTTCCCTCTCTGACCAATCGATGCTCTCTGGGGAAACATATTGACTGCACGCTGGGCATAATCCTTCGCTAGTAAAAATAGTATTGGGCCGAGTAGACATATTCAGGCAGAGAAGACAGTACCGCACTAAGGTTCTACTTTTCAAATACCCAGTAATTGGCATCATCAAAACCTGCCGAATCAAAAAAGTGACCCCATAGGAAACCATAGTCGACAACTTTGCAGTTGAAATTCTCTAAAAAGTGGCGCCCAAAATCTCGAGTAAAAAGTAGATCATCTGAACCGTTGTAGTGAACAGTACGTGGCACTCTACTGAACATTTCACAGATTAGAATGTATCTACTTGACCATTCGTACATTCTTTCCATTACGCCTAGAAGATCTTCGGGAGCAATATGAATCAGTACACCGGAAGTAAAAACTAAATCGAACCGGTCCGAGGGCAAGTTTGCACTTGCAATCGAATTATTTTCTGCGAAATCAAAAGTAAACTTTGAAGTCACAATTTCGAATGCCTTAGGGCTGATTTCAACAATTGAAAGCCCAGCTTCTGGATAGATAGCTTTGAGTGAATCCAAGTTTCTTCCTATATTGCATCCTAGTTCCAGGATAGAATCGAGGTTATGGACTCCAGACAGCATTTTTTTCCATGCAGCAATTCCTTGGGCAACATCGAAGTGCGAATTTCTAACTATGTATTTATCCGCATATTCGCTGTACCAAAAAAGCTCTTGTTTGTTCAAGATTTACTCCAGTACGTTTGAAGGAAAGTTTAGCGCCAACAATCTTCTATTAGGGGCTGGGCCGCATGGCATTTCGAGAGTCACTCTTCCTTTAAGAATCGCAGAGCTTCGATTTGGGCACTAGAAAACAGTTGGGGTTCATTCAAATATGCACGATCACACACTATTTTCTTAGTGTCCCACTTCAGTGTATTAAGACAGAATGCCCAGATATCCTCTTGAATTTCAATTCTATGTAACGCCGCGAGGGTATTTTCGTTTACTACATTTCGTTCAATCACAGTGACCCCTCCATCATCGCAAATTGCAATTCCCCCTTCAAAACGGCTTCTCATTTCTTGTTCGAGTGCCTCTGGAAATTGTCTATCCTGCTTCAAGTTATTGCATCCAAGAGGGGTAGAATCCTCACACCATATAGGGTAGTTGTCCCGTCGCAGTCGCGACGCATCGCGCACCATGCCCGAGACGACAACTGCCCCCGCACCTTTGTAGAGTAATAGGTATTTAGCAACTACTTCACCAATGACCGCGAGATCTTCACATTCGTGGGTAAAGATTAAGACTACATCTCCCGAATGAACCTCTCGAATTTGTTCATGGACTTCGTAATTGGATCCAAAAGATGTAAACACAGGAAAGACTTTTCCAACTACGTAGTGGTGCTCATTTAAAGGCTTAACACCTTTGAGGACCCCCTTTTTGCCAAGTGCATCTGCGACCTCTGTCGTTGAAACTCTATTAGCTTTACAAAAATCTATGATTAAGGTGGCAGCATCTATAAAGTCAGGCCTCATTTCCGAATTATAACCGAAAACTCAAATTTTGGAGTGCCGTGGATTAGTGTGACATTATTTGACAGTTGCAGGGCGGTTTTAAGAACAGTAGTTGGGTTGTAATGCAAGTTTTTTTCAAGCTCATAATCAGCGCGAGCGCTTAAATAGTTAGCTGCACACGCTATACGAGAGAGTCTGAACATTTTGCTTAAACACTGTTCCGCATATTCCACCATGCCTTGAACCTTTAGGGTAAATACACCCGAAGCAATTACGTAGTCGACCTCAGGCAACTGTATCTCCAAAAAATTTCCCTCGATGAATTCCATATTTTTCTGAGAGAATTGTTCTCTACAGTAAGATATAAAGCTACTAGCTACATCAACTCCTATGTATCGAAAATCGTCTCCTACCTGCGCATTGATTATCGGGATAAGTGCCCCTGTCCCGCACCCTAAGTCAAGAATACTCTTACCGCGCAGATCTTCTCCACTTAAAAGAATTTGGTATCTAAGTTTCTGACTTTCAACTGTTGACCATCCAACAGATCTAACATCTGATCCAAATTCTTGAAAATTTGAGTTGTAGAAAGTGCCAATTTCTTCGAAGCTGTCCATCATATACTCAGATGTTTTGAAGCATTTGCAAAAAAAAGCTTATCCAGTTCGTTATCTGAAATAGCATTGCTACGAAGTGTGTCAATGGCTATCTTAAGAGCCTCTCCCATAGGTCTATCTGGGTAATCAGAACCGTAGAATATCCGTTCAAATTTCATGTTTCGCATTGCGTACACAACATCTTGTATCACGCTGGAGCCTTGAAAGTATTGTAATGTAAATGAAAAATCCATAAAAACATTAGGTAGAGGCTTTCCCAAAAAAAGGAAATCCAAAACTTTATAACCACCCATGTGAGCCCAAATAAAATTAGTGCCGTAACATTTCTCTGCCAAAGCAGCAAAATGTTGTGGAAGAATTCCGTGTTTCAAGTTTTTTCCGTCAATGAACGCACAAATCAGAACAGGGATACCAAGATTTCCTGCTTCTTGGCAAAGCAAAGCCGTATCTTTAGACTCTAGATTAATATTGTTAAATCTGGGGTGTAATTTGAGCCCTTGGTAACCCAGGGAGTGTACTGAATAGTACAATTCACGAGTAGTTCCTCTGGAGCCAGGTGTTATGTTCACATACGCAGACAGATTTTCAAACTTCTTAACTTCATTAGCGATTTCTTTCTTACCAAACTTTTGCCAATCTAGGTGTATGACGATTCCATGTTCGCCTCCTAACGCTGACAAATCGCCATGAATTTTTTTAATTTGCTCACCTAGCGAATCCTGTGAATTGGGATCCAAGTGTAGATGCGTGTCAATAAATCTCATGTGACGATTATTTCTATGTTTTCTATTGCCCATAAGACCAATTCGTGAGCTCCTTTTAAGTCCTTAGATGTGGCAAGAATTGCACACATTCGATCTCCGTCGCTAATCGGATCTCTAAGTGTCTGACCCACATTAACCAGTGGACGAATTAACAACTCATTGGGCAAGTCAACCTCTAATGGAGTAGAGATACTCCGAACCACACCCTTGCGAGATTCAATGAACCGAAGAATTGACTTGTTATCTTTCCGCCTCGGGACCTTAATGTTTTTCCCAAGCTCCGACTCAATTGTGAGTCGGCTTATGTCTATTCCGGAGGAGCGTGGAATCATTTCATCAAAAATTAGAAAGCCACCCCCTCGTGCTGCGACCTCGACCATCCCAACCTTTCCATCCTCCTTTAAAATTATCTCAGCGTGTCCAGGCCCATTCCTGTAATTTAATGAATTGAAAGCACTTTTAACAGTTTCTGAGATTTTCAATTCTAATTCACTTTCAAGAGTTGGATTGAATAATTCCCTGGCAATCGTGTCATCCGTACCAGGCACTTTTACTTTCTGCGTTATCATGATGATGTGACACTCAAAGTTTGAACAAAACACCTCTACGGTAAACTCCGTACCAGTCATGAATTCTTCTGCAATCGCAATACCAAGACGAGAGAAGCTAAAGGCTTCATCTAGAGCAGAGTTGAGACTTTCCAAATCTTCGACTTTCGTTACCCCTCGACTACCAGAAGAATCACTCGGTTTCACTATTAATGGAAACTCTAAGGACCGCAATATACTTGAATAGTCATCACCGCGAGCTACTTTGAGCCATTTAGGGCCTGGAATTCCTTCCGTCAGCCAGCGTTCGCGTTGTAGATGTTTGTATGTGAATAATTCTGCTTCCTGAGGGTACATACCTGTAAGTTGAAAGCCTTCCCGAATGCGCGAGCAGGGTATAACTCCAACATCAGAAGCGATACTTAACGCAGCAACAATTTGAAGATCTTTACTTCTCAAAGCAGATACTAGAGATAAACAATCAAGTTCAGTCAGTAGAATTGAATCATCGCTAACCAGAAGACCTTCAGCGCTCGGGTCAGAATCTATTGCAATCACCTTGTATCCCAAATTTTGGGCAATCAAAATAGACTTTTTCTGCCATATCCCTGCTGGCATAAATGCTATCCACTCATTACGCAAAGTCCATTGCCTCTTCAATCATGAATCTGATTCTACTTTTACCTAGGCCATCAATAGTCCTCATCGCCAACTCAACTGATTCATTGCTTAAGGAAAATTTAGGACTGATAGCACTTTCAATTCCCAATCCCATTAGTGCTCCTCTATTAAGCAGATCCTGCCCAATCACTTCCTCTTCAGCAGTTTGCGGACAGCTAACTACTGGTTTTCCCAGACAAAGAGCCTCGAACAATGTGCCTCCAGCATTCGTAACAATCCAATCTGAGTTTTGGAAAATCTCAGCAACATTTCCTGGCTCCCTAATTATATTGAATGACACGTTGTCGCTGTCAATTTGGTTACTAACGTACGGACCAGATATGAGTGTGACACTAAAGCCACGTGAGTTGAGTTGTTCTGAAATTATTGGGCCTTGCCCTAAGACATCACCTCCACCCAGACAAACACAAACATTTTCAAAATCCATTGTAGCACCGAAAGTAGGTTTACGATACCGAAGGAATTCATCAGAAATGATTGCATACTCGTAACCGACATGATTTTGAATCGACTTAGAGTCAGAATGCTGATAGATAGTGAAGTTCAAATCACTTTGAACTTTTCTTCCGTCAAGTGAGACTAGAATACCCTGCGAACCCATACTCTCTTCAAAGTAACTCTCTAGCTTTGGTGGCAAATCTATAATCCGACAGGCGACATGAGGCATATTTAAATCCTTTTTGGTCTTTGACATCGAATTAGTTATGTCACGTTGACGAACAATGTGTCCAAAAGATGAGAGATAACTAGCAAGTACACTACTTCTTCTTATATGGCCGAAACCGTGTTCCTGGGAACCACCGGTTAAAATCTCGATAAACACGGGTTTATTCTTTTAGGTCAGAGAGTGATATTCTCTCTCCAAATTCGATATCTCGATTAGAGATCAATCCAATAAGCTCATCATAAAAAATAGGACTAAGTCCATGCCCGGGTCGCACACATTTTAGGTTACTCGTTGTGAACACTTCTCCTTTTTTGATAGGCATCGAAGCATAGATTGATCTTCGGGAGGTTAGTTCTCTGTACGAAAAATCAGGAATTTTATATTCATGAGAGCCTAAAGCCATCTCCGATTTTCGAATTTCCTTGATTAATTCAGCAAATTCATCTTCTCCTGATGAAAAAAAAGAGTCTACTGTTTGAATGTTGTCATTAAGGGTAAAGTGCTTTTCCACAATGCTAGCACCGGTTGCAACCGCTAGAATTGCAGCTAGATTTCCAACTGAGTGATCTGATAGTCCAACCGGAACTCCATATCTTTGCCCAAGGAATGGAATGTTTTTTAGGTTTAAGTTTTCTAGAGATGTAGGATATTGAGTTGTGCACTTCAATATAGCAACCTCGCCTGAACCAAACTCTTTAAGGGTATATACCGCTCTATCGATATCCTCGAGCTCCGCCAAACCAGTTGAGATAATTACAGGTTTATGAGTCGATGCCACCTTCTTCAGAAGGGGTATATGGTTAATTTCGGGGGATGCTATTTTATAAGCAGCGACATCTAAACTCTCCAAAAAATCGACTGCAGTCTCATCAAATGGGCTTGAAAAAATCTCCAGATTTAAACTTCTTGCGACTTTAAATAATTCCGCGTGCCATTCCCAAGGGGTATAGGCGTCGCTGTATAACTCATAAAGCGTCTCATAAGAACTCCATTCACTCTCGGCGGGTAGCAAAAAATCTGTCGACCGGCTATTTAAAGTGATGGTGTCGGCGGTATAAGTCTGTAGTTTGACTGCATCTACCCCTGAACGTTTGATTGCTTGAATAATCTCAATCGCTCTATCTAAACTTCCACCGTGATTTCCAGACATTTCTGCGATTACGAAAGTGTTATGTCCTTCACCTACCTCAATATCTCCAATTCTCATTTTTCTCCACCGGCAATCTCCTGACGAGACAACAGGAACAACCGTTCAGCGAAGTTCCAGTCCTCAAAGTTGTCAATATCAACAGTTTTCCATGGCTCCATAGGCTCACACTTGAAATCATCTAGATTATTCGAAATCCAGTTTGAAGCACTCGCAATATAGAATTGCCCCGAATCCATGTAAAGCTGTTCAAAATCTTGTGTTCTACGAAATCTAAATTCTGGGAATTTAAACTCAAAAGTCTGTTCGTGTTTTCTGACTAACGCCCGATCTGGATTAATCCGAAGTGGGGTAATCGGAAAAACAAAGCTCTCAGGATTCTTATCACTGATTCTCAAGAACTTTAATATGTCGTCTCTTTTTAACAGTGGAGTGCACGGGAGCACACAAGTTACTTGATCTGTTAAATCAAGGTCGTGGTGCAATTGGGTACAGGCATCGGCAACTACTTCCTGAAGGCCACTGTAATCATCAGATATGGATGAATCACGAATAAAAGGAATTTCAGCTCCAAAATGTTTAGCAACATTCGAGATTTCCTCATCATCTGTCGAAACTATAATTCGATCAAATACCTGCGTTTCCTTTAAGAGGCCAATCGAATGAGCAATCATAGGCATGCCAGCAAAGTTACGAATGTTCTTTCTAGGAATTCGTTTACTGCCCCCTCTAGCAGGGATAACGGCAATACGCATGCGACAATAATAGCCAAGACTTGTGGGGTGTGTTAAACATTGCTTTGACTAATTCGGCGAACACATGGCCTTGGAGCAGCTTCCGTCTGTATATCTTGTGAAGTCTCACCCATATAGCTCTTTGCTGTCAAAGGTACCAAGAAGCAAGGTGCGAAGTAACACATGTTAGCGAGCCGAAACTGAATCCTATTCATACTGAATATGATTGTGTAATGATTTTACTTATTGGAGGCCACGGCAATTTATCTTTGGCAGCGCAGAGATATTTTGGAGGAAGTAAAATTCATATTGTTGGAAGCGAAGTGGCGCGTCTCTGGTGTAAAAAAAATGCTGGCGAACTAATCAGTAACTACTTTGAGAATTTAACGGTAAGACCAGATTTAATCATAAATACATCCGGAATTGTAAATCCACAATTAGAATTCTCAAAGTTATTGGATGCAAATTACCATCTACCTTTGAATCTCAATTTATATTCTCAACAAAGTGGGATAAAACTGGTAACTTTTGGCACGATAATGGAGAATAACTTAGAAATTTCGAATTCCAATCCCTATCTGTTTTCAAAACGGAAGTATTTTGAATATTTGTTGAATTCAAAACTTGATAGAAACTCATTGCATTTGCAAATTCATACTTGGTATGGTGGAAATCGCTTACATAATCACATGTTTTTGGGCCAGATATACAATGCTCTTATGCGGAAGATATCGTTTGAAATGTCGAGTGGAGCACAACTAAGAGAATATCATCACATTAATGATGATCTTGCTGCACTTCAACTTTTGTTGGAGTTAAATTGTTATGGCGTACATCAGATAAACCACGGAGAAGTAATTTCATTACGAGAGTTAGCAGAATCTATATTCAGATCGTATGGTCTACTCGAGTTATTGAAGGTCAACAAACTTAAGATGTCTCAATATGAAATTCTTCAAAAGAATTTTGTACGTGATAGGCTTCTTAATTCCATTCACTTTCGCGATACTCGAGTTGGTGTGTTGGCATATTTCAAGGAGCTTCAGAAGGAATCCCATGATATTCAAATTCAATGATAACGAAATTGCACATATTGAAACCTCTCAAGAATCTTTAGCTGCCGTAGTGTTATTTCCCATTACCCGAGTCATACCAAAGTCAATGGAAAACTGGCATAACATCATAAGAGTGGCAAAAGATTCGGGAACACCCGCCCTGATTGTTTTAGATAAGACACCGAATGGGGAAGCTACAAGTTTTTTTGAAACATGCCATAGTCTAGAATCAACAGACATTTACATTATTCGACGACCTTCAAACGAGGCAATTTATGATTCTCAAGGCTTCGTAACCATTTCAAAAGGGATGTGGATCATTCAACTCCATGATGATGACGAGTGGAAAGGAAGTCTCCGCTTACCTCAGGACGCAAGTGAATTAGAAATGTTTAGTACGGAATTTCTTTTTCAGGACAGTGCGCGTAGTTTGAAATGGGAAAAATCGCCCCCAGCCAGAGTTAATTTTACAATCCTACCTAGCCAAATTTGGAATCGCTTTAGTGAATTCATAGGCGCGCAAGGTGGTCATGTGGCCGGCTCGGTTGACTCCACCTTAGATTTAGTATCACGCATAATTTGTACAAGACGCCATATCTCCAACTTCACTTATATTTACAATAACAGACATTGGAAGCAACGGAGAAAGGCAGTTAAGAATCTTGAAATACTTGCAAGACAAGATGGGTGGGCATTTCTATCTTGTGTCGATGTTCAATTGATTAATCGTGCAATAGATGGAATAACTTCAATCGAGTTTTTTCTGGACTTAATCCCTGAGTCTAAAATTGAAGAATGTCGTCACCAAGAATTTTGTAAACTACGTCTATCGCCTAGAAGGGGATTTCTTCTACGTTTTGTTTATGTCTTCACTTTAATCATTCAATTTGGCAACGTTGCAATTTTTAAGATAATCAAGCTAGATTGGGTCTTGAGAAACATATCTTATTGGAACACAATCACATTTAAATATAAATTTTTGCTGAGTATAACGAAATCCAGAAATAAGCTAGAACTCAGGAGGAACATTTCTGAGCTTCGCGCGACAATGCTGATTCCCCGACTGGCTGATCGGTTCATATTTTGGGAAAAGATGCTGCTTATCGAAGATAAGATAACTTAGGCTAACTTCTAGAGAGAAATCTTAATCAAGCAATCATCACTTATTTCGTCGAAGCCATGGTATAAGGTAATGTACTCCACCATATAGTTACGAAAAGAAAAGTATTCCTGATATCTTGCAAGATCAAAGGTATTTACATCCTCGATAAAATAAAGACCGTACTGACTAAGTTTTTGAATGGAATTTTCAAAGAGTGTGATACCAGCTGAAAAGGAATGGAGACCATCATCAATCATAAGATCGAAACTGATATTTTCAAGATTTTTCCAATACTGCTGTATAGAATTTTCGTTCATTTGGTCCATCTGAAAGGTTGATATTCTTGAATCCTGAAAGAGAGTTTTGGAATCAATATCTGCTCCAAAGATGTGTGCATTAGGGAAGTACTCACGCCACATCAACAATGACGCTCCAGTAGCTCCAGTAGCACTCATATTACTTTTAATGGTCTCATCAGAAGTACCAATGCCACATTCAAAGACATTCTTTATATTACCTCTGCAGTGAGCGAATATATGATGGTAAAAGTGCGTGTAAGAATGAGGTTTCCAAGGATATGGATTTAGTATTTGTGTTGAGCCTTTATCCGATCCAAATTTTTCGGATAATAGAGTGAGAGGATTCACAGGCGTATCAGTATGACTTCTATAACTGAATTTCACTTTTTTTGAAAACTGCTTATGCGAAGAGCGAATTTTTGCAATGAAATACAATTTGCGAAGGTACTTGACAAATTTAAATTTAGATAGTTTTCCCGAGTAAGTTTCCACCGGATTAGCGTATATCTGATTTAGCAAAAGTAAGCCAGTTTTATCAGAGTTTTCGCTTTTTTGTGCCTTCTTTTGGCACTTTTAATCTAGAGCCTCGTGATTGGCGGACTCAACATGAAATGAATCGAAATTACTTAGAAACTTAACTTCAATCCTGCATAATAGATACCATGTCGAGCCCTAAAACAAAACTAAAAATACCTATATCGCTGGTAAATCAGGCTCATCTACTATCCACAGACTCGTCTTTTTCTAAGAATCGTTACGCAGAAAATTTTGCATACGGACACCAAGAAATTCTGCTTAAATACATGGGTTTGAATTTTTCCACACAAATAATTGGCATTATTCAACATGGAGCTTCCAGGCTAGATTATCTGGAAGATGTCAGGTCACCTAGGTTCCAATGGGGCCAGAAGACCAATTATTGGGCTTGGTCAAAGGAAACCGAAGAACTGGCAAAGAAGAATGGCCATAAAAATATTAAAGCCATAGGTGCACCCTGGCTTTACCTTAAGAAATCGGTAGAAATTTCTCTATCTCCAAAGACGCTATCATCAAAAACGTTTTTAGTGATGCCAAGTCACAGTACGGGTAACGCAAGCGAGATTGCAAGCTTTGAGGCAAAAAATCTACGAGCAAAGGGTTTTCGTGATGCCATCGGTAATCATTTTGCAACAGTTTGCCTCCATGCGGCTGACTTTTGTGATCCAGATACACGGCAATCTTTTGAAGATTACGGATTCAAAGTGACATGTGTTGGGTCATCATTGATTCAACCACCTTGGTCTAGTTCAGGGAACAGGATCAAATCTCTCTACACACTTTTAACGCTCATGCTTGACCACTCACATTTCATAACTGACCACTTCGGTACAGCTTTGATTTATGCAATAGATTTGGGGCTCGAAGTTTCTATTTTTCCTGAGATAAAGAGATTTCAAAATTTGGATGCGGGGTTATCAGAAAAAAAAAGTTTATATGAAATCGGAATGCGTAGCGAAACGGAATTTCTACTTGCGCATTTTTCGCAGGCCATTAATAAGTTTGCTCCCGCAACAGAGTTCTCGAGTATAAGTTCGAGAATGCTTGGGGTAGAAGAAATGATGGACAGCAATGAGTTAATGGAAACGTTACAGTTTCGAGAAAATGTGTATCTCTATAACCTTGAAATCCAGCCATGGTGAATAAGTTATTTACAGTATTTAATCTAGGTTTTGCATGAAGAATCAACAGCAAAACAACACCCCAAAAGTATTGATGCTTACTTCATATGACTTCAAGGGAAGATACTTTAGAGACTTTGCACGAGCGCTTTTCCAACATGACCAAAAATTAGTGATAATGTCTAGCTCAAGACTTGAAGTAAGTAAAGAATCTACAAATAGCGAGATTCTCAGCTTGACTATTTTTCAATCCTCCTCATGGCTCCTCACGAGAATTAGGCAAGTAATCCGTATAAAGAAATTCGATCCAGATATTATTCAAACCCATCTATTTTGGGCAGGTGTGCTTGGTTTATTCTGTGGCAAAATTCTAGGGAAGAAGGTAATTCTAACGCGGCACCATATTGATGAGCACATTCAAGTTGGAAAGTATTTCCATAGATTTGTGGATCGTGCATCTGCTAAATTAGCAAATCATGTAGTGGTTTTTTCTGAGGCAGCAAAGACTTGGTTGACAGATATTGAATTAATAGACGAAGAGAAAATTACTGTGATTAATCAAGGATTTGATTTTTCTGAATTGGATCCCAACAGTGAAGAAATGGAAAAAACTCGTATGAGTTTAGGCTTTAGCCCAATTAATTTCAATATAATTTGTATTGCTCGTTATTCAAAAACAAAGGGTCAGGTGTATTTGGTTGAGGCAGTGAGCCAATTACTGAAAAAGTTTGAGAATATTAGATTGACATTTATTGGCTCAGGAGACTCAGATTGGTTAGTTGAATTTATTGAAACTAGAGGATTGACTGAATATATAAGATGCTTACCTAGTCGAGATGATATAGCTGCTTCAATTGCAGTATCAGATTTGGTTGTACATCCATCTCTTGTTGACTCATTTAGTCAGTTGATTATTGAGGTTCAAGGCGTTGGAATGGCATTGATAGCAACTGATATTGCAGCTGCTCGTGAACAAATTGAAGATGGATTAACTGGAATAATTGTGCCCCCAAAAGATAGCTCATCGATTGCTAATGCGATTGAGCGATTGTACCTAAACCCGGAACTCAGAAAGAAACTGGGAATTGCGGCGAAGGAGCATGTGCGGCGTAGGTTTACACTTGATCGAATGTACAAGGAGCAGATGGCGTGCTATCAAAAGGTTTTGGAGCCTCAAGTCGATGGAAGTGGGGATGAAGTTGCCTAAGTGCATTTGCATTAACAAATTAACTATATGACTGGTAACATATTTTCAGTGCCTTAAGTATCGATTGGAGAGATTTTGCGCATTTTATTAACAGGCGCAGGTGGCTTTGTTGGGCACCACACGTTAGCCCACCTACTCAAGACCACTGACTGGGAAATTATTGCAACAGACTCCTTTAGGCATTCTGGGGTTTCAGCAAGAATTCGAGCAGTCTTCGAAGAGCTACCTCATGAGGTATCTCGTGTAAAAGTTGTTACTCACGATCTCATTGCACCAATTGATTCAATAACTGCAAGAGAGTTTAATAATCCAGATGTAATAATAAACATGGCAAGTGAGTCACATGTGGATCGATCCATAATTAACCCTAGGACATTCGTAGAGAATAATGTTGCGCTAGTGTTGACTATATTAGAATATGCAAGAACTCTGCCAAATTTGAAAACTTTCATTCAAATTGGAACTGACGAAGTTTATGGTTCAGCTCCTATAGGCATCAATCACCCTGAATGGAGCCCTCAAGTCCCATCAAATCCATATTCAGCCAGTAAAAGTGCTCAGGAGGCGATTGCTATATCTTATTGGCGTACATTCAATATTCCAATTGTGCTGACAAACACTATGAATATTATTGGTGAAAGACAAGACATAGAGAAATTTGTTCCACTTATTATTCGGACTCTTCAAAAGTCAGGTCAAGTCCCTATCCACGCTCTAGAAAAACAAGGACTGTGGGTGTCAGGGAGTCGCTTTTACCTTCACGCACGAAATCAAGCTGATGCCCTAAGATTCTTAATTACTCATTTTATTGATACGCCACACAAATACTCAGATGGTCTTGAAAAGCCAGAACGCTTCAATGTTAGAGGTGAGACTGAGATCAGCAATGACGAAATGGTTCT
>Ga0172376_10002298_pt1 | contig 23512 bp, 19 predicted proteins | sample Lak35m_FD_121114 | JGI IMG/M metagenome (GOLD analysis project Ga0172376, IMG submission 121114) | Freshwater microbial communities from Kabuno Bay, South-Kivu, Congo - kab_092012_35m | ecosystem: Environmental > Aquatic > Freshwater > Lake | place: Democratic Republic of the Congo: South-Kivu... | reverse complement strand
TCAACGACGGCGTTGAATCTGCGGCGGGACCGGCGTTGCAGAGATTCCCGCCAATCGACGCACGGCTTTGAATCTGAATACCGCCGATGATGCGAGCCGAATCCGCGAGTGCTGAGTAATCCGAGACGATGCCACAGTGACCATAAACTTGATACAGCGGCACCGCAGCACCAAGCCGCAGGCCCGAGGCGTCATGTTGGATAATGTTGAGTTCCGGAAGCTTTTTCACATCGACAACGATGTCTGGGCTGTGTCGCCCCAGTCGGACTTGATCAATAAGGTCCGTGCCGCCCGCCATGGCTCGGGCGTTGCCCTGCGCCAAGAGGGCAATGGCCGCATCGAGCGTTGTGGGGGCTTCATACTCGAAGTCTCGCATTGGCGTCCTTTCAAGGTATTGCTGTGCCAAGAATTTCGGGGTAGTCGCGGCAAAGAGTAACAGTCGAGACTGACCCAGCAAGGGCTCTGTCTTCGGTCAAACAGGCTCGAACATTGATCCTCGTCCTACCAGAACAACATCTTCCCGAGGTCCGTTTTGTGACCAGCCAGAGCGTGGGCCATCCATTTCAGAGCATGTAACTCTCTGAAGTCGGAACTTGTGTCCGAGCCACCTTCGACTGATATATTCCACTGCTGCCAATCATCTCACCGTTCCCTCTCGACACCGACGAATTGGCCTTATGCCCACCCAACTCTGGCTACCCGCTGCGGAATTGCAGGCACGCGAAGCGAAGGCTCGGTCTCTCAATTTGACCGCGATCGGCTTGTCGGCAGTGAGCGGGTTGTTGGCGTTTGTTGGAATGTGGCTGCGGTACTCACAGGCGGCGAGCGTGCCGTTTCCGGGGATGGATCAGCTTGGCGGTCAGTTCGCTTGGGCTGCGTTATTGGCTGGAGTGTTGCTCGTCGCGACTTACGTTGTTCGCGGCGTCGTTATGCAGAAGCTGCAATGGGCAGTTGCGATTAGCTTGCTGTTGCATTTGTTATTGTGTGTCTCGATGCAGACGCTCGGGCTCAGCGTGCCGTTGCAGCAAGAAGCTCAAGCAGATGAGTTGCCCGGCAGGCCGCTCGAAGAAATGCAGCTTCCTGATCACGGCGACGCGCCCGATCAAGCGGCATGGGATCAACCGGCAGAGGTTGCGACCCCCGAACGCCAATTGGAGATCGAGAAGCAGCAAGCTCAAGCCGTTGAAGCCAATCGCCCTGAAGTGGCGAATGTCGAACGTCCGGTTGAAGTCGCAAAGCTCGACACACCGCAGCGACAGGAGCAAGAGGTCAAGCTCGCTCAAGAGCAGCAAGCGGAACTCGAGCGGCAGATGCGTGAGCGGGAACTCAAGCAGCCTCAAGCGGTCGCTCAACCGGATGTGAAGACGCAGCAACAAAAGCAGGTCGAACTCGATACGCAGGTCGAACAACAGAAGCGAATCGCCGAAGCCATGCAGGCCGAGCGAAAGACGACGGAAGTCGCATCGACCTCGCAGCAGATCGAAGCCGCAAAGCTTGAAGCACAACGCAATGAGTCGAAGCCTCAGCAGAACGATCCGCGTTCAAAGTCCGTCGAACGCAGCGTCTCGGCTGTAAAGGCTGTTACACCTCAAGCGACCGAGAGAGTGCAAGTCGCGAGTGCTTCAAAGTCAAAGCAGTTGACGGTGCAAGAGCAGCGAGCAGAAGTCGAACGCCAGCAAGCCGCCGCTGCATTGGCGGGCGCGGCCGGCGGTCAGCTCGCTCAGACCAATGCCCCGACATCAGCCGGTGCACCGAGCGTGAGCGGTTCGAAGGTCGCTCGTGCGACGAACGAGAGCATGTCGAGCAGTGCGGCTCCGAGTGCTGGCGGTGCCGCAGCGATCGCTCGCAACGCACCGTCTTCGACAGCGGCTTCAGTCGCGGGCAGCCCCGCTCAGACGGTTCAGGTTGCGAGCGCTGCTGGAGTCGGTGCACCTCAAGTGGGCGAGTCAGCGGCCGCCAGCGCGGCGACTCGCGGAACGGCGGCAAGCGTGCCACTCGGGGCGGCGGCCGCTACGGGCACGGCTTCAAATGTTCGCAGTCAAACATCCGGTGCGGTGACGCGCGGGACTGGCGGAGTCGCTCGACCGGGCATTGGCAGCGGACAGCCGAATCTCGGAAATGCCGGAGCCGCCGGTGTCGTTGCCGGTGTTGCAGGGACAAGCGGCAGTGGAGCGGGCACGGGTTCATCAACAGGTAAAGGCACCGCAGCGGTCGGTTCTCAAGCGGGCGAAGTGCAAGTCGCAAGTGCAGGCACGAGCGGTTCGGGCAAAGTCGGCGGAGCGATCGGCAACGGCCCGAGCGGCACGTCGATCGGACGTCAGAAAACCGGCTTGCCGTCGAACTCGAACGGTGCCTCAACCGGAGTCGGCAGCGGAGTTGGACCGGGAGCATCGACGGCTCCGTCATCGGGCGCCGGTCTCGGACCAGGCAGCTCGATGGGTAACGGTGTCGGTCGAGGCACTGCGGGAACGGGACTCGCCGCGCGAGGCACCGAACCGTCTGCAAAGCTCGGTGCTGACGCCGGCTTCTCCAATGGAGCAGGCTCGGGACTCTCGACGACACGCGGCGGCGCTGATGCAAAATCGCCTGTAGGAGTTGATACAGCCGAGCAAGCCGGCAAGCTCGTCATCGCCGGTCCGCAAGCTGTTGCAGGTAGCGGCATTGGCAGCGGTCCTCAGATGGCGTCAGTGCCGCGACGCACTGCGGGACTACCCGGAAGCGGCGGGCCAGCGGGAACGAGCAATGCTCCTTCAAGCGGTGCCGGAGCCGGTCAGCCGACGCGTTTGAGTGGCGGTCCAGCTCGCAGCGGAATCGGTGACGACCGCCCGAAGCTGGCGTCGGCTGAGCAAGTTGCGGGGCTCATCAAGCAGTCGGTGCCCGGCATCGGAGCGACATCCGAGGTGAAGATCAGTGCGAGCCTTTCCTTGAGAAAGAGCGATGCGCGACGCGAGGCCGCGAAGTCGCTCGGCGGTTCGACGCAGTCAGAGGAAGCCGTTGAACGCGGACTCGAATGGCTCGTCAAACATCAGCATCCCGACGGGCACTGGAGCATTCACAAGTTTGCCTGCCAAGACCATCAATGTGCCGGTCATGGCAGCTTCGAGTCCGATACTGCCGCAACAGGACTCGCGTTGCTCGCGTTCTTAGGAGCGGGCTACACGCACCAATCGGGGCCGCATCAAGCGGTCGTCGAACGCGGTTTGAAGTGGGTCGTCGAGCATCAGAAGCCGGACGGCGACCTCTTCGCCGACAAGAGCGAGTTTGTGTGGTTCTACTCGCACGGCATGGCGGCGATCTCTCTGTGCGAGGCATACGGCATGACGAAGGATGCTGTATTTAAAACTCCAGCACAGAAGTCGCTCGACTTCATCGTCGCCTCGCAGCATCCGCAGTTCGGAGGCTGGCGCTACAAGCCGCGCTTCGAGTCCGACACCTCGGTCTCCGGTTGGCAGTTGATGGCACTCAAGAGCGGCGAGATGTCCGGCCTCGCGGTCTCACCGAGTGCTTACGAGGGCATCGGCAAATGGCTCGACACAGTCGAAAGCAAGTCCTCACCCGGCCAATACACCTATCACCCGAGCCGACCCGTGAGCCTCGCGATGACCGCCGAAGGCTTGCTGATGCGACAGTACCTCGGAGCCAATCGCAGCGACCCGCGTCTCACCGCCGGTGCCGATTTTCTGCGTCGTCGCCTGCCGGATCTTGCCGACCGAGACGCCTACTTCTGGTACTACGGCACTCAAGTGATGTTTCACATGCAGGGCGAGCACTGGTCCGACTGGAATGCCAAACTGCGAGATACGTTAGTCAGCACGCAACTCAAGGACGGTGCCTCAAGCGGCAGTTGGAATCCCGACCGCCCGACACCCGAGAAGTGGGCCGCCGCCGGAGGCCGCCACTATTTGACGTGCCTGAACCTCCTGATGCTCGAAGTCTATTACCGCCATCTGCCGCTCTATGTGGAACTCGGCAAGTAGCGTGGCACCTCCGCCGATCGACGTGAGGTGAGCTGGTGTCGCGGCCAGCGGACCCGGCAGTTGCGAACGGTTTGTCAGGAACCATCGACAGTACGGAGATCTTTTGGCGTTGCCGCCAGTCAACGTCTCTGTGCAATCGACAGAGCCCTCACAACGGCACCATCTTGGCGTCATGTGTCGGTTGGAGTTCCGATCCCGATTTGCGCGGAGGTTGGGGCATTGTCTCAACCGGCTCGCTTCATTGACGAGCTGATGGTGACTCTCATGAGACTGGTTGATTGGTGGCGTTCGCAATTTCGATGCTCGGCCCAGCGACGACGTGCTGCGGTGGCCAGCGGAGTCGTTGCGCAACAACTCGAACTGCGGCAACTGCTGACAACATTTGCCCCCGAGGTCGTGGTGAACTCGACCCGAGCGCTCCCCCAAATTGACTCGGCGTCAGCGACTGCGCCGGATGGCCGCTCAATCGTCGTGTGGGTGCATCTGGCTTCTCCGACGAATGCGGATCTTCGAGCTCAACGCTTCGATGCCAACGGAGCCAAGGCTGGCCCCGAAATTCAAGTCGCTCGGACCAATCGATCGGAACTCAAACCCGCCGTGGCGATCGACGCAATTGGCAACTTCGTCGTGACGTGGCAAGTGCTCGCCACCACCCGCGCGGTCGATGTCGTCTATTACGGATTGACCAAGCAACGTGTGCCCGTGCCAGTGAATCCGCCGCCGAGTGATCCTCCCCCGCGTCATGTCATCGACATTCTCGCTCGACGTTTTGACGCGAGCGGTACTCCCGTGGGTGGTGTGCTGATCGTTGCCAATACGAACGTCGACGAATTCGATCCCAGCATCGCAATGACGCCACTGGGAGCATTTGTCGTGAGCTACACCACTCAAACCACTGCGAACCAGCAAGACTTACGAGCACGCTTGTTCTCGGCCACCGGAGCCGTGCAACGCGATGTGATCGTTGCGAATTCCGCCGCTCACGACGAACAGCGTTCGAGCGTCTCGCGTTCGCCGGATGGCAAGTTCGTAATCGCCTACGAATCGACACGCCGCAACGGGACCGAGTCCGACATTTGGTTGCGACGTTTCTCTGCGAGCGGTGACTTGCAGAGCGTGGAGGCTGTTGCGGTGGCGGTAAACTCGGATGACGAGCGGCCTTCAGTTTCCGTGGATCGCCAAGGCCTTGCGGTCGTCGTGTGGGAGCATTTCCGCAGCCCAACCAACCGCGACATTCAAGCCCGCTCGATGCCGACCGTCGGGCTAACCGGATTAGCATGCACCATCTCCAGCAGCGTATTTGATGAAGATCTACCAGTCGTCGCAGTACATCCCACCAACGGCACTTACGTCGTAGCATTTGTCTCCAACCACACGCGCGTCCGAGTGGCCGAAGTCAGCGTGACCGGTCGCGTGGAACGCGTCGCCAACCTGGCTGCCGACTCGTCAGCCCCCAGCATTTCGTTGACTGAAGATGGTCGTTACGGCGTGACCTACGACCGCTTGATCAATGCCAGCCGCGATATCTTGCGACGGCGAGGCCGCTTCGGCCCCGGCGGCACGATCGAGTGAAGCACGGGAACGGAGCCATTAAATTGATGAACCAGAGTCGTCATCGAAGTTACGAGCGGCGTGATACAGATCGGCGGAAATGCCTGCGCTCTCAAGTGAGTCGGGCGAGACATGCAGGCCCGCGGCTAGCGCCGTCGGCTCACGAAAAGCGCAGCTATTTTCGGCGATCCGAATGAGTAGGGAATTCCGACCCAAGCAGAGAGCGACGGTGGGACACCGAAGAACTGGAAGAGTCAGCATCGAATCATGTCCCGCCCTCTGCTGCAGGGCCTCGTTCGGCCGGCCAGATCTCGCTCGGGTCGAGGGCGTACAGGGTGACCCGCAATGTCCCGCCGACCGCCGCCAGCCGTGCTAGAGTCCCAGCCGACAGGTTGTGGCGAACCGCGTGCGGCCTCGTCCCGCAGTCGTACGCGACATCGAAGACTCGATGGGAGCAACGCGCCCATGCTGCCCGAGCGGGCGGGTCGAGTGCCTCGACGGCCGCTAGGAGGGCCGCGATATGGGGCTCGGGGTCGTCGGAGGTTTCCTCACAGGGCGTCTGGAACGCCCAGTACCACTGCGGCTCGGGAATCCGCCAATACTCCGTGTCGGTAATCCAGTAGGCGGGATGGCTAACGACCAACCCCCGAGCCTCGAGGGCCGCCGCCATCGCCGTCAGGTCCTCGGCGGAGAAAAGCCAGAGATCCGTGACGCGGTAGCGAGTGATACCGTCCCACGGCGCCCCCTGCTCCAGCCCGCAGTCCACGTCGTTGGCCAGTCGAATGACTTCTGAGTTATCGGCGTCTTCCATTCCAGAGCCTCTCCGCCGCCGAACGATAAGAATAACCTGCCAGGGCCGCCTGCAAGAACTTCATGCCGCGCGAAACCAGAATGGCGGCACCGGTCAGCTTCATCCGCTGGTTCGGCCAGGTTCCTCTTTCGTTCGCTCCCAGCGCCACACCTGACCATCCTCCGAGTCAATGACCTCGCCGACGCGTTCGAAACCGCAATTCGCAAGAACCCGTTCCGACGCGACATTCCCCGGCCTGGTGTGGGCACGAATGACGCGAACGGACTCGCTGCTGAGCGCGAAGACGATCAGGGCCTGGGCCACCTCCGTGGCGTACCCACGCTTCTGATGCGCCGGATCGACCCCTTCGGCGTCCGGAGGGCCCTTGAATCCGCAGCCCCAACGACGGCGCCAGTGTCCCGAACCGTGGCGGAGAATCCGAACAGCCAAGGGGGGCTACCATGCTCGCCGCCCGAGCACGCGCAAGCCACCTCCACCCGGTGGGCGGGGGTTAGCGCCTCGATTCCTGCCAGGACCTCATCACGCCTTACGGGGACCAGTTTGAGCCACTCAGTGGAAAGCATCGCTCCGCCCACAGCAAGCCTCCGGTGGCATAACGTCACCGATCACGGGGCGACGACGAGTGATTGTCGATTTCAAATTCGCGCGACTTCGCCGCTCCCGTGCATCGGATTGTTCGTCGGGATTTTGCGTTTGCTTGTGGCCACCATTCGAGTGAACCGCCATCAGTTTACGGCATGTTAAAATGTGGATCAATCAGCACGGTCTTACCGACGCAGTGTGCACAACGCCACGATCGTCAATTGCTTCGGCGCGGCAAATCGGTCCGTTGATGTCAGCGAACAGTGTGATTTCGAGTGATCGCACGATTTCCGGTCCTACGCTTTCGGCTTCGAGGTGTGACCTGACCCGATTTCGATAGTATCCCATCGATTTCATGAATGCTGGGTGAAAATCCCGTTGCGGCGAGACTGTCGCCTCAAGCAATGAGAATCTGATTTCGTGTCCGGGTGTTTCGCGAAGCAGTTCAGGCAGCAAGTCAATGATGTACTCGCCGTCGACGTAGTTCATCAGGCTGACGAACGAATGCGCGAAGTTGTGGATTGCAGAGTTGATTCGTTTGTATCCCATAGCGCACCTTGGCGGCCACATCTCTCTTTCCGACGAACATTGAATTGAGCAGCGCGCCGGCAAACTTGGCGACGAGGCGCAGGGTGCTCGGTGATGGAATACCAAAATGGGCTTGTTTTCTGAGTTCGTCAAGCACCTGGGATGACGTTTTCGGTGACAGGGATCACATGTTATGGCCGTATGCGGCCTCATTCCATTCTGGCTGCATGCGGCATCATTCAATAATCCCTGCACTGAAAGAGCCGAACACGGAGATTTCGCGAAGGTCGATGAGGATGTACTGCAGACGGAGCGGACTCCACTTGAGAGCGCTCACAGAATTGGGGCCAGTCTGGGCGGCGTGCGTGATTATCAAGAGTCTTCAGGTTGATAATTGATACGCACCGGGGAAATGGCTTGCCGCAACGTGGCGCGCATCAGGTCTAACGAGGCAGGTTGACCGGTGAATTTTTCAAATTGGCGAGCGGCTTGTCTTACAAACATTTCGATGCCCGTGACAATGCGGCATTCACGCTGCTTAGCGTATTTCAACAGTAAGGTATTCTCAGGATTATAGACGGTATCGAAAACCAACATTCCGGGCATCAGCCAGTTGGCCTGGATCGGGGATTCGTCAACATTGGGGTGCATACCCAGAGGTGTGCAATTAATCACAATGTTAGGATCGACAGAACCACGATTTTCCCAAGAGCAATGCTGGCAACCCATCTCGGTCGCGAGCGCGGTCGCTCGTTTGTGAGTGCGACTCGAAATGGTAACCACCGCTCCATTGCGTGCCATGGCCATCGCGGCCGCGCGTGCGGCTCCTCCGGCCCCTAGTAGTAGCACTTTTTGCCCCATGAGCTTGACGGGGTCCGGATTCTGAGGATCGAGGCCCAGCAGCACACTTTCCAGGATGGCCTCGTAATCCGTATTAGAGGCGTCCCAACCACCGACATCATTGCGCACCAGCGTGTTCGCGGCCCCCACGGCCTGTGTGATTGTGTTGCAATGCTGAGCGAGCGCGGCTGCCGCTTCTTTATGAGGAATGGTGACGCTCAGACCACGAAGCTGGAGCCAATCCATATCGTTGAGCGATTGTGCCAACGTGCCCGCTGGAATGCGAAACGGAATATAAACCGCATTCATCCCGGCCGCTCTCAAAGCCGCGTTGTGAATCAAGGGGCTCATGCTGTGCCCAATCGGATCACCAACCACTCCAAAAACGACGGTTTCTGCGTTGATATCTTCGTAATGATAAATGTCCCGCATGTCCTCAAAGGGAATCTGGCCGGGCGCTAACTCGCGGTCGCGGCTGAAAGTCGCATAGGTAAAAGGCGAGCCATATTGACCACACAGAATGCGGCTCGGAACTCCTAACTCACCCATGCAAAAACCAGCAGTCGGGATCTTGGAGTCAGAGACCAGTTGCAGCATGCGGGTCACATCTCCCGGAGTATTTGCCATCGTCACAATTTTGATCACGTCCGGGTCGAGCTGCTGCATCTGCCGATGAATGGCGTCCAGGTCCAGCGGCGTCTCATCAAAGTTGTGATAGCTCACGATGCGTTTGGTCTTGCCGAAGCGACGAATGGACTTAGCGATATCCATTTCCAGATCGACATATTCGACCCCCGCAACGATGGCCTCACGCAGCAAGGCTTGTCGCGCCTCTTCGGTTCCCAGCCAACGGCCGCGGTCTTCCTTGCGTCGGCAAGTCACAATGACAGGAGTCGGACGATGGGTGATGAGCTGCGCCAAGTTGGGCATGTTTCGCAGCCAGTCGACACGCAACTCGATGAGCTTCGCCCCCTGTTCCGCGAGATTCCGATGTTCTTGCACAAAGGCACTATGCCGAGTCCGACCGATGCTGACGCAAATCATGATGAGAGTTCGTTGAGAATACGGAGAGTTGAAGGCTTACGGGGCAGCATGTTTGTGACCTGACGAGTCGGTCGCAATGCCCGTACGCTCGTGCGCTGCTGATCAGCCTGTTGAAAAACACATGAAGGACGATTTGATCATCCTCAAAACCCGGTGAATTCGGGCACGTTGAAAACACACCCCACGAAATTCAACAAGCTATTAAGTCCGTCCCTACTCTTAGCGCACATATAAAAACTCATTGGACGACAGCACGACGTGACACAGCGATTGCCACGCCGCGGTGCGTTTCGCGGCGGCGTCGGCGTTTTGTGCATGGCTGGCGGTGAGAGTCTCCAGATAGCTCCGCAGCCGGGCGTGTTCAATGTCCGTCAGCTCGCGGCCATAGGCCATTAATGCCAGATGTCTTAGGCGCGCGGCATCGTCTGCGTCGGGCAAACTCAGCAGGTGAGCAGCCAAGCCACTCGCGGCATCGTGCATCAAGTCACTATTCATCAGGAACAAGGACTGCGGTGCGACGGTTGACGAGTTCCGATCGCCATTCGAAACCGTGGCATCCGTCGAATCGAACAACTGCAACACGTCATACAGATGATTACGCACGACCGGCAGATAGAGCGTGCGTTTCCGCGAGTCGTACTTCGTGGTGTCCTTCGAGGTGTGATCAAAGAAAAACTCGCGGTTCTTCACATGCAGCAACGAACCGCCCATCGTGCGATCCAACAGGCCCGAGACGGCCAGCACGCTGTCTCGCAACGCTTCGGCATCAAGACGACGGATGCTGAAATGGCTAAGCAGACGATTGTCGGCATCGACTTCGGGAGATTGGCCGCTCGCTTGTTGATATGCCGCCGTCAGCATGATGCGACGATGCAATTGCTTGAGTGACCACCCGGACGACATGAAGTTTTGAGCGAGCCAATCCAGCAGTTCAGGATGCGACGGCGCTTCACCCAGGATGCCGAAGTTGTCGACTGAGCGCACGAGCCCTTGGCCGAAGTGCCAGCGCCAGACGCGATTCACCAACACGCGCGCGGTCAGCGGGTTGCGCGGGCTCGTCAACCACTTTGCAAATTCAAGCCGACCGCTGCGCTCGGGAGTGAATTGCGAACGCTCGATGTGAGCAAACAGTTCCGGCGTACGACGCGGAACGACTTCTCCGAGCGACAGATGCGAACCACGCAGGTGAATGGCGACATCGGCGACTTGGCCTTCGGTTGCTCCCATCGACATCGGGATGAGCGTCGCGCCGTCTGCTTCGAGTTTCTTCAACTGGTCACGCAACGCGACGAGTTCCTTCTTGGTCTCGTCGGGGAATTGCTTTTCGAAATCAGCAGGCAGCTTTTGGTCGGCGGCCAATGAGGCGGTCAGCTTGTTTTTGCCGTCAGCGACGATGGCCTCAATCTTGGCTTTGTGAGCCATGATCCGTTCATCGTGAGCAGCCTTGGCGGCCAAGTCCGTCGCAGTCGGCACCGGATTCTCGTGCCACTTCGCGATCTTCTTGAAGTGTTCCATCACCCGCGTGCTTTTGAAGATACCGGCAAGCGCGTAGTAGTCGGCGGTCGAGATCGGGTCGAACTTGTGATCGTGACAACGAGCACAGCCAAACGTCATACCGAGCGCCGCGCGGCCGAGCGTGTCGAGTTGCTCGTCGATGATGTCCATCTCCATTTTGACTTCATCGACTTCGGCGAGCACTTTAGGACCAATTGCGAGAAAGCTCGTCGCGATCAAGTTCTCGTTGCGTTGCTGCCGTCCTACAGGAGTGGTGTCGTCAAACGGCAACAAATCGCCAGCCACTTGAGCCGTCAGGAATTGGTCGTAAGGTAGGTCTCGATTGATCGCCGCGACGACCCAGTCGCGGTAGCGCCAGGCGTTGCCGTGCGCGATGTTCTCGTCAAGTCCGTTCGAGTCGGCATACCGCGCGACATCGAGCCAATGCCGCCCCCAACGCTCGCCGTAGTGCGGTGAGTCGAGCAAGCGGTCAATCACTTTGGCAAAGGCTTCGGGCGATTGATCAGCGACGAAGGCATCGACTTCTTCGGGAGTCGGCGGTAGGCCAATGAGATCAAGAGTCGCGCGGCGAATGAGCGTGCGTTTGTCAGCAGTCGTTGACGGCTTAAGTCCCGCCGTCTCGATCTTCGTTAGCAGAAAACGATCAATCTCGGACTGTGACCAAAGCTCGTTCTTGACGGCGGGAACGCTCGGCTGGGTCACCGGCAAGAACGACCAAAACTGCCGCGCTTGTGCAAAGTCGATCTTTCCTTTGCGCGGCTTGATCGAGCCACCACTCTGCATGTCGGGATGAGGAGCCCCGAGTTCGATCCAACGTTTGAGGTCAGCAATCTCGACGTCGCTGAGCTTCGCGTCGGGCGGCATTTGCAAATCGGGGTTTCGGTACGACACCGCGATCAACAACAAGCTTTGCTCGGCTTTCTTGTCGACGAATAACGCGCCCGACACGCCGCCTTGCTGAAGCGCGTCGCCGGTATCAAGGCGCAGTTTGCCTTCTTGCTTCTCAGCTCCATGACACTTCACGCACTTCGCCACAAGCAACGGACGAATGCGTGATTCATAGAATTTAAGATCCGCATGGTTCGACTTCTGATCAGCAGCAAAACTGCTGGCGTTCATCACTGCAATCATCAGACATGCGTAAGCAACTCGAAATCGTAAGAGCATGAGGCACCTCATGAGGAACAACAACGCGAGTAGGAATCGCGAGCAGCCTTGCGAATGGAACGCATTCCTTCCAGTTGAGCATCCTCGGAGAATCGCTCATCCTGAGCGAGACGAATTGGTCGTGCCGTTCAGCCTCTCGGATGCACCATCAAGTTTGTGAATGAGATGGAGTCGACCGAAGTAGTCACCGTCCCCTTTCTTGATCGAAAGTCGAATCATGCCCAACGACGCCCCGAAGCTTGCTGAGCCGAAGCCGTTCACGGTCATTCCGACTCCACGTCAAATGTCGCAAGTCCGCTTCAGCCCTTGTGGTAAGTTTCTGTTTGCAACCGGACGGGACTCGAAGATCCATCGTTGGGATGTCACGCAACCGTTGCCACAGCCCGAACCGTTGCCGGAGCCTGACCCTAAGAAAAAGAACGCGAAGCCGCCCAAGGCTCCTGATCCAGTCTTCGCGAAGCTGACCGAGTTGACCGGGCATGACGGCTGGGTTTCGGGAGTCGTTTTTCATCCGCAGCCGGATCAGCAACGCTGTTTCTCAGCGGATAGCTGGGGCCGCTTGATCGCCTGGAGCTACGCTGCCGAACCACCACAGTCGGCTTGGAACATCGCGGCCGCACATGACGGTTGGATTCGACAGCTCGCTATCAGTCGAGACGGCCAGCGACTCGCGACGTGTGGCAAAGACAAAGTCATTCGGCTGTGGTCGACGACCGACGGCCAGAAGCAGCAGGAGATCACAGCGCAGGGCGAAGAGGTCTATTCGCTCGCCTTTCATCCCAATGGCAAGTCACTGGTCGCGGGGGATCTTAAGGGAATCGTGAAGCAGTGGGATTTGGCGACGAACCAGCTGGTGCGCGAATTCGATGCCAAGATTCTGTACTTGCTCAACATGATCCAAGACGTGGGCGGTGTGCGCGTACTGGCCTTCGATACCGACGGCAAGACACTCGCCATCGCCGGAGCGCAGCCGTCGACCGGCGGTTTTGTGCAAGCCTCGCCGATCATCAAGTTCGTGAACTGGGATGATGGCCAAGAGCTGCAGCAACTCAAGCTGGGTGAGAACACCGAAGGTTTCGTGCATGATCTGGCCTATCATCCGAGCGGCTATTGGGCCGGAGCGTGCAGCGGTCAACCAGGTCGCGGGCGTTACTTCTTGCACAAGGTCGGCGACGCCGCGCCGTTCTTCACGGATGACAAAAAATTTCCGAACTGCCACTCGGTCGCCTGGCACCCAACAGGGACGCGTCTCGCAGTGATCTCGAACGAAGGCACTTACGGTCAAAAGCGGTCGATGGCGCGCGAGGGAGTTTATCCCGGCAATACTTCGCCGATTCACATCGTAGACATCGCGTGAGTGTCGATTCTGGGTTCAGTGTCACGCACATTTTCTTGTGCTGCCGTCGTTATTCTGACGATCGTTTGAATATTCTCAGATGCCGCCTACGATCACGTGACATGCTGCTCCGCCATTTTGTGGGAGATTCACCTTGAGCAAACCAGCTCGCGCACCCGCCCCCGTTTCAGAGCCAACATTGGCGAGACAAATCGTCGCCGAAGTGGTCGGCACGTTCTTGCTGATCTTCTTTGGCCTCGGAGCAGTACACGCTGCCGTGTTGACGGGTGCTCAAAGCGGGCTCTGGCAAGTCGCGATCGTATGGGGCATATCGATCATGCTCGCGATCTATTGCGTGGGCGCCGTTAGCGGGGCGCATATCAATCCGGCCATGACAATCGCCTTCGCCTTATGGCGCGGCTTTCCAAGACGCAATGTGTTGCCGTTCATTCTCGGACAACTCGGTGGCAGCATCCTGGCCGCACTCACGCTCTTCACGATTTTCGGTCCGCACATCACTGCCAAAGAATTGGAGAAGGGAGTCACGCGCGGGCAACCGGGCAGCGTCGTGACCGCCATGTGTTACGGCGAGTATTTCCCCAACCCCGGCTCGTTGGCCGGGGGGAGCGCCATCTATGCCGAGCAGGATCACGAGCAACTCAAGACACGCGTGCCGCATGGGCTTGCGTTTGGGGCCGAACTGATTGGCACGGCGATTCTGGCCTTCGTCGTGTTCGCAGTGACCGATGACCGCAATCCGGGGAGACCTCAGAACGGACAAGCTCCCATCTTTATCGGCCTGACGGTGGCCGCACTGATTTCGGTGATCGCGCCGCTGACACAAGCATGCTTCAATCCAGCACGAGATTTTGGACCACGTGTCTTCGCGGCGTTAGCCGGATGGGGTGGAGTTGCGCTGCCCGGTTTTGCGGACGTGGGTTGGCTCACGGTCTACATCGTCGCCCCGATCGCCGGTGCCGCGCTCGGCGGAGCGGTCTACGACTTCGCAATCCGTCCGAGTCATCCTCAATAGCCATAGCTCACCTCGCGAACGTCTTCCGTCTTGTTCCTTCCTTGTTCGATCGACATCGAACTTCCTCCGCCTAGGCGATTGATTGCCGAGCGATCAACGACAACCTGCCATGCCTCACCTTCTCGTTGTCCTTCTCATCGGTGTCTTGACAAGCCTCGTTCAACGAGTCTTCGCGACTGACGGGCTGCTCGCTCCGAACACACCATACTCCGCCGAACGTTCCCATCCCGTGGTCTACGACGGCCAACTGCAAGTCACCGTCACCGCTCCATACAAAACAAAACGACTCCGCGTGTGGATGCCGGTTCCACAGAATGATCGCGGACAGGAAGTGCTTGGTTCCGAGTTCTCGACCTTTCCCGAAGTCGTCAAACCAGCCATCCACTCCGAGCCTGTTTTCGGCAATCGCTTCGCGTACTTCGAGTTTGAGAACCCGCAAGGTGCGATGGTCATCAGCCACCAACTGAAGATCAAAGTTTGGGAGTTGCATTGGCGATTGGAGGCCTCGCGGGTGCAGACCGTGAAGGCTTGGCCTACGAGTTTTGGACCGTACCTGCGCAGTGAGTCACAAGCAGTTGTTGTTGATGAGCGATTCGATCGACTGCTGGCTTCGATCGTTCCCGAGCGACGCAACCCGCTGCTCGATTTGCACTCGGTGATGCAGTTCGCCGATCGCACGTTTGCTTACGATCATGCGGCAGCGTCGCTCAAGGCGAGTTCTCTGCACGCTCTGGAAAAACGACGCGGCCATTGCAGCGACTATCACGGGTTCTGCGCGGCAATGGGGCGAGTGATGGCTCAGCCGACGCGGATCATGTACGGACTCAACACGTTTCCCAAAGCATCGCCATCGCATTGCAAACTAGAAGCCTTCCTCGCGCCCTATGGGTGGGTCAGCTTCGACGTTTCAGAGACTCAGAAACTGACGGCGTTGATCCGCGACAACGCAACGTTGTCGGTGTCCGAGAAAGACAAACTCGTTGCCGCCGCGAACCAACGACTGGTGCGTGGCTTTCGGGACAACACCTGGTTCGTGCAAACGCGGGGCTCGGACTATGACCTCGTTCCGCAGGCCGCCCACAAAGTTCCGGTGGTACGCACGATCTATGCTGAAGCCGACGGACAACCACTGCCGGACCCCGATCCATCGAGCAAGTCCGAGACCAAGTTTGCTTGGATGACTGCCTACCGCTTCGATGCCGATCAGCCTGTCCGCTATCCGTTTGCCGCCATCGAGACACTCACGCCAACCCCACGATCGACTGATAACCCTGAATGAAAGGTCTCCCCGCTCATGAATCCTCGTTTCATTATGGTCGGCGGCTTCCTCGGTGCCGGTAAGACGACAACGGTCAGCCGGCTTGCTCGACACTTTATCGCGCAGGGGCTTAAGGTCGGAATTGTTACCAACGACCAAACGACGGATCTCGTCGATACGCATAGCTTGCGGTCTCAAGGCTTTGATGTCGGCGAAGTCGCGGGTTCGTGCTTCTGTTGCAACTTCAACGAACTGACCGCGACGGTCGAGCGACTGGCGGACTCAGCGCTACCTGATGTGTTCTTGGCCGAACCGGTCGGCAGTTGCACGGATCTGGTCGCAACCGTGATTCGCCCGCTGACTCATGTCTACAAGCGACCATTCGACATTGCTCCTTATGGCGTGATTCTGAAACCCAGCCACGGGTTGAAGATTCTGAAAAACGAAGGCAAAGGCGGATTCTCTCCCAAAGCTGAATACATCTTTCGCAAGCAACTGGAGGAGGCGGACTTTATCGTCCTCAACCGCACTGACGAATTGTCGGCGGCGGAGGTCGCAGAAATTACCGACCTGCTGGTGGCCGAGTTCCCTGATCGGCACATCATCCCGACCTCGGCTAAAACCGGGAGTGGATTCGAGGACCTGATCGGCTACCTCGAACAACGCGGCCAATTTGGTCGCCGCGTGATGGAAGTCGATTACGACGTCTATGCCGAGGGCGAAGCAGAACTGGGTTGGCTGAATAGCCAAGTGGAAGTCACCGCGACGACGGAGTTTGATCTCGATGCGCTCTTGCTCGACATCATCGGACGGTTGCACCAGCAATTCGTTACGGCGGGAGCCGAAGCCGCGCACTTAAAGACGATCGGTCTATGCGATGGTTTCTATGCCGTGGCGAATTTGGTGAGTAACGCCACCGGTCCAGAATTGTCCTTGCCGTCCCATACGACGACGAAACAAGCCCATGTCGTCGTCAACGCGCGTGTGGCGACTGATCCTCAAGAACTTGAGACGCTTGTCCGCCAAGAAGTTGCAGCGGCGTGCTCGCAAGCCGGCGCGAACCACACCGTGCAAACCTTGCAAAGCTTCCGCCCCGGTCGCCCAGTGCCCACGCATCGCATTTTGGAACCGGTCGAATGAGTGGCATTGCGAGAGGATTAACGACTCTATCAGGAGTCGACTGACTCGCTGCACTTTCGCAGAAAATCATGGCCTGCTCCGCGCGTTGGCGCGGCGAAGAGCCTGCTGCGTCCACTTTTCCGAGCGATGCGTTGGGCAGGAATGTGAAGGCTTTCGAGAATAAGTCTGTCATAAAAAACACCTCGCGAGTGACGGAGTTTGGATGACGCCACTCCCGAGGCATTCACACATCGACGAAGTGCCTAACTCCATCGATTGCACTTTATCGACAGCTCTACTTCGCGGCGGTCTTCACGGTCGGAGCACTCAGCAATTCGACGGCGAGGGCTTTGCCGTCCTCCATGCTCGCTCCGCCGACGACCAGCAATTGCGAGTCGGTCCACGGCAGCACCCGATGGAAGAACCGAGGATGAGCAAGCTGGCCGAGATACTCCCACTTCTGACCGTCTTCGCTCAGCCGCTGAATCGACCCTGACATTGTTGTTACATACACGCGGCCCTGCATCTCGAACGACGACGTGCCGAAGCCGTCCATGCCGCCGCCTTGCAGCGTTGGGCCTTCCGACCACGAGTCTTTCTTCGGGTCATAGATCGCCGTCGCGGTGGTCGGTCCGCCTTTCTCGCTCATGCCGCCGATGCAGACGAGCTTGCTGTTCCATGAGGCCAACGACAGGGCTCGGCGTTTGAATGCCGGTGCTGCGATCGTTCGCCATTCCGGTTTCGCTGCCGAGAGATCCAGAGCCAGCGCGGTGTCATGCCACTTCGCTCCTTGACCGCCGCCCTGCATGTTCCAACCGCCGACAACAAACAACGTGTGCCCCACGATCGCTGCATCATGAGACGAGCGAGGCTCCGGCATGCTCGGCAACGACTCCCACTTGGAACCGCTGGCATCGAGCTTCGCGAAGTCCGCCTGCGAGCGCAGGTCTTCCTTCTCATCGTTCTTGTTGACGGCCTCAAAGCCACCGAGCCGATACAGCGATCCGTTGTGAGCGACCATCGCGAGACCTTGTCGACGCGGCCCGCCCGATACCTGCTCCCAGCGAGTCGGCTGCTTCAGATCGAGCTTCCACAGATCGCCCGACTGATCTTCGAGCTTGTACTCATGGGCGTTGCCGTAGTTGCCGCCGTAGACAAACAACGTGTCACCGATGACTGCTCCACCAAAGCTCGTTGTGCCTTTCGGCAGCGCCGGCAGTTGATGAGCCGTCGGAGTGAGCCGCGCCGGTTGATAGGGCAGCGTCAGCGTCGAGTAATGCCGGACCGACTTGTATTCCTTGTCGTCCTGCTTGCCGCTGATGGCCTCAGTGTGTTTGGCTCGAATCGAGAACGTCCCGCCTTGAGGCAGCGTGCATTTGAAATGACCCGCTTCGTCGGTCGTGCCTTCGAGCTTCTTGTCGATACCGGGGCCAACCACGGTCACGGTGGAGCCCGCCAAAGGCTGTCCCTTCCACAACACTTGCAGCACGGTCTGCGAACCATCGGCCGTCGGAACGACTTCGAGCGGCAAGCGATCCGAGTCCTTCACCGCTCGCCAAGTGCCGGTCAGCGCGAAGGGATGCGTCTTTGCGTAGTACTTCAACAAGAACGGCTCACCGCCCTTCGCGACGACGCCATAGCTATGTCGCAGAATCAACGTCGACTGCCGCGCGGCTCCGCTGAGTTCTCCTTCCAACGCTTCCTTGCCGAGCTTGAGTTCGACCGCCTTCGGCTCACCGCGCCCTCCGACCGTCCAGACCTCGGCCTTCGCGACCTTCTCTAACAACACCGGATCTTCGGCCTCCGCCGCCTCTCCAAAGAAGACCTGCACCTTGCCTTCTTTCGCCGAGCTATCCGTCAGCAACCACATGAAATGCGCTCGTCCCAACGAAGGACTCGCGACCAACAACGCCAACGCCAACACCAATCGTTTCATGAGAATCTCCTGAAAGTAGTAAGCCGCCGGCGCTAGCCGCAGGCCCCTCGAATGCAGTGAGCCCGGCCTATTCGCCGAAAGTCACCGCCGTCAGGCCCGACGCTAGCGCGTTCGGCTCACGATGAATGTGAAATAAAACTGACACACACTTCGTCCAACCGTCGTTTAACCCGTAGGCGAGGCCGAGATCGTCGCCTTTCGCTCCGCGACTGCGACGAATTCCGTGGGATAGGCTTCCAGCCTGTCGGCATGCCTTCGTGATGGAACAACAATGACAGGCAGGATGCCTATCCCACTTCTCGAACCGTTGGTAACAACGATTACCTCCGCTGCGGCGGCTGACTCACCAGATCGAACTGCAGGCTGCTCATATCCTGAGCGAGCTCCATTTGCTGCTGCGACGGATCTCGGAAGGCGACTGCGGTATTGGTCGGAGCTATCGGCACTCGACCGTTCTGACTCGCCTTGGCGAATGCCGCGTCATCGTCGATCGCAAAGCCGATATCTTTCTGCACGATGACTTCCACTCGCTGAGTTCCCTTCAGTGGACCATCGACACGCGGCAATTCAAATCGCCCGTCTTTGACCGCTGCCGATGCCGCCTGTCCGCGAGTGTCTCCGGTCGGAATGAACTGCACGGTGCCGGCGGCTAACGGCTGCCCGTCGACCTGAACCGTCCCCGCAACGGCGACTCGCTGCGGACCGCTCTGCCCGCATCCGCCGAGGCACACACACAACAAACAACCGCCGAGGTACAGCAGGACCTCGGCCCAATACCGCGCTTCGCGTTCTGATCGTGCAAACTGCATGACGAGCCTCCTTTAGTTCCCGTTGAACTCGCCGACGGTCTCATCACCGGCGCGAGTCGCCAAAGAGTTCAACAACTTGCTGTCGATGTTCTCACTGAGAAACACGACCGCGCCGTCGGCCATGACGAAATGCACGCCGCCAATATGATCGCTGCGGAAGCTCGCGAGTCGGGTGCTGTCGCCACTCATCGACTTCGGATTGAACGGCCCGCGCGTCGTGAACAGCGTCGCCAACGGATACGGAGACGACCAATAAGTGAAGCCGTAGCGTTTCTGACCGGTACACGGAGACGGCGGAAAAGCCCCAAAGAGATAGTCCTCGAAGTTCCAAGCGGACTCGCCAACCATCAACGTGTTCGATGTCCCGTCAGTGACGTCTTGAATCCGCACCGGCCCGCTGTCGCGATTAACGATCACTCCGTTATTCGGCTGACCTGTCGCGCGAGTTCCCCACGGATCGCCACTCCCACTCGACCCGGCATAAGTGCCCGGAGCACGGTCATTGGTATCACACCCGGTGATCGGCACCTGCCGCCGAATCACCGCCGTCGGGCAGGTATAAGCACCTATCCTTTGCGAGACGACCGCCTGATTCGCGGCGTTGGTATGAGCCAGATTAAAGTCGTACTTCTCATACAATCCCATCTGATCGAGCTGCGCCAGGATACTGACAAACATGGATGTATTTGTGTAACCGCCACTCAAATCACCGGGGACGATCGTGTTGTTGTAGGTCTCGGCATAGTTGTGGATCGCGAGACCAATCTGTTTGAGATTGTTACGACACTGAGACCGCCGCGCGGCCTCCCGAGCCTGCTGCACCGCCGGCAGCAGCAATGCAATGAGCACAGCGATGATCGCAATCACCACCAGAAGTTCGATGAGCGTGAAGCCACGCCGACGCGCCACCATGAGAAATCTCCTCGCCAAAGGAAGGTGAAACGGAACGTTGCTCAAAGACCAAACAGCCTGAGCAACGAACTTCTCCGAGTGGCTGGCTGGCGCACATCGGGCTGGCGGGCGAGGAGAAGTACTGAAAAGCGACTGAGTTTTTGATTCTGAATCTGCTCAGAACCATTGGATTGCGTGCTGAATCGCCAGCATTGATTTGATGATCTCAGCGGCGATGACTTGCAATTGAGACTCAGTCTCATAAAGAGTACGCACGCGGAATCGACCCAGCAAGCCACGAAGCGCGAGATTTTTCAGGTTTCTCCGATCAGAACCTGCAACCTCGCCTCCCGCAGCCCGGCATGCCGCACTTGCGAGCCCTGTGCTTTCCGATCAGCGCTTCATGACAATGCAGTAGCCTTGGTCAATAAGACCGCTGGCCAAGTTGCAATTCAATCGCTGGCGAGAGGCCCCGAGGCATTCCCGTGCTCTGGATTCCAACTGACTCACCACTGTGCCCTGCCCTATGCCTGAAACACAACCACCTTCAGATGATTTTGATCCTCAGTCAGACCGCATCGCTCCAGCGCCCCAGCCCTGCGCAAATCTGCTGACGCCAGTGCTCCGTTGCGTAGAATTTGAGTCCATTGCATGCGGGGATCGAGAAATCGCGATCAGTCATCATGGCCAGATCTACCGCCTGAAATTGACTAGGAACGATCGGCTGATCTTGCAGAAGTAAGCATCACTTCACGTAGAAATGTCGCCGTTGATGCTGATCTCTGGCTGCGACCGGCGGCACGAAGCCGACTGTTGATGTCGCGTGAAACGCGATCGAAAATCCTCGACGACTGCCGGGAGTCGAATACGGTGCCAAACTCGAGTTGGGGACAGCATTAGGGGAAGAGCGGAAAGAAGCAGCCCGAAGGTGCTCGCTCGACTTTGCAATTCGGCAAAGCCGCTTGAATCTCAGCCATTCCGTCGTCAGTAATGCCGGTGTCTCCGATATTGAGCGACTTCAGGTGCTGGAGAGAACTCAGAAACGGCACGCTGGCATCAGTGATCGTTGTTTGTGAAACGTCGAGCATCAGAACGCGATCAACCGACCATAACGATGGCAGAGACTCGTCAGTGATTGGCTCGCGACTCAAGAGGCGGATGTCTCGAAAACGGATCGCGCAGGAGTCGAATGATCGATGACGATCTGCATCCTCCATTTTGTCCCACATCCAACGCAGCGTGCCCAGATCAACCGGCTCAGCAACGCGAACTCGAAGATCAACAACGAGTTGACGCAGCTTCGGAAGTCCAGAGTGATCGTTAAAGAAGATTTGGGCGGTGAGGTTATCAGTCCACTCGATGGCGTACTTCCACTGTTGCTCTGAAACCTCAGAGGGACGCCGCGTCAGCATCGAGTTGATGCCGTCCCGTAATTCGATCTTCAGCGAGTTGTACTCATGCTGGCGGATCAGAAATTGAACCGGGCTCCACGACGCCGCACCGAGCAATAACAATAGAACAACGGCGATTCGGCGAGTGGACATGCGGAATGGCCTTGGTCTTGGACAGTCAATCGCACAACTTCAGCACACGCCATCCACGTGGCAGTGGACACACGATTGCGGAACGTCTTAAGAGCTCCCACTCACAGATACCACCACTTAGTCATCTCAATCCGCAACTCATTCCACAAACACCGCGAGGTTATCTCGATGGATGACTTCGTCATAAGGCACAGAACCCAATAAAGCCGCGATCTCTTCGGTGCGGCGGCCTCGGATCAGCAAAGTTTCTTTGCTACTGTAGTTGATAATACCACGCGCAATCTCAACTCCTTGGGGATCATGAATTGCGACAACATCGCCGGCGTCGAAATCACCATCAAGCCGCGTGACTCCGATCGCCAATAACGAGCGGCCCTTTTTGACGAGTGCCTCACGCGCCCCGGCATCGATGTGCAACGTTGCTTGTGGCGCGACTGTATAGCCGATCCACCGTTTCCAAGCCGGCACAGGCTGCTCTTGTGCGAGAAAGAGCGTGCCGAGTTCCTCACCGTTCATGATTCGCGCGAGGACATTGTCGGTACAGCCATTCGCGATGATCACACTGTCTCCGACTTCAGTCGCACGACGCACTGATTGCAGCTTGCTCTGCATCCCCCCAGTTCCGCGCTTACTTTTAGCGTCGGTCGCATGTCCGAAAAGTTCGTCATCCCAGCGTTCGATGATCTTGAGCAAGCGACTATCCGGCGATGACGGATCACCGGTAAACAGCCCATCAATCACCGACAAGATAATGAGCAACGAGTCATCCATCAGGTTGTTGACCATCGAGGCCAACTGGTCGTTGTCGCCAAACTTTATTTCCTCAATGCTCACGGTGTCGTTTTCATTGATGATCGGAATGACGCGGTATTCGAAGAGCGTATTGAGCGTGTTGCGTAGATTGAGGTAGCGCTCGCGTGTGCGAAAATCGTTCGCGGTCAGCAACAGTTGGGCGGCCTTGTAGCCGTGCTGTTCAAGCCGATCGTTGTAGACCCTCATCAGATGAGCTTGCCCAGTAGCCGCAGCCGCTTGCAGATGCGGCAGATCGCGCGGACGGCCATTAAGTCCGAGCAGTCCAATCCCAGCACCGACGGCACCGCTGGTGACGATGACCACTTTGCGACCGCTCTCTCGAATGGCATGCACTTGCTCAACCAGCGATTCGATGCGTTCGACATTAAGCGTGTCGTTCTCGCGAGAGAGCACACTTGTGCCAACCTTAATGACGATCGTTTGGGCCGAAGCAATCACTCGGCGACGTAGCTCTTCTGACATACAAACTCTCGGACGGTATCAGGCACTCGTTCTCTGAAGCGGTGCCCGTTTCGCAAAGTCAAATTGACGGAACCCAGACACTCAACGAGCGGTAGAATAAATTGCGATCCCGCGAACTGCTATCGCGTCTCTGGCTCGCCGAGTGCGGTTGTCATGCCCGGTAACTTGACCTCCATCGTCGAGGCGATGAAAAACTCGGCTGGCGGTGCGGGCATGGTTGCAAAACAGCGGCATCACAAGCCGAGGGAGGGACGCTGAATGCCATTAGACGACCACGAGATCATGCGACTGGTAGT
>Ga0172376_10002292_pt1 | contig 23529 bp, 25 predicted proteins | sample Lak35m_FD_121114 | JGI IMG/M metagenome (GOLD analysis project Ga0172376, IMG submission 121114) | Freshwater microbial communities from Kabuno Bay, South-Kivu, Congo - kab_092012_35m | ecosystem: Environmental > Aquatic > Freshwater > Lake | place: Democratic Republic of the Congo: South-Kivu... | reverse complement strand
TGACGGCGGAGATGTTGCAGGCGGCGCAGGGCATTGGCGGGCTTGCGCTCTCGCTCGCCTATTACCGGGGCTATGGCGAATTTCGCGCAACACCTTTCCTGAAGGATGCGGCGGATTTGGCGCGGCGGCTTTCCGGCGTTTCTTGCCTGGGTGGCAAGACGCAGATTCAGGCGGTGCTTGATCATGCGCTGGATGAGACGAAGCGCGAGAGGATCAGGGCGCTGATTTTCATCGGCGATGCCATGGAAGAAGATGCCGATGCGCTGTGCCACACGGCTGGTGAGCTCGGCCTGCGTGGCACGCCGGCCTTTATTTTCCATGAGGGCGCTGATCCCCTGGCGGGCGCAGTGTTTCGGCAAATCGCGCGGCTGAGCGGTGGCGCCTATCTGCCCTTTGATTCGGCGGCGATTGGGCAATTGCGCGATTTGCTGCGCGCCATTGCGGTTTATGCGGCGGGCGGGCAGGGCGCCTTGGCGCGGCTGCCCGGTGCGGCGGCGCGGCAGGTGGCGGGGCTATTGCCCAAGCCGAAAGCCGGCGCATGACCTGGCTTGCGCTTGGCGCGATTGCGCTGTTTTTACTTTTTCTGTTGCTGCGCGCTTTTGCCAATGCACCGGTGGCACGCGTCAAGCAATTGGGCGCGGTGGTCTTGGCGTCTATCGGTGCGGTGCTGTTGCTGCTTGGGCTTTTCACGGCGCGCGGGCAGCAGACGCTCATTTCCCTTGCCTTCTTCCTGCCGCTGATCCTGCAATGGGCGCAGCGCTGGCGCACCAATAAGCGCTTCGGCGGCCCGGCACCGCAAACCGGCGCGGCGAATAGCGTGGAAACCGCCTTTCTGATCATGACGCTGGACCATGATAGCGGGCGCATGACGGGCAGCGTGAAGGCCGGTCAATTCGTCGGACGAGACCTCGCTACGCTGACCCTGACAGAGCTTCTGGCGCTGCTGGATGAATGCCAAGCCGCGGATGTTGATTCGGTCGCGCTGCTGGAAGCCTGGCTTGATCGCGCGCATCCTGATTGGCGCGCAGAACCCGCCGCCGAACCGCGCAGCGCGGCAATGACGCGGGAAGAAGCATTGGAGATCCTCGGCCTCGCGGAAGGCGCTGATGAGGATGCAATTCGCGCCGCGCATCGGCGCCTGATGAAAACGGCGCATCCGGATCAGGGTGGCAGCGCCTGGTTGGCGGCGCGTATCAATGCGGCGCGGGATTTGTTGCTGGGTTGATCAGCTTCGGCGCCGCGCTTCGCGTCGCGCAATCCAGGTGGTGGCTGCGAAAATTACCAAGGCACCGGCATAGGTTGTCAGCGCCGGTTCCTCGCTGAAGACCAGCCAGCCCATCAGGCTGGCCCAGACCAGATCAAGAAACTTCACCGGCTGGATCGCAGACATATCGGCCAAGCGGAAGGCTTCGGTCAGAAACCAATGGCCAACACTGCCAAGGATGCCGGTCAGCACAAACCAGGCCCATTGCTCGGCATTCGGCCAGGCCCAAACCGCGAAAGCGAAGGGCAGCGTGAATAGTGTGACCATGATGGATTGCCAGGCGACAATCACCTCTGGCTTGTCGTGGCGCGTGAGTGCCTTGGTGATCAGGAAGGATGCGGCGAATAAGGGCGTGCTCGCCAGCATCACCAGATTCCAATAGCCGCCATCACCGCGCAAACCGGGCGCCACCACAATCAGCACGCCGATAAAGCCGATGCCGGCGGCGATCCAGCGCGCGCGGATCATGGGTTCGCCCAAAAACAAGACCGCGCCGGCCATGATGAAAATCGGCCCGGTGAAGCCCATGGCGGTCATATCCGCCATGGCAACATTCGGCAGTGCGATGAACCACAGCATGAGGCCCAGCGTATGCACCAGGCCGCGCCAGATTTGCCCGCGCAGATTATGCGGCATCCAGGCCATGACACCGCCGCGCAGCATGAAGGGCAGCATCACCACAATGCCCATCAGGTAGCGGAGAAACTGCACCTGCAAGGGATCAAGTTCATGCGTCATCTGCCGCATGATGGTGTTCAGCAGCGTGAACAACAGGCCAGAGATCGCAATAAACGCCATGCCGCGCAGCACCGCATTCCGGGGTGCCATCGCGCCCGGATTCATGGCTGTTCGGTCAAAAAACGCAGCAGCGTGGCGTTGAATGCCTCGGCCGCTTCATAGGCCACCCAATGGCCGGCGCCGGGGATGGCACGCGCGCGCGCACCGGGGCGGAGCCCATGCACCAGATCAAGCCGCAGCTGCACATGGGGCCGCACAATCGCATCCCATGCGCCATAGATCGCGTTGAGTTGCCCCTGCCCGCGCATCAGCGCCTGTTTCAGCGAATCCGTGCTGGCAAAGCCGCGGCTTTTGAAGCGCGCCCCGCGCGTGGAGGCTTCCTGAATCGCCAGCGCCACATCATCAATCCTGCTGGCATCAGCGAACATCAATTCTGCCAGATTATGCCGATGCGCGGCCACGCGTTCCTCGCCAGCCAGCGCGCGCACCTTCACCAATTGTGTGGGGCTGCGCTGAAAGCCAAGCGCGCCCGCGCCGATGATGGTAAGACTGCGAACCCTGTCCTGATCCAAAGCCGCCAGATGCCCGGCGCAGAGCGCACCGAAGGAAAACCCCGCCAGATCATAGCGGCTGCCAGCGGGCAGGATGTGATCCAACCCGCGCGCCAGAATTGCCGCGACTCCATCGGGCGTTGAGACCCCTCCCGGCATGGCGCTATCGCCAAGCCCGGGCAGGTCGGGCGTGATCACCATGCGCCCGGCGCCAAGAGGGCCGATATTGCGCGCCCAATGCCGCCAGGAACCGGAACCGCCATGCAGCAGCACCAGCGGCGCGCCTTCGCCCCAAAGGCGCCAGACCATGCTGCCGGCACCGCACGGGGTTTCCGCCACGCGGGCCGAGGCCGCCAAGGGAATCAGGGCCGGGTGCAATTCCGCGCTGCCATCTTCGGCGCGCCAGATGATCTTGCTCATGCGTAGCTTCGATACTGTTCCGGAGGGCAGTGTAAGGGCCTGCCCGCGCCTGTCCAAGCCTGCGCGCCGCTCAGAGAGGCTTTTGCGCCTTCTCCAGCAAGCGGCCGAGGAAGCCTGGCTTCTTCGGCTCGGCGGCCGGCTTGGTTGCCTCAGCGGCGGCCTTGGCTTCGGCGGCGGCGCGCTTTTCCTTCTCAGCCAGCCATTTTTCCAGGCTCATGCCCGCCTTGGCGGCGCGTTTGGCTTCATAGGCGCGTTGCGCTTCGGTCAATTTCCGGTCGGCCATGGTGACTACCCTTTCTGGATGCCCTGAATGGCGCGGCGCGCGGCTTCCGGCAAGGGGCAAGAAGTGGCAGAAGCACCCCCATGGACGCGAAAGTAAAGGCCGGCATTTGGGTTTCCATGGCGATCCGGCTTTCCGATATGGCCGGGCGGTCGGCTGCCGTGCTGCGCAAGGGGGACCCTGATAGCGGCGGCATCCTATGCGTGCTGCGCGGGCGGGCGGGCGTGCAGGTACTCAGCCAAATCCGCGATGCCGAGGGCCGGCCCGCCTGGCTGCGCGCCACCGGTCCTGGCGCGGTGGATCAGGAGGCCGCCGATGCCTATGTCGCGCGGCAGGTGCAGCGCGATCCTGATGTGTGGGTGGTGGAATTCGATGCGCCGGATTTGCAACCGCCCTTTGAAGCGCGGGTTGTCTAGCGCGTCACGGGTCACACCGGATCGCAGCGGAGTTCAAAGCGGCATTCGCTGGCGCCATGCGCCGCACAGGCAACTTCCCGGCAGGTGGGCTCCGCCGTGCGCCCCGCCTGTTCCATGACGAAACGCATCGCCCCGCCAAAACTGCCTTCAAACATATAGCAGACCGGGCGCCCCACCTGCCCGTAAGCGAGCGCATAGGCGGAATGGCGCACCGCCACCGCCGCTGTGCCGGCGGCTTCATCCAATGCGGTGATTTCGAACAGACCATAGCCGCGTTGTGAGAGGCGTTTGAGCATTTTCAAGCCAAGTGGAAACACTTGGCGACTCGGAAAATGCGATCAGACAAAAGCTTAGAGCGTGTCTCGTGAACGAAGGTGAACGGGACACGTTCTAAGATAATGGCGAAAGGTCTCAACGGGGCTCAGCCCATGTGTCTTGGCCTCCGCGCGGCACCATTGCAGCGCGGAGAGATCAGCCGAACCATACATGATGCCGCGGAAGCGATCAGCGCCAATCGCTTCCTCCACGCTTTTCTGGATATTCACCAGGAAATGGCGCGGCAGATAGATCATGGGCAGCCCATCGGTGCGCCATATCCCGGTTTCGGGATCAACCTCGATCGGTACTGCCGGCCCGGCCATTGGCTTCAGCCTTTCTGAGCGGCTTGGAAGGCTTCGAAAAAGGCGGTCGGCTTGACGATGCGATTTTGCATCTTCACCAGCGCGCCGGTATCCGCGACCTTCTTGAGATAGGCGGCCCAGGCGGGGTCTGCTGCCATGGCGGCGCGGCGGCGTTCACGATCCGCCTGGTCATCATAGGCCCACATATGGACAATGGTATTGAGCTCACCTTCGATGGTGGTGAACCAGCCATAGCAACGGCCAAGGTGCTTTTTCTGGATGTCCCAGCCTTCCTTTTCATAAAGCGCGACAAAGTCGGCGACCTTATTGGGCAGGCAGGTATAGATGCGGAGATCAATGATCATGCTGGGGTTCCTATGTGGGTTGGTAGCCGCAGCTTAAGCACAGCCGGGGCAGGGCGCCACTAGTGGTCCGATCGCTGCGGTCGGTTCCCGACAGCAGCGTGAATCGGCCCACCAAACTTATCGCTAGTGGCGCGAGGGGCATTGTTCGGTCGGGGAAGGTCAGCATGAAGCGCGCCACTAGGTTTGTCTTGTGCGTCGCGGGGGATTCTGCGACCATGCGCCCCATGGAACAACACGCCATTACCTCCGTCGCCGCGCTTGAAGCCCTGTATGATCAGGTGCTGGAAACCGCCGCCAATAAATCCACTGACCGGCTGGATGCACCAACGCGCGCCTTCATTGCCGCCTGCCCCTTTGCGCTGCTCGGCACGCAGGGCGCGCGGGGCAATCACATCACGCCGCGCGGTGATGCGCCTGGCTTTACCCATGTGCTGGATGACCAGCATGTGATGCTGCCGGATCGCAAGGGGAATAACCGGCTGGATGGGCTGCGCGATATTCTGGAAGATAATCGCGTATCCTTGCTGTTCCTGATCCCCGGCGTGAATGAAACGCTTCGTCTGCATGGCACGGCAACGATTTCCACCGATCCGGAATTACGCGCGCGCTGCCTGGCGCAGGGTAAGGAACCGGCGACGGTGCTGATCATCAAAATCCGCGAAATCTTCATGCAATGCCCGAAGGCGCTGATGCGCTCAGCCCTTTGGGGTGGCCGTACCCGCCCGGCGGAGGTGCCGAGCATGGGGCAAATGATTTCCGCCCATAAGAAGGGCGCGGTGGATCCGGTGGCCTATGATCAGGCCGCACCGGCGCGGATGAAGGCCAATCTTTACTGAAGGCCGGGCGAAGGCGCCCGCTGTCAACGATCCGTCAGGCGCAATTCAATCCGGCGGTTGCGCGCCAATCCTTCTGCAATCGGCTTGGCTTGAAGATAACTCTAAGCCCGCCAATCAGCCTCGGTCGCGGCTTCCACGCGATTGCGTCCCAATGACTTCGCCCGGTACATGGCCGTATCGGCAGCGGCAATCAGCGATGGAGCTTCCGTATTGCTGCCCGCCAGTGCGCTGCCAATGCTCACGGTGACCGGAAGCTTGGCCTGGCCAAGATCAATCGGGCGCTCGCCTATTGCAACGCGCAACCTTTCGGCGATGACGGCGGTCTCCTCCGCACCCGCGCCGGACATCACCACCAGAAACTCCTCCCCGCCATAACGCGCCACAATGTCGGAAGCGCGCACATGCTCACGCAGTCGCGCCGCCACTTCGCGCAAGGCAGCATCGCCCGCCGCATGGCCGTAATAATCATTGAGCGGCTTGAAGCGATCCACATCAATCATCAGCACGCCGCAGGCGGTGCCGGCGCGCAGCAGGGATTCCAGATGGCGAAAGACATAACGGCGATTGCGCAGGCCTGTTAGCCCATCCGTCACCGCCAATTCAAGTGAGCGATCAAATTCCGCCCTCAGCCGCAGTTGATAGCGTCGCCGCCGCACCTGATTGCGCACACGCGCGCGCAATTCTTCTTGATTGATCGGGCGCAGCACGTGATCGGATGCACCCAGTTCAAAGGCGCGCAGCACCAAATCGCGTTGTTCATCATCCGCAATCAGCATCAGCGGCAAATCGCGCGTCTCGGCCTCAGCACGCAAGCGTGACGCAAGGCGCAGCGGATCACCCTCCGCCATGGGGAGAGAGGTCAGCACCAGATCATAATGCGCCTGCGGATCGCGTAGCCTATCCCAGACGGCTTTCTCATCACGGAATAGCTCAAGTGCCATGCCATCGGCGGCCAGCGCGCTAGACAGTGCTGCAGCTTCAGCGGCATTATCCGAAAGCAGAAGAACTTTCGCACCCTCAAAATCCTCGGGCGGCGCGCTTGGCGGTTCAAAGCCCAGATCGCGCACCGTCTCCGCCCGAAGGCGCCAGGCATCCAGCACCTGCTTCACGCGCAGCAGGGCCCGCAGCCTGGCGAAAAGCGTCGCCTGATCCACGGGCTTCACCAGGAAATCATCCGCCCCGGCATCAAGGCCGCGCACGCGCTCACTTTGGTCATTGAGTGAGGTGACCATGACCACCGGGATATGCGCTGTGGCCGGCTGGGCCTTCAGGCGGCGGCAGGCCTCAAACCCATCCATCACCGGCATCAGCACATCCAGAAGGATGATGTCGGGGGACCAGCGCTGGGCAAGTGTGATCGCCTCGGCGGCCGAGGTGGCGCCCAGAACCTCAAAATACTCATCCTGCAGCCGGGCTTCGAGCAGCTTGCGGTTGGGCAGGCTGTCATCCACCACCAGAACGCGCGCAGTCATGCGAGCGCCGATCCCACAGAGGACCGCCCGGTAAACGGAACCGCCGATGAGCCTTGGGCGCAGCGGTAGCGCCAAAAGGGGTAAATGCTTCCCATGCAGGAAATATGTCCCGAAACCGCGCGCAAGGATAGAGCACCCAAAGGGGCTTGCCCGCCCGCCTCAGGCGCTGGCCAGCACGGCGTCCCGCCCATCCTGATGGCGCAAATGGGCTACCAGCCGGGCGCTTGGGCTTTGGCGGAGTTTCACAGCCTCATCCAGACCGCGGGCAGCAATGGCCTGGCGCAGCGCATCCATATCCGGGTGCTGCGCCTCAAACCCAGTCTGGCGCCAACCGGAATCGGGAATTTGCGCGGCCGCCCGGGCACCATCGTATTGGATCAGTGGTGGAATCAGATTGCCCATATCCTGGCGTTGCGGCGGAAAGGCCATGCGCCAGGAAAGCCCAGGAACGCGCATGGCGCGTACCTCCCCGGCATGGGAGGCACCAAGCCGGGCGACCACCGCTTCAATGGCTGGGGTTGCCGCAACATAGGCAATCAGCTGCGGCTCCGCTTCCAGCGCGAGTTTCAGCGCGGGATCATCCAGATCAAAGGGCCGGGGATGGGCCGGCGTGCCCTGGGCGGGGTCGGGGGCGATGATTTCGATATATTGGTTGGGCCCAAGGCCGAGCAGCATATTATGCGTGCCAACGCCCGGATGTGCCCCGCCAGGAACCGGGCGCGCGCCCAAATGCCGTTCCAGCCAGGCGGCGCCGGCTTCCAGCGTGGCAGCGCCAATTACCAGATGATCAATCTCAGCCATATTACCCCCCAAAGCCACGCCCGGTTGTGCTGCGCGGCTGATACCATTGCGCCGAACTGAACCTCGGCCTTGGCATCATGCCAGGGCGCGGGGCATGCATATTGAGCAAGATCAAGAAAGCACACGCGGGCTGGATAGCTGGCCGACCCACCCAATTGACCTGAAGCGCGCTTTTGGGCGTTTTGTCTTGTGTCTCGCAAAGGAGCACCGGCATGACGCAACCTGGGCCGAAAATCGCCGAAACCTTCATCCATCCAAGCGTCAAGCTACGTGAGGCGCAGATTGGCGCGCGCTGCGAGATTCTGGAGCGGTCCTCGCTGACATATGCGACGCTTGGTGATGCTTCCTATCTTGGTCATGACTGCCAGGTGGCGGATGCCGAGATCGGGAAATTCTGCGCCATAGCGGCTTGCGTCAGGATCGGCCCGCCCAATCACCCCACGGGTCGTCCGGCGCAGCATCGCTTCACTTATGTGCCAGAATATTATGACGCCACCAAGCAGCGCGACAGCGCGTTTTTCGCCGAACGGCGCGCGGCGCGCGTGACGATTGGCAATGATGTTTGGATTGGCCATGGCGTCACGGTGCTGGCCGGTGTGACGGTGGGTGATGGCGCGGTGCTGGCCGCCGGTGCGGTGGTGGCGCGCGATGTGGCGCCATACACGATCATGGGCGGCGTGCCGGCGCGCATGATCAAGGAACGCTTCCCGAGGGATATCGCCGCACGCTTGCAAGCCGTCGCCTGGTGGGATTGGCCCTTTGAGGAGATCATGGCGCGGCTTCAGGATTTTCAGCAGGAGGATGTCGTGGAGTTTTGCGACAAGTGGACGCCCTGATGTGATCCGCCTAAGCGAATCACGTCGGGCTTCTACATTATCTGACGGCCGCTTCGAGCCTTGACCGGTAGACGCCAAACGAGGCCTATTCTACCGCGCTGCCATCAATCCCGATGGCGGCCTAACCAGGATAGGAATACTCTCAGGAAGCGCCACAGAACTGTTCAAACAAACCGCGCCGGCTCTCAGGAAGGAAACAACGCCATGGAACCGCTTGCCACGCCAACCCTGCCGCAAGGCATTTGCACCCGCTTTCTGGAGGGCATTAATGGGCTTCGCGTGCATCTGCTGGAAGCCGGGCATGAAACGCCGGGCCGGCCGTGTCTTTTGCTGCTGCATGGCTTTCCGGAACTTGCCTATTCCTGGCGACATGTGATGCTACCCTTGGCGGCGCTGGGTTATCACGTGGTGGCGCCGGATCAGCGCGGTTATGGCCGCACCACGGGGTGCGATACGGATTATGATGCGCCGCTCGCGCCATTTCGTCTGACCAATCTGGTGCGCGATGCGCTTGGCGTAGTTGCCGCGCTCGGCTACCGCGACGTGGCGGCGGTGATTGGGCATGATTTCGGCTCGCCCGTTGCGGCCTGGTGCGCGCTGACGCGCCCCGATGTGTTCCGCCGTGTGGCGCTGATGAGCGCGCCTTTCGCCGGCGGGCCGGATTGGCCGAAGCCCGGTCAGCAATCCAGCGGTTCTTCCGCCATGCCAGGGCTGGATGAGGCTTTGGCCGCCTTGCCGCGCCCGCGCAAACACTACCACGCCTATTACGCCACGCGCCCGGCCAATGCGGATATGATGGGCGCTGCGCAGGGGCTGCATGCTTTCATGCGCGCCTATTACCACCACAAAAGCGCTGATTGGGCGGCCAATAAACCGCATAAGCTGCGCGATTGGTCCGCCGAGGAAATGGCGAAACTGCCGACCTATTACGTCATGGACCGTGCCGAGACGATGCCTGAGACAGTCGCGCATGAAATGCCAAGCGCCGCCGAGGTCGCAAGCTGCGCCTGGATGACGGAAGCGGAGATGGCCGTCTATGCCGCGGAATATGGCCGCACTGGATTTCAGGGTGGCCTCAATTGGTATCGCACGCGCTTTGCGCCGGAAGTGAATGCGGATTTGGCGCTATTTGCCGGGCGCAGCATTGATGTGCCTTCTGTCTTTATCGCGGGTGCGGCGGATTGGGGCGTGTTTCAGGCCCCCGGCGCTTTTGAGCGGATGCAGGGCATTGCCTGCCCCCGCATGGCTGCGGCGCATCTGGTGCCGGGTGCCGGGCATTGGGTGCAGCAGGAACAACCGGCGCGGACGGTGGAGTTGCTCAAGGAATTGCTGGCGCGCGCGGCGTGAACGGGCTTTCGGCTTTCGCCGGGCTTGCTAGATAGGCGCCATGAAAGACGCCGCCGATGCCGCGCTTGCCGCGCAATATGACGCCTATCCCTATCCGGAGCGTGATCCTCGGGATGAGGCCAAGCGCCTGATTATTGGCAGCCCAAGCCATTTGCGCGAGGTTGACCATTGGATTTTCAGCGCCCGCCGCCCGGCCAATGAGCCTCTGCGTGCCCTAATCGCCGGGGGAGGCAGCGGGGACGCGACGGTGATGCTCGCCCAACAAATGACGCAGGCCGGGCGCGCGGGCGATGTCACCTGGCTCGATCGCTCGGCAGCGGCAAGGCGCGTGGCGGAAGCGCGCGTGGCGGCGCGAAAGCTTGGAAATGTTGTCTTTCAGGAAGGGTCCTTGCTTGACCTGCCGGGCAGTGGGCTCGGCCCGTTTGATTACATTGATTGCTGCGGCGTGCTGCATCATTTGCCCGATCCGCTGGAAGGGTTGCGCGCGCTGGTTTCCGTATTGGCACCGGGCGGTGGTTTGGGGCTGATGGTCTATGCGCCGCATGGGCGCACGGGCGTTTACATGGCGCAGGATGCGCTGCGCCTGCTGGCACCGCCCAATGAGGCACCGGCAGCGCGGGTTGAAATCGCCAAGCGGCTCTGGCGGCAAATGCCGGAAACCGCCTGGCTGCGCCGCAATCCCTGGATCACGGATCATGAGAAGGGCGGCGATGCCGGGCTTTATGATTTGCTGTTGAACCCGCGCGATGTCGCCTTCACCGTGCCTGCCTTCAATGCGCTGATCACGGCGGCGGGCTTGCGCATTGTGTGCCTAATGGAACCGCTGCGTTACGATCCGCTTTCCTATCTTTCTGATCCCAAACTCCGCCCCCGCATTGAAGCGATGGATGCGGTGCAGCGCGCCGCCCTGGCCGAGGCAATCACAGGCAATATGGGCGTGCATATCGCCTATTGCGTGCGCGCCGATGCGCCCGTGATCAGCGCGCCTTGGGATGATCCCGCGGCCGTGCCGTGCCTGCGTGAATTGGATGGCGCGAAGCTTGCCGCCAGCCTGCCGCGCGATGGTGTGCTGCGCGTGACTTTTGACGGCCTGACCGTGCCAGTGCCCCTACCTCGTTTGGCCAGCGCTATCCTGTCGCGCATTGATGGCAAGCGCAGCATTGGCGAAATTGGCGATGATCTGGCGCAGCACGGCACGGCGCGGGAGGTTTTCACGCGTGAATTCCAGGCGCTGGTTGGCGCGATGGAAAAGACGAATCGCTTGCTGATTAGCGCCCCGTGAAATTTGGTTTGCGTTTTTCCAGAAACGCCGCGACGCCTTCGTGGCGGTCTTCCGTGCCGCGCGTGGCGTCCTGTTCCACCTCGGCCAATTCCACTGCCTCTGACAGGTTTTGAAACGGCGCCAGTGCCATTTGCCGCTTGATCACGCGCATGGAACGGGGCGAGCAGTTCTGCGCAAGATCAGCGGCGTAAGCCTGCACGGCAGCGGCAAAACCATCCGCCGGCAGCACGCGCACCAGCCCGATCCCAGCGGCTTCTTCTGCCGTGATGCTGCGGCCAGACAGCAAAAGATCAGCCGCATTCATCGGGCCGATCAGGCGCGGCAGCATCCAGGCGCTGCCATGTTCCGCGACCAGGCCGCGCCGCGCGAAAGCCGTTGAAAGCTTCGCCCCCGCCGCCATGAAACGGATATCGCAAAACAGCGTCAGGCAAAGCCCAACACCCGCCACCGCGCCATTGATGCCCGCAATCACCGGCTTGCCGATATTGAGCATATAGGAATAGCGCCGCGCGAAATCCTCGGTCGGTGGTGCTTCGCCGGGCGGGGGCGTTACACCGGCATAGGTCGGGCGTTCCGCGCCGCGTGTCGCAATGGCGGAAACATCGGCGCCAACGCAAAACCCCTTGCCGATCGCGGTCAGCACAATGGCGCGCACGTTTTCATCTGCTACAGCCAGCGTAAAGGCAGCACGGGTTTCCGCTTCCATCACGCCAGACCACGCATTCATGCGTTCCGGCCGATTGAGCGTGATGGTCGCAACGCGATCCGCAACGCCATAGAGAATTTCAGTGAAGGCTTCGGTCATTTCTTTGGTGTCTTTTCGCGCTGTCTTTCCCAGGCGGCATCATCCCAGCCCAGCATCTCCCGCACGCCAGCCCGCGCCCCGCCCAGATAACGCCGCCCGCCATCAATCACCACGCATTCGCCCGTGATATAGCCCGCATTTTCTGAAACCAGATAAGCGGCAAGATCGGTCAATTCCTCGTGCCGGCCCACACGGTTCAGCGGCACATCGGCATGATCCAAACCGCCGGGGCGGAGCCGCGCCACGGCTGCTTCGGTCGGGAAAGTACCGGGTGCAATCGCGACCAGCCGAATGCCATGCCGGCCCCATTCCACCGCAAGGCTTTTTGTCATCGCCAGAACGCCCGCCTTGGCCATGGCGGAAGGCACGGTGAAAGCGGCACCCTGCAAGGCGGAGAGCGTCAGGATACTCAGCACCACACCAGGCTGCCCCGCATCAATCCAGCGCCGCCCAACCCCCATGGTGCAATAGGCCGCGCCATGCAGCGTGGTCGCCAACACGGCATCCAGCGCGCGCGCGGAAAGCCTATGCGTCTGTGCCAGGAAATTCGCCGCCGCATTATTCACGAGGATATCAGGCGCGCCTTCGGCAAAGACAGCATCCAGCATCGCCTCCACCGCCGCAGCATCGCGGATATCGCAGCCATGCACAGCAATATCCGCGCCGGGAATTTCCGCGCGCAAGGCTGCGGCCGTGTCTTGCAAGACGGATAAGCGCCGTCCGCAAATCGCGATGCGCGCACCCAATTGCAGATAGCGCCTGCCAATGGCACGCCCCAAGCCGGTGCCGCCACCGGTGATCAGCGCGCGCCGCCCCGCGAGCAACCCCGGCGCAAACAAGGATCAGGCGCCCTTATAGCTGGGCTTGCGCTTTTCGCGCATCGCCGCCAGCGCTTCCTTATGGTCATCCGTGGTATGCGCCACGGCCTGCATCGCGGAAGACATCTCAAGCACGGAATCAAGCCGATTATTCCAAGCCTCCCGCAATAGGCGCCGCGCCATGCGCACGGCTTGCGGGGGATTGGCAGCAATGCGCCGCGCCAGCGCGCGTGCCGCATCCAGCAACTCCGCATCCGGCACCACCTGAGACACCAGCCCATAGGCCAGCGCCTGATCGGCTGACAGCGCATCACCGGTCAGCGACATCTCGGCGGCCTTGGCAAAGCCCACCACGCGCGGCAGCAGCCAGGCGCCGCCATCACCGGGAATAATGCCGAGCTTCACGAAGCTTTCCGCGAAGCGCGCGGATTGGCCGGCAATGCGCAAATCACACATGCAGGCCAAATCGCACCCCGCACCCATGGCTGGGCCATTCACCGCCGCAATCACGGGGATTTCCAATTGTTCAAACATGCGCGGCAGGCGTTGGATGCCGTGGCGATAATAACCGCGCGCCTGGGCGGGCGTGCGTTCCGTGGAACCACTCGCAGCCTCACCCATGCGGCGCACATTGCCGCCGGCGCAAAAGGCGCTACCCGCGCCGGTCAGGATCGCGACACGCGCGTTCGCTTCCGCATCCAGCTTCATGAAGGTGGCGATCAGCCCATCCTGGGTTTCGGGATCAAGCGGATTGCGCGATTCGGGCCGGTTCAATGTGACCAGCGCGATGTCATCCACAATTTCAACAAGTACGGGCGCTTCCATGGGGCCTTCCTTTCAAATTAGTGCGTTTCCAGTTCACCTTCGTTCACTGGAACCGCACTAAACCTAAGTTTGGTCGCATTTTCCGAGTCGCCAAGTGATTCCACTTGGCTTGAAAATGCTCCGCCACGCAGGATGGAACGCCAGCGCCAAAGCGGCAAGATCAGCAAGGCCAGACCAAAAAAAGTTTCACGCACCAACTAGATGCGCTTGGCGCCGCGGTGACAAGGGCCAAACTACCATGGAACCTATCCCCGAAGGGCGAAGCCAAGCGCGGCGATTACTGACGGAATCGCCGCATGAATGATTTGGCTGACGGGTGCCTATTGATGATTCTTTAGGCCAGCATAGGCAAGCAGAGGGGTTTGTGGTCTGCGTGGTAAGCGTCACCAGGGCGCGGGGGCCAGCGATTGAGCCCCCAGCCTCGACAGAGTGGCGCGCCAGCGCCTCGCCGCTGGCAAGCCCACCTCCATGACGACCATGTTTGGATGGCGCTTTCTGTTCAACCAGCGCTCGCCCTTCGCTATCGCTTGCTGCCGGATATCCAAGTGGCGATATGGCTCGGCGATTCCTAAACACTTCATCAACTGGGACGAAAAACGCAGTCCCCTTAACTCCTTTTTAGCCGGCGACCTGTAATTTGAAAAAAAATCTTTGGAGAATTCACAGATGGTTCCTGTTGCCTCGATCGCCCTTGCTCTTTTTCTGGCCTTGGCCAGCAGCCCCGCCTATGCGTCTGCGGAACGTTTTGCGCTGCAGAGCAATCTCGACCATGTATGGACAATGATCGCAGCCGGCCTGGTATTCTTCATGCAGGCAGGCTTCCTGTTGCTGGAAAGCGGCTTTGTTCGATCAAAGAATTCCATCAGTGTCGCACAGAAGAATATCACTGATTTCGTCTTTTCGACGCTTGTTTTTGGTGCGGTCGGCTTCATGTTGATGTTCGGCACGAGTGTCGGTGGTCTCTTTGGCTGGGACCCGAATATGCTGATGCTTAACACGCTGAATGAATGGGCATTGACCTTCTTTGTTTTCCAGCTTGTGTTTTGCGGAACCGCGGCGACAATCATCTCTGGATCCACCGCGGAACGGATGAAACTTGAGGGCTACATCCTGGTTGCCTGTGCTACCGGAATTCTGATCTATCCTATCGCGGGGCATTGGGCCTGGGGCAATCTTCTGAACAAGGAGAATGAGCCCCTGCTTGCTTCCTGGGGATTCATTGATTTTGCCGGCTCAACCGTGGTTCACTCCGTTGGCGCCTGGATCGCGCTGGCGAGCTGCATCATCATTGGCCCGCGTCTCGGTCGTTTCGATGCGGCAGGCAAGGCTGTCCCAATCAATGGCCATTCAGCCGTTCTTGCGACCGCCGGGTGTCTGATCCTGTGGGTGGGTTGGATCGGCTTCAATGGCGGTTCCACAACGGCGGGCACGTCGGAATTCGCATTGATCGTTGCGAATACCATGGTTGCGGGCGCTGCTGGGGGTATGTCTCAGATGATCCTCGGTCGGATCCATCAAGGACTCTTTCGTCCGGAGTTCACAATCAATGGCGTGCTGGCAGGACTCGTCGGAATTACCGCTGGCTGTGCCGCGGTCGATGTTGGGGGCGCGCTTGCAATCGGTTTGAGCGCGGCGGTGGTCGCATTCTTCGGACAGCTTCTGCTAGAACGGTTGAGGATTGACGATGCCATCGGTGCGATTCCAGTCCATGGGTTTGCCGGTTTTTGGGGTACGGTCATGGTGGGCGTATTCGCGCGCCCGGAAGCGCTTTCCGCGGGTGGGCGAATTGACCAGATCCTCGTCCAGATCGCAGGTGCCGGTCTCGTCTTTGTCTGGGCCTTTGGTACCGCTTTTGTAATCTTTTATGCCGCCGATCGGATCTGGCGCCTCTTCCCAGGTGGGGGTTTCCGCGTTCGCCAGGAAGATGAGGTGATTGGCCTCAATGCCGCTGAGCACGGGGCAACACTTGGCACTGGTGTACTTCAAAAAGCGATGGGAGAGCTGGCCTTCGGCCGGGTTCGGCTCTCCGACCGTGTCGCAGTAGAAGGTGGGGACGAGGCAAGTGAACTGGCTGCGCTTTTCAACAAGGTATTGGAGCGGCTACAGCGGATTGAACAGGCGCGTCGAAAGCGCCGGCTTCACGGTGAACGTACACGCAGAACTCTCGATCGCATCATCAACAAGCTCTCGGGTGATATGAAGGGTGTGATGAACGACCAATTGGGTTCACTCGCTGCGCATGCCCGGTCTGTTTTGATTGAAGCTGAAACCATGCGAGAGACGGGCCGCAACGCCAGGAAGGGTTCTCACGATATCCTCTCGGAAAGCGATTCAAGTCGTCACTCGGTTGCTGCCACGGCTGAGGCGACGGAAGCGCTCTCTGCCGCCATGGATCGAATCGGTCGCGAGATTGATGAGGCACTTGCGAAAATGCGTGAGGCATCGCTTGAAGCCCGCGAAACACGCATGGCCGCAAGCCAACTGCAAGAAGCGTCCTCCGCGATCTCCGAGCTTATTGACTCCATCACCGCCATTTCTTCGCAAACGCATCTGCTTGCACTCAATGCGACCATTGAAGCGCAAAGGGCGGGTGAGGCAGGGCGTGGCTTTGCTGTTGTCGCTTCAGAGGTCAAAACGCTGGCGACGAAGACCGCCAAGACAACCGAGCATGTAACCCAGCATGTGAATCAGGTTCGTTCTGTCATTGACGCCGTGACCCGGCGTATTGAGGCGATTTCTCAACGACTTTCTGTTGTTGATATGGTCTCCGAGACAACGACTTCCGCAACGCATGATGTCCGCGTTGCTTCGCGGACCATTCGCGACGATATGGGTCGCATCAGGTTCGGCGCCGAGGGTATTGCAAATTCGGCAACCCTGATAGGCGAAACATCGGGGGAGATTGCGCGTGGTTCAGATGCGCTTCGCCTCACGGCATCTGATGTCGAGACTGCGGTAACAAGCCTGGGTACCGCCTTCAAGGGTTTATTGTCGGATATTCTGGAAGGCGAGGATCTGCGCGCATTTCCCCGCTTCCCTTATGCGGTCGCCTGCGTTGTTGAGCATGACGGGAAAAAGCGTGACGCGCGACTCGTCAATATTTCGCTTGATGGGTTCCTGATCCAAGACCTGCCTTTTGATGCCAAGGTCAGCGACACCTGTGTTCTTCTGCTCGAAGGTATCCGTGCTCCGTTGTCGGCTGAAATTCGCGCGGTTTCAGAGCAAGGCATCAATTGCCAATTCACGTCGGATGCCTGTGAGGATGAGGATCTGAATGAGATTGTCGATCATCTGGAAGGCCTGGATAATCAGGAAAGCGAATGGGCGCGTGCTGCCTAGAGTGCGTCGCGTTCAGATGGAAAATCTGAACGCGTGAAGATGCTCAAAACAAAGATGTAGAGCGAGTTGCGTGAACCCATGTGAACGCAACACGACCTAAGACTTGATCGGGTCTGCAACGTGATTCCACCGGGTTTTGGGTATCTGGTGGTGAGATTCATGTTGGCCTTTCCCGATCCAAAAATGCGCCCGCGCCCCAGTGGCCAAATTTGCGGTCAGTCACTCACGCTGCTGTCGGGATGCGAAAGCAGCGATCAGACCTCTAGATGGGCGGCGCCAACACCTTATCCCGGTAATTGCAGAACCCCCGCGCCGGGCAGCGCCAGCACTCCGGCGCCCTTGCCTTGCAGATGTAGCGCCCATGCAAGATCAGCCAGGCCGTTTCGCACCCCGCATATTCCTCGCAGGTTTTCATCACCACCTGCTGGAGGACGCGATGTCCGTCAAACACCTGAACCAAATCGATCTGGCCCGCCGTTGGAGCATCAGCCCGCGCACACTTGAGCGCTGGCGTTGGATCGGCGAGGGGCCGCGATTCATCAAAATCGGCGGCCGCGTCGTCTACCGCGTCGAGGAGATCGAGGCCTTCGAAGCGCAGCAGACCCGCGCCAGCACAGCGGATGGCCCGCAGGCGCAGCGCGCCACCGCCTGATCGCACCCGGCTCTTCTGCCGGGTCTCCCTGGGAACGCAACACCGCCGCGAGGCGGAAATACCAGGACGGTCTGCTCCACCGCGTTGGGGCCCGGCAGCACCGTCACCAACGGAACGCGAGCGCGACGACACAGGAGTCATGCTTCATGTTCAAGACCATCACGCCGCTGCGGCGGCTTAGGACGGTCACATGGGCCGCTGTTTCCACCGACGCGCTCCGCGAAAGCGCGTCGGCTCTCGGCACCTGGGAGTTGCCTGTCATCCGGCGGCTGCCGGACATGATTTGTGCCGCTATTTCGAAGACGCATCCAGCTCTGCCAGAAGCTGTATTGAAGCTTCGTATCCCTGATCTGCCGAACGGCGCGCCCAATGTCGGGCGCGCTCAAGGTCCTTCGGCATGCCGATCGAATCGCGATAGGCAGCGGCGACGATGAATTGCGCGCGGGCATCCCCCTGCGCCGCCGCCGGACGGATCCACCGGACGTCATTGTTGTTGAGGCCAAAGCCTTTGTCGAGCGACGCATAGATGGGCGCGGCAAGCGCATCGGATTTGCCCCAGCCGCCGACCTTTCCGTACAGTTCTTCGGCACGCGCAAGATCCGCTTCCAGCCCCGAATACCAGGGACTTTCAAACATCCATCCCAATGTTGCCGCCGCGCGCGCGTTCCCGAGATCGACCGACGCCTCCAACCACTTTTTCACAATTGGCCCCGGTGCAAAAGTCCTGACGACGACATGCTCCGCTCTCTTGAAAAAGATATCGCCGGCAGCAGCGAAGATCTGTTCTCGATCCGTGGCGCGAACGAAAAATGTTGTCGCGATTGCAAGCAGCGCGAAACTGGCAATTGACACAGTCCGGGCTGCGGAGAGGGCCTTTATGCGATCAGAGACGACTTCAGACAAAAGCGACGACGGATCGCGCCACAGCAACGGGGCTAGCGTGACTCCCGTCAGGACACCCGCCAGCATGGCATTCTGGATCATCGCCGCGATCGGCGGGTCCGGCGGCCGTTCGTTGAACAGCAGCGCAAACGGCGTGAGTACCAGCCATAGCAAAAGGATCAGCCAGGAGCTGGTCTCGAGCCCTCGGCCGACTATGAGAACACGCAACCGGGTTCTCGGGCGGTATAGCGTGAATGCACCGAGCACGGCCCCTACGCCGCCAAAGGCGCCAAGTATCGGCTGCTGCGACTGGCTGTGGGAGACGATCGCAGCCAAGAGCCCGACAACGCAGCCGGCCGCGAACAGCAAAAAAAAGCGCAACCGGCCGATCGCGTGCTCGATGTCATCACCGACTGCCCACAATAGGGCGGCATTCCCGGCCAGTGTGAGGAAGCCCGGCTGGATCATCGTTGCGCTCACGAGCTGCCAGAGCTGCGCGAAATCAACCGCCGTCGCGCGGAGATTGCCGACAATCCAGAGCGGTGGGCTTACGCCGTATCGAAGAAATATCTCTCTTTGCTCGTCAGGCTCAGCCGACATGAACCCAATCGAACAGATCGTCAGCAGAGCCATGATCGACCAAGTCGCATACGCCGCAGTCGCCGGCCGCTGGCCATCTCCGAATATGATGATCATTCGGATTTCTCGTTGGCAGTCATGGTCGTTCTCCTGGGATGAATGCCGCCGCAATGGCGGCGGAGTCAGGCGGCGGCGAGTTCCGCCGGCAGCTTAATCACGGGGATACGGGTCGGCAGACCGTCACAGCGCATGCGCTCGCCGATAACCTCTCGCTCGAACTGGGCGAAGGATAACAGGATGTTGAGCGTAAGCCGCCCCATGGACGTCGTGGTGTTGAAGGACTGGGTGCCAGCCTCAATGGCGTAGAGCGCGGCGATGCGCGCATCATCCACAATCACATGCGTGAAATGCCGATAAATCCACTGCCCCGCACCAGCGAGCAGCGCCAAGCCGGCGGTGATAGCGGCAGCCAGGCGCAGGCGCTTCAGCGCCGTATTGGGGCGCGCAGTCACCGGCGATGTTTTGGCGGGGCCGATATCCATCACGCACCGCCTTCAGTACGCGCGAGGCCCTGCGCCACGCGATCGAGCACGGAAAGGCACATGGCCAAATCTTCCTCCGGAATGCCTTCCAGGATTTCGGCGCGCACGCCAGCGGCTTCGGCTTCGATGTTTTGCAGCACGGGGCGCGCGGCTTCGGTCAAATGAATGGTCTTGGCGCGGCGATCCCCCGGTGCGGCGCGGCGTTCCACAAAGCCCTGCGCTTCCAGCCAATCCAGCGTTCGCACCATGGTGGGGCCTTCCACCGCCAGCCGCCCGGCTAAATCCTTTTGCGTCACGCCATCGCCGCGCCGGGCGAGGCTAAGCAGCACCAGCCAGCGCGATTCCGTGAGGCCAAAGGGCAGGATGCGTTGATCCAGCCGCACGCGCCATCGCCGCGCGATCTGGGCGATGGCCACACCAAGCCGCCAACGCGCTTGGGAAATCTCTGACCCATCAGGCATGGGGAGAAAGCTAATCCCGGAATGCCTAGAATGCAAATAGATAGCGCGCTATCGAATTGATCGGGATCAGAGGCTCTCAGACGCTGGAGCATCCTAGGGAGTTGATTGGGTTTACCAGACTTCAGGACGCAAATGAGCATTGACCTCGGCTATCCGGATCAGTCGTTTCGGACAAGCCAAACCAGATCGCCACGACAGGCAACGGTACCCGCTTTGTTTGCGGCTTCCATGCCGATAAACCCATTCCCGATCTTGAGCTCCACACTGCCCTTGGGGCGGTCCGGCGCGGTCACCTGAATACGGGGGTCGCTGAAAAGCTTACGCAGATGCGCCTGCACGGCGGCGCGTTCGGTGGGGGTCATGGCTTTCACTTCAAAACTCGGCTGCGCGGGGATAGCCGCCTTGGTGCACGGGTGCAAACAACTCCCCTATTTATAGGAGGGTATTTTTTTCGCGCCTCCCTTCCCGAGTCCACTTTTCCCCTCCCAAGGTATATCCTCCCCCCCCACCATGGCCCTGCCCCCCGGTTTCCTTGATGAGCTTCGCGCCCGCACACCTCTGCCCGGTCTGATCGGGCGGAAGACGCGGCTGCTCAAATCCGGGCGCAATTGGAAGGGCTGCTGCCCCTTTCATGGGGAAAAGACGCCGTCTTTCTACGTCTATGACGATCATTTCCACTGCTTCGGCTGCGGCGCGCATGGGGATGCCGTTACTTTCGTCATGCGGGCCGAAGGCGCGCAATTCATGGAAGCGGTGGAACGGCTCGCCGGCGAAGCGGGGCTTGAAGTCCCCAAACTCACCCCGCGTGATGCCGAACGCGCCCGCCAGGCGCGGGACCTCCATAGCGTCATGGAAGCGGCCAGCGCCGCGTTTCAGCGCCGGCTCCGCTTGCCGGAAGGCCGCCCGGCTTTGGAATACCTTCGCCGCCGCGGCCTGACCGAGGAGACCATTCAGGGCTTCGGCCTTGGCTGGGCAGGCGCCGGGCGCGGCGCCTTGCAGGCGGATTTGAAGCAGGATGCGTTTGAGACCGACCAATTGATCGAAGCCGGGCTGCTGAAGGCGCCCGAAGGCGATGAGGCGCCGCGCGATTTCTTCTTCAACCGCGTCATGTTCCCCATCCGGGACCGGCGCGGGCGCGTGATTGCCTTTGGCGGGCGCATCCTGGGCGATGGCCAGCCGAAATACATCAACAGCCCGGAAACGCCGCTCTTTCGCAAACGCTATGCGCTTTACGGGCTGGACCGTGCGCGGGAAGGCGTGTTTCGCGGCGCTGCCCTGGTAGCCGTTGAAGGCTATATGGATGTGATCGCGCTGCATCAGGCGGGCTTCACCGGGGCGGTGGCGCCGCTTGGCACGGCGCTCACGGAAGATCAGTTGCAGGAATTATGGCGCCTGTCGCCGGAGCCGGTGCTGTGTTTTGATGGCGATGCCGCCGGCGCCCGGGCCGCTGCCCGTGTCGCAGAAGCCGCCCTGCCGCTGATCAGCGCCGAACGCAGCCTGAAGCTGGCGACGCTGCCGGCGGGGGAAGACCCGGACACGCTGATCACCAAGGGTGGGAAATCCGCCTTCCAGGCCGTCTTGGATGGCGCGCGCCCGCTGTCTGAGGCGCTGTACGGCCTGCTGTTGGAAGGCCAAGCCTTGGCAAGCCCGGAACAGCGCGCCGCCGCCCGCAACCGCCTGGTCGCGGCCGCCGCCACGATTTCGGACCGCGCCCTGGTCAGCGAATATCGCCAGGCTTTGCTCGATCGCTTCTTTGCCGCCACACGCCGCCAGCCTGGCCGCGCCGCGCCCGCCCAGCGCATCACCCGCCCGGCCCTGGTTGCGCCCGCCATCCGCACTGCCCAGGCGCGCATCCTGATCGCCATTCTGCTCCGCCACCCCTGGCTGCTGCCGCAGATTGAAGAAGCCTTCGGGCTGCTCGATCTGCCCGAAGGCCCGGCGCGCGGCCTGCAAAGTGCCATTCTGTCATGGCCTAAGGATTCCAAGCGCCTTGACTCTGAGGCCCTGCTATCCCACCTCGCCATTGAAGTTATGGCAGAAGCTGCGGCCTGGGCGCTCGGCGCTGAGGCCCTGCCCCAAGCGGCGCGCCCCGATGCGCTGCCGCGGGAGGTAGAGGAAGGCTTCTGGCATTTCTTCCTCAGGCTGCGCGGAGAAGCGGCTTTGCTTGAAGACCAAAAGGTAGCGCGGGAAGTGTTTGCCGCCACGAATGACCCGGCGGCGCAGCAAAGGCTGATCCGCCTGACCGAAGCCCTTGGCGCCTTGCGTCGGGGGGAAGATGGGGCCGATATGGCCGAAGATACGGCGGCAACGCCATAAGTGTAGAGGGGTTTTGCGCGGGCATCCGGGGCGGCGGATGCCTGTTGCAATTGGATGGAGTGACACGGCATGGCGACTAAAGCGGCGGCAGGGGCGGAACCGGTTGAAGCCCGCGACGAACAGGTGGAGGGCATGATGCTCGACATCCAGTCCGCGGCGGTGAAGAAGCTGATCGCCCGCGGCAAGGAACGCGGCTATGTCACGGTAGACGAAATCAACGCCGTATTGCCCTCAGAACAAGTGTCTTCGGAAATGATCGAAGACACCATGGCGATGTTGAGCGAAGCCGGCATCACCGTATCTGAAGCGGAAGAAGCCGAAGAAGGTGAAGGCGCGCTGGTCAAGCCCGTGGCGCGCGCCGAGGGCGACGACGAGGAAGAAGCCGGCGGCAATGTGGATGAGGAAAGCGTCGGGCGCACCGATGATCCCGTTCGTATGTATCTGCGTGAAATGGGCAGCGTTGAATTGCTGTCCCGCGAAGGCGAAATCGCCATCGCCAAGCGGATCGAAGCCGGGCGCGACATGATGATTGGCGGCTTGTGCGAAAGCCCGCTGACCTTCAAGGCCATTCTGCGCTGGCATGAAGCGGTGCGCCAAACACCGCCGCGCATGCTGCTGCGCGACATTATTGACCTGGAAGCAACGCAATCCGCCGGCAGTCCCGAAGCCGCCGCTTCCGCCGCGGTGGAGGAATTCGAGGAAGGCGAAGAAGGGGAAGGTATTGGCCTTTCGCTTTCCGCGCTTGAAGAAAAACTGAAGCCGGAAGTTTTGGCAACATTTGAACAGATTGAGGGCATTTATTCCAAGCTTTCCAAGCTGAGTTCCAAGCGCATGGAAGCCTTTACCTCGGGCGAGGAATTGGCGATGCGCGGGGAGAAGAATTACGAAAAGCTCCGCCGGGAATTGATCACGCTGGTTGAAAAGGTGCAGTTGCACAACAACCGGATTGAGGAGCTGGTGGATCAGCTGAAAACGCTGAACCGCCGCATGACCATGATGGAAGGCCAGGTGCTGCGGCTGGCCGATAGCCAAAAGGTCAAGCGCGATGAATTCCTGACGCAATGGCGCGGCAGCGAAATGGA